>Ga0209768_10002372_pt1 | contig 11732 bp, 8 predicted proteins | sample LauGreSBDMM110SD_3_FD_187564 | JGI IMG/M metagenome (GOLD analysis project Ga0209768, IMG submission 187564) | Freshwater lake microbial communities from Lake Michigan, USA - Sp13.BD.MM110.SD (SPAdes) (version 2) | ecosystem: Environmental > Aquatic > Freshwater > Lake | place: Lake Michigan... | reverse complement strand
TCACATTGTAACACCTGCCATGCATAAAAGCAAGGAAGATGTAGCTAAATTATTTAATGAGAAATTAGGTACCGATATTAATTTAACACCAGAGCAATTAACCTTGGTGGCTAGAAAAAATTTAAGAGAAAAATACGTACAGGCAGAAATAGGTGTAACGGGTGCTAATTTTATTATTGCCGATGTAGGTGCTATTGCAGTAACAGAGAATGAGGGCAATGCAAGATTATCAGCATCCTGGCCTAAAACACATATTGTGGTGGTGGGTATTGAAAAAATGATTCCTTCTATTAATGACCTTGGTTTATTTTGGCCCTTATTAGCCACTTATGGTACTGGACAACAAGTAACCGTTTATAATAGTATTATCTCAGGTCCAAGACAAAAGGAAGAAACGGATGGTCCTGAAGAGATGTATGTTATTTTACTTGATAACGGTCGCACCGATTTACTAGCGAATGCAAAAAGTAGAGAAGCCCTTTATTGTATTAGATGCGGCGCTTGTTTAAACGCTTGTCCCATTTATAAAAATATTGGAGGTCATGCTTACGATACTACTTATAGCGGACCTATTGGTAGTATAATTACACCGCATTTAAGAGGCATGCACGACTATAAACATTTAAGTTATGCTTCTAGTTTATGTGGCAATTGCACCGAAGTATGTCCCGTTAAAATAAATTTACACGAGTTGTTATTGGAGAATAGAAAAGAAGCAGTGGATTTAGGAGAAGCTAGTTTTGCTGAAAAATTTGCTTGGAAAGCTTGGAAACAAACTTCTATGAATCGAACTTTAATGAATCAAGGTACAGCCCCCATCAAAAATTGGGTCATTAATAAAATGTTTAAGGGCTGGTCCAACCAAAGAGCCCCTTTGGAATTTCCTACCAAAACATTTAATCAACTTTGGAAGGAAGGGCATAAGAAATAAATTTATATTTTACATCTAGAATATAATTTTAACTACATCATTACATTCCATCTGCATCGGATATAGCTTCCACGGGATTTTTCTGTTTTTTTAAACTTCTGTTCACTAAGTAAACACCAATAAGGGTGCAGATAGTACCCACTATACTCGTAAAACTTATTTTTTCATTCAAGAGTAAAGAGCCTACCCAAATTGCAACAATGGGGTTTATATAAGCATATAAAGAAGCAATAGCAGGATGTAAATGCTTCATGCTATAGATAAATGAAATAAAGGCAAAGACCGATCCGCCAATGACCATATATATAATGACCCACCAAGAAATGGCAGGGATTTCATCTAGTGCAATATAATTACCCGAATACAAAGTAAATAAACCCATGGTGACAGCACTTATTAGCATTTGCCATCCAATGGAGTAATAGGCGTTCATATCAATTTTATTTCTTGCTATAATAATTGAACCCACACTCCAAGTAATCATTGCAAAGAAGGATAAGCCAACGCCTAATGCATAATTTGTTCCGTGCACCAATAAACTATCCTTGTAAAAAATAAAAACAATACCTAGAAGACCTAATAGTAGGCCAATCATAGTTTGCCTTGTAATTTTAATGGCCTTAAAATAAAATCTTTCAATGAGTACTACCGATAAAGGATACAGTGCTGCAATTAATGCGGCAAGCCCACTAGTAATAAATTGTAATCCATAAGTGGCAATACCATTAGAGGATACAAACATTAAAAAAGCCATAGGAATTAACCAAAGAAATTGTTTGAAAGAAGGAAAGCCTTCACCTCTTAATAAAAAAAAGCCTACATAAATACTGCCCCCTAAAAACTGACGAATACTGGCTAATTCAAAAGCGGGCATATGCGATACACCCATTTTACTTGCTACCCAAGTGGTTCCCCAAACTATACTTGTAACGCTTAAAGCTAAATATGCTTTTTTTTGATTAGCCATGGGGCTTGGCTTAATGTTTGAAATGTCTTTGTTCTGTCATTACCATGGCAAGTCCATTGGCCTGACAATAAGCAACGCTGTCTTTATCTCTAAGCGAGCCTCCTGGCTGAATATAGGCTTCTATTCCTTCTTCATGTGCAATTCTTACGCAATCATCAAAAGGGAAAAAGGCATCTGAAGCTAGGCTAGCGCCCTTTAAATCAAATTTAAATTGCTTGGCTTTTTCAATAGCATGACGAAGGGCGTCGACTCTACTGGTTTGACCACAACCCTTACCTACTAATTGATTGTTTTTAATTAAAGCAATGGCATTGCTTTTTAAATGCTTACAAATAATATTTGCAAAAATTAAGTCTTCTTTTTCTTTTTCAGAACTTGGTCTTGCGCCTACTTCTTCCCACTTACTATAATTGCCATTATCTAATCCTTGTTCTAAGATGCCATTGAGAATTGATTTTTTTTGCGTAGGGTTAAAGCTTACTTCATTTTTTAATGCTAATAGAATCCTATTTTTCTTAGCCGATAAAATAACTAAGGCAGCTGGATCAAATCCAGGGGCAATTAATACTTCAAAAAATATTTCCTGAATGGCTTCTGCAGTAGCTACGTCAATAATTGCATTGGTAACTAGTACACCACCAAAAGCACTTTCTGGGTCGCCTGCTAGGGCTGCCTGCCAACTTTCAAAAACAGTATTTCTTTTAGCCACGCCGCATACATTGGTATGTTTGATAATAGCGAAACTAGTTAGTGGTAAGTCTGTTATTAAAGCAATGGCAGCATCAACATCTACTAAATTATTATAAGATAATTCCTTGCCATGTAATTGTGTAAACCAATTTTCTAATTTGCCATAAAAAGTGGCTACCTGATGTGGGTTCTCTCCATATCTTAAAACCTTACCACTAGCTGGGTTAAAATAATTGCTAATGGCTACATCATAATGCATGACTACCTCAAAAGCTTTAGCTGCAAAGGATTTTCTTTGCGCTAGGGTAGTTGTTCCTTTTTGATCAATAAGTATTTGGTTCAATTTTGAATAATCGTCTTTAGCAGCAATGACTACTAAGTCTCTAAAATTTTTACCAGCTGCTCTAATCATAGAAGGCCCACCAATATCAATTTTTTCTATGATTAATTTTTCTTCGTCGGTATTTTTTAATGTTTCTTCGAAAGGGTATAAGTCTACAATGACTAAATCTAAAGCAGGTATTTTATACTGCTCCATTTCTTTTAGGTCTTGGTCTTCATATCTTCTGCCTAAGATGCCACCAAAAATAGAAGGGTGTAATGTTTTCACTCTTCCTCCTAAAATAGAAGGGTAGCCAGTTACTGTTTCTACTCCTATACAAGGAATGCCTAATTCTTCGATGAATTGTTGAGTACCACCAGTAGAATAAATAGTAATATTTAAGTTGTGTAAGGTTTTAGCTAAAGGAGCTAAACCATCTTTGTAAAAAACTGAAATTAAGGCTGATTGTATTTTCTTTTCCATAAGTAAAGGTAAGCCCTTCCAATTTTTTGCTTCCCTTAGCTTTTCCACAAAAATTAGCCCGTACTGAATAACTTTATGATCGAATAGCAGCAAAATAGGCAGGTTAAATAGAGAAGCCAATGGCTGCGTTTTGTATACAGCCAAGCATAAATTAGAAGTAGTGCCAAGTAAAACAGAATCACTTGTTCTAGTCCAAATGAAATCAATAGGGGACGATTCATGGGCAGGGCCTCTAAAGAGCTAATGGCTTTATTCATACCCATTATATATATTTCAATTATTTGCCCAAATAATTTTGAAAACCCCATTATGTTTGGGGTAATGACTAAAAGGGCTAGTGCGTATAATAGAAGGGTGCTTAAGGGCACCATGATAAAATTGCTTATTAATACCATGGAAGCTAGTTGATGAAAATAATAAAGCAAAATAGGGAGGGTAGTTAATTGCGCCGCTATGCTAATGCATAAATTATTCCATAAAAAAACTAAGATAGGGTTATCCATGGGCATCATTTTACTCAATAAAGGATAGAATAAATGAATACCTAGTACGGCAGCATAAGATAATTGCAGGCCAATATTTTCTACATTTTTTATATCAAACAAAAGAAAAATTAAAATGCCTCCTGCCATCACATTTAAAGTAAAAGAACTATCCCCTCTAAATTTGCCTATATAGTAGATGCTAAAAAACACGGCGGCTCTTACAATGGAAGGGCTTGCAAAAGCCATTAGGGTATAGGTCCAGACAAAGCCTAGTACAATGAATAGCTCAACTGCCATTAATAATTTTTTTCGAGGCAGCCAGCTGGTAATGCGTAAGATATTTTTAAATATAATTTCAAGGTGCATTCCGCTAATGGCCACTATATGTATAATACCTAATTGCTTGTAAGCATTTAGTAGTTCTTTATTAGCATCGGTCTTGATGCCTAATAATAATGATTTTGCAAATGCATTGGCTTCAGCGGAAGGAATACTTGCGTTTATTTTTTCAATCACTGCATTTCTACAATAGGTAATAAATATTTCAGGATAGGGAATTTGAAATAAGTTTTTTTCTTTAGTTAGAAAAAATAATAAAATACCCCAGCTAAATAGTATAAGGTATACCAAAAGGCCTTCAATATATTTGGATAATGAAAAGGTATAAGAATGAATATTAGCATGGGTATTTGGATAAGTAGGCGAACGAGCAATAATGAATTGTAAAAGAACCAGTGAAAAAAATAATAAATAAGTAGCCTCGCTAATGCTTAATATCAGTAGCTCTTGTACAAATAGTTTTGCAAAAATAAGTCCAGCTAATAGAATGCTGGATATAAATAATAGGGGATGGGACGCTCTGAAATGGGTAGGAGATTTTTCCATGCAGCATCTTAGCTAATTTTTGAATACCTTTTTCTTCGGTAAATACGTTTTTTGGAATTTTCTGTAACTAGGTAAGAGCTAAGTACCTATTAAAAAAATAACTAATTTTTTATGTAGCTCTGGCAATTTTGCTTTCCAGTCCGCCATAGTAGCTGTTACAATAGATTCGTTAGGCCCCGTAATATCCACGCCTATGCATAGTTTTGTTTGAGGCTTGCAAGTACTTAAAATAGTTTCTAGTAATTGATTATTACGATAAGGGGTTTCAATAAATAACTGTGTACAATTTCTTTGAATGGCATCGGCCTCTAATGCTTGAATTTTTTTCTTTCTTTCTGTAAGATCAATGGGTAAATAGCCATGAAACTGAAATAAATTACCATTCATACCACTGGCCATTAAAGACAATAAAATAGAAGAAGGTCCTGTATAAGGTTTCACTACAATGCCCATTTCTTGCGCAGCGGCTACTAAAATTTGTCCAGGGTCGGCAATGCCTGCGCAACCCGCTTCAGAAATAATACCAATATTTTTTCCTTGCTTTAGTAAATCCTTAAAGGCCTTTATTTGTTCCGCCTCCACTTTATGAATAGGGTACCAAGTATAATTATCAATCACCATTTCCTTCCATAACTTTTTGAAAAAGCGCCTTGCTGTTTTTTCTTCTTCTACAAAGAAGGCGTCACATTGCCCAATCCATTTTACAACATCAGTAGGTAAGGCTTCCCAGCCTTCTTCATGTAAAATCATGGGTAGTAAAAAAACTTTTCCTTGGCTCATAGTTCTTTGTCTTTAAGTTCTTGGGTATTTAATTGTGCTGCTATGAGTGAATAAAAAGGCGCAGTTATCCAACCAATAATAGGGACTAAGTGCATCATATAAAATATAAGTCCGTTACCAATGGGCAAACCCTTGTGGTTATTGACATAGCTAGCCGTGGCCACTTTATTTTGTTTTTCTGTAGCCAAGCCATAATCAAGCATGGCATAGCCAAAGAAATAACATTCTAAGATAATGGTGAAAAATGGAGTGAACCATCCTACAATAGGTAAAGTGCAAATAATTACAATTGGAATAAGGTATACCGTTTGCCATAGTAAATTAGTGGCATTTAATAGCCAAGCCCTTAGCAATAATTTTTGATATGCCTTTGCATTAAATACAAAGACTTCATTTTTATTGATGGCTTCGATGCGTAAATGAAAATAGGAGAAGTAAGGAGCAAATAAAAACAGAAATAAATATTTGAATAAGGCAAAATAAAATAGGAGTAAGGTAAATGATAGCCAGAAACTACCCATGGTTATAAAAAAGCCAATTAAATCGCTACTTAAATTATCTACCCAAGATTTTAATCCAGTTCTTAAAATTATTGACTCAATAAATAAACTGGAATATTGACTAAAATAGTTCATGCCTACTAAAAACAAATACGCATAAATAATACCGGGTATGATCATCCACTTCCACAACTTATGTTGAAGTATAAAGCGGTGTGCTGTAAAATAAGCACGAATAGCTAAAATGAGTTCTTTAAGCAATTTGAATAATTTTAGGATTGCATTTTAGTGCCGTAAGCAAGGTCGCCTGCATCGCCTAAGCCAGGAATAATATAGCTTTTATCGTTCAGGGTATCGTCAATATCTCCACACCAAATAGGTATCTCTTTTCCTAGTGCGGCTTGCACCTTTTCAATACCCTCTTTGCTAGCAATAGCAACTACAATATGTATTTCCTTGGGTTTGTATACTTTAGTAAGGGCATCAATGGTTTGAATTAATGAAGCACCAGTGGCCAGCATGGGATCGGAAACAATAACAATACGATTGTTTAAATCGGGGCAACTTAAGTATTCAATACTTATTTCAAAACTTCCGTTATCATGGTGCTTACGATAGGCCGATATAAAAGCATTATCGGCTTTATCAAAATAGTTTAACATGCCTTGGTGCAAGGGTAGTCCGGCTCTTAATATAGTAGCTAGTACAGGTTGTTCTTCTAACACTTTTGATTCATGAATGCCCAATGGAGTTTTAGTAGCTTGTATTTTGGAAGGCATTAGCTTACTCATTTCATAAGCGGCTACTTCACCAATTCTTTCCAGGTTTCTTCTAAAGCGCATTCTGTCATTTTGAACAGTGACATCTCTTAATTCAGCAATCCAGTTGCTCATTAAACTATGTTTCTCGCTTAAATGATGTACCATGGCATGTAATTTTATTCAAATCTAAGTTTCTTCTTTCCTATATTAAAATAATTTAAAGCTATCTCCATCAAAAAGACCTTTATCACTCAATTTAAGATGTGGAATAACTAGTAAAGCCATGAAACTGAGCGTCATAAAAGGGGAGCCAAGTTTAGAACCTAAGCTTTTGGCCATGAGGTCAATAGCAGTATAGTTGGCCGCTACTTTATAGGGATCTTCCAAGCTCATCAACCCTGCCACAGGAAGTCCCATTGTATTAGTTACATTGTTATTAACGCAGCTAATGCCGCCTTGCTCTTGAATAACTAAATTAATGGCAGTCACAATATCGGCATCAGATACGCCCACGGCTATTATATTATGACTATCGTGTGCTACTGTAGATGCAATAGCGCCATTTTTAAAACCAAAATTTTTGATAAAAGCTATTTTGGGCGGGGCTGCATAGTATCTATTGTATACTACCATTTTTAAGTTGTCCGATTCGGTATTGGAAACAATTTTATCTGCTGCTAATTTAGGGCTTAACCATAATTTATTAGTGATAAGTTGTCCATCGTTAGCTTCAATGACTGCGATCTTGCCATTTTCTTGGGGGTATTCATTTAAACTAATTTGAATATCTTTTTCTTGAATAGTAGCCGCATCAAATTTATTAATGGCTTTCTCCTTTACTTCTTTAATAAATGATTTTCCATTCTCTGCAACTAACTCTCCTTTAATATAAGTTTGCTTTACTTTAAAAGAAATAAGATCTTCCAGTACAATAAAATTAGCGGCATCACCCACTTGCATTTTTCCTGTAGGTAATTTATAATGGTCCACTGGGTTAATGCAGGCAGCTCTTAAAACAAGCATGGGGTCAATGCCTTTTGCGACAGCACGTGCACATAAACTATTTATATGTCCTTCTACTAAACTGTCAGGATGTTTATCATCGCTACAAAGCATAATCATAGAAGGGTGGTCTTCAATTAATTCATAGAGGGCTTCAAAATTTTTAGCGGCACTACCTTCTCTAATTAAAATTTTCATCCCATGTTCAAGTTTATCTAAGGCCTCTTCAATGGTAAAACATTCATGATCGGTGCTAATACCAGCTTCAATATATTTTTTGGCATCTTCGCCTCTCAGTCCTGGCGCATGTCCATCTACTGGTTTACCTAACTTATGTGCAGCCCTAATTTTTTTCATTATCTCTTCGTCTTTGAATAAGACACCAGGAAAATTCATCATCTCACTTAAATAATAAATATCGGGGTTAGCTAATAATGCAGCAACATCATTACTATCAATAGCAGCACCTGCTGTTTCAAAAATAGTGGCAGGCACACAGCTTGGTGCCCCAAAGAAAAAATGAAAAGGTACTTTTTTGCCATTGTCTATCATATACTGCACCCCCTGCATACCGCATACATTGGCAATCTCATGAGGGTCGCTAATAGTGCCAATGGTTCCATGGGTAACGGCTAATCGAGCAAAGGAACTAGGAATGAGCATACTACTTTCGATATGCACATGGGCGTCTATAAAGCCAGGTAATAAATAATGTAAAGGGGCATCTATATTATATTCAATGGACTCAATAGATTGAATAATTCCATCTTGTACTATAATAGTAGCTGGGTAGATATGCTTTTTAAGTATATCTACATATTGACCTGAAATGGAAAAGGAATTGCCCATAATTCTAATTTGCTATCACAAATTAAACCAATAACTGAACTTAAAGATAAGCGCCCTGTTTTTATTTTTAAATAGAGGGTCGGTAAAGTAGTTGTCGGTATAAACCAAGAATAAGTCGCTCATAGGTTTGAATCTGTATTGTAAGCGGCTATTGATATTGAAGTTATTGCCTTGGGTATTGTATTGTACGAAAGTAGTCCAGAATAATTTTGTACTAAAATTCCACTCCACCCTAGGTTGTATTAAGACTAAATTAGTACTACCATAAGGGTTCGGAAATACGATATTATTAAATTGTGCGCTTAATAATAGATTAAAATGGGGCTGATTTCTGTAACTGATACCCATCGAAATTCCTTTTACTTGCCCATTGTAAAACTGACCTATATTTAACTTGCTTTGTATTCCAAATAATTTTCTCGAATCAGATCTGTAGTCTATTTGAATTTGATTAAAGACATAATTTCCAGCTGGTAAAGGCACTCCATCTGTAAATGAAATGGGATATATTAAGTTGACAATTGTATTTGTAAGATCAAGACCTAAATTAGAAGTTTTTTTAAATTGAAAATCTGTTTCTAATTTGGTTTCAGATTGATTAATGGAATTATCGGGATACAGGGTGGCAAAATTTACAATCTTCAATTCCATTTTACCAATGGATCCATTTACGGGGAATGCTCTATAACCTAGTGAATTGAATAAGTTTTTAAAACCAATTCGAATGCTAGTATCCCTAATGGCATCATAATTATCAATACCTTGCACAAATCCCAAATCGGTGTAATAGTTTTTACCTAAACTTCCAATAAGGCTAATATAAGACCAGTGTTTTCCATTTGTCATAAAGCCTGTGCTCGCATACATATCATCATCGTTCATGGTTGCCTTAAAAGACTTATGTATGTCGGTCCAGGTTCTAAATGTTCCTGTTGTGTTTGAATATTCAAAACTAACCCCTGCATTACGACCATATCTATCTAATGGATTTTTCTTTGCCTCATCCTCTGAAATAAAATTCTCTCTATTTAAAAAATAAGTTTTTATAATGGAGCGCTTCAATACACTTTTTTGTAAAGTAAATGCAGAAAAATTTTCTGCAGCATAATTTCCTTGCTTGCCTGTTTGCATATTCATCATACCAATACGCGTAGAGCGGTTTAAATTTCCAGACATTCTCGCTCCAAATAAAATGGGAATTTTATTACCGTCTTTATCAAGTCCAATGGTTCTAGAATAAAAGGGTCTTATAGAGGGCATACCGAAATCGGAAAATAAGTCTGAGTTTTCTAAAAAAAATGCCCTTCTTTCTGGAAGAAAAATATTGAACCTTGTAAGGTTGGTTACTTGTTGGTCTACTTCTACTTGAGAAAAATCGGGATTGACGGTAACGTCTAAATTCAATGAAGCGTTCAAAGCTACTTTTGCATCAAAACCGCCAGTAGCATTGGTGTTCAGAGACTTTCCATTTTCTTGATCTTCTGTGCTAGCACCAGAAATAAAGGGTAGAAAAATAATATTATTTTTTGAACTAGGTGTGGCTGCAGGCCAATTTAATAAACCCATATAGCCAAAGTCAAAGGATTTAAAGATAGGGGGTACCCTGGTAAAGTTGCTATATTCATTATTTTTTGCATCGCCTCTTAAAAAATTAATACCCCATTGTAATTGTTTAGGATCGTATCTGATAGATTTTAAAGGAATCATTATCTCAGCAATCCAATAGGTTCCATAATCCTTGGTGGCAGAAAACCATTTGGTATCCCAGCTCCAACTAGGCCTTTCTTGAAAAGTTAAACTTAATTGATCTTCGGATTGAACATTTAAAGCGCTTAAAAAAAAGTAAAACCCATTGGTTTTTTTATTCAAAGGGTCCAACATAATACCTATTCCATCATTGCCTTCATTGCCAATATCTCTTTTTAAACTTCTTGAGATAGCTGTTCCACTATCATAGACTTTAAATCCAAAATAAATATTATCATTATCGTAAGTGAATCTTACTTCAGTTTGGCGTTTAGCCTCTCCAATATCATTGGGAAATTTTTTATTAAAATTTTTGGCTACATCAGTAGTGGCCCATACCGGCTCGTTTAATATACCATCTATTTTTATTTTGTCCGTGGTGGGCTGTATATATAATTGAAAGCCTTTTTGAAATTCAGAAATATTTTGAGCATCTATGAAATAACTAGAAAATAGCAGGCTTAAAAGCAAGCAAGCTTTTTTGCAAGCCGTTTTTAAAAAGGGTAGGTGCTGGTATCGATATTTCATTATTGCGCAAATATCCTCTATGTAATTAAAACAGCCTTAATTAGTTGGAAGTTTTTCTGAAAAAATGTACAAGCGGTTACTAATTTGGCTTATAACTAGGGCCGGGTAGTTGTTTTGAGCTGAAAAGGTAGGCCTTTTTAGTATTTGTCACTATACATTAAAACCAATAACTGATCTTAAAGACAACTGCTCTATTCTTACTTTGAAATAAAGGGTCTGTAAAATAATTATCTGTATACACTAAAAAGAAGTCACTCATTGGCTTATAGCGGTATTGTAATCTACTATTGATATTGAAATTATTACTCTGTGTATTGTATTGAATAAAAGTGGTCCAAAATAGTTGGGTACTAAAATTGTATTCAATTCTTGGTGCAATTAAGACCAATCTAGTACTGCCATATTTTCCAGGCAACTGAATTTGATTTAGTTGGGCATTTAATCGTAAACTCAAATTTGGCTGATTTCTCCAATTGATACCTGCTCTAATACTTTGCACTGTCCCATTATAAAATTGTCCAAAATTAAAATCTGTACTCCACCCAAACAGTTTTCTAGCATCTGAATTATAGCCTATTCCAAATTGTGCATATTGATATTGAGCAGCAGGTAATGGTTCGCCATCTGTAAAACTTGTAGCGAAAAGAAGGTTAGTGACGTTATTATTTAGTTCTAATTCTACACTTGAAGAATTTTTAAAATTAGCCTGTATCTCAGCACTACTTTCCCATTCGTTAAAACTATTATCGGGATTAAAAATAATGGAATTTTCTGCACGGGCTTCAATTCTTCCTAGCTTTCCT
>Ga0209768_10002371_pt1 | contig 11745 bp, 10 predicted proteins | sample LauGreSBDMM110SD_3_FD_187564 | JGI IMG/M metagenome (GOLD analysis project Ga0209768, IMG submission 187564) | Freshwater lake microbial communities from Lake Michigan, USA - Sp13.BD.MM110.SD (SPAdes) (version 2) | ecosystem: Environmental > Aquatic > Freshwater > Lake | place: Lake Michigan... | reverse complement strand
CACGATTCTATTTACGACAAATTCCTAAAAATGTATGCCGACAAAGTGGCTAGCTCTAAAGTTGGCGATCCAATGCAAGACGTACTTTTCGGTCCAATGATCGGGGAGAAGTATGCCGAAACCCACGAACATAATTTGAAAATGATTCAGTCACACCACAGTGTTCATGGCTCAACTGGAATGGGTCGGATCACGAAAGAAAATCCACGCGAAGGTTTCGTAGGGGATCCAGAAGCAGGTGTGTTTGTGCACCCAACAATCGTTGCTGGAATTAAAAAAGATGATGAACTTTATTACACCGAAACATTCGGACCATTGGTAACAGTTGGCCGCTTCAAAACACTAGAAGAAGCCATTGATCTTGGTAACGATCATGGTTTTGGTTTATCTGCAGCGATCTACACCAGTGATCCTAAAGCGGTTTGGACTTTCCGCGAAGGAATTTCTGCAGGCATGATTTCAATTAATAATTCAACATCAGGCGCCGAAGCTCACCTACCATTTGGTGGTAACGGAAACAGTGGCAATGGCTCCCGTCAGTCGGGCATTTGGGTTCTGGATCAGTTCACTCGCTGGCAATCACTTAACTGGGATTGGTCGGGCAAATTGCAAAAAGCTCAAATGGATAACGAAGAAGTTCCCCATAACCCTGATTTCAAGATTTAAGGATCTGCTTCGATGGCAAATCTTCCGCAAGAAGCCGATGTTGTTGTGATTGGCGGCGGCGTCATGGGCGCCTCCGCAGCTTTCCATTTAGCTGAGGCGGGCGTAAGCGTTGTTCTAATTGAGAAGAATGAACTCGCTAGTGGTTCAACTTCAAAAGCTGCTGGTGGCGTGCGGGCGAACTTCTCCGATGAACTAAACGTTGCCATGGGCGCCCGATCACTAGATCTGTTGGCGGATTTTCCAAATCGACCAGGGCAAGAAATTGATTTACATCGACCAGGATACTTATTTGCACTTTCCACCACCGAAGATGTGACTGCTTTCGAAGCAGCCACAAAAATACATCATAAGTTTGGAGTAGAGTCTCGAATGATCACTCCACAAGAGGCAAAAGAATTAAACCCATTATTAGAAATTGATGGAATTTTGGCGGCTTCATTTACGCCAAATGATGGTTACTGCACGCCAGAATCAGTGGTTCTTGGGTATGCCTCTGGTGCTCGTAAAAATGGCGCAATAATTCTTACCCAAACTGAGGCAACCGACATTTCGGTAGTCGATGGCAAAATCGTAAGCGTAACAACTTCAGCTGGAGTGATTAAAACTTCGACTGTAATTAACTGTGCTGGAGCTTGGTCACCAACAATCGGCGCCATGGTTGGATTAGAAATTCCAGTTAAGCCATTGCGCCGCGAGCTACTTATTACAGAGCCACTGACCGAAGACTTTGCTGATGTCCCTGACAACATGCCGATGACAATTGATTATTCAACTTCGCTGTATTGGCACCGAGAAGGAAATGCAATGTTGATGGGCTTCTCGGATAAGTCTGCCGAATACGGATTTGATTTAAAGCGGGATCCAAAGTTTCCAGAAAAAATTGGTGAGCTTGCATATGAACGTGCGCCTCGCCTGCTGGAACTCGGCGCGGCAAGTGGATGGGCTGGCTTGTATGACGTAGCGCCAGACCACAATGCGATCATGGGCGAATGGGATGGCGTCTCCCGCTTTCTTTATGCAACGGGCTTCAGCGGGCACGGCTTCCTGCAAGGACCAGCGATCGGCGAGATTTTGCGCGACATGTATTTGGGCAAAACACCATTTGTAGATATTTCCCCGTTTAGTAATGATCGATTTTCATCTGGCGGCGAACTTCGCCCTGAGAAAAACATCATCTAATTCCAATGGCTACTTTGCGTCAATGGCTCACGCCGGCCAGAACAGTTCCAATTACCTCATGGAGCTCAACTGGATCGATGTGGAAAGCGAAACCAAAAACATACTTATACGTAATTCTTGGTAACTGGTGTTATGGCACGGGAGAAGCGATTCTCATCAAGGCTGATATCGGCCAATCACCTGGAACCGTGTTAGCGCAAGGAATTCAAAATTTGACTGGCCACTCCTTAGGTTGGACAAGTTTTTATATTTCAGTTGGAGTTATGTTTTTATGGATTCCACTTAAAATTAAAATTGGAATTGGAACCGTTCTAAATATCATTCTTGTTTCTGTAGCGATTGATGTCATGATGCCAGTTTTCCCAAGTCCTGATAGTTACGCACTTTCGATTGTGCAAGTAATCATTGGAATCCTCGTAATCGGTTTAGGAAGTGCGTTTTACATTCCTTGTTACTTAGGTGCGGGTCCGCGTGATGGATTAATGACTGGACTAAACACCAGAACTGGGATCCCAATTGGACGCGTCAGATTTGCGATCGAAGCAACACTCTTAGTAGCTGGTTGGTTGTTAGGTGGATCTGTTGGTCTTGGCACCGTTTTGGTGACTGTGCTAGTTGGCGAAGTGGTTGCACTTTTCTTTGGGATTGTCGGGCGATTGAGTAAACCTGAAAACGGTTTTTCACCTAGCAAATCAAAAATTTAGAAAATGTCAGTAATTGGCAAATGGTTACGGCCAGCACGCAGCGTACCTAAAACATCTTGGTCAGCTGGGGAATCAAATTGGAAAGTAAGCCCAAAGACCTTAGCTGTTTTGATTATTGGGCTTTGGCTATTTGGCACTGGCGAAGCAGCGATAATCGCGGCGGGCATTGGACAATCTCCGTGGACCGTACTCGCTTTTGGAATAAGTAAGACCCTTGGTATCACAATCGGAGAGGCCACATTCGTTGTTTCTGTTGTGGTCTTATTGCTCTGGATACCGCTTCGCCGCAGACCAGGTTTGGGTACTGCCCTCAACATTCTTGTAGTTGCAATTGCGATAGAAGTAATGATTCCGATCTTCCCAAATCCAACGAACTATGCACTACAAATCATTGAAGTAATTTTCGGAGTCTTATTAGTTGGTCTAGCAAGTGCACTCTACATAACTTGCAATGTTGGACCAGGACCGCGCGATGGCTTGATGACTGGATTAAATGAAAGAACAGGTATTCGTATTGGTCGAGTAAGAACCTCAATTGAGTTGGTGGCCCTCATAATTGGGTGGTTACTTGGTGGCATTGTTGGTCTTGGCACTTTGCTATTTGCGCTGTTAATTGGGCAAAGCGTGGCACTTGCTTTTGGACTAGTTGAGCGCATTAGTCCGGAAGCAAAACCCCAGGATTAAATAATTTTTCTGGATCAAAAACTTCTTTAATTTTTTTCATAAGTTCGATGTCAATCGCATCCCGAGTAAGTCCTAAATACTCACGCTTAGCTCGGCCGATTCCGTGTTCAGCGCTGATGCTGCCATGAAATTGCGCTACCAGTTCCAACACAGATTTATCAATTTCATAATCATCCTGCGCTGGGCCAACGATTTCGATATGTAAGTTTCCATCAGCCAAGTGCCCAAATGATCCATAGCTCGTGACTATTTTGAAATTGGAAAGCATCGCACTTAACTTTGATTCAAAAGCGCCAATTTGATCTACCGCAACGCTGACGTCAAGTTTGTGCACTTTGCCAACTGCAGTCCAACTATCACTTGCTGCTTCCCGATACTTCCAAAAATTTCTCATTTCGCCAGAGTTGGAAGTGCCAAGGGCGCGCGGATCTACTTCTAATTGAATATTTGAGCCAGCAATTTCAATGAACACTGTGACATTTGGTGGAACTGGCCACAGCGGCCGCAAATCTGAGTAAATCATAATTAGTTGCATTGATTTTGTATCCACATATTCAGCAGCAAGCAAGTTATGCCCAGCTTTTTGGACACTCAATAAAGTCTCGTATGCCAGTTGCACTGAATCGCAAGGTATTACAAACAAAGTTGATGACAATATAGGGCGGATCAGTTTCATTCGAACTGCAGTGATTATCCCTAAAGTTCCTTCAGCGCCCACTGCTAGATCCGAAATTGGATATCCAGTGTTATCTTTTAGCGGACTAGTTAGATTACTAATTACTTGCCCATCAGCTAAAACCATTTCAATTCCAGCAACACTTTGCTTGGTCATGCCAAATGCACACACCCTGATCCCGCCAGCATTAGTTGCGACTAAGCCACCAATGGTTGCACTTTCCCGGGATGCTAAATCAATTGGAAATTCCCAGCCCTGGGCCCGAACCGTGCTCTGAACTTGCGCAACGCTTACCCCGGCGCCCACTGTGATGTGTCCCGTAACGACATCAAAATCAAGAATGGAGTTTAAGGACGAGGTGGATATCAAACAAATTGGACGCAGCGAATTCGGCGGCGGAACTGATCCACCAACCAGTCCAGTATTTCCGCCTTGAATTTGAATCGCGACGCCAAATTTTTTACACAAAAGTACAACTTCTGTGATTTGCGCAGCACTTTCCGGTCTAACTACAACATCTGCTTTTCCATTAAATCGACCCGTCCAGTCGCTGGTGTAAGAAGCTATTAAATCTTTATCGGTTATGACGCTGGGAACAATTTTTGCCAAAGCTAGATTGAAGGCACTCGTCATAGAGATTAGTTTAAGTTGCGCTTTGATATTCGGGTAGTACTTCGTGCGGATCTTGCTGGCGAGCGCGCTGGGAAACTACGATCCCAATTAGCATCACGGCCCCACCAAGTAGTTGGATTGGCGAAAGAATTTCACTCAGAACAATCCATGCAAATATTGCAGCAATCGGAGGCTCTGTCATACCCATGATGCTGGCGCCAGCACCACCAATGTGTCGAATGGAGTTAATTACGAAAATGTATGGAATCAAAGTTCCAACAATCACCATTGAGACGAAAAATGGCCAGATCGGAAATGTTGCAGCGCTACCTGCAAATGGTGTGACTTGTGCCCGCAGCGATTCCCAAGGAAAGTCATTCCAAGGACGCAGCACGGCAAAAAAGAGTGAAGAGAAAGTGAAAGCCCACATCAATAACGAGATTGGATCTCGGCGCGCGCTTGCTTTGTCGCCCACTATGAACATCACAATCAAAGTCGTCATCGACAACAGGGCGAATAAAACTCCATATCTGTGTAAGGTGAAGCCATTCCATACCTGGGCAACGAGTGCAAGACCTGCAACTGCAAGTGCAAGTCCAAGCCACACGTAGTTGCGTACTGATTGCTTCATAACGAACCTGGCATAAAGCACAACAAAAATTGGCGCCATAAATTCAATTAACAAGCTGATTGTTATTGGCATTCGAGAAATGGATTCATAATAGAACCATTGGCACATAGCCACTCCAATAATTCCATACACTGCAAGCAGCAATGCTTCTTTTCCAGAAATACGAAAAGCTTTACGATTAGTTAGCGCAACGAAAATGATTAAAATAATGGCAGTAAAAGTAGCGCGGAATTGTGAAATTCTTACTGGATCCCCAACTTCTGCAAGGATTACTTTTGCCACGGTTCCGTTTAGAGCCCAGCAAGTGGAAGCAACTAGATAAAGGGAATAGCCAAGTTTGGCATTCTTCTCGTGAACTTTTTTGTGCTTAGACATAAAATCAATAAACCTGTGCTTATGACTTTCTATTCGGTGCCAGAAAAAGCCACATCATATAAACCTTGCGAATGTTAAACAAAATCTAGCAGAGCCCAATGGCTAAACCGGCGCCAGCCCGGTAGCGCAACGAAGTATTACTAGTTTTGGTGACGTTCCACTGCGACTACGTGCCGCAAATTGGTGGCGTCCCGATGGTAAACCACCATGGTTCCAGGGGTGAACGCTGAATCAAAGGATTTTTTCGTCTCATTTTCAACGGTGAAAATAGAACTCAAAGCATCCATCACCGTGGGCAGAACTGGCCGGTGAGTACAAATCACCAGTGCGCATGATTTTTCCGCAAGTTCCATAACACGAGCCATAGCATTTTCTGGTTTAACCCGGTGCTGCTCTTCGCTAATAGTTTTTTCTAAAGTCACAGCCAGACTTCGACCCGTTGCATATGGGCCAACAGTGTCGCGACACCTGCGCGAATCAGAGGAGTGCAGGGCGCAAACATCATAAGCAGCTAACGCGCCCACAAGAGAGTTAGCCTGCATTTTGCCAACAGATGTAAGCGGCCTAACCGTGTCAACCTCAGATAATGCGTCACTACTAAGGAGCCACTCAACCCGTTTAACTGACTGGGTATGGCGCAAAATGATTAATGGGATAGTTGGAATTGCATTTGAGGCTGCTTCTAAAACCTCTCGATCATGCTTATAAGTTAGTTTTGCTTTTGCCTGCGCCAGAGGTAGCCAGGCTATTTCTGTAACTTCATCATTTGGCACAAATTCACCAGCTAGTCGCTTGGCAACCCAGTAGTGCGAGTCCTTAAGTGAGCCTTCGATCTCATAGGTTTGGGTTGGCAGCGGCACACCAAGCTCAACGGCCATTCCCGTTTCTTCTCGCACTTCACGTACTGCCGCTGTTAATAAATGCTCGCCTGGATCCACTTTGCCTTTTGGAAACGTCCAATCGTCGCGAAACTCGCGATAGACCAGCAAAAACTCAGTTTCGCTAGCGCCAGATCGAGTAACTACTGCCCCGGCAGCAATAATTCGGTCAGTGGCTGCCAAAGAGTCCAACCTTGTTCAGGATTGTGTCGAGTCGTCGCGGGGTGGGGGCATCTGCAGCTGATCGTGCTACTGGGTGTCGGTTAATTAACAATTCTTGGTAGTCAATTAGTGGTTCGCCGTTTTCATCCCGATGATGTCGAGACCAGTCACCAGTTGGTTGCAGATGCCAAGAAGCCGTGTTGTCCGACATCGCCAGATCAATGGTTTCCACGATGCTTTCTGCTGCGCCTTGATTCATCCGAACTAGTACTTCAACACGTCTATCCAAATTACGATGCATTAAGTCAGGTGAGCCAATCCAAGTTTCGCGGTCGCCAGCATTAGCAAAGTCGTAAATTCGGCTATGTTCCAAGAATCGACCCAAGACGCTACGAACTCGGATGTTCTCGGAGTACCCTGCAACACCAGGTCGCACCGCACAAATTCCACGTACAAAAATATCAACTTTTACCCCAGCTTGTGACGCTCGATATAAGGCATCAATTACGGTTTCATCGACTATGGAATTGCACTTAAACCGAATGTAACCCTGGTGGCCATTTTTAACGTGTTCGATTTCTCGCTCGATGCGCTCAACTATCCCAAGGCGTAAACCCTTTGGCGCAACTATCAGACGATTGTAATTACCCTGAACGCCATAGCCACTTAAATGATTAAATAAGCTGGCAACATCTTCACCAACCTTTGGATCGGTGGATAACAGGCCATAATCTTCGTAATGTCGAGCTGTTTTTGGATTGTAGTTTCCAGTTCCAATGTGAACATATCGGTTTAGTTTTCCGTTATCGTTTCGAACCACTAAGCAAAGTTTTGCGTGTGTTTTTAAGCCGACAATTCCGTAAACAACGTGAACACCTGCTTCTTCAAGTTTGCGGGACCAATCGATATTATTTTGCTCATCAAATCGAGCCTTGATTTCAACGACAGCCAAAACTTGTTTGCCCAATTGGGCCGCATTAATTAGCGCATCAACAATTGGAGAGTCACCAGAAGTTCGGTAAAGCGTCTGCTTGATTGCCAGAACATTTGGATCATTAGAGGCTTGTTCGAGGAAGAGTTGCATGCTGGTGGAAAACGAGTCATAGGGGTGATGCAATAAAACCTCATGATGGCGCATCACATCTAAAACATCGGGCGCAGTTGCACTTTCCACTTCAGCTAAGGCAACACTCGTTCTAGCTACAAATACTGGTGCCTTTAAGTCATCACGCTGTAACTGCATGAACTCTAAGAGTGACTCGTGGTCTAACAGACCATTTAGGCGAAAAACTTCATTGCTTTCTACGCCTAATTCGCCAACGATCAAATCTAAGACGTGGGCATCAATTGAATTTTCTACCTCAAGTCGAACTGCAGGACCAAATCTTCGCCGCATTAATTCGCGCTCGAGTGCCTGTAGCAAATTCTCAGCATCGTCTTCTTCCACGTCTAACTCTTCATTTCGAGTGATTCGGAAAGCGTGATATTGAAGTACCTGCATGCCAGGAAATAGCTTGTCTAAATGACCAGCGATGACATCTTCGAGCGGCACAAAGCGCTGACGTGAAACTTCAATAAATCTTGGTAATGAAGGTGGCACTTTAACGCGGGCAAAAAGTTCGTTGCCAGTGATTGGATTTTTAACAGTGACTGCCAAGTTCATTGATAGACCTGATATGTATGGAAATGGATGCGATGGGTCAACTGCAAGTGGAGTTAGAACTGGAAAAACTTGTTGATCAAATAATTCAGACATTGCTTGACGTTCGTCACTAGTTAATTCGTCCCAACGCAATATTTTAATTCCGCTTGCAACTAGGGCGGGCAAAATGGCGTCATTGAAGGTTTCGGACGCTCGTTTCATGGCAGCGTAACTCTGGGCCAATACTGCATTGTGCACTTCACTTGGAACCATTCCAGAAATTGTTTTCTTAGCAATTCCAGTAGCCAAGCGGCGCTTGAGTCCAGCTACACGAACCATGAAAAATTCATCAAGATTACTGGCAAAAATTGAAAGGTACTTTACCCGCTCCAACAATTCCATGTTCTGGTCTTGGGCAAGTTCTAGAACGCGTTGATTAAAGGCAAGCCAAGAAAGTTCTCGATCCAAAAATCGATCGGAAGGTAATGTCGTTTCAGCGCTAGGCGCTGGGAAAGTGTCAGCCATAACCTGCTCAGGATGACACACATAGGTGAACAACACCTAAAGCCAAGATTACAAAAGATGAACAATACTCCAGAAAGTGCGATGATTTAGCGGTGACAAGGCAAATAGTGATTATGGGCTCGGGTGAAACCAGCCCAACTATGGTCACCCCGCATCAACAAATTTTGGTGGGCCTGGGCAAATCAGATCAGCTAAAACTGAGCATTGTGGACACGCCATTTGGCTTTCAAGAAAATGCGGACGATTTAACGCAAAAATTAATTGATTTCTTTGCCCAATCTGTAGGAGCCCGCGCGCAAGTTGTTTCGCTTCGAAACACGATGATCAAAGGTGCCGCCCTTGGTGAGGCAGTTAATGCGATCCGAGAGTCTGATTGGATTTTTGCCGGTCCAGGCAGCCCATCGTATGCCTTAAAAGTTTGGCAAGAAATGGGCGTAAGTCCACACTTCGATGAAGTACTTGTTGATGGTGTGATAGTTCTAGCTTCGGCAGCAGCTTTGACTGCTGGCTCGCACACAATTCCAGTTTATGAAATGTATAAAGTTGGCGAAGATCCGCACTGGCTTCCCGGTTTAAATTTAATTGAACGACACACTGGAATGCCAGCGTCAATTATTCCGCATTATGACAATGCAGATGGCGCCAATCACGATACGCGTTTCTGTTACGTGGGTGAAGCTCGACTTCGTACTCTTGAATCTTTGCTTCCTTCGCAGGTATTCATAATTGGGGTAGATGAACACACTGGCATTCGCTTTGATTTAGATGATCGCGTTGCATATGTTTTTGGTCGAGGCAGTATGACGATTCGCCATCATGGAGAATCTTGGACAGTTGCAGCTGGTGAGTCCGCGACATTTGAAGAAATCATCGCGCATACTGGCAGCACAATTGTCCTTGGTGAACCAGCGCCGCTATTCAAGGTTGATCCACATAAAGTCGAAGAGTTACTTGATTCCGGAAACGTAACTGCTGCTGTTGATGCGCTACTTAACCTTGATGAGTTAGATCGAGATATGGAAACTCGCGCTGCGGTACATTCCCTTGTTGCGAGATTGGGACACATTGCCGCCAGCCCGAAAGTCGATATCATGTCAGTTGTTGGCCCCTACATTGAAGCGCTCTTGCAAGCTCGCCAAGCAGCCCGCACAGGTGGTCGTTGGGATGATGCAGATGCGATTCGCGATCGCCTAGTGGAATTGAAAGTAACCATCAAGGATTCCAAAGACGGATCGAGTTGGGACATCGAGTCCAAATGACGCCAGGTCCCATCGCACTTGTTGGCTCCGGAGAATATTTGCCAGTAATGCTAGAAGTAGAAGCAAGTTTGATCGCAGGTCGCAATCCGATTTATGTCCAGATCCCAACTGCCGCCGCCCCAGAAGGCGAAGGGTCGTTAACACGTTGGATTGAGTTGGGCAAAGCCCAAGCTAATCGAATGGGAGTTACCGCCGTCTCGGTTGTCGCGCACGATCGTAACGACGCGCAAGATCCGCGCATTGCTGAATTGGTTCGTGATGCTGGCTTAATTTATCTTTCAGGTGGTAACCCATCGTTTTTAGCAAACACGCTGCGCGACACTTTGCTTTGGCGCGAGATTGAAACGGCTTGGCGAAATGGCGCTGCACTTGCAGGTTGTAGCGCAGGTGCGATGGCTCTTGCTGATCACATCCCAGCTTTGAGATTGCCAACACACTCGGCAACTCATGGCGTTGGATTACTGCCACATCTTCGGGTGCTGCCGCACTTTGACCAAATGTTTGCGCGCATACCTGATTTCCTAACTCGATTTATGAAAGTCCCTGATGGCGTGAGCATCGTCGGAATAGACGAGGACACTGCAATTGTTGGGGGACCATTTGAGTGGGAAGTTAAAGGACGTCAGTCCGCTTGGCTATTTGTGGATGGACACCGGAAAGAATTTAAGCCTGGTGCGACTTTAGTTACGCCAAGGATTTCCTAAACATTACGTCAGTATCCCAATGCGCAAACCCAAGTGATTCGTAGAGAGAAATTGCTGCTTGGTTATTAGCGTCAACATAGAGCATGGCCGCTGGTATTCCTTTTCCTCGGAGATATTCCAGCCCGCGAATACTTAGCAATTTTGCCAATCCCATGCCCCGTTGTTCTGGTGCTATTCCGAGCACGTAAATCTCACCAATTTCGGAATGCCCATGTCCGCCAGCGCCGCCATGGATTTTGGTCCAGTGGTAACCAACCACAATTTCAAGACCAGAGCTGTCTGCTGTAGTAGCAATCAAGAAGCCAGCTGGATCAAACCATCTTTCTGACATGCGTGCCTTCAAATCTTCTGGCGACATACGTCCCTGCTCGGGATGATGTGTAAATACTTTGGCATTTAGCGCAAGCCAGGTTGATTCATCTTTACCAACTTGAAATGGGCGAATCGTGAATTTTGGATTCTCAATTGATTTAGGTAACGGCGCAAATAGCGAGCGACGCATTTGCCAAAGTTCTCGAGTTTTTGCAAAGCCAAGCTTTGCTGCAAGAGAGTAGGCGCTGGCGAGTTCACCATGCGCCCAGAGTCGCATCCGAGAATCGTCAGATTTTGAAATTGCTAACTCAATTAACCCTTTGCCAATGCCTTGGTTTCGAAAATCAGGATGCACCACGACTTCCACAACGGGGCCAGCGACTGCATCAGTTTGATCCATGTGCAGATAACCTAAAATTTTCCCAGCAGCATCTGTTGCAATCAAGTGTTCATCTGCCTCATCGCCACCGTGATGTAGGTGAATTAAAACATGCTCAGAAAGTGGAGCCATTTCATCGACTGCCGCCGCAGCAAATGCGAGTTGGGTGATTTCCTTCGTAAGCTCGGGAGTTAAGTGAACTAGTGCGGAGATCGTCAGGGACATAAATTAAACGAGAACTTCGAAGGATTCACTATTCGATGTGGGCGTTGTTACATAGCGGTAGCCAACATTTCGAACGGTACCAATTAGGTTTTCGTTCTCTGGACCTAGTTTTGCGCGCAACCGACGCACATG
>Ga0209768_10002369_pt1 | contig 11752 bp, 14 predicted proteins | sample LauGreSBDMM110SD_3_FD_187564 | JGI IMG/M metagenome (GOLD analysis project Ga0209768, IMG submission 187564) | Freshwater lake microbial communities from Lake Michigan, USA - Sp13.BD.MM110.SD (SPAdes) (version 2) | ecosystem: Environmental > Aquatic > Freshwater > Lake | place: Lake Michigan... | reverse complement strand
ATCGCTGGGTTTGCCGTTGAAAGGCGCTGTGGAATTGCACTTCACCTACGACGAAGAATTCGGTGGCGAGCTCGGCCCGGGCTGGCTGCTTGACAAGGGTTTGACCAAGCCCGACCTGATGATCGCCGCAGGTTTCAGCTACCAAGTCGTGGTGGCACACAACGGCTGTTTGCAGCTCGAGGTGACGGTCCACGGTGAGATGTCGCACGCCGCCATTCCCGACAGCGGTGTGGATGCTTTGCAAGGTGCCAACCACATCTTGAACGCGCTGTACGCCCTCAATGCCGATTACCTCAAGGTCACTTCGCAAGTCGAAGGCATCACCCACCCCTACCTCAACGTCGGCATGATCCAAGGCGGCACCAACACCAACGTCATCCCCGGCAAGGTGGTGCTCAAGGTGGACCGCCGAATGATCCCCGAAGAAGACCCGGCCGAGGTCGAAGCCAGTCTGCGCCGCACCATCGCGCAAGCCGCGGCCAGCTTCCATCCGCCGCGCGGGGGGAAACACATCAGCGTCGATGTCAAGCGCCTGCTGTTGTCGCGCGCCATGGTCCCGCTGGCAGGCAACCAGCCGCTGGTCAAAGCCCTCCAGCAGCACGGTGGCGAGGTCTTTGGTGAACCCATTCCCGCCATCGGCACGCCCCTTTACACCGACGTGCGCCTGTACGTGGAGCGCGGTATTCCCGGGGTGATTTATGGCGCGGGTCCGCGCACGGTGCTGGAGAGCCACGCCAAGCGGGCCGATGAGCGCATCAACTTGGCCGATTTGAAGCGCGCCACGCAGGTGGTGGCGCGAACCTTGCTGGATTTGTTGATGGCCTGAAAACGCAGCCCAATGTGCATTCGTGCACGCATTTGGTGCCAATTTCTAGGGTTTCTCATGATAGGCACGGTTTTGGTTCCCATTAAGAATGTATACAAAGATGTGTTCAATCCGGTCCGCAGGGACGGGTCGATGGCACCGATCTTGCTGAGTTTTCGAGGTGGGTAGCAGCGTTGGCGCTGGCCCATCGAACCTTCGTCGTTGAAATCAACCTTTCCTTAGGAGTCACTCATGAACAAGCGCCATTTGCTGCAAGCCGCCGCCCTGCTGTGCACAGCCAACCTCGTGGGCCTGGCCCACGCCCAAACCCCCGTGAAGTTCCAACTCGATTGGCGCTTTGAAGGGCCTGCGGCCCTCTTTTTGCAATCTGAAGCCAAGGGCTACTACAAGGCCGCGGGCTTGAATGTCTCCATCGACGCCGGTACGGGCTCTGCTGCTGCCGTCACGCGCGTGGCCTCTGGCACCTACGACATGGGTTTTGCCGATTTGGCCGCGCTCATGGAGTTCCACGCCAACAACCCCGACACGCCCAACAAGCCTGTGGCCGTGATGATGGTCTACAACAACACCCCTGCCGCCGTGCTGGCCTTGAAGAAAAGCGGTATTACCAAGCCCGCAGATTTGAGCGGTAAGAAGCTGGGCGCACCGGTGTTCGACTCGGGGCGCAAAGCCTTCCCCATTTTTGAAAAAGCCAACAAAGTGACCAACGTCGCTTGGACCTCCATGGACCCACCCCTGCGTGAAACCATGTTGGTGCGCGGTGACATCGATGCCATCACCGGTTTTTCGTTCACCTCACTGTTGAACCTGGAAGCCCGTGGTGTGAAAACCGAAGACGTGGTGATCTTGCCGTTTGCCGATCATGGCGTGAAGCTCTACGGCAACGTGATCATCGCCCACCCCAAGTTGATCCAAGAGAACCCAGCCGCCGTCAAGGCATTCTTGTTGGCTTTCACCAAAGGCGCCAAAGAAGTCATGGCCAACCCCGCGTCCACCATTGAAACCGTTAAGGCCCGCGACGGCATCATCAACGTACCGCTGGAAACCCGCCGACTGCAATTGGCCATCGACTCCGTCATCGCCAGCCCCGACGCCCGTCGCGAAGGTTTTGGGCAATTGGATGACGCCCGTTTGGCCCAGATGGCCTCTGAAGTGACACAAGCCTACGCCACCAAGACGCCGGTCAACGCCAAGGCCTTGTGGAACGGCTCCATGCTGCCCAGCAAGGCCGAGCTCAACGTGTTGCCGCCCGCCAAAAAATAATTCAGCGACCCACCTGCAAAGGAACAGCGGCATGAACTCCAGCACCACCGGCGATGCCTTCGTCCACTTTGACCAAGTTTGGTTGGCTTACAACGAAGAGTTGTTGGCCCAGAACACCTTTGCGGTCGAAGACATCAACCTCACGGTCCGACAAGGCGAGTTCATCGCCATCGTGGGTCCTTCGGGCTGTGGCAAGTCTACGTTCATGAAGCTGACCACGGGTCTGAAAATGCCCAGTCGCGGCACCATCACCATCGATGGTCAGCCCGTGACGGGGCCTTTGAAAATCTCGGGCATGGCGTTTCAGGCGCCATCGCTCTTGCCTTGGCGCACCACGCTCGACAACGTGCTCTTGCCCTTGGAGATCGTGGAGCCTTACCGCAGCCAGTTCAAAGACCGACGCAAGGAATATGAAGAGCGCGCCCTCAAGCTCTTGGCTTCGGTGGGTTTGGGCGGCATGGAAAAGAAATTCCCTTGGGAGCTGTCGGGCGGCATGCAGCAGCGCGCCAGCATTTGCCGTGCATTGATCCACGAGCCCAAGATGCTCTTGCTCGACGAGCCGTTTGGCGCGCTCGACGCCTTCACCCGCGAAGAGCTGTGGTGCACCTTGCGCGACCTGTGGGAAGCGCAGCGTTTCAACGTGATTTTGGTGACGCACGATTTGCGCGAGAGCGTGTTTTTGGCCGACACCGTGTATTGCATGAGTCGCAGCCCAGGTCGCTTCGTGGTCAAGCGCGACATCCCGATTCCGCGTACACGCGAACTCGAGGTGACCTACACCCCCGAGTTCACCGAGATCGTTCACGAGTTGCGCGGCCACATTGGGGCCATGCGCAAATCGGGCACCGTGATCAACCAATGAAGGCGAGGACCTCGGCATGAAACGCAAAACAATGGAACGCTGGTCACCGCTGGTGTTGTTGGTCATCATCGTGGCCATTTGGGAATTGATCACCCGTGGCTTCGGTGTCTCAGAATTCATCTTCCCCAGCCCCTCGCGCATCTGGAGCCAAACGCTGGAGTTCAAAGAAGTCATCATGGGCCACGCGTGGCGCACCTTTTGGGTGACCATGGTGGGCTTTGGCATCGCCATTGTGGTGGGCGTGTTGCTGGGCTTTTTGATCGGCAGTTCCCGCCTGGCCTATGCCGCGGTCTATCCCCTGATGACCGCGTTCAACGCCTTACCCAAAGCCGCCTTCGTGCCGATTTTGGTGGTGTGGTTCGGTATCGGTGCTGGCCCGGCCATACTGACCGCTTTCTTGATCAGCTTCTTTCCCATCATGGTCAACATCGCCACCGGATTGGCCACGCTGGAGCCTGAGCTGGAAGATGTGTTGCGCGTCCTGGGTGCCAAGCGCTGGGACGTCTTGACCAAGGTGGGTTTGCCTCGCTCCATGCCCTACTTTTTTGGCTCGCTCAAAGTCGCCATCACCTTGGCCTTTGTGGGCACCACCGTGTCCGAGATGACCGCCTCCAATGAAGGCATCGGTTATTTGCTGATTTCGGCCGGCAGTTCCATGCAAATGGGCTTGGCCTTCAGCGGTTTGTTGGTGGTGGGTGTGATGGCCATGGCCATGTACGAGTTCTTCAGCTGGATTGAAAAACAAACCACCGGATGGGCTCACCGGGGCAGCCAGACCGAATAAGGGTCAAGGACCTGAGTCGGCGCGCCGCGCGACCACCGCCGCACCCACGATCATCACCGCCGCCAGCACCACGCTGGCGCTGGGGCTTTCGCCCCGCATGACCAAAAGGACCAGCGTGGACAGCAGCGGGGTGAGGAAGCTCAGCACACCAATCTGTTGAGCGTCGCCGCGTTTGAGCGCAGCGTCCCACAAAAAGAAAGCACCACCCAAGGGGCCCAAGCCAAGCAAGGCCATCAGGCCCCAGTCTTGTGCCGTCAAGTGCGCGGGGCTTTCCAGCCACCAGTGGCACAACAAGGACAGAACGCCCGAGACGGCGGCAAAGCTGCCGATGGCCGCGGTGGGGAAGTGCGGCACGCGCTGCGTGAGCAAGGAGTAAGTGGCCCACACAAAGGCCGAGGCCAATGCCAGCAGGTAGCCCCACGCCCAAACCGCATCCACAGACTCGCCACGCCCACCCAAGATCGCCAAAGCCGCACCGGCAAAGCCCAGCAGGGCCGCCAGCAGGTGGCGACGCGTGAGCTGTTTGCCTGGCAACAACCACGGCGCCAACACGACCATGCCCAAGGGCCAGAGGTAGTTGATCAAATTGGCGGGCACGGGCGGTGCGTTGCGCAAGGCAATGAACACCAAAAAGTGAAAACCAAACAGGCCGTAAACGCCCAACGCCAAAGTGCCTGGCGGCACGCGCCATTGGCGCCAGTCCAAACCCGACAATGGAACAGCGATCGCACTGCCGATGAGCAGCGCGATGCCGGTGAGCAAAAACGGCGGTACGTGCGACAGCGATACGCCCAGTGCGGCCAGGCTCGCCCACAGCGCAATCGCCCCCAAGGCGAACAGGTTGGCGGACACGATCAGGCTTTGTCGGCCAAAACTTGGTGCGCCTGTTGATCGGCGTGGTAGCTCGAGCGCACCATGGCGCCCACGGCGGCGTGGGCAAAACCCATCTCGTGGGCTTTGGCCTCGAACATCTTGAAGGTGTCGGGGTGGACGTAGCGGCGCACCGGCAGGTGGTGGCCACTGGGCGCAAGGTATTGGCCCATCGTGAGCATGTCGATGCCGTGCGCACGCATGTCGCGCATGACGTCCAAAATTTCTTCATCGGTCTCGCCCAAGCCCACCATCAACCCGCTCTTGGTGGGGATGTGGGGAAACAGGGCTTTGAACTTCTTGAGCAGGTTCAGCGAGAACTGGTAATCCGATCCGGGGCGCGCTTCTTTGTACAAGCGGGGCACGGTTTCTAGGTTGTGGTTCATCACATCGGGGGGGGCGGCCTTGAGGATCTCCAAGGCGCGGTCGTCGCGGCCACGGAAGTCGGGCACCAAGACCTCGATTTGGGTCTGCGGCGAAAGCTCGCGTGTTTTGCGGATGCACGCCACAAAATGGCCCGCACCGCCGTCGCGCAAGTCGTCGCGGTCCACGCTGGTGATCACGACGTACTGCAATTTGAGTTGGGCAATCGTCTTGGCCAAGTTGTCGGGCTCGTCCACGTCCAACGGGTCGGGGCGGCCGTGGCCGACATCACAAAACGGGCAGCGGCGGGTGCACTTGTCACCCATGATCATGAAGGTGGCCGTGCCTTTGCCAAAGCATTCGCCGATGTTGGGGCAGCTGGCCTCTTCGCACACGGTCACCAGTTTGTTGCTGCGCAGGATGTCTTTGATTTCGTAAAAGCGCGTGGTGGGTGAGCCCGCTTTGACGCGGATCCAATCGGGCTTTTTCAGCGTTTCGGTTGGCACGATTTTGATCGGGATGCGCGAGGTTTTGGCCTGGCTTTTTTGTTTGGCCGTGGCGTCGTAGGGCTGGTCGATGGTGCTCATGTGCGGTGCCTGCGTGGGTGTTGCCGAAACATCAGGGGGCGAGGGTGATGTTGAGCTGTTGGCTCAGCACCGAGGCGACCTCGTCCCAAGTGGCGTTGACACCCATTGTAGAAAGGTCCACTGTCCGCAAGCCCCGATAACCACAGGGGTTGATGCGCTCGAAGGGTGATAGGTCCATCGACACGTTGAGCGACAGGCCGTGGTAAGTGCAGTGGCGGCTGACCTTGATGCCCAGCGCCGCAATCTTGCCCAAGCCCGTGAAGTCGGGTTCGGGGGCGGGGCTGCCAGGTTCTCGCCGCTGGGGGCGTTGGGCCAGCATGCCGTGACCAAAGGGGTCGTCCATGCGCACGTAAATGCCGGGTGCGCCGTTCACGCGGTGGCCGGTGACATCCCAATGGCGCAGGGTTCGGATGATGGCTTCTTCGAGCTTGTAAACGTATTCTTTGACGAAGTAGCCTGCGCGCTTGAGGTCGATGAGGGGGTAGGCCACGACTTGTCCAGGGCCGTGGTACGTCACTTGTCCGCCGCGGTTGGTGGCAAGCACGGGGATGTCGCCGGGTGCCAGTAAGTGGTCTAGCTGGCCCGCCAAGCCTTGGGTGAACACGGGTGGGTGCTCGCAAATCCAAAGGGCATCAGGGGTTTGTTCGTTCCGTTGGGCGGTGAACTCGGCCATGGCTTGCGCGGTGGTGGCGCAATCCACCCTGCCCCAATCTCGGACCTGCAAGGCGCTCACAGCACGTACTTCACCATCGGGTGGGTGGTGTAGGTGCGGTACACCTCGTCGAGCTGTTCACGGTGGTGAACGTGGATCGACACGGTCAAGCCCATGTAATTGCCCGCGCGGCTGGGGCGCTGCTCCAAATGGACATCGGGGTCAAAGCTGACCTCGAAGGCTTGGGCGATGCGGGTCATGGCCGCCACAAATTCGGCCGAGTTGCTGCCCATCACCTTAATGGGGAAGCGGCAGGGGTACTCAATCAGGGATTGCTCAGGCGGGATGTCGTGGGAACTGGTCATAAGGCAATTATCGGTTGGGTGCTTGACTTTCGGTCCGGGTTTATACGTATAATCACAAACTTTGCTGCACACAGCGGTCAATAGAAAAACGTCGAAACTTGGCTGTCATTTGAGATGGACACAATCCCTCACCCGGCGCGCAAGCCCGAGAACAGCCTGGCGAACCCGTGGATCGTCGATCCTGCAGATGCAGGTGGGGCAGCAGAAGAGAATTTCAAGCCATTGACACGCGAAGAAGCGAGGCAGTGGCGAAGCTCGCAACCGGCTTTGTCCTTGCGCTGGCTTCTGGTTTGGCAGGCGTTGTCTGCCGTGGTTTTGGCGGTTTTGGCCGAATGGCTGACGTCGGATCCCGTGGTGGTGAAGTCGGTTTTGTATGGCGCTGCAGCGGTGGTGTTGCCCTCGGCTTTGATGGCTTGGGGAGTGACGTCCAGCGCGATGGCCCGTCAGGTTTCGGGCGAGGCGAAGGCCTCGTTGGTGAACTTTTTTGTGTGGGAAGGCATCAAGTTGGTGCTGGTGTTGGTCCTGATGGGGTTGGCGCCGGTGGTGATGGATGCTGTGAACTGGTTGGCTCTGGTGGCTGGCTTGGTGGTGGTTCTCAAGGTGTTTGGTTGGGTTCTGTATGTCCAGACCAAACGTCGTCGATGATTTCTAAATTGGTGTAACAGACATGGCTGCTGAAGGTGCAACTCTCACCGCGGGTGATTACATTCGCCACCACCTTGTTCATTTGACGAACAAGAAACAAGAATCCATTGTTGACTTTTCCGTCATCAACGTGGACTCGGTCGTGGTCAGCGTTGTCTTGGGCTTGTTGATGTGCTTCGTCCTGTGGTCGGCGGCTCGCAAAGCCAACGCTGGTGTCCCGGGTCGGTTCCAGGCGGCGGTAGAGATGATGGTCGAAATGGTCGAGTCTCAGGCCAAAGGTGTGATTCACAACGCCAACAGCCGCAAGATGATCGCCCCTTTGGCGTTGACGGTGTTTGTCTGGATTTTCTTGATGAACTTCATGGACATGCTTCCCCTGGATTTGCTGCCCCAAATTTGGCACAGCGTTGGTCCGGCCATGGGTTTCAAGGATTATTTGCGTGTGGTGCCCACCGCCGACTTGTCGACCACCTTGGGACTTTCCGTCTCTGTCCTCCTGCTTTGCTTGTTCTACAACATCAAAATCAAAGGTTTGGGCGGCTGGGCGCATGAATTGGTGTCGGCGCCCTTCGGTACCAGCAAAAATCCCATTGGGGCGTTGGTTTTGGGTTTGATCAACTTCTCCATGCAAATGATCGAGTTCGTGGCGAAGACCGTTTCGCACGGCATGCGGTTGTTTGGCAACATGTTCGCGGGTGAACTGGTGTTCATGCTGATTGCGTTGCTGGGTGGCTACGCTGCCTTGTCCCTCAGCGGTGGCGTGTTCTTCGTCGGGCACTTGATCGCCGGCACGGTGTGGACCCTGTTCCACATCTTGGTCATTACCTTGCAGGCGTTCATTTTTATGATGCTGACCTTGATTTATCTGGGTCAAGCACATGATTCGCACTGAACACGCGTCTTAACCCGCGTACTGTGTTTCTTTTTCGTTCCCTTTCTTTTTAACTTTCGTACTCAAAGGAGTCATCATGGAAAACATTCTGGGTCTCGTCGCACTGGCTTGCGGTCTTATCGTTGGTTTGGGTGCTATCGGCGCTTCGATCGGTATCGGCTTGATGGGTGGCAAATTCTTGGAAGCTTCGGCTCGTCAGCCTGAGTTGATGAACGACCTGCAAGCCAAGATGTTCATTTTGGCTGGTCTGATCGATGCGGCTTTCCTGATCGGCGTGGCCATTGCCTTGCTGTTCGCGTTCGCCAACCCCTTCACGCTGTAATCGGGTTTGCTGCACTGCAAGTTTGTGATGTGCATGGCCAGTGGATTTATCCACCGAACCGTGCACCGCATCCGAGCCGCAGCAATTGAGTCAACACTCTTGTTATCAGACAGAAAGGCGTTGCGATGAATATCAATGCAACCCTGTTCGCGCAAGCCATCGTTTTTGCGATCTTGGTTTGGTTCACGATGAATTTCGTGTGGCCGCCCATAGCCAAAGCCTTGGACGAACGCGCTCAGAAAATCACCGAAGGTCTGGCTGCTGCAGAGATGGCCAAAACCGAATTGGCCGTGGCCAACAAGCGTGTCGAAGAAGAGTTGAGCCAATCGCGCAACGAATCCGCCATCCGCTTGGCCGATGCCGAGCGTCGCGCCCAAACCGTGATTGAAGAGGCCAAGGCCCGTGCCTCCGCTGAAGCCGCCAAGATCGTGGCCAACGCCGAACAAGAAGCCGCCCAGCAAATCGTCAAAGCCCGTGAGGCCTTGCGCGAACAAGTGGCTGCCTTGGCCGTCAAGGGTGCCGAGCAAATCCTCAAGCGAGAAGTCAACGCCGGTGTTCACGCCGACTTGCTCAATCGCCTGAAGACCGAACTCTGATCCCCCGTCAGGAATAGAACCACCATGGCCGAACTCGCCACCATTGCACGTCCCTACGCCGAAGCGCTTTTCCAAGCCGCCAAGGCCGATACACCCGCCACCGCGGCGTGGCTCGAAGAGCTCGCTGCGATCGCTGCCAACGACCAATTGCGTCAGTTTGCCGACAACCCCAAAGTGACCGTCGACGAAGTGTTCGATACCGTCACCGCTGTGGCCAAGAGCAAATTGTCGGAACAGGGGCGTCAGTTTCTGCGCCTCGTGATCGAAAACGGTCGCTTGTCTGCTGTGCCTGAAATTGCCCGACAGTTCAACGTCCTGAAAAACGCCCAAACCGGCAGCTTCGATGCTGTGGTGCAAAGCGCGTTTGACATGGACGCTGCGGCTCTGTCTGGTTTGTCCGGTGTTTTGGAAAAGCGTTTTGGACGCAAGCTCAACCTGCGCGTTGAGGTGCAACCCGAACTCATTGGTGGTGTTCGTGTGGTGGTGGGCGATGAAGTGCTCGACACCTCGATCAAAGCCCGTCTTGAACAAATGAAAGTGGCCTTGACCGCTTAAGCGCGGCCCAAGCCCCTTAGCGTCTACAGCGTCACAACTTACGAAAGAAGGAAAGAGCCATGCAACTCAATCCAGCCGAAATTTCCGAATTGATCAAGTCGCGCATCGAAGGCCTCAACGCTTCGACCAATGTGCGCAACCAAGGAACCGTCGTGTCCGTCACCGACGGTATCGTCCGCGTCCACGGCTTGTCCGATGTGATGCAGGGCGAAATGTTGGAATTCCCTGCCAACAAAGACGGCGTGCCCTCTTTTGGCCTGGCCCTGAACCTCGAGCGCGACTCTGTCGGCTGCGTGATTTTGGGTGAGTACGAACACATCTCCGAAGGCGAAACCGTCAAGTGCACGGGCCGCATTTTGGAAGTGCCCGTGGGCCCTGAGCTGATTGGCCGTGTGGTCAACGCTTTGGGTCAGCCCATCGACGGCAAAGGCCCCATCAACGCCAAGATGACCGACGTGATCGAAAAAGTCGCGCCTGGTGTGATCGCCCGTAAATCGGTGGACCAGCCCGTGCAAACTGGCTTGAAGTCGATCGACTCCATGGTGCCCGTGGGTCGTGGTCAGCGCGAATTGATCATTGGCGACCGCCAGACCGGCAAAACCGCCGTGGCCATCGACGCCATCATCAACCAAAAAGGTCAGAACATGACCTGCGTTTACGTCGCGATTGGCCAAAAGGCTTCGTCGATCAAAAACGTGGTGCGAGCCCTTGAGCAAGCCGGTGCGATGGACTACACCATCGTTGTGGCCGCCTCGGCCTCTGAATCCGCTGCCATGCAGTACCTGTCGGCCTACTCCGGCTGCACCATGGGCGAGTACTTCCGCGACCGCGGCCAAGACGCCCTGATCGTGTACGACGACCTGTCCAAGCAAGCCGTGGCTTACCGCCAAGTGTCCTTGTTGCTGCGCCGCCCACCAGGCCGCGAAGCCTACCCTGGCGACGTGTTCTATCTCCACAGCCGCTTGCTCGAGCGCGCCGCCCGCGTGAACGCCGACTACGTCGAAGCCTTCACCAAAGGCGCCGTCAAAGGCAAGACCGGTTCCTTGACGGCACTGCCCATCATCGAAACCCAAGCGGGTGACGTGTCGGCTTTCGTGCCGACCAACGTGATCTCGATCACCGACGGTCAGATCTTCTTGGAAACCAGCTTGTTCAACGCCGGTATCCGCCCCGCCATCAACGCCGGTATCTCGGTGTCGCGCGTCGGTGGTGCTGCCCAGACCAAACTGATCAAGAACCTCTCCGGTGGTATTCGTACCGACTTGGCCCAGTACCGCGAATTGGCTGCGTTCGCGCAGTTCGCTTCCGACTTGGACGAAGCCACCCGCAAGCAACTCGACCGCGGTGCCCGCGTGACCGAATTGCTCAAGCAAGCCCAGTACAGCCCCCAGTCGATCGGTTTGATGGCGTCTACGCTGTTCGCCGTGAACAAGGGTTACATGGACGACATCGACGTCAAGAAGATTCTGTCCTTTGAAGCCGGTATGCACGACTTCCTCAAACAAAAGCACGCCGCTTTGTTGACCAAGCTCGAAACCGAGAAGGCCATGGACAAGGACGCTGAAGCCCAGCTCGCCACCGCCATCGCCGACTTCAAGAAAACCGGCACGTACTGAACCGGCCCATTGACCCGACAAAGGAGCAGCAATGGCAGCAGGTAAGGAAATTCGCGGCAAGATCAAATCGGTGGAAAACACCAAGAAGATCACCAAAGCCATGGAAATGGTCGCCGCTTCCAAAATGCGCAAAGCGCAGGATCGGATGCGAGCAACCCGCCCGTACAGCGAAAAAGTGCGCCAGATCGTGGGCAACCTCAGTCTGGCCAACCCCGAGTACAGCCACCCCTTCATGGTGAAGAACGAAGGCAAGGCCACTGGCTTTGTGGTCGTGACCACCGACAAGGGTTTGTGCGGCGGCCTCAACACCAACGTGCTGCGTGCCACCACGATCAAAATCAAAGAGGCGCAAGCCCAAGGTTTGGGCGTTCGCACCGTGGCCATCGGCAACAAGGGCTTTGGCTTCTTGAACCGGGTCGGCGCCAAAGTGGTGTCGCACGCCATCGGTTTGGGTGATACCGCACACATGGAGCGACTGATCGGTCCCGTCAAGGTGCTGCTCGATGCGTATGAGGCTGGCGAGATCAACGCCGTTTTCATCTGTTACACCAGGT
>Ga0209768_10002366_pt1 | contig 11757 bp, 10 predicted proteins | sample LauGreSBDMM110SD_3_FD_187564 | JGI IMG/M metagenome (GOLD analysis project Ga0209768, IMG submission 187564) | Freshwater lake microbial communities from Lake Michigan, USA - Sp13.BD.MM110.SD (SPAdes) (version 2) | ecosystem: Environmental > Aquatic > Freshwater > Lake | place: Lake Michigan... | reverse complement strand
AAGGCCCCTCTTGAACTTGTGCTTTGTGATCCCAAGTTAAATGGTTGCGGTCTTTTGCAACTTCGCCATACCGTATCGAATGAGGCCATGTATAGAAACTATTGGTACCGTTCAGGCATTAATAAAACCATGATTAATGAGCTTGAGGATATCTCGCATAGAGCAACTGATGTTGCTAGTTTACGATTAGGTGATTTTGTAATCGATATTGGGGCTAACGATGGCACGCTATTGCGAGGCTATAAAGTTCAAGGCCTAAATACTGTTGGCTTTGAGCCGGCAAGAAATTTATATGATTACGGAAAAATAGGTACAACAAAAATAATTAATGACTTTTTCAATCATGCTGCTTGGACTACAACTTTTGGGGAGCAAAAGGCTAAAGTAATTACTGCGATTGGAATGTTCTATGATTTAGATGATCCAAATAGTTTTTTAGATGATATAAGTAAATGCTTGGATGACCAAGGTGTTTTTATCATCCAAATGATGTATATGCCGTTTGCATTAGAGCGAAATGCATTTGATGGTATTTGTCATGAACACCTTGAGTACTACACCATGAAATCCCTCGAAAATTTATTGCATAGGCATGGATTAGAGATATTTGATATTCAAATGCGAGAAGAAATCAATGAAGGTAGTGTCCGATTTTACATATCAAAAAAGATTCAATCTGCAGCAAAACTTAAGACAACTGAAGCAAATAATCGTGTAAATGAACTAAGAATATCCGAGAATAAAATGCAGCTTGAAGAATTATCAACTTACAAGGCATTTGTCAAGCGTGTAGAAAATGCACGAGAGTCGACCCTGAATTTTTTGAGAGATGAGACCTCAAAAGGAAAAAAAATTCATGGATATGCTGCATCAACCAAAGGTAATACTACGTTGCAGTATTACGATATTACGCCAAAGTTGATTGAAGTTATTGCAGATAGAAATCCATTAAAGTCGGGTAAGTACACAGTCTCAACTAGTATCCCAGTTATTTCTGAAGAAGATTCTAGAGCGAAAAATCCGGACTACTATTTTGTTCTTGCATGGCATTTCCTGCCGGAATTTATAGCTAGGGAGCATGAATTTCTTGAGCGAGGTGGAAAATTTATTGTTTCAATGCCAGAGTTCAGGGTCATCGGCAATGGTAAAAATTAACCCAATAGAATGTTAGGCTTCTTCTAACTCATGTGCTTAAGCCCTGATAAGGTGGACCGAAATTTTTTGCGTCGCTCGACACTGCTTGAAAACTCTCATCTGCAAAATACCATTTATCAGCTGTCGAAATTTTTGAATTCTTATATTTAGATTGGATCTAAAAGGCCCATAATGCAGGATGCGTAACTTGGAAAAATGCCTTGACAAAAATTGTTGACAGAGAAGGGTTTGCTCCTCTTCTGAGTTTATGTATTCCTACATACAATAGACCGCATGAGTTTCGACGTCTAGCAGAGTGTCTTTGCCTACAGGATAGAATTAATGAAATTGAACTAGTAATTCGAGATGATAGTCCTAATTATGATACGTTAGACGTAATCAACAAGATTTTAATTCCTGCGGGTATAGACGTCAAATATTCTCGGGGAGAAAAAATCGGTGTCGATTCAGCGAATCTATTGCTTATTGAAAATGCGGTCGGAAAGTACCTATGGTCCTTCAGTGATGATGATGAAATGCGCTCAGGTGCCCTTGCGCATGTTCTTGGTTTACTTGAGTCAGACTGCAATATACGATATGTATGGGCTAACTTTGATTACCAAACTGAGGGCCGTTCGGTGGTTGATACGACCTGCCGATACTTTGCATCTGGAGATGATGTAATAAGTACTTTAGGGGTCAATATTGGCCTCATCTCAACACATATATTTCATAGAGAGAGCGCTCTGCAGGCTCTAGAGCTTGCAAGGCAAAATCTATATGGTTTTGGATTTGCTGGCTTGATACCAATATTTCATATCATAACTAGCCCAGGAAGATTTTACTTACTCGGGACGTCATATATTCTTTGTAACCCCACTTCAAAAGAAGAAATTTTTATTGTTGTAAATAGAAATGGGAGTATAGATAATAAAGGTTTTGAAGTTTACGGAGTTCATTTCAGTAGCGTAGTTAGTTTATTTAAAGGTCGATTTTCTAATAAGGCTGTAAGAGAATTATTATCAAAAAACTTTGCGTCACTTTGGCGAGGTATGTTGGTTGGCTGGGCTGGGGGGTGGGATACACCAAAAGGTAAGCGCCTAAAAATGCTCAAGATCTATTGGAATTTTCCAGAGTGTTGGATTGCACTCCCACTTTTTTGCTTACCACGACAAGTCGTAAAAAACTTATATTATATATATAGTATATTTTTTAAGCATAGAAAATATATATTTAATGAGCGGTTAAAGCAAAGGCTCATCAAGTGAAGAAAGCGCTTATAACCGGTATAGCTGGTCAGGATGGCTCCTATCTAGCGGAATGTTTATTAGAAAAGGGTTATGAAGTCCATGGAATAATATCAAATTTACAAAGTTTAGATAATTCCCTGCTATGGAGACTTGAGAATTATTTAAATAGAATTAATTTAAAAAAAATTGATATTAATGATGATAAGGAAGTTAATAAGATATTTAATTTCATCATGCCAGACGAAGTCTACCATTTAGCATCCAATGCAGACCCTAAGGTTGTTTTTGAGGATGAAAGGAAAAATTTTGATACTAATTTCAAACCCGCAGTAAATTTACTACGCGCAATCAAAACATACAAAAATAGTTGCAAACTTTATTGTGCGGGATCAAGTCTAATGTTTGGAGACATACAAGAGACGCCACAAAATGAGCAGTCATGCATGAATCCTACTACTCCTTACGGTATCGCTAAAGTGGCTACATTTCACTTTATTAATATGTATCGACAGGCATACGGTATTTTTGCTTGCATGGGAATCTTATTTAATCATGAGTCGCCAAGACGAGATAATAGATTTCTCCCAAAAAAAATAACTCAAGCGGCAGCACGAATAAAGTTAGGCCTTCAGGATAAGCTTGTTCTTGGAAATATCGAATTGAAAAGAGACTGGTCTTTTGCAAAAGATGTTGTTGAATCTATGTGGCTGATGTTGCAAGCTGATCAGCCAAGGGACTATGTAATAGGTTCAGGTGAGCTCCACTCAGTTCGTGATATTTTAGATATTGCATTTGGCACTGTTGGTTTAAATTGGAGTAAGTTTGTTGTGATCAATGATGAATTTATTAGAAAAATTGAATACGATAATTTATGCGCAGATTCAAGTAAGGTAAAATCTGAATTAAATTGGAAGCCTAGCTTAACTTTCCAGGAAATGATTATTGATATGGTTTTAGCTGATTTAAAAGTTGCGAAACTATAATATGATTAATTTTCGAAAATGTTATTTATAACATGTTGTCTAGTTGCAATAGGTTGTCTAAATTCATCTCTTAAGAAGAGATTTTAACCATAGAGAATAAGTTGGTGATTAGCGCTTTCTTCATCCCAAGCATTGGCTTACGTTCTAGTATTGTTGTATTTCCCAGAATTGCGGTATACATATATTTTTTGGATGCGCTCTATTCAAGAGTAAAAAATTGAATGATAATTTCTGTTTAATATGAGAGTAAAGATGATTAAAAAAATAATTAGGGATGAATTATTTCCTCGTTTCAGAAGTTTTTATTTCCTAGTAAAGACTACGCGCAATTGGTTGCAGGTTTTGTTGGTGCGTTACGCTGGAAAAGTGCAGTGCGAAGCCCATTTCAGGAATGGGCATCAGATGAAGGTGTCTCTAGAAAATTGGCAACGTTTCATCTTGCATACTCATTTATTTAGTCTATTGCCATCCGCAATATTAAAGGAAGATTCCATAACCTTTAAGTATATGGAAAGGAATCTAGAATTCAATTTCGGGAAATATGGGTTCGATACAGTCTTTGAGGTTTTTGCTTTTGACCCTTACAGAGATTTCCTCAGATTTGCCAATCCTAAAGGTAAGCAAGTAATAGATGTTGGCGCGGCTTTTGGGGACACCGCAATCTACTTTCTCCTTAAGGGAGCTTCGCATGTAGTCGCTGTAGAGGCTTTTCCAGGATACTATGCATTGGCAAAACAAAATATCGATATTAACGGATTTCAGAAGGAGTGCGAAGTACTACTATCCGCGGCCGGCGGCCAGAGTGGAGGGGAGATGGTAATTGATGTAAATCTAGAAGATATGTTTGGGGCCAATATGAAGCATGCTGGCGTTGGTCAGTCGGTATCCATTGTTACCCTGAAGGAGTTAATCGATAAGTATCAAGTAGTTGACGGATTTCTGAAGTTAGATACTGAAGGCTTTGAATACGAAATCATTCTAAATACACCCAGAGATGTGCTTCGGTGTTTTTCTGATATGCTAATTGAATATCACTATGGATATGAAAAGTTAGAATCCTACCTCTCTGATTGTGGCTATGAGTTCTTTCATACAGGACCAACACATGTTCACATGCCTCATTTAGTCGGGCAGGATGCTCAAAATATGTTTACGGGGCATATTGTGGCTAAGCGAATTGATTAAATTTATATTGTGATTTTTTATGCTATTTAGGGCTTTAGCTAAAAAAGGTAAGCTGTGCTTGAAAAAATATGGCGTATATATATAGGAGGTGGGGTAGCTTCTATTATAAAAAAAGTGCTGGAGTTGGCTGTCCGTGGAGCAAAAAATGCCTCAAGAGAAATAATTGCACCATAGCTATGATTGAGCTTACGCTAATTAGCGAACAATAGACATTGCAATCGTTAAAGACTTCCTTAAAATGTTGGGTATAGATACAAAGATTCTAGAGATTGGTAATGTACTTGCGAACTATGGTTTTAGAAATACATCGCGGGATGTATTGGATAAGTATGACCCAGCATTACATTTTTTCAACGAGGATGTGATCAACTTTAAGCCTTTAGAAAAATACGCTGCCATCGTAAGCATCTCAACGCTTGAACATGTAGGATGGAATGAGGATATTCGCGACCCAATGAAGATTATTTCAGCAGTTAGGAACCTGAAGGAAAACTGCCTCGCCCCAAGTGGGCGCATGTTGGTGACGATTCCAATAGGCTACAACACTTATTTTGATGACCAGCTTGCAAGGGGCGCTGAGTACCTTACGGAGAAGTATTTTTTCAAAAGAATATCCGCCGACAATAAGTGGAAGCAGGTTGATTACACCGAAGTTTTAGGCGCAAAGTTTGGACAACCTTTCAATAATGCTAATGCCATGTGTATTGGCATCGTGCATTCCTAATTTTTATGGATGTTAAAGTTCTAAGCTTTTGCATCCCAACCTACGGACAGCCACAGAAGATTAGAGAGACGTTAGAGAGTCTTCTTATGCAGGATATGGATGGAGTGGAAATTCTAATCCGAGATGACAATCAGGATTCGGAGACGGAAAAAGTTGTTAGTGAATATTTGACTAGATTACCGATAATCTATTTTCATATGGCGAAGGAAGGCGTAGATCGGGCCTTTCTATTTCTTAGTAAAGAGGCAAACGGAGCGTTTGTATGGTGGTTTGGGGATGACATACTTGAGCCTGGCGCCATATCGCGGGTGATGTGGTTTTTAAGGTGCAATCCCTTCGTTGATTTTATATATATTAACTCGACCGATCTTAGTGGAGAGCACTTTTCAATCCAGCTTGACGAAAGTCAGTACTTTGCTGATCGGGATGATGTGCTTGTTAAGCTGAAAGATCAGCTAGGGTTTTGCTCTGCGATGCTTTTCAGAAGGCAAACTCTTGCTCTTGGTTTAGATAAGGCCGAGGGGTGTGTGGGGACGTGTTGGGTAACATTATTCCTTGCGCTGCATGTTCTTGTGAGCGGGAGATTCTTTTATTTTCTTAATGGACGCAATTTCCTCAGTGAGCCCAAGCCTGCTGGCGAAGTCAGATGGTACGACCCATTTATTGTTCATGGGATTAACTTTACAGTAGTTACTCGTCAATTTGATGGTCGATTCAGCCGCGATGCTTTACATAAGTTACGGACCTATAAGTTTTCAAGAAGCTGGCGTGCAGTAATTGTAGAGCGAGCGCTTGGATTCAGATCTGGATTTGCTGCTTCTGATCTGAAGCCAGCAATGCTCTTTAAACTTTACTGGAGTTATCCGGAACTTTATATTGCATTGCTAATGCTACTGCTTCCGCGCCCAATTTTGGTTGGCCTTTATCGCGTATACAAGAGAATTCGATTATTCCTTGATTGAGGTGCGGCGGTTGTAATCGGTGGCAAATCTAGGATTAAGGTAATGTCAGCTACCATTTAATAATGACGAAAATTAGGTCAAATTTTGGGAGACACTAACGATGTGTGGATTGGCGGGGATTTTGATGTCCGGAGGTTGTGGTGGCTTAAACGAGCAGATCGTCCGTCAGATGTGCGACAGCATGAGAGCTCGAGGCCCTGATGCTGTCCAGTATTGGAGCGATGAGAGAGGGCTGTGCGTTGGACATAGGAGGCTTTCTATTATTGATTTAGATACTCGTGCCAACCAGCCTATGTGTTCAGAGGAAGGTCGATATGTCATCATATTCAACGGGGAAATCTATAACTTTCGCGAGTTACGACATACTTTAGAAAGTAAAGGCGAAGTTTTTCGAACTCAGAGTGATACTGAAGTTCTGCTCAAGCTTTACAGTCGTGAGGGTGAGGCGATGCTTACACGGCTACGCGGCATGTTCGCTTTTGTCATTTGGGATAAAGCAAAGCAAAGTGTATTTATGGCTCGTGATCCTTACGGTATTAAGCCTCTTTATTATGCAAAATCTGGACGGGGATGGATTTTTGCATCTCAGGTTAAGGCACTAATGACTACTAAATTAGTGGATTCAGCACCCAATCCATTGGGTCAAATGGGATTTTGGTTTTTTGGTAGCGTTCCTGAGCCCCATACCTGGTTTCGTGATGTATCCGCGTTACCAGCTGGTGCCTGGTGTCAAATTACTATTGAAGGTGGATTGGAAGGTCCATATCACTATTGGGATATAGCAGATGCATGGAGAGAGGCCCCTGAATGCAAGATGAATAAGATGGATGTTCAAGAAATTGTGCGTTCAGCCCTATCTAATTCTGTTAAGCAACATCTTGTAGCTGACGTACCGGTTGGTATATTTTTATCTGGCGGAATTGATTCAGGCGCACTTGCAGGATTAATGAGGGAACAGAGCGGAGCATCGATTCAGGGGATAACGATTGCGTTTAACGAGTTTAAAGGCAGGCATGAGGATGAAGTTCCTGGGGCTAGAGAAGTTGCTAAACGATATGAAATAAATCATCACGTTCGTACTGTTACCAGAAGAGAGTTTGAGGATGATCTTCCGAAAATTTTTTCTTCTATGGATCAGCCTAGCGTAGATGGAATAAATACCTGGTTTGCCAGCAAGGCTGTTGCAGAGCTCGATCTAAAGGTAGTGATTTCTGGTGTCGGAGGAGACGAGCTATTTTATGGTTATCCAAGCTTTCGACAGCTCCCAGCTCTTGTTTCATGCTGCAACTTTATAGAGCGTGTGCCTGGCGCTAATGCAGTTGTTGATTTTATGTTTAATCAGAAAGCGACTAGAAGTGGAAATCACCGTTGGCGCTGGTTGACTTTGTTTGGGGCTAATCTTTATGGTGCATATTGGCTTAGAAGGGGCCTTTTTGCGCCCGAGGAATTAGCGGGATTAATGGGCGAAGTTTTTGCTGATAAAGCTTTGTGCAAAATGGATCCCCAAACTTTAGTTACAAGTATGGTGGGCAGTTTGCCAGCAGATTCAATGGCAGCTATTGGTCAGATTGAATCCATGGCATACCTCAGGAATCAATTACTTAGAGATAGTGATTGGGCAAGCATGTCTCATAGCGTGGAGTTACGTACCCCACTAGTTGACGCTTGGTTGCTTAGAGACCTAATACCGGTTTTGAGATCATTTGGAAGGTTTAAGGGCAAGTCTTTGCTGGCAGCAAGTCCTTCGCAACCCCTTGGTAAGGATTTGATTAGTCGCACGAAAACAGGCTTTGGAATACCTCTAGGCATTTGGGGGCAAGAAAGCATGGCCACTCAGGATTTGGGGCATAAGCAAACCCTAGCGCAGGGTGGAGGAGATAGTAGATTGTGGGCAAAAACCATTGCAAAAATGGTCTACGCATGATTAGCAGAAATTTAGATTCGCAAAAGAAAACTAAAGTTTTAATTTTCATTCGCAATTATCTTCCGGGCTTCCGGTCCGGCGGTCCAGTGCGCAGTGTTGCAAATATTGTAAAAGCCCTCTCAAGTGAATATGAATTTTATGTAGTTTGCCTTAACAGGGACCACGGAGTAAGCGAGCCTTATCCTGATTTAGCGCGAGGGGAATGGGTGGATTTAGGCAAAACACATGTTTACTATGCTGCCGACGATGAGCTGACTTTTACCTTCTATAGAAAAATTTTTCGTGACATAGGGCCAGATTTCATTTACTTAAATAGCCTATTAGATAGAAATTTTTCTATAAAACCTTTTTTAGCTGCTGGACGAGGACGAAAAGTTCCGATAATTCTGGCGCCAAGAGGAGAGTTATCTGTCGGAGCTCTGGGGCTTAAGGCCTTCCGTAAGCGCGTATTCATGGCGTTGGTTAAGGTAGTTAAGTTATATAAATATGTTACCTGGCATGCTAGTTCAATAGGGGAGCAAGAGCGAATCCGTAGCATCTTCTCTCCTGAGGCATTGCAGATATTTCATGCAAGTAATTTGCCTACAATTTCAAATGATCTGTTGTTAAAGCCTGAGAAGAGGGCAGGATTTTTACGAATTGTTTTGGCAGCGAGAGTATCCCCGATGAAAAATACACATACTGCTATTCGAATAGCCGGACAATTGCAAGGCGATATTAAATTAGATTTATGGGGCCCATTGGAGGATGCAGAGTATTGGAAAAAATGCCAGGATCAGATTATCCTATGTCGCCCGAATGTAAGAGTTCAATATCGAGGAGAGGCTACACACGAGAAATTACAAACATTGCTCAATGAGTATGATGTGATGTTATTACCAACATTAGGAGAGAACTTTGGCCATTCGATTATTGAGGCTCTGTCTATAGGTTTGCCAGTTGTGATTAGTGATAGAACACCATGGAAAAATTTAAAAAATGCAGGCGTAGGCGCTGACTTACCAATTGAAAATGAAGCTGCTTTTAGAAAACAGCTTGAAGAGTATTTGGCTATGGACGAAATTAGATTTGATATGGTTCGAAATTCATGTAGACAGTATGTTGCTAAATGGGCGGCTGAGAGTATAAATTTAGATACATACCGCAATATATTTAAAAGAAAGCCAAATTTAGGCATAGATTAGAATTCAGCTATAAAAACAATTGTAATATGCAATTATCATTTGAAAAAGCTTAAAATGATTATGGTATTTGCTTTGATTACCTCATCTTGAATATTGTTAGTGATGTTATAGCGCGAGCAAATCCAGTTCTAAATAGGCCTGTACGTTTTAAAACCAATCTAATGGAAAAAGAAAAAATGATCGAGATTTTACGTCGCGCATACTATCGAGGAAAGCTTACCTTATGGGCGATCTTTAATCTTCCTAGTTACCTACATATTGCTAATACAAATTTTAAGATTCCTGCGCATAACTGGATGGTGGCTATCCCAGCAAGAACTGATACCACAGAGGTGAGGTTTTTTGGTAGGCATCGAAATTTTGCACGATACTTTTATGAGCCGATTGAATATCAATACTTCATAGAAATAGTACGTGAGAAAAAAGTCTTTTTCGATGTTGGTGCAAATATTGGCTGGTATAGTTTTCTTGCTGCTCACGCAGGGGTCGAGCGTATTGTTGCTTTTGAATTTATGAATGAGTACGCTAATTTTATTATCGAAAATTTTAGAAAAGAAGGCATTCCAGCTACCATTGTTAACAAGGGGGTTGGGGCCCCTAATGCATTTGAAAAATATAGTGATCCATTTGCCAAGATAAATGGCTCACTTATCTCCCTTGATGAGTATGCAAAAGTAAATAACATTTGGCCCGACATCATGAAAATGGATATTGAAGGCTTTGAGCTTGATGCACTTAGAAATTCTCATGAAATTTTACTAAGAAAACCAGCGCTCGATATATCCCTGCATGATAGATTCTTGTTGGATCGAGGCCAGTCTGAAAATGAAGTGCTATCACTTTTAAGTAGTTATGGATATAAGATACTGTGGCAGGGTAGCGGCACCTACTTTATGGTAGCTTAAGTTTCATATAAATGAAGATAATGACTTACTATCAGGGCGACTGCAATAGCACCTTTTTTTAGCATTATTTTACGAACTATCTACCTAACAGTAAAAATGTTTAACAATAAAACCCTTCTTATTACTGGCGGCACCGGATCGTTTGGCAATGCTGTCCTACGTCGTTTTTTAGATTCCGACTTAAAAGAAATTCGTATCTTAAGTCGCGATGAAAAAAAACAAGATGACATGCGCAAGCTTTACAAGAACTCAAAAATCAAGTTCTATATTGGCGATGTTCGGGACTCACAATCTGTTTTAAATACAGTTAGAGGCTCAAACTATATATTTCATGCGGCCGCTTTAAAGCAAGTGCCCTCTTGCGAGTTTTATCCATTAGAGGCCGTTAAGACCAATGTATTGGGTACTGAGAATGTTCTAGAGGCTGCAATCATTTCTGGGGTGGAGAGAGTAGTTTGTTTGAGTACGGATAAAGCCGTATACCCCATTAATGCTATGGGGACTTCAAAAGCAATGATGGAAAAAGTTATTGTTGCCAAATCTCGGGGTGTATCAAGCCCAGTAATAAGTGTTACACGTTATGGCAATGTGATGGCTTCAAGAGGGTCTGTTATTCCCTTGTTTGTCGATCAAATTTTGGCGGGTAAGCCAATTACCATTACTGATCCACAAATGACTCGCTTTATGATGACCTTGGATGATGCAGTAGATTTGGTGTTACATGCTTTCCAGTATGCCCAGCCAGGGGAAATACTGGTTCAAAAGGCCCCTGCTGCCACAATTGAAACCTTGGCGCGGGCTTTAGTGAGTGTTTTGAATAAGCCTAATTACCCTATTGATATTATCGGTACGAGGCATGGTGAAAAGTTATACGAAGCCCTCCTTAGTCGGGAAGAAATGGTCGCGGCTAAGGATCAAGACAGATTCTTCTGCGTACCTCCTGATTTAAGGGATTTAAATTACGGAAAATTTGTTGAACAAGGTGAGGTCAAGATCTCCTCTGCTACTGATTACAATTCCCACAATACAACTCGCCTTGATGTTGATGGCATGCAAAAATTGTTACTAAAGCTTCCATTTATTCAGGCCCTAGTTAAGGGCGAGCCAATTCTCCCGGAGATTTAAAGTGAAAGTCTTGGTTACTGGCAGTGATGGGTTTGTTGGAAAAAATCTATTAGTTAAGCTAGCCGAGAACTCAATTGATTTTGTTTGCTTTTCTAGACGCCATGCTGTTGATGATTTAGTAAGCTTGCTTACAGATATCGATTTTGTTTTTCATTTGGCTGGGGTTAATCGCCCTCAAGATCCTGATGATTTTGATAAGCAAAACCGTGAGCTTACCGCAAGACTTTGTGAGGCTATTCAAAAGACGGGACGCGCTATACCAGTAGCCTTCACATCATCTATTCAAACTGCCTACGATAATGCTTATGGAATAAGTAAAAAGTTTGCTGAAGAGGCTTTAATTCAATTAAATAAAGCTATTCAATCGCCCGTTTATTTATA
>Ga0209768_10002365_pt1 | contig 11761 bp, 10 predicted proteins | sample LauGreSBDMM110SD_3_FD_187564 | JGI IMG/M metagenome (GOLD analysis project Ga0209768, IMG submission 187564) | Freshwater lake microbial communities from Lake Michigan, USA - Sp13.BD.MM110.SD (SPAdes) (version 2) | ecosystem: Environmental > Aquatic > Freshwater > Lake | place: Lake Michigan... | reverse complement strand
CCCAATCGGCCGCGGTCAGCGCGAGTTGATCATCGGCGACCGCCAGACTGGCAAGACCGCCGTTGCGATCGACACGATCATCAACCAGAAGGGGAAGGGGCTGATCTGCGTCTACGTTGCGATCGGCCAGAAGCTCTCCACCGTGCGCACCGTTGTCGCCATGTTGGAGAAGCAGGGAGCGATGGGCCACACCGTGGTCGTCGTCGCTGGCGCTGAAGACCCAGCACCACTGCAGTACCTTGCACCATTCGCCGGTTGCGCAATCGCAGAAGAGATCATGGAAGTTGGAGTCACCGTTGATGGCAAGGAGGTGCGCGATGCACTCTGCGTCTACGACGATCTCTCCAAGCACGCCGTGGCGTATCGCGAAATGGCGCTGCTCCTTCGCCGACCACCAGGACGCGAAGCGTACCCAGGCGACGTCTTCTATTTGCACAGTCGACTCCTTGAGCGCGCTGCGCGACTCTCCGATGATTTGGGTGGCGGTTCAATCACCGCGCTGCCAATCATTGAGACGCAGGCGGGTGACGTTTCGGCGTACATCCCAACCAACGTCATCTCCATTACAGACGGCCAGATCTTCCTTGAGACCGACCTCTTCAACGCGGGTCAGCGACCGGCGGTGAACGTTGGGATCTCCGTCTCGCGCGTCGGTTCCGCCGCGCAGACGAAGGCGATGAAGAAGGTCGCAGGTCCGTTGAAGCTTGACCTTGCGCAGTACCGCGAACTCGCAGCATTCGCGCAGTTCTCCGGTGACCTGGACAAGTCAACACGCGATCAGTTGACGCGCGGCGAGAAGCTCTCCGCCATCACGCGTCAGCCACAGTACGCGCCGGTCGCGGTAGAGAATCAGGTCGCCATCCTGTACGTTGCGTCAAAGGGGAAGTTGGATGACGTTCCTACGCCGCGCGTCAGCGAGTTTGAGAGCGGCTTCTACGCATTCTTGGAGCGCGAGCGACCGCAGGTCCTTCAGGAGATCGCCAAGGAGCAGGCGCTCACAGATAGCGCAGCCAAGGGCCTCGATGACGCCGTTGATGCGTTCAGGAAGGGGTTCCTCGCCTAACGGCGGGGAGTAGGGCAGCATGGCAAGCCAGCGCGAGATTCGACGTCGCATCGGCGCGGTGAAGAACATCCGCCAGATCACGCGCGCCATGCAGTTTGTTGCCGCCTCAAAGTTGAAGCGTGCGCAGGAGTCAACAATCGCCGCTCGCCCATACGGTCACTCCATTGATGAGGTGATCGCCGACCTTGCCGCCGTCCTTGGCGAAGAGGGACACGCCCTTCTCAGTAAGCCGGCAGATGGTGGCGCCAAGTTGATCGTCCTCTTCACCACCGATCGCGGTCTCGCTGGCGCGCTGAACTCCAACCTGATCCGCTTCGCGATGAAGGAGCTCGAGAGCGCAGGGCCAGGCACCCGCGTCGTCACCATCGGGAAGAAGGGGCGTGACGCACTCGCCCGAGGCGGTTTTGAGATCGCCGCCGCCTTCCCTGGCTACGGCGACAAGCCAACCTTTGCCGACGTGACGCCCCTCGTTCGCCTCCTCGTGGATGACTTCCTCGGCGGCCGCGCCTCAAGCGTCACGCTCGTTCACCCAACGTTCGTCTCCACACTCGTGCAGCGACCAGAGGGGATCCAGCTCCTGCCGATCCAGCCAACCGCAGACACGGCGGGGATCCCAGGGAATCAGTTCCTCTTTGAGCCAGACCCGGCCACGGTCCTTGAGGCACTCCTTCCACGCTACGTTGCCACCCGAATCTTCCAGGCGGTCCTTGAGACCACAGCGTGCGAGCAGTCGAGCCGCATGGTGGCAATGAAGAATGCAACGGAGAGCGCTGGTGATCTGATCAGCGAGCTGACGCTGACATACAACAAGGTGCGACAGGCGAACATCACGCGAGAGATGATCGAAATTGCTTCGGGCGCAAGCGCGCACTGAAGCTGAGAGCGTAGGAGGAGTTATGGCAAACGCAGGGACAAAGAGCGCAGGAGCCGTGGGAACGGTAGTGCAGGTCACAGGACCGGTCGTTGACATTGAATTCCCCGCGCGCGAACTACCCGCAATCTATAACGCGGTACGCGTTGATCGTGCAGACGGATCACTCGTTGTAGAGGTGCAGCAGCACCTTGGCAACAATCGTGTCCGCACTGTCGCCATGACCACCACTGACGGCCTTGCGCGCGGCGCAAAGGCGACCGATCTTGGCGCGCCGATCTCTGTCCCCGTTGGCGCGGGAACGCTCGGTCGCGTCTTCAATGTGCTCGGTGATGCGATTGACCAGGCGGGTGATGTGAAGGCTGATACGCGACTTCCAATCCACCGCTCTGCACCACCGTTCGACGATCTCACTACTGAGACCGAACTCTTTGAGACTGGCATCAAGGTGATCGATCTTGTCTGCCCATTCAAGAAGGGTGGAAAGATCGGTATCTTCGGCGGCGCTGGCGTCGGTAAGACGGTGGTGATCCAGGAGCTGATCCGCAACGTTGCGCAAGAGCACTCCGGCTACTCCGTGTTTGCGGGTGTCGGTGAGCGATCGCGCGAAGGGAACGACCTGATTCACGAAATGCGCGACTCAGGAGTTATCGACAAGACCGTGATGGTGTTCGGGCAGATGAACGAGCCACCTGGAGCGCGACTCCGCGTAGCACTTTCGGGCCTGACGATGGCGGAGTACTTCCGCGACGAAGAGGGCCGCGACGTGCTCCTCTTCATCGACAACATCTTCCGCTTCACGCAGGCGGGTTCCGAGGTCTCCGCGCTGCTCGGCCGCATGCCGAGCGCCGTGGGCTACCAGCCAAACTTGGCAACGGAGATGGCGGCGCTCCAGGAGCGCATCACCTCCACCAAGAAGGGTTCGATTACGTCACTGCAGGCCGTCTACGTGCCAGCAGACGACTACACCGACCCAGCACCGGCAACAACGTTCGGACACCTTGACTCCACAATTCGCCTCGAGCGAAACATTGCGGAGTTGGGAATCTATCCGGCCGTGGATCCGTTGACGTCAACGTCACGCGTGCTCGATCCGAACGTGGTTGGCGCAAGCCACTACGAGACGGCGCGAGAGGTGCAGCGTGTGCTGCAGCGCTACCGTGACCTGCAAGACATCATCGCCATTCTCGGTATGGACGAGCTCTCGCCTGACGACAAGTCGCTCGTTTCACGCGCGCGACGTCTGCAGCGCTTCATGAGCCAGCCATTCTTCGTCGCGGAGGTCTTCACCGGCCGCCCCGGCAAGTTCGTCAAGATTGCCGACACGGTGGCATCGTTCCGCGAGATCCTGGAGGGGAAGGCCGACGCACTGCCAGAGCAGGCGTTCTTCCTCGCCGGCACGTTGGATGACGTGCGCGCAAACGCCGCCGCGATGGCCAAGTAGTTCATGTCGTTCACGTTGGAGATCGTCACGCCGGAGCGACTCACCTGGAGTGGTGAGGCAACGGCGCTCGTCCTTCCAACAGTGGACGGCGAGGTTGGGATCCTGCCGAAGCACGAGCCGTACGTCACGGTGCTCGGGCTCGGCGAGGGTCGCATCACCACCAAGGATGGCGGCGTGGAGCTCCTCGCCATCATCGGCGGCTTCGTGCAGGTTCGGCCGGACCGCGTGCTGGTGCTCGCCGAGTCGGCCGATCTTGCCGCGGACCTCGATCTCACCACAATTGAGAAGGCGAAGGCTGACGCCGAGCAGGCGCTCGCCCAGGTTGACCAGGCAGACCCAGGGGCCGTAGCAACGGCACGCGCCGCCATGGCGCGCGCCCTCCTGCACCTGAACGTTGCGGAGCGCCGCCGCCGTCGCGGCTAGCTCCTCCCCCTCGCACCCAGCGCGCGTGCGTCATACGCCGCTCAGTTGGACGCAGCGCCACCAACAGAGGAGAATCCACGGATGAGCAGCACCCCTTCACCGAAGCCCTTCTCCTGGGAGTACCGCCCCACCGCGCTCGCTAAGGAGGCGTTCCACATCACAGGCGGTCGTCCACTGAGTGGAAGCGTGCGCGTCTCCGGCGCAAAGAACGCGGCACTCAAGATGATGGCCGCCTCCGTGCTAACGGGCGAACGACTGCACCTAGAGAACGTGCCAGAAATTCTTGACATTGAAGTGCTGCGCGACACACTGCGCGATCTTGGCGTCACCGTTGAACGCGAAGCAGACGGCAGCATGGATCTCACCGCTGGTGACGTTGAGTGGCTCTTCGTTCCACTTGAAGCAGCGGCAAAGATGCGCGCAAGCTTCATGCTGCTCGGCCCGCTCCTGGCGCGATTCGGCCGCGTCATCATCAGCAACCCTGGTGGCGACCGAATTGGACGACGTCCAGTAAACCTGCACGTTGATGCAATGCGCGCACTCGGTGCAGAGATTGATTACCGCGATGGCTACTACTTTGCAAAGAGCAGCGGTCGACTGCGCGGCGCGCAGATCACCTTTCCACACGTCACGGTGATGGGGACGGAGAACGCAATGCTCGCCGCCGTTCTTGCAAAGGGGACCACGCGTATCACCCCCGCTGCGCAAGAGCCAGAGATTGACGACCTGATCACGTTGCTCAACGCCATGGGTGCGCAAGTTGCGCGCACTGCGCCAGACGTGATTGAGATCCAGGGCGTCGACGCGCTGCACGGCGCAACGCACCGCGTGATGCCGGATCGCATTGAGGCTGGCACGTTCGCCGCCGCCGCCGCGGTAATCGGTGGCAGCATTGAGATTCAAGAGATTGAACCGAACCACCTCACATCATTCCTTGAACTGCTTGAGCGCACCGGTGTGGAGCACAGCGTGAGAGGATCAAGCTTACGCGTAACCGGAAAGACACAGAACGAAGGTTCATACAAGGCAACAGACATCACCACAGCACCGTACCCAGGACTCGCAACGGACTTGCAGCCGTCCGCTGGGCTCATCCTCACGCGCGCGGAGGGCGTGAGCAACATCCACGAAACAATCTTTGAGGACCGTCTGGAGTGGCTGGTCGGCCTTCGCAGCTTCGGCGCGCAAGTAGAGATCAAGGATGCGCGCCATGCACGCCTCACCGGCCCAACCGCATTTCACGCCGCCGAGGCGGATATCCCCGACCTTCGCGCTGGCGCCACCCTCATGCTCGCCGCCCTTGCAGCGCCCGGAGAGAGCAAGATCCACGGCGCCCACCACATCCGCCGTGGCTATGCCACCATTGAGGAGAAGTTCCGTGGCCTTGGTGCGGACCTAACGCACGTCAGCGAAGAGGGGAGCAACGCCGAATGAAGATCGGAATCGACCTCGGAACGGCCAACGTCCTCGTCTTCGTCCAGGGCCAGGGGATCACCGTGCGCGAGCCGAGCGTCGTGGCGATCGACTCTGACGACCGCATCGTTGCTGTGGGGAGCGAGGCGAAAGAGATGCTCGGTCGCACACCGGGTTCAATCACCGCAATCCGCCCGCTGCGCGACGGCGTGATCGCCGACTACGTGGTCACGGAAGCGATGCTCCGCTACTTCATCAAGAAGGGGACCGCTGGAAAGATCTCCTTCGGGCGACCCGACGTGTTGGTGAGCGTCCCCGCCGGCTCCACCTCCGTAGAGAAGCGCTACGTCCTTGACGCTGCACGCCAGGCTGGCGCTGGGAAGGCGTATCTCATTGAAGAGCCGATGGCGGCCGCGATCGGCGCCGAGCTCCCCATCAGCGGACCATCGGGGAACATGATCGTGAACATCGGTGGCGGCACGGCGGAAATCGCCGTGATCTCGCTCTCAGACATCGTGGTGGCGAAGAGCCATCGCGTGGGTGGCAACCGCTTCGACGAAGCGATCGCCCTCTACATTCGCCGCAAGTACAACCTGATGATTGGTGATCGCACCGCCGAGCAGGTGAAGATTGAGATCGGCAGCGCCCTCCCACTAGAGGAGGAGTTGACGATGAGCGTGAAGGGCCGCGACATGATCGCCGGCCTTCCGCGCGAAGTTCTTATCACCTCAACGGAGATCACCGAGGCCATGGAAGTACCGCTGCGCAACCTTACCGACGCCATTCGCGGTGTGCTGGAGCAGACCCCACCCGAGCTGAGCGCCGACATCATTGACAAGGGGATCGTCCTCTCTGGTGGTGGTGCACTGCTGCGCAACATTGACCGCCTCATCACAACGGTTACCGGAGTTGCAACGCACGTTGCTCCAGACCCGCTCAGTTGTGTTGCGAAGGGGACAGGCATCGCACTTGAACACTTTGACGTCTTCGCGAAGTCCCTCACCTCACAGGCCTGACTCGTGTCGCTCGATCGGCGAGCGGTGGTCGATCTGCACAGCCACTCCTCGGCGAGCTTTGATTCACTAAGTAACCCAGTCGCGCTCGCACGCGCGGCGGCAGCGCGTGGCATCACGCACCTCGCAATCACTGATCACGATCGCGTAGATGGAGCGCAGCGCGCACGCGATGCACACGTTCCAGGAATCACCATCATCGTCGGCTCAGAGGTCCGCACCCAGGCGGGCGACATGATCGCCCTCTTCATTGAGCGACCACTTCAAGTCGGCCTGCCGCCAGAAGAGGCGATCGCCGCAATTCGCGCACAAGGTGGCCTCGTTGGCATCCCACATCCGTTTGATGCGTGGCGCGGTTCGCTCCTTCTTGACGACCGCTTTCTTACGCTCCTTCCACTGATTGATTTTATTGAAGGGTGGAATGCGCGACTTGTTGCACCGGGAGGGAACCAGCGCGCTGCAGAGATCGCGGCAACCCACGGCATTCCGAGCGTTGCGTCATCTGATGCGCACAGCATCATGGAGATCGGCAACGCCGCATCAATCTTGACCGGCAATCCCTCAACTCCGGCGGGCATGCGCGCTGCGCTCGCAGCACCGCACGAGCTGATCACCGGACGCGGTTCGTTTGTTGCGCGAGCGATCATGCCCGCCGTCAAGCTCATCAATGCGGCACGAGGAAATCGGCGCATTACGCCAGGGAGAACGTTCGGCGCATGAAGCGCGATGGCGCAACGTTCAGCATTCGCGAACGCGCGACACGCCCTTCAACACTCTTCGCCTTTGCACTGCGAGTGGTTTTGAGCTTGAGCAGGTTGCCAGCGCAATCACGAGCGCGGACAGCGTCGCCCTCGTCGCCGCTCTCGCCGCGTGTTTCGGCACGCTAATCCTTCGCGGCCTCCGATGGAGAACACTGATTACAACGATTGACATCGACATCTCTCGTCGCGCCGCGGTAGAGATCCTTGCACTCTCCTTCTGGGTCAACGTGATCCTGCCGGCGAAGATCGGTGATGTGTATCGCGCCTGGCTGCTAAAGAAGAATGGCGGGTCATCTTTTGGTCGAGCGGTCGGCACGGTCATTGTGGAGCGCGCGGTTGACCTGATTACGGTGGCGCTCCTCGGCGCACTCTCTGCGTACGTTGCGTTCGGCGGCAATCTGAGTCCTGCGGTTACCGCACTCACCATCGTTGCGCTTACGCTCGCCTTTGTTGGCGCCGCGGTGCTCCTCCTTGGGCGCGGCCCAGCTGCACGGCTCGTCGCGCGGCTCCCCCTCCCCGCCGCTGCGGCCGAGCCGATCGCCCGCGCCTTCGATGCGCTCAAGGCAGGAAGCCGCAAAGGAACGCTCATCGCCGTTACGCCATACACGGTGATTATTTGGGGGCTTCAGGCTGCACGCCTCGGCTGTGTAGCGGTGGCGCTCGGCCTCTTTCAGGTAGACCCGGCGCCAGGCTTCCTCGGCATCTCCGCCGTGGTGTTCACCGCACTCGTCTCGGCGGTGTTGAGCACGATCCCCTTTACGCCAGCAGGGATCGGCATCGTTGAGGCGGGGAGTGTTGGCATCCTGATCAGCATCTTCGCCATGCCGCCAGAGGCGGCGATCGCTCTCACCCTGCTCGATCGCGTGATCGACATTGGCAGTCTTATGGTTGGCGGCGGGATCCTCTTCGCGGTTTCGCCGTACCCGCGCGGCGCCGGCTCGCTGCGCTAGCTCGTTTCGCTGCGCTAGCGCGCTTCACAGGCTTCTTACCGGCGACCTTCGCCACCTTCGCCACCTTCACCACGCGCTTGGCGGGCTTCGGAACGCCTGGTGATTCGGCGGGGAGTGGCTTCAGCTTCAAGTTGCCTTGCGCAAGCTGGATGGTGCGATCCACGTTCAGCCTGTCCCAGCCCTCCTCCATCCCTGGTGTCTCCAGGTAGTAGGCGGCATGCGCAAGCTTCGGATGACTGATCAGCGCGGCGAGCCCGCGCGCGCCAACCTCTCCGCCACCGATGTGCTGATGGCGATCAAGCTTTGAACCGTGCGCCGCCTTGCTGTCGTTGTAGTGAATCATCACAAGTTTCTCTAGGCCAATACGACGATCAAACTCGTTGACCACGCGATCAAGTTGATCAATGTCAGACATCTCAATACCAGCGCCCCAGAGGTGCGCTGAGTCAAGGCAGTAGCCAACGCGCGACATATCAACACGTTGCTTCGCCATCGCCTCATGAATTGCAATCAACTCTTCAAGGCTCTCGCCAATACCGTTACCACCGCCAGCAGAATTCTCGAGCACCAAGAGCGCGTCGCTTGATGCCTTCGGTACGCCGTCAAGAATTTGGTCAACCGCCTCTGCAACGCGCTTCACGCCCGCCTCAACACCAGTGCCAAGGTGTGAGCCAATGTGCACGTTGACAAACGATGCGCCGTACTCAGGTGCAACGCGAAGTTCGTACTGCAACAGTGCGATGCTCTTCTCGCGAATCTCTGGCCGTGGTCCAGCGAGATTGGCAAGGTAGGCGGCGTGCACGGCGAGTGGACCAAAGCCATGCTCTTTCATGCGCGCGCGGAACTCTGGCAGCTCCTTTGGAAGTTCGGCGCGACGCGCCCAACCGGTTGGGTTGCCAGTGAAGATCTGTAGCCCCATCGCGCCGACTGACGCAGCGCGATCCGCCGCCTTCACGAGGCCTGGGCCAACGGCAAGGTGCGCGCCGAGCATGCGATCGAGCCGCCCCGCGGCGGAGGCTGGAGCCGAGCTCTTCAGTTTGCGCGCTGCTGCCATGCGCGCATCCTCCCACAGAAAAGCTATTCGCTAGGGAAGCTCTTGACGGTGATCTCGATGCCGAGCCCATCCTCAAGGACGACCGACTCGGCGCTCGTTACCAGTTCACCAACCACGCGAATCTCTGCAAGACCGGCGGCAACCGCATCTGGGATGGATGGATTTGCACTGCGGCGCCAGAGTTCAAGGAAGTCCGCAAGCGTTGCTACCGTCTCACTTGGTGCCTCAACATGCAACTTTCCGTCTGTCTCATGCGTGTGCAACCAGTACATGCACTGCTCCTTGACGCCGATGTTTGCAGGAACCTGTGCGGTGACACCGCTCGGGAGGATCACCGTTAGTTGTGCATGAATGTGATACGCAGCATCGTGGCCACCAAAGTCACATGAGACGGCACTTACGGTCTCTCCAAACCCTCCAACAGGGTCTGCGTTCGGAACGCCGTACTTATCCGCCCCAGCGCAACTAGCGGCGAGCAGGGCGGCGGCAACTGCAACGGAGAGCTTCTTCATGCATAGATGATACCAAGGAGCGCAGAAAAGATCCTAGCGTTAGTAGGCCACGCTCACGCCAGCCACCCACTGGACGCCTGATGCGTGCAACGCCCGCGCCGCTTCACGCATCGTGGCCCCACTTGTGCGCACATCATCAATGAGCACAACCGTGGGCGGGATAGAAAGCGCCGGAGCGGTTGCCATTGCGCCGCCCAGAGCTGCGGCGCGCTCGTCACGATGTGCAGTGTGAAGCGGCGGGGTAGGGCGTGTTCGTACCAGGAGCTGTGTGACCGGCGCCCCACAAGCCAACCCCGCCGCCTCTGCGATCAGCAGGGCGTGATCAAATCCCCGCTCATGCACACGGCTCTGGTCCGTTGGGATAGGGACGAGCGTTGCCTGGAATGGCGCGTTGCGTGTGACATGCGCGATGGCAGGGCGCAGTGCCGCACCGAGCTCTCGCGCGAGACCTGGAACACCACCGTATTTCAGGGTGCGGATCGCCGTACCGAGCCCACCCTCGTAGGTGCCAAGCGCGGCGGCGGCACGCAGGCCAGTTGCGGGGACCGGTTCTGGTCGCGTGGGGATCCACAGGGCACGACACGCTTGGCAGAGGAGGGCCCCCTCGCAGTCACAGATGCCGCAGCGCGGCGGCGCGAGGAGTTCGATCACAGGGGCGAGCGCGCTCAGCACGAGGCGCTGCACGTTTGGGCTGATCGTCCACATCATGGAAGCGTGGCGTACGGCACGTACGGTGGATGTAGCACCTACGATACGAGCATGCCGACCCCAGCCCGCACCATCGCTATCTCCGCGACCCCGCTTACTGGGGTCAGCGCCGCTGAATGGGAGCGGCTCTTGGCGGCAAACCCCACCGCAACCGCCTTCTCGGATCGCGCTGTGCACGCCGCCTGGTGGAGCGCACATAGCGACACGGCGCAGGATGTTAGCTTGGCAGCGCGAGACGCGGCGAGTAACGAATTGATCGGCTACCTTCCACTGATGAAGCGACCAGACGGCGTGATCTATTCAGGTGCAACGTTTCACATTGATTACGCCACCGTGCTACTCGCGCAAACATCATCCGAAAAAGAAGATGACGTTGCAGCGGCACTTGCAGGGGCGCTTATTGACACCAACGCAACGCTCAACCTGTTGCGACTACGAAACGAAGACGCCACGCACACGCGCATGATCAGCGCCATCACACGCGCTGCTCAAGCAAACCACAGAACCGCAACGTTCGGTATTGAAGAGCCGGCGCCGTTTATTGATCTTGTTGGCATAAATACGTTTGATGAACACCTAGAACGACTCGATAAGAAAGAACGCCACGAGATTCGGCGCAAGCTGCGCCGCGCGGAAGTGGCTGGCGTGCAGATTAGCGAGAGCAAGGATCTCAACGCAGATCTTCCAGAATTCATTCGGCTGCACCGCGCGCGCTGGGGTGAGGGCGGCCTCTTCACTGCAACAGATAAGGGAGCGTCAGAGGAGCGCTTCATGCGTGAGATCTTTTCAACCGCACCGGCAGGGATGATCACACTCCTACTTGCGCGGAACGAAGAGTTCGGCACGTTTGCGGCGGGACTCTTTTTGCGGGACGCAAGCGCCCTGCGCTACTGGAATGCCGGTGGTGATATTTCAGCGCGCGCACTCTCACCCGGCGTCTTACTCTTTGCGCACGGACTCACGATGGCGATTAGTGAGAAGCTGCCGTGCTTTGACTTCTTACGCGGCAACGAAGCGTACAAGTACGAATGTGGCGCGGTTGATGCGCAGGTGATGCAGCTCCAGGTGCCAGCATGATTCATAACAGTCATAGCGAACCGTGCACCGCACGTAAGCCGATCGGGCCACTACCTGATGGAAGCCGCATTAACGTAGTTCAACTCTTAGCAACTGGAACCAACGGCGGTGCGCAGGAGAGTGTGGTGAACACGGTCTTGCGCATGGACCTGAGCCGCCACGATGTCCGCGTGATCTCGCTTTCGCACGGCAGCACCATCAAGCGACTCGAACGACTCGGTGTTACTACCGAGGTGATTGAAGACGAAGAGGACAACCGCGCCGCAGCGGCGCTTGCTGATCGCTTGATTGCGCTCAAGACGCAGGTGGTGCATGCGCACATGTTCCGCGCCGAGGTGGTGGCGGTGCTCGCCGCCGATCTTGTGGAGGCGCGCACTGGGAAGCGGCCGCTCCTTATCTCAACGGTGCACTCAAGCCGCTTCCGTTCAGCTGAAGACCGCGAGCTTCTTGAGAAGATCACGCCGCGCATCGA
>Ga0209768_10002363_pt1 | contig 11763 bp, 8 predicted proteins | sample LauGreSBDMM110SD_3_FD_187564 | JGI IMG/M metagenome (GOLD analysis project Ga0209768, IMG submission 187564) | Freshwater lake microbial communities from Lake Michigan, USA - Sp13.BD.MM110.SD (SPAdes) (version 2) | ecosystem: Environmental > Aquatic > Freshwater > Lake | place: Lake Michigan... | reverse complement strand
GTCACTCCAGAGACTTGAAACGGCTTCGAAGACTCCAGCGGCTGAGAGCACCATCCAGAGCACAACAGTGGCCACGATTAGCACACCAGCAATTAGCACACCCAACACAAAGGCTCGTTTTGCAGCTGACCATGGATCAATGTGAGTTAAGTGCAGCGTGACTTGTCGTGCTGGAGCCTTAGTCGCAACAGGTGCTGCAGCATCAACCGATTGCTCAGATGACTTCAAAGGGTTCTTGAAGAAATTTCGCTTAGTCGGTTGATCGTCGTTTAGATCGATATCGATGTCTGACATTTATGCCTCTTCCCCGTCGTTGGCAACTTCCACATTCACATCTTCGGATTCAACAGTTGTGGCTTCCTCGGTGACTTCAACGCTTTCCAATGCAGCCATTGAGGCTGCGCTGCTACGAGCTACGGCAACAACTTGATCGTCATCTCCGACCTTCATGAAAGAGACGCCCATGGTGTCTCGTCCAGCTGCGCGAATTTCATCAACGCGAGTTCGGATCACAACACCATTACTTGCAATCGCAAATATTTCATCATCCGCTGCACAGATCAAAGCGCCAGCTAAGCCGCCACGTTTCTCGACTAGGCGCATAGCACGAACACCTTGAGTGCCACGACCCTTTGCATTCCACTCTTCGATTGAAGTTCGCTTAGCCCAACCACCTTCAGTGACTGTTACAACGAATGAATCTGGTGTTGCAACTTCCATCTTTAGCAAGTAGTCGTCATCGGTTTTGAATCTAATTCCGATTACACCGCCAGCAGTTCTTCCCATTGGGCGCAATGTTGCATCATCAGCATGGCAACGAACCGAGTAACCCATTTTGGAAACCAAAAGTAAGTCATCTTCATCGTTTACAAGTTGAGCTGAAACTACATCGTCTTCATCGCGAAGTGTGATTGCAACTAGTCCGGTGCTACGTGAGGAATCGTAATCCGCAAGTCTCGACTTCTTGATGACACCATTTCGAGTTGCAAGTACTAAGTACTTAGCCTGGCTGTAATCGCGTAAGTCTTGGACTTCTACTACCTGCTCTTCTGGGGCAAGCGATAGCAAGTTAGCGACGTGCTGTCCGCGGGCATCACGACCAGTGTCAGTTAGTTCGTAAGCCTTGACTCGGAACACTCGACCCCGGTTTGTAAAGAACAAAATCCAGTGATGGGTTGTCGTTACGAAGAAGTTTGTAACTACGTCATCTTGCTTAAGTGCTGCACCCTTAACGCCACGGCCACCGCGCTTTTGGGATCGATAAAGCGCAGCTTTAGTGCGCTTTATGTAACCATCAGCCGAAAGTGTTACCACGATTGGTTCCACTGCAATCAAGTCTTCGTGAGTTACATCATTTTCGTCAGCCACGATTGTGGAGCGACGCTCGTCACCGAACTTGTTAACGATTTCAGCAAGCTCTTCACTCACAATGCTGCGCTGGCGAGTTAGGTTCGACAAAATATCTTTGTAGTCGGCGATCTCAGCCATTAACTTGTCGTGCTGAGTTTGTAATTCATTGCGCTCAAGAGCAGCAAGCTTACGAAGCTGCATGTCAAGAATTGCTTGAGCTTGAATTTCATCGATGTCAAGAAGTTTCATCAAGCCGGCTTGGGCGACCGATGCTGACTCTGATGCGCGAATTAATGCAATAACTTCATCGATGCGATCGATTGCCTTTAGTAGGCCGATCAAAATATGAACGCGCTCTTCAGCAATTCGTAAGCGGTAGGCAGTGCGACGTTGAATAACTTCGACTTGATGTTCAATCCAGTTAGTTACGAACGCATCAAGTGTCAGGGTGCGAGGCACACCATCAACAAGTGCCAACATGTTTGCACCGAAGTTATCTTGCAGCTGGGTGTACTTGAACAAGTTGTTTAGAACAACCTTTGGCACTGCGTCGCGCTTAAGAACTACAACAATTCGCATTCCGGTACGTGATGAGCTTTCATCAACCAAGTCAGCGATGCCGCCAACCTTGCCTTGCTCAACAAGCTCAGCAATTCGTTCCAGTAAGTTGTCCGGATTAACTTGGTAAGGCAATTGCGTAATCGCAATAATCGTGCGGCCACGCTTGTCTTCAGTGATTTCAGTGATGGCTCGCATCGTGACAGACCCACGACCCGTGCGATACGCATCTTGAATTCCGCGGCGTCCAACGATCTGACCGCCGGTTGGGAAATCTGGTCCGGTGATTCGTTCCATCAACGCTTCAAGTAATTCTTCGCGTGTTGCGTCTGGATGGTCTAGCGCCCACTGCACGCCTGCAGCTACCTCAGTGAGGTTATGCGGTGGAATGTTTGTTGCCATACCAACGGCGATACCTGATGAACCGTTAACCAAAAGGTTAGGGAATCGGCTAGGTAGAACTGTTGGTTCAAGGTTTTTGCCGTCGTAGTTCGGAGTGAAGTCAACAGTGTCTTGATCGATGTCACGAACCATTTCCATGGCAAGTTGGGCCATGCGAACTTCGGTGTAGCGAGCAGCGGCAGCTGAGTCATTACCTGGGGAGCCGAAGTTACCTTGACCCTGCGCAAGTGGATAACGCAATGACCACGATTGAGTCAGACGAACCAAAGTGTCATAAATCGCGCTGTCACCATGTGGGTGGTACTGACCCATAACTTCGCCAACTACACGAGCGCTCTTATTGAATGCGCGATCTGGGCGGTAGCCACCGTCATACATTGCGTAGATGACACGGCGATGAACTGGCTTGAGGCCGTCTCGCACATCTGGCAATGCGCGCGAGACGATAACGCTCATCGCGTAGTTGAGGTACGACCTTTGCATTTCAACATTAAGGTCAACGATTTCAATTTGATCGTTGGTTGCGTCATTAATTTCAGTCATTAGATGTCCAAGAACCGCACGTCATGTGCATTGCGTTGAATGAAGTTGCGTCGACTTTCGACGTCTTCGCCCATAAGGGTTGAGAAAAGTTGATCAGCTTGCGCGGCATCATCTACCGAAACCTGCAATAGAACCCGCGTTGCTGGATCCATTGTGGTTTCCCAAAGTTCTTCGGCGTTCATTTCGCCAAGGCCTTTGTATCGCTGAACATCTTCAGTCCGAAGTTTTTTACCTGCAGCAAGTCCAGCTTCAACGATTTGATCGCGCTGTTTATCTGAATATGCATAGCCCGGAGTTTCGCGCGACCATTTCACTTTGTAAAGCGGCGGCTGTGCCACATAAACAAATCCGCCATCAACAAGCGGGCGCATGTAGCGGAATAAGAAAGTTAATAGCAAAGTACGGATGTGCTGGCCATCAACGTCAGCATCGGCCATCAAAACTAATTTGTGATAACGAAGTTTGTTGATATCGAATTCGTCTTGAATACCAGTTCCGAATGCCGAAATGATCGCTTGTACTTCGGTGTTTGCTAGTACCCGATCGATTCGGGTTTTTTCTACGTTAAGAATTTTTCCACGGATTGGCAAAATTGCTTGCGTGCGCGGATCGCGACCTTGGCCTGCAGAGCCACCGGCCGAGTCACCTTCAACGATAAACACTTCACACTCTGAAGGCTCGTTACTTGAACAGTCCTTCAACTTTCCAGGCAAGCTACTGCTTCCTAGTAAGCCCTTACGGTTGCGAGCTAAGTCGCGTGCTTTACGCGCAGCTAACCGAGCAGTTGCAGCTTGCAAAGATTTGCGCGCAATGTCTTTTCCTTGTGCTGGATTTTTCTCAAACCAAGCAGCAAGTTCTTCGTTTACAACTTTTTGCACAAATGCTTTAGCTTCAGTATTTCCAAGTTTGGTTTTTGTCTGGCCTTCGAATTGTGGCTCATGAAGTTTGATCGAAATGATTGCAGTCAAACCTTCACGAACATCTTCGCCAGAAAGATTTGTATCCTTCTCTTTCAGAATGCTCCACTCACGTGCAAACTTATTAACCAACGAAGTCAGTGCTGTGCGGAATCCTTCTTCATGGGTTCCACCTTCAATGGTGTTGATTGTGTTTGCGAAGGAATAAACAGATTCGGTGTAGCTGCTATTCCATTGCATAGCAACTTCAAGGCTTAACCCACGCTTTTCGTCTTCTGAGAAAAACTCCACGATGTCGTTGTGAATTGGTGACTTGCGCACATTTAGATGTTGAACGAAATCTCTGATGCCGCCTTCGTACATGTAGGTAACGCTGCGCGGGCCATCAACTTTTGGTTCGCCCGTTTCTTCGTCAATGACTAGACCGGTAGAGGCCCGTTCATCCGTAAGCGAAAGTGTTAAGCCGCGATTTAGAAATGCCATTTCTTGGAAACGACGGGAAAGAGTTTCGAAATCATAAATAGTGGTTTCGAAAATATCGCCGTCTGCCCAAAATGTAACTGTGGTTCCAGTTAAATCGGTTTTGCCACCCTTTTTCAAAGGTGCAACTGGGACGCCGTACTTGTAAGACTGAGTGTGAACAAAACCTTCACGTCGGACTTCAACGTCAACGTTTCTGGAAAGCGCGTTAACAACTGAGACACCAACACCGTGCAAGCCACCGGAAACTGCATATCCGCCGCCGCCAAATTTTCCACCTGCGTGCAGAACTGTGAGAACTACTTCGACAGCTGGTTTACCTTCAGAAGGCACGATGTCTACTGGGATTCCGCGGCCGTTGTCTACGACTCGAACGCCGCCATCTTCCAAAATTGTTACTTCAATATGGGTGCAATGTCCTGCTAGAGCTTCATCAACTGAGTTATCTACGACTTCGTAGACCAAGTGGTGCAAGCCTCTTTCACCGGTTGAACCGATGTACATGCCTGGGCGTTTTCTAACTGCATCAAGGCCTTCTAAAACCTGGATGGCACTGCCGTCATACGTCACTTTCGGGCCTTTCCGTCGTACGTTGTTGGCTCCTGAATGTCAGACCCTAAATAGGGAGTTTTTCAGGCGCTCTAGTACACCTAATCCTATCTGTTTATTGAATTTTTAGGGAGTCGGGGTATCACCCGTAGGTATCCCTGGGACCCCGTCCTGGGACACTTCTTTGGCCATGTTTCCAGGACGGAGCGGTTGGTCCTAAAACCTTAATTTCGCTGATTCGGCCCTGCCCGATCTCTTCGCCAAGCCGCTGGGAAATTGTCGGTAAAAGTAGCCGAATTTGGGTGGCCCAAGCACTGGATTCTGCCCGCAGCACCAAGGTGCCCGATTGCCCACTTGGATCCAAGTTGAATGATTCGATTTTTACGTGGCTTGCAACATCATGCCCAACAATTAATCCCCATTGACCATGTAGTCGTCCAGTTGCAACCTGTAGGTCCCAGCCTTTGCTGATAATTAGGCGATCAATCAACCCAGACAAAGTTGCAGGGTCTCGCTCGTCTGGACCTGAACCACTTCTTTGCTCGTCGTAAAAGTTGGTATTGCGATTTTTACGATTAGGCACAGTTGTGGTGCGGACCCTTGCTCTACTTAGCAATGACCGCAGAAATTCTTGTTGAGGTTTATCTAACACAGTGTTAGTTATCTTCTAACAGAAATTGGTTGCTCGGCAATCCCTTTGGGATATCTTCTATTACTGCAGCTGTGATTAAAGTTTGTTCCACATCTGAAATTATCGCGATGAGCCGATTGCGTCGTCTTTCGTCAAGTTCGGCAAACACGTCATCCAGGATCAGAATTGGGTCATCGTCATGCTCGCGCAAAATTTTGAAAGCCGCTAACCGAAGCGCGATCGCAATTGACCAAGACTGGCCATGTGAGGCATATCCTTTTGCCGGCATATTGCTTAACTGAATATTTAGATCGTCTCGATGCGGCCCGACTAATGTTGCCCCGCGGTCCACTTCATCCTTACTTCTGTTTTCTAATTCAATCTTGAAGAGGTTTGAAATTTCGGTTTTATCACTCACTTCAATAGGTAGCCAGGAATTTGAATAATTTAGAAACAGTGGCTCAGTATCTCCACTGATCGCAGTTCCAAATTCAGTTAGGTGCGGTTCGATTCGTTTGATGTTTTCTAAACGAGTAGCAATTAGTTCGGCACCAGTTTGAATTAATTGTTCGTCCCAGGCATCTAAAGTTGCTCGCGCTTGAGTTGACGATGCGCGGCGGCCTAAAGATTTTAAAAGTGTGTTGCGCTGTTTTAAAGTTCGTTCAAAATCACTACGGGTTGTTGAAAGTTTTGGGGAAATTAACGTTCCGAGCTCATCAATAAATCTTCGCCGGGATGAAGGCTCACCTTTTACTAGCTCTAGGTCTTCCGGTGAAAAAATCACAGTTGTTACTAAACCTAAAATGTCACGGGTTTTGGAAAGTGGGTTTCCGTTTAGCGAAACTTTGTTGGCGCCTTGAGTATTTATAGTTAGTTCCACTTTTGCTTGGCGGTTATGTCTCTCAACTTGAGCCAAAACGGTTGCCGAAGTTTGCCCATTTCTAATTAGCGGGGCGTCCTGGGAAACCCTATGGCTACTAAGGGTTGCCAAGTAATGAACCGCTTCGACAATGTTTGTTTTGCCTCGACCGTTGCGACCCACAATGGTTGTTGCGCCGGGCGAAAAAGAAAGGTCTAAGTTTTCGTGGTTACGAAAATCGCGCAAGGAAAGCTTAGATATTTGCATTACTTAATGTTGCCGATAAACATCTGCACTAATTATTGTTGCCGAATTGGCATCAATAAATATTTAAAGCTGTCATCTGGTTGCGCGCCAAAGTCAGTCGCGCCAGAAATCACAGCTGGTCTAATTGGGGTTGTCATCGAAACAACCGCAACAGATGAATCGATTGCACTTAAGCCATCTAGCAAGAACTGGTGATTGAAAGCGATTGTTAGTTCTTCGCCAGTTAAGGTGCACTCAATAAATTCTTTTGCTTCGGCGAGTTCACCACTGCCGCCGCCGCCAGTAATTACGGCTTCGCCATTCGCGAAATGAACGCGGATTGGTGCTTCCCGCTCTAGAACTAACGAAACGCGTTTAACAGATTCAACCAGCGCGCTGGTACTAATTTGCGCAACAGTTGTCGACTCGGTTGGTAGCAGTGTTTTGTATTTTGGAAAATCAGCAGCAAGTAATCGGCTAGTTGTTTGTCGGCCGGATCCCTCGATACCAATTAAGCCTTCGTTGCCTGCGGCAAACGCTAAGGAGATTGCTTCGCTGTGTGAAAGTGATTTTGAAGACTCCGATAAAAACTTAGCGGGAACTAAAGCGTGAGTGTTTAGTGAAGTTGAAGCTGGTGACCAATTTAATTCACGAACTGCTAATCGATATCTGTCAGTTGCAGCGAGAGTAATAACCGCTCCATCAACATCGATTTTTACACCAGTAAACGCTGGCAAGGTTTCGTCGCGAGAGGCCGCAATCGCAACTTGGGAAATCGCGGTAGCAAAATCAGTTCCGGTTACAGTGCCGCTTACGTTAGGCATTGTTGGTAGTGGCGGGTACTCAGCCACTGGCATTGTGGGAATTGTGAAAGATGATCGTCCGCAAGAAATTTTTGCGCGGTTACCTTCGATTACAAAATCAATTACTGCGGAAGGAAGTGAGCGTGTGATGTCTGCTAATAATCGGCCAGGAATTAAAACAGTTCCGGTTTCAATTACGTCAGCTTTTAAGTTTGCGCGAGCGCTTACATCAGCGTCGCTGCCAGATAGAACTAGTCCGGACTTTTCGGCAACTAAATGCATACCGGTTAACAATGGCTGGGTTGATTTTGTTGGCAAAGTACGAGACGCCCACAAAACTGCATCGGCCATAACATCACGGTCTACTTGGAACTTCACTTACAACTCACCCTCTGGTGTCTCGATCTATTGAGTCTTTATCGTGCCACGTCTGGCTGACTAATTCAGCCACAGTTATTTCATTGATTATTTCTTTATTTACTTCAAAGCTTGGGCTAACCACAGAGTTAGCAACAGAGTTGGTCAAACCCTAGGTTTGAAATATATCTTTCGTAGTAGTAGTAGGCACTGTGGATTCTGTGGATAACCCACTTAACCCACTAAAACCAAACAATTACCAAAACTAACCTGTGGATAACTTTACAGCTTTCCAGCACTTACCAACCAAACTATAACTTATCCACAGTTATCCACAGATTTTAGTTAAAAACTCTGGTTTATAACAGGCTTAATCCACAATTCTTAAAAAACCTTGAAAAATCAAGAAAGATATCCCCATAGTTATCCACACTGTGTATAGAAGTGACAGATGTTACTAAAGTTACAAAGTTCTTGCTTGAGCCTTAATCCGGGCAGTTAGGTCGCTTACCTGGTTATAAAGGCTTCGGCGCTCAGCAATTAATTGCCGAACCTTTCGATCTGCGTGCATAACTGTGGTGTGGTCGCGACCTCCGAATTGCTGCCCGATCTTCGGTAGCGACAAATCAGTTAACTCGCGACACAAGTACATAGCGATCTGGCGAGCAGTTACCAATACTCGGGAACGGCTAGCTCCAGTTAAGTCATCAAGTGTGACACCAAAGTAACTAGCGGTTTGAGCCATAATCAAACTCGCGCTGATTTCCGGCCCGGCTGCATCTGAAACTAGATCCTTAAGCACAACCTCGGCCAAATCTAAATCAACCGGAGCTCGGTTCAAACTCGCAAACGCGGTTACTCGAATTAACGCACCTTCAAGTTCACGAATATTTGTTGACATCTTTGAGGCGATAAATTCCAAAACTTCTGGCGGCGCACTTAATCTTTCTTGCGCGCTCTTCTTTCGCAAAATCGCGATACGAGTTTCTAAATCGGGTGGCTGAACATCTGTGATCAAACCCCACTCGAAACGTGAACTCATTCGGTCTTCGAAACCTTGAAGTTGTTTCGGCGGCAAATCTGATGTGACAACAATTTGCTTGTTTGCATTATGCAAAGTGTTAAACGTATGGAAGAACTCTTCTTGAGTTTGAACTTTGCCGGAAAGGAACTGAATATCATCAACCAACAAAACGTCAATATCCCTGTAACGGCGCTGGAATTCCTTAGCTTTATCGTCACGAATTGAGTTAATGAATTCGTTAGTAAATTCCTCCGAACTTACATAACGAACTTTTGAACCCGCATAAAGAGTTCTGGTGTAGTGACCAATTGCATGGAGTAAGTGAGTCTTACCAAGACCTGATTCACCGTAAACGAAAAGCGGGTTGTATGCCTTAGCTGGTTGTTCGGCAACTGCGCGAGCTGCTGCGTGCGCGAAACGGTTTGATGAGCCAGGCACAAAAGTGTCGAAAGTATATTTCGGATTTAGTCGACTTCCTTCTTCGGAAGTTCTCGGCGCTGGAGCTGGACCGCGACTAGCTTGAGGTGGCAACGCCGGATTTGGATCGGACTGCAGACCAATCGATTCAATGTCGGCGTAAGTCGAGTCAGCTAATTCATCTGTTGCCTCATCGTCAAGATCTGGCGCAATCGATTCATCTACTGTGACGGCCAAGCGCATTTCGCGACCAAGAGTTGCTGAAAGCGCATCACACACAATTGGGCTAAGTCGGCTTTCTAAAACGTCTTTTGTGAATTCGTTTGGAGCGGCAACCAATGCGGTGTCACCAACAATGCCAAGTGGGCGGGTCAAGGTTACGAATGCTCGTTGCTGTGGAGTTAGTGCTCCGGATGACAAAGACTCTAAAGTCCGTGCCCAAACCTCATTAAGGTCCAGATCTTCCATTTCGCTCCTTGAGTCCAAGTTTGCAGTTGGGGAATAATTGATTTCCACAGGCTCGGACTATGCAGACTACGGCCTGTGGATACCGCCTGACAAGTTGTTTTCCACAGGAAGCCAACTCGGATTTTGAGTTTGACCGAAACCCTTAACTACCCGTATCTTTAGTGAGTTAATACCGAGTTCGATGTGCACCTCGTCGAATGTTCACGAACCTAGAAATTCGTGGATGTCCGATGGCCAATCGCCTCATCCCTACTTCCTTTTGGAGTGTCAGTTATGACAAAGCGCACCTACCAGCCAAATAAGCGTCGTCGTGCCAAGAAGCACGGTTTCCGTAACCGCATGAGCACTCGCGCCGGCCGTGGCATTCTTGCCTCACGCCGTGCCAAAGGTCGCTCAAAGCTTTCCGCTTAATCTGCGGCTCCAAGTAAATGCTTCCCGCCTCGGCGAGGTTGCGTAAGTCCTCGGAAATTTCAGCTGTTATGAAATCAGGCACAAGGTTTTCAGCAAAATTGGTGGTTCTACACGTGGCTCAATCTTCAAGCGAACACACAAAAGTGGCCTTTGCTGTGGGTAAAAACGTTGGAAATTCAGTGGTTAGACACAAAGTCACCCGCCAACTAAGGCACGCAATCACCCCGCTAATCGGTACTTTCCCAGCCGGATCTCACGTTGTTGTTAGAGCTTTGCCAGAGGCCAGTCAGGCAACTTTTTCCCAGCTTTCCGAGAACCTTAAATTCGCTCTTTCAAAATTGGCTAAGTCATGAGCCAATTCCTTAACTCGATAAAGCATCTGTGGGCACTAACTTTTGGCCGGCTTTTTGTGGCGATCCTGGTTGGCATTATTCGCGGCTATCAAATTGTGTTGAGCCCGCGAATCGGTCAAGTTTGTCGCTACTACCCGACTTGCTCGCACTACGGACTTGAAGCAATCAAAGTTCATGGCGCCGGCAAAGGCAGCCTGCTTGCAGCTTGGCGAGTACTGCGTTGTCATCCATGGGCAACTGGCGGCATCGAATACATCCCTGCAAAAGGAACTTGGACCAACCGAGAAGTAATTGAACTTTCAACTAATAACGATAGGCAGGTTATTGGCGCATGAGCCTTAATCCATTGGTATGGCTAGAAACTCTGGTTAGTTGGGTTTTAGTTTCGTTCCACTCTTTAACTTCCCGTGTGTTCCTTCCAGACAGCGGTTGGGCCTGGGGCCTTGCCATCGTCATGCTCGTTATCTTGATCCGCATCATCTTGATCCCGCTTTTCGTAAAGCAGATTAAGAGCCAGCGAAACCTCCAGATCATTCAGCCGCAAGTAAGAGAAATTCAAAAGAAGTACCAAGGTGATCGCGAGCGCCAATCCCAAGAGCTAATGAAGCTCTACAAGGAAACCGGAACCAACCCGCTATCTAGCTGCTTGCCAATTTTGGCGCAGGCCCCAATCTTCTACGCCTTGTTCGTTGTGCTGCAAGGCATTGCAATGAGCCAGCCAAAGGGTGTGCTGACTGACGAATTAGTTGAGTCAGCGAGAAACGCAACTATCCTTGGCGCTCCGATTTATGGCACATTCATGAACCGAGCTGAGACTGCAAACCCAACTGCAACTTTCTGGGTCACCTTAATCTTGATCTTCTTGATGACACTTACTTCGTTCCTAACTCAGCGTCAATTGATCGTTAAAAACACCGCACCTGACAACCCAATGGTGCAGCAACAAAAGATTTTGCTTTATGTATTCCCGATCATTTTTGCGGTCACCGGCATCAATTTCCCAGTCGGTGTATTGCTCTACTGGTTCACCACAAACCTTTGGACTATGGGACAACAGTTCTATGTAATCCGAAATAGTCCACAGCCTGGAACCCCAGCATTTGATGCACTTGAAGCCCGAAGAGCTGCAAAAAAGTCTAAGAAGAACCCTGAATCCGTTACCGAAATCGAGCCGACGCCAGAAGCTAAAGTCACTCGCCAGCAACCTAAAAAGAAGCCTAAAAAGAAACGCAAATAGTTTCACGTGAAACTAAGCAACTACCCAAACTAGATTTCCAACACAGAAAGGCCAAACCAAATGGCTGAAAAACTCTCACTACTTGAACAAGAAGGCGAAATCGCCGCAGATTACTTAGAAGGCCTACTAGACATCGCAGACCTTGATGGCGACATCGA
>Ga0209768_10002355_pt1 | contig 11783 bp, 12 predicted proteins | sample LauGreSBDMM110SD_3_FD_187564 | JGI IMG/M metagenome (GOLD analysis project Ga0209768, IMG submission 187564) | Freshwater lake microbial communities from Lake Michigan, USA - Sp13.BD.MM110.SD (SPAdes) (version 2) | ecosystem: Environmental > Aquatic > Freshwater > Lake | place: Lake Michigan... | reverse complement strand
TGTTCAGGTGTGTGGCTACTGCAGTACTGGCATCGACCACGGTGTAACCCAAGGTGCGCGCCAAATCGCGCTGAGAAGGATCAATCCAGACCGCATCCAAACCGAAGGCGGGCTCTTGCGTGGCTTGACCTTCCAAAGGCCCATAAACTTGACCAGGGTTGATGGCCAATTCTTTGCCCACTTTAATTTGACCCTTGCCGCGAACCACACCCTTCAACACAATGTGATAAGCATCGGGATCGATGGTTAGAGCGTCGCGAATGCGCACGGGTTGAACCAAAAAGCCCAACTCGGCAGACAGTTTCTTGCGCACACCCTTCACACGGTTCATCAATTGACCGCCTGTTTCTGGGTTCACCAAAGGAATCAAACCGTAGCCAATTTCAAGACCAATTAAGTCCACTTGATCAACATCGTCCCAATCCAATTCTTTGGGCTCTTCTAAAGCTGCTTGTGCCGCTTGTTCTGCTGGGGTAGCGATGGGGTTGTTTTGTTTCTGCGTCACGCGATAAGCCAAGCCTGCAGTGGCCAACGCCAATGTCAGAAATACCAAATGAGGCATGCCTGGTACCAAGCCCATGATGGCCAAAATGCCGGCCGACAAGTACAAAGCCGGGGGGTTGGACAACTGAGAAGAGGCTTGTTCCGTCATGGACTCAGAAGTGGTCACTCGGGTCACAATGATGGCTGTAGCCAATGACAAAAACAATGAAGGAATCTGCGCTACCAAGCCATCACCGATGGTCAGCAAGGTGTAAATGCGGCCAGCTTCAGACAAGGACAAATCGTGTTGAGCGACACCAATGGTGAGGCCACCAATCAAGTTAATCACCAAAATAAGCAGGCCCGCCACTGCGTCGCCGGACACAAATTTAGAGGCACCGTCCATGGAACCGAAGAAGTCTGATTCTTGAGAAAGTTCTTCGCGGCGTTTTTTGGCAGTTTCTTGATCAATCACGCCAGCATTCAAGTCGGCGTCAATTGACATTTGCTTGCCTGGCATGGCATCCAGGGTAAAGCGAGCGTTCACTTCAGAAACTCGACCTGCACCCTTGGTCACCACAATGAAGTTAATGATCATCAAAATAGCAAAGATGATGAAACCCACCACGTAGTTGCCACCGATCACAAACTCACCGAAAGCCGCCACCACTTTGCCAGCAGCCTCGTGGCCTTCATGGCCATCGACCAAAATGACACGGGTGGATGCCACATTCAAGCCCAAACGGAGCATGGTGGCAAACAACAAAACGGATGGGAAAGATGAAAACTCAAGCGGTTTGCGGGTGCCAATGGCAATCATGATGACCAACAAGCTGCAGCCAATGTTGAAGGTAAACAGAATGTCCAACAACAAGGGTGGCAGTGGTATCACCAACATGGCCATGATCAATAACACCATGGCGGGCAAGCCCAGGCCGGCGTAATCAAATTTGGACAGGTTCTGTCGAACCGCTGACAGGGTCAAGGTGCTCATGGTTGGCCTATGTGGCTGTTGACAGGGTTAAAACATTCAAACTGCATGGTTTTCTTCCATAGTTCAGCTTGTTGAGCAAAGTCCATGCCATGTGGAATCCCGACACCAAGCCGAATTTCCAAGATTCAGCAGAAGCGGCAAGCTATGACCTGTCACGGTTTTTGCTAATACAAGGCATGCCCGACCTAAAAACCGGGGTGAAAACAGCCAACTGAAGATGGAAATACCATGGACGCCAACCTCAACTTTTTGACCGCCACAACCACCAACCCCACGTCAGTAGGGGCTTCGGGCAGTTCTACAGGTCTTGACCCAAGCCTAGCCAAGCCCATGAATGGGCAGGAATTTGCTGGTGTGATGCGAGATCTGATGGCCAAGGGCGAACGGCAAGACGTTGCCGGAATTGCGCCAGGGGAAGCCACAGATGCCAATGCGGCAGCCCTCCAAACGCTCAATTTAGGCAATCAGTTTTCGGTTATTACGGCGGCTTCCCCCCTACCCGACCCTAATAGTCTGGCTCAATTTGCCAGAGCTCAGGGATTGAGCGAGTCTGCAGTTCAAGCACTTTTCGGCGACTTGGCATTGCCAACTGCCTCTGCCTCTGCCTCTGCAACAGCGTTGCCTATTTCACTGACACCTGAAATAACTCAGGTAGGCGGCCTGATGGGTTTTCCAGCTAATCCCCTGTCGACCAACCCAGTCATTGCCAACCCCTTGATGGCCCATTCGGTTGCCGCAACCAGTGATGCCAGCACCCTGACGCTGCTCCCAAGTGCTGCCACTTTAGGCTGGATTCAAGCAAATCCAAGCAGCTTGACCATTTCAGATCAGGTCGACAAATCTCTTTGGACACAAGCACCACAGCTGTCTTTAACCAGCGCAAACCCCAAAGTATCGGACGTTTCTGCCTTGATGGCTACAGCAGGCGCAACTGGCGTACTGCAAGCTTTGGGCGGCATGGGTGCCGTGCAATCTCAATCCCTGACAACCACAGACAATTTAGCTGAAATTGCACCAGAATTAGGGCCCCTAGACGCCATGCGCATGCGCATGATGCCAGCTTGGGAAAACATGACACGCCAGCTGGCCAAATTGAATGGCACTGACCAGGTTGCGGCTTGGGGGCAACTTTGCTCCAACATTTTGAGCAGCAAGGAACAATGCCCAGTTGGCAAAGAGGTATTGCTGGACTTGGGCGTCAATGATCCTTCTCTGATGTCAGCACTTGATGCGCTTCAAGACCAAAGCAATACGGGTTCAGTCAATTTAGATTCAGCCCGCAATACAGCCAGCTCGGGTGCTTTGGGTGCAGCCGCCACCAGCGCCGCATTGGCCAACCCCGGAATGACCGACCGCGCCGCCCAAATTCAGGACTTGGCAGACAAGTTGGGCAAAGCCATGGGAGAGCGACTTCAAGAACAACTGGAACGTGGTGAATGGAAACTGCAATTGAAGCTGAATCCCGCACATTTGGGCAGAATTGATGTTGAACTTGACATGAATGCCACGGGTTTGGACGCTGTTTTTAAAACTGACAATATGTTGACGCGTGAATTGATTGCGCAAGGCATGAACAAACTCAGGGATAGCTTGGCACAATCAGGCATGACAGTTGCTAATGTCTGGGTGAACAGTGAAAACCAGAAAGGTTCTGGCGGAAACTCGACACCTCGACAAGACTCGGAGCCTGACAATACAGTCAACAACTCCGTGTCAGAGGTTAAAGTAGCCGAATCCCGCATCAAAGAACTTAGATCTTCAGATGCTTGGGACACATTGGCTTGAGCAGTTAATTGAAAACGCCCGGTTGTACCGGTGACAATTTGTTTTTATAGAGGTGCCCCATGGCAACAGCAGCCCCAGAAGCAGCAGAAGTCGCTGAAGAAGAGCCGAAAAAGAAGAAGCCGATCGTCCTGATTATTGGAGGCGTGATTGGTTTGATTGTGCTCATCGTGGGCATTGTGTTGGGCACGCTCTTTTTCACAGGTTACTTCAACCCCAAACCCGTCGTCGATCCTGAGCTCGCTGAAGGTGCCGCTAACGGCAATGGCGCACCAGGTGCGCCAGGTGCGCCAGGCGACAAAAAAGTCGATGGCAAACCCGGCAAAAAAACCAAAGATTCACCAGCGCTCACACGCTTTGAGTACACGTACATGCAAATTGAACGCGAGTTCTTGGTCAATATCAGCGGTTCCAAAAAAGTGATGTCTGTTCAAATTGCCGTCATGACGCACTACGACGATCGCGTCTTTGAAAATGTGAAGAAGCACGACTTTGCCATTCGCTCAGCGGTCATGGATGTCATGCGCCTCACAACAGATGCAGAATTGGCCAAACCAGAGTTCCGCAAAGAGCTTGCCGTGAAAATTCGCGATAGCATCAACACCTTGCTAGAAAAATACGAAGACTTTGGCGGCATCGAGGAAATTCATTTCACGAATTTCATCGTGCAGTGATTCAATTGGCCTTCCAAAGCATTTGCGTAATTTCATTTTGATTGTTTGAGTTTCATGGCCACTTCTTTGTTAACACCCGACGAACTTTCTGCCTTGGCAGAAGGCGTGATGGATGGCTCGATTCCAGTCGATACTGGTTTCAACACCACCGCGCGGGTGAAGAAACACGACCTGGCCAGCGAAGACAGCAGCTTAGGGGTGAACATCACCTCGATCGACATGATCAACGAGCGCTTCATTCGCACTTTTCGTTTGGGCTTGGTCGAAATGCTGCGTACCAGCCCCAAGGTCAATCCCAATCAAGTAGAAATTGTTCGCTTTGGTGATTACCTCAAAAGTTTGAAGGCGCCACTGTCAGTCAATGTGGTTCGCATGAACCCCTTGCGAGGCAATTCCATTGTGGTCATTGACCCCACCGTGGTATTTAGTTCATTGGACAGTTTCTTTGGTGGATTTGGCAAAGGCGTCGGCAATTTACCCCCCGGCCGTTTGTTCACGCCCACCGAATCACGCATCATCAACATGATTTTGGAGGTCTTCTTCAAGTCACTTCAAGACGCTTGGTCTGCCGTTTTGCCTATTGAATTCGAACTGGTGAGTTCTGAAATCAACCCTCAGTTTGCACAAATCGCCGACGAGAATGATTTGGTCATTTTGACCCGCTTTGAAGCTGAAGGAAACATGGGTTCTCAAGGCTTCATTGACCTTGTTTATCCGTATGCCTCGCTCAAGCCCATCCGCGAACTCTTAAGAAGTCGAGTTCAATCCGGTGACGGCAACGATGAATCAGACAAGCAATGGCGAGATGAACTTGAAGAAGCCGTAGACAGTGCTGGCCTAGAAGCCCGGGTCTTGTTGGGCAGCATAGAGTCTTCTTTTGGTGAAGTTGAAACCATGAAAGAAGGTGATGTGCTCTTCTTTAAGAAACCCGACTTGGCCAGACTGCTTGTCAACGGATTGCCCGCCTTTGATGTTCAAGTGGGTACCATAGGCGCACAAACTGCTGTGCAAATTGAACGGGCTTGTATTCCCGGTATGCAATAAATTTTCAGGAAAACGATATGACCGATACCACCACCGACGCCGGCACTGCCATCGAAAACGAAGCGGCACATCGCCAAATCAATCCTGAAGTGTTGCAAAACATCAGTGTGACGCTTTCTATTGAAGTAGGCCGTGCCATGATCAAAATTCGCGATCTCATGCGCCTCACCCAAGGCAGTGTGGTAGAACTCGACCGCATCGCTGGCGAACCTCTCGATCTCTTGGTCAACAACACCGTTGTGGCCCAAGGCGAGATTGTTTTGGTCAACGATCGCTATGGCGTTCGACTCACGCGTGTGGCCCCAGCGTCCGAGCGCATGAAAAACTTATAAACTCTGCTATTTAGACCCCAAGAAAAGAGCACCTCATGGCACCCGGCTTTGGCAGCGCCGACCTGTTTCGGATGATCGGCAGTTTTGCCTTGGTGCTGGCTTTGATGGCGGCACTGTTATGGGCGCTACGCCGACTCCAGTCACGCATGAACAGCCAAAATTCTGGCCGTCGCTTACAAATCATTGAAACGGTCAGCGTAGGACCACGCCAAAAAATAGCATTGGTTCGCGTAGGCACTCACGAGGTTTTGGTGGGCATTACCCCCACTCAAATGACCTCATTAGGCCAACTGCCAGAAGGCTCCGACATTTCACAAGCGACTCACGCAACCCCACCCGACAACGGAGACATCTATGTTGCGTAACTTATTCAAGCAGCCAGTCGTTTTGGCCAGCGCCATCATTGCGCTGGCCTTGCTCGCATTTCCATTTGCCGCCGCTGCTCAGGGCATCCCCATGCTCAACGTCACAGGCGGCCCTAAAGGCCAACAACAGTACAGCTTGTCGCTGCAACTGTTGGCCTTGATGACATCGCTCACGCTGTTGCCATCCTTCTTACTCATGATGACCGCCTTTGTGCGCATCATCATTGTTTTGTCCATCTTGCGACAAGCCTTGGGCACTGGCCAAACACCCCCCAACACCGTGCTGGTGGGTTTAGCCTTGTTCCTCACCCTCTTTATCATGTCGCCCATCTTGAACGACATCTACACCAACGCTTTGGTGCCGTACATGCAAAAAGGCATGGCCTTTGACAAAGCTTTAGCCGCTGCAGAAGAACCCCTGCGCAGCTTCATGATGAAACAAACGCGCGAAGACGACATCGGCCTTTTCATGCAAATGGCCAACAAAGGCGAGCCGGCCAATGCTGCAGCTGTGCCTTTTTCAACACTGGTGCCCGCCTTCATCACATCCGAATTGAAAAGCGCCTTCACCATTGGCTTCCTCATTTACATCCCTTTCGTGGTCATTGACCTCATTGTGGCCAGCGTGCTCATGTCGATGGGCATGATGATGTTGTCGCCCATGATGATTTCCATGCCTTTCAAACTCATGTTGTTCGTTTTGGTTGACGGTTGGAGCTTGATTTTGGGATCGCTCGCCGCCAGCTTTGCCACCTAATTTGGAGTACTCACATGGACACCTCTGCCGTTGTTGATCTGGGCCGCCAAGCGCTCTGGATGACCGTTTTAATTTCCGCCCCTTTGCTGGGTGTTGCCTTGTTTGTTGGCTTGCTCATTGGTATTTTGCAAGCGGCCACTTCCATCAATGAAGCGACTCTCAGCTTTATTCCCAAGTTGGCCGCACTGGCCATTACCTTGGCGGTGGTGGGTGGGTGGCAGTTGACCACTTTGGTAGATTACACCCGCGCTCTATTCCAGCGCATCCCAGGTTTGTTCACCTGATATGGACATCGCAGTCACCGAACTGATGGAGCGCTTTTATGGGCTTCTCTGGCCGATGCTGCGAATATCGGCCCTGTTGGTGGCCGCGCCTATTTTTTCACTGCGTGCGCTCAACTTGCGCATTCGCATTGTGCTGGCCATGGCCATCACTTGGCTGGTTTACCCCATGCATGAGTGGCCGGTCATTGACCCCCTCACACCCGGCGGGCTTTTAGAAATTTGCAACCAACTCATGATCGGCTTGCTCATGGGGCTCATGCTTCAAGTGGTCACAGCGGCCATTGTGGTGGCAGGCCAATCGATTGCCAATGCCATTGGTTTATCAATGGCCACCATGATCGATCCCAACATGGGCAACGTGCCTGTCATTTCCCAATTCTTGTTGGTCTTGGCCACCCTCATTTTTGTGGGGCTTGGCGGTCATGCATTGCTTTTGAGTTTGGTGGTTGAAAGCTTCAACAGCCTGCCCATTGGCAGTAACCTCGTGAGCGCCGAGGCCATGAAACAAGTCATTGCGTGGAGCTCCATGTTGTTTTTAGGCGCCTTGCTCACTGCATTGCCTGTCATGGTGGCGCTGCTCTTCATCAACATTGGTTTAGGTGTGGCCACACGCGCGGCGCCTAGCTTGAATATTTTTTCTGTCGGATTTCCAGCCATGATATTTGCTGGATTCGGCATTCTCATTTTGGCTTTGCCCGGTATTGGCGCGCGCATTCAATGGCTTTGGATGCAAGGATTTTTTCAAGTCCGCACCTTGGTCGGAATTACCTAAAGGGGTTTGACTTATGGCTGAAAATTCCAGTGCCGAACAAACCGAAGACCCGACGGCGCGAAAACTGCGTAACGCCCGTGATGAGGGGCAAGTGGCAAGATCTGTAGAGTTGCCAGCGGCTGCAGTCACTATTGGTGCCATATTGACCTTGTTCTTTATGGGTGGCTATTGGATCAAGCAAATGGCAGAAATATTTGCGTCCGGCTTCAAATTCGATCGCAAAACTTTGGACAACCCCGACTTGATGATGACCGCTTTTGCCCATCAAATAGGCGAGGCCTTTTTGCTCATCGTTCCCGTTTTATTGGTGACGGCCATCATGGCCATCTTGTCCAGTGGCGCTACAGGCGGTTACCTCTTCTCTTTAAAAAGCACGCTGCCTAAGTTCAGCAAACTTAGCCTTCTGTCAGGTTTTAAACGCATGTTTGGCACTAACGCCGCCGTAGAGTTGATCAAAGCAATTTTAAAGTTCTCATTGGTGAGCATCGTGTTGTGGGCCTTGGTCAGCCGGCAAATGGACAAAATGATGCAGTTGGGTCAAATGGCCATTGAGCCTGCGCTGGCGGCTGCCGGCTGGATGATTGCCGAATCTGCCTTGTGGCTTTCCTTAAGCCTTCTGGTCATTGCCCTGATTGATGCGCCTTATCAAAAGTATTCTTTCATCAAGCGCATGCGCATGACCAAACAAGAAGTCAAAGATGAAATGAAGGACATGGAAGGTCGCCCCGAAGTCAAGCAGCAAATTCGCAGACGCCAGCGGGAAATGGCCAACAACCGCATGATTCAAAAAGTTCAAGATGCAGATGTTGTCATTACCAATCCCGAGCACTTTGCTGTCGCTTTGTCTTATGACCCCACTGGCGATGGCGCGCCAATTTTGCTGGCCAAAGGCTCCGACCATATGGCCGCCCGCATTCGCGAAGAAGCGGAAAAGCATGGCGTTGAAATATTTGCGGCGCCGCCTCTTGCTCGTGCGCTTTATTTCAGCACCGAAGCTGACCAACCTGTGCCCGAGTCTTTGTACTTGGCCGTGGCGCAAGTGATTGCCTATGTATTCAGCTTGGCTGATGTCCGGCCTGGTGTCGCGCCGATGCTCAAACCTCAACCCAAAGTGCCGGCCTCCATGCTATTTGACGCCGACGGCAAATTAATGACCCCTTAAAGTCAGGAATCACTATGAGCGAAAATAACAAGCCCGACGAACTCTTGATCATCAAGACCGATCGTCCACACATGGTCTCTATGCCCGAAGGATCCCATGTTGCGGCGGGCAAAAAGGGAGAGGAAGGTACGCCTGCCGTTCGCAAAGTCTTAGCCGATCCTGAAGACAATGTTGTAGAGCACATAGTGATGGATGGTGGCGTGAGTAAGACCACCGACCAAAATGTGAGCGTCAACGCTCACGACCCCAACTACAAGGGGTATCAGAATGCGGCCGAAATGCCTGATCGCTTTGTTTCGAATGAAAAAAGTGCAGACATTCCACCTCCTGCACGCAAATCAATCGATGTCACCAAGCTTGACAGCAACTTAAAGCCTCAAGAGAAAGCTGTTGGTGCCGATGCTATTGAAAGCAAAGCTGCCACCAATAAGGTGGCTGCAGAAATTTCAAAGCCGGTCTACGCTGAAGAACCAGAAATGGATTTTCCAGCTCGCGTCATCAATGTCAAAATCGAGAATGACCAGTTGCGTGCGCGCCTGGACAAGCTTGAGTAAAGGAACTCTCTATGAGCACACAACCCATTTCAGACGAACAGGGGCAAAACACGCATGATGCGCATGCGACATCGCAGGCGGATGAAACTGCCGCACTTGTTTCCGACAATGATGAATTAGAAGGCATCAAAATGTTGGCCCTCGAATCGGCCGAACTGGCGACGCGATCTGCCAACTTGGCTGTTGGCGCGGGCGAAAACATGAAAAAAGCCACCCTCAATCTCGAGCAACTCATGAAAGCCAACAAAAAGCAAAACCAAATCATGTTGGGCATTGCTGGTGGTTTGATGTTTGTCACGGCCATTGTGTTTGCCACGTCCATCTTCACTTTGAAATCACGAATTGGCCAAATGGACACCATGCTGGCCTCTTTGAGCAAGCGGGTTGTTGAACTGAATGACTCCATGGAAATGGTGGGCTCAGTGAATGAAGGTTTGCAGGCCATGGTTTCCAAACAAGACGACATCACCAAAATGCAAGGCTCTTTGGAAACACGTCTCAACGAAGCCATTAAAAATACCGAATCTGTGCCTGAAAAAACAGCGCAGCAAGTTGGGGAAAAAGGTCAAGTCCTTGCTGCCCAAGTCAAGTCCTTAGAAGGCCGGTTCGTGCAGCAATCTAAAGCTTTGAATGCTTTGGCCAATCAAGTGGGCGGTCTTCAAGGCACTGTAGGTGAAACGGGAACCTTTAAAAAGGAAATGGAAACCTTGGCCCGTTTGCAGAAGGAGCGGCTAGTTGCAGACAATGCATTAGCAGCCAAAACGGCGGCACAAGCCGCTGCCACAACCAACGCCTCGAATGCCGCAGTCATCGCAGCTGCTAAGCAGCGCGAAAAAATGGTGCAGTACCCCAGGTCACAGCAAGATTTATCGCCAGCAGGAGCCAGTGGTGTGTTGAGCAGCAAGCCCTAAAGCGAGCCTTCAATCGACCTCTTTTTCGCCTTCAGAGATGGCGACTGGCAAGGTACCCTGACGCAAGTCGTACTTGTTCAACTTCTCAATGAGCGTTGTACGTTGCAAGTTAAGAAGTCGGGCTGTTTGAGACACATTGCCATCTGTTCGGGCCAAAGCCTGAACAATTAAGTCTCGTTCAATGTCTGCCAACCTGTCTTTCAAAGAAAGTCCTTCAGGTGGCAAACTTGGCAAACCCTGAGCCAACATAATGATGTCTTCGACTTCATTGTGCAAGTCCATGGCCAGAGGGGGCGCAGGATTGGCAAACGGATTCATCACATCTGCATTGGCGCTATGGTGGGCATCCTTCATGTTCAAGGGCGCCACTATTTCCAGGGAATCCACAATGGGTGTTCTAACCCGCTCGGCCTGAATGGCTCGAAGTCCCTTGGGTAACAAAGAAGATGGCACCGATGCCAAACTCAAGAGCTGCCCGTTGAACAGGGTATTGAAACGGTCTACCAAATTAGACAACTCACGCACATTGCCTGGCCATGCATAGTCTTTTAAGGCTTCAATGAAGTCGGCCGTGAATGCAATGGGTGTTTGGCCTTTGACAACAAAGTGTTCTGCAAAGTGCGCCAACAGCGCTGGCACGTCTTGCGCCCTTTGCCGCAAAGCAGGGGTATTCAATGGCAACACATTCAGCCTGTAATACAAGTCTTCTCGAAACCTGCCCGCTTCAATTTCTGCCTCTAAATCTCGGTGTGTGGCCGCCACAACGCGGACATCGACCGCCACAGACTTGAGCCCGCCCACTGGGTCGACCGTGCGCTCTTGCAAAACTCGCAAGAGCTTGACCTGCATGTCGAGAGACAAGTCACCAATTTCATCCAAGAAAATAGTACCGCCATGGGCCAGTTCAAATCGGCCAATTCGATCGGCCATGGCACCCGTAAAAGCACCTTTTCGATGCCCAAAAAGTTCACTCTCTAAGAGGTCCTTGGGGATGGCTGCGCAATTAATGGGGACAAAATTACCCCCACTTCGGTCAGATTGATCATGCAATGCGCGTGCGACCAGCTCCTTGCCTGTCCCGCTTTCTCCCGTAATGAGGACAGTGGCAGCCGATGAAGCAACACGTTCAATGAGGTGTCGAATGGCCTCAGCGCCAGCACTGGCGCCAATGAACGTTTTAGACGGTGATTTATTAGCCATGGGGCCAAGTAAGGGTATTTAGGAAATGACTCAAGACATCAATGTATTGCAAATCCCTTCAAAATTCGCTCAAATGTCGGAAAACCGTCAACAAAAGCACATTTTTGCAACACAACTGACAAAGCGCCGGTCAATTCCATGGATTCAGTTTGATTTCAAGACCAAGGACCTAAAGCTTCTCAAGTTAATGCCGAATCAGAGGTTGTAGGACTTCGAGTCCCCCTCTTACAAGGAATTTCAAATGAAACGTGTCACAACCCTCTGTTTAGCTATTGGCATAACAGTTTTGACTGGTTGCAAATCAATTAATTTGTCGATACCAAGTTATGCCCCAAAAGAGAATACTGCCATGGCTTCGCCTTTGGTGGAAAAACGTGAAACCATCACTGCCACTGGCTATGCCGTTGTGGCTGTCCAGAATCATAAAAATCCAGCTCAACAGCGCTTGATGGCCATTCGCGCATCAAAG
>Ga0209768_10002354_pt1 | contig 11786 bp, 15 predicted proteins | sample LauGreSBDMM110SD_3_FD_187564 | JGI IMG/M metagenome (GOLD analysis project Ga0209768, IMG submission 187564) | Freshwater lake microbial communities from Lake Michigan, USA - Sp13.BD.MM110.SD (SPAdes) (version 2) | ecosystem: Environmental > Aquatic > Freshwater > Lake | place: Lake Michigan... | reverse complement strand
CTCTTGATCAGCTCAGAAATTTCTGCTGGATTGAGTTGCATGACTCTTTCCTTCTTTCTTTAAATAGGTCAGGCCTCTCGCTGCATCAAGCAGTGAGAGCCGCTTTCATTTGTTCCAGACGGGCCTTAACGGAAGTGTCTAGCACCTCGTCTCCCACGACCACGCGAACGCCACCAATCAGTGACGCATCGATCACAACGCTGACGTTGAGTTTGCGGCCAAAGCGTTTTTCAAGTGTTCCAGACAGATCAGCCAAAGCAGCTGCTTCAATTGGGAAAGCACTGTGAACGATCGCATCGGCTGTGCCGCCTTGTGCATTTTTCAATGCGCGAAATTGACTGGCAATTTCGGGCAAGGCCACAAGTCGGTGGTTTTCAATGGCCAAACGCAAAAAGTTCTGAGCCGCTGCTGGCAACGTGATTTTCACGACGCCAGAAATCAACTCGAACACTTGTACGTCGGTCACCTTGGGGTTTTCAGAGAATTGCAACAGTTGCGAATTGCTCGCAACTGCGGCAAGCTCGTCGAGCCAAGCTGCAGTACCCGCGAGGTCAGCTGTTTGCGCTTTGAAAAGCGCATCAGCGTACGGCCGGGCGATGGTTGCAAGTTCTGCCATGGTCTTATCGGACTGTTAAGTTTTACAGTTCGGTCTTCAGACGGCTCAACAGATCAGCGTGAACACCGGCATTGACTTCCTTGCGGAGAATCTGCTCGGCGCCCTTCACAGCCAATGCCGCAACTTGCTCGCGCAAAGTTTCACGGGCATTCACCGCTTGTTGCTCTGCTTCAGCTTTGGCTGCAGCAATGATCTTGTTGCCTTCTTCAGTGGCACGGGCTTTGGCTTCTTCGATGATCGTCAAAGCACGGCGCTCGGCGTCAGCCAAGCGAATAGCCGTTTCGTTGCGTGAGGTGGCCAATTCGGCATCGACGCGCTGGTTGGCAGCGGCGAGTTCTGATTTGGCTTTGTCAGCAGCGGCAAGGCCGTCGGCGATTTTTTGAGCTCGTTCATCCAATGCGGCTGCAAGGGGTGGCCACACGAATTTCATCGTGAACCAAACCAAGATTGCAAAAACAATGGCTTGAACAAACAGCGTTGCATTGATGCTCACGGCAACACCTTTCTTATGGTTGTTGCAGGAATTACTTCAGAACAAACGGGTTCGCGAAAGCGAACATCATGGCGATACCAACGCCAATCAGGAAGGCCGCGTCGATCAAACCAGCCAACAAGAACATTTTGGTTTGAAGTTCGTTCATCAACTCGGGTTGACGAGCAGCTGCTTCGAGGTATTTGCTGCCCATGATGCCGATACCGATACAAGCGCCAATCGCGCCCATGCCAATGATGAGACCAGATGCCAAAGCGACGTAACCGAGGACGTGTTCCATTTAATTGCTCCTATGGATGAAAAAAAAGTTAAGAAAAAAAACTGAAATAGATGCTCAATGAGCATCGTGCGCTTGACCGATGTAGACCAGGGTCAACATCATGAAAATGAAGGCTTGCAAAGCTACGATCAAGATATGGAAGACGGCCCAAATAGAGCCGGCGATCACATGACCAATTGGCAACAAAATGCCAGTCAATGACATGGCGGCTGTGCCACCCATCAAAGCGATCAACATGAAAATCAGTTCGCCGGCATACATGTTGCCGAAGAGTCGCATGCCGTGGGACACGGTTTTGGCGACGAATTCAATCATTTGGAACACAAAATTGAAGGGCCACAAAATGGGGTGCGCACCGAAGGGCGCTGTGGTCAACTCATGAAACCAGCCGCCAATGCCCTTGATTTTGATGTTGTAGTAAATACAAATGAGCAAAACAGAGACAGACAGGCCCAGTGTGGTGGACAAGTCGGCTGTAGGCACAACGCGGAAATAATGGATGCTGCTGTCAAGACCCGTCATGACAAACAGAGAATGGAACAAGTCAACTGGCAAAAAGTCCATGGAATTCAACAAGAATATCCAGACAAACACGGTCAGCGCCAAGGGAGACACCAACTTGCGGCTTTCGGCATTGTGAATGATGCCTTTGGCCTGGGTGTCTACCATTTCAAATAGGATTTCGACGGCTGCCTGGAAACGTCCTGGAACACCTGAAGTGGCCTTGCTTGCTGCTTTCCATAAAAGTAAGCTGCCCACCACGCCCAACAAAATACCCCAAAAAATGGAGTCAATGTTGAAGACGGAAAAGTCAATCACACCTGACATCTCTTTATTTTGGAGATGCTTCAGATGGTGGCCAATGTATTCACCGGCGCTGGGAGCGTTTGCAGCTGACATTCTCTAGGCTCTTTTTTAAATAACTTTTTAACTTTTTCAACTCAATTGACTGGGTGAAACACTTTGCGCCATGCAAACACCACCCAATAAACCTTCATCGTGATCACAAGACCCACCAACATGGCTGGCCAACTTAAATCTTTGATCAGCCAGATTGCCGCATACAGCATGGCAACCGTGAGGCCGATCTTGACCATTTCCCAAAGCAAAAACGCAAAAACCGCAGTTCCTGAGTTAATGGTGCTGGCTTTGCTGGTTAAGCCCCGCGCAAACAAGGCTGCAGGAACCACCACCGCCAAAGCACCATATGCTGCCGACAAAGCTGCAGAAACCCGCCCCGTGAAGAGCCAAGTCAAAGCCGCAACGGCCAATCCAACAACAACTTGCGCCAAGACCACACGCCAAATGGACAGCAGGGGTTGCTGAAGTCTTAGCTTTTGAGCTTCCTCAGCTGTCAGCGACCTGAGATAATCAGTGCCGTTGGCATCGCCGTCTTCATCATCTTGTGGCGGTATTCTGGCCATGTTTGTTGACACCCAGGTTACAGATACCCTTGTTTCCGCAAAGCTCACGATTGTAGGTGAAAACCCATACACCTGGAAAGGCTCACAATAGGTACGGTCATTTTGCCCCCCCCTTTTGCCATCGAACAGGTCACTCTCTATGTACGAAATCACTAAATTTGTTCACCTCGCAGCCGCCATTGTGTGGATGGGGGGCATGGCACTCATGATTCGGGCTGTGAGGCCCGTAGCAATTGCACAGCTGGAACCAGTTCAACGCTTGCCTTTGTTGGCGGGCATCTTGTCGCGTTTTTTCCAAATGGTGGGACTTTGCGTGCTGCTGCTTCTGGCAACGGGCGGCCTCATGCTGATGGGCGTCGACATGCGGCTCGCACCCAAAGGATGGCACGCCATGCTGGGCATTGGCCTGCTGATGTGCCTCATTTTTGGGCATTTGTACTTTGGCCCTTTTCGAAAATTGAACTTGGCTTTGACAAACGAAGACCTGCCTGGTGCTGGCGCTCAATTGGCCAAAATTCACCGGCTGGTTCTTATAAACTTTGGCCTCAGCTGGTTGGCAGTTGGCGCTGTGGTCATTTGGCGCTGAGTAAACACTTGACACCCAACTTGTTTCTACGGCCTTGCACCTGGCTTGAACAAAGACTTCCTCCCTTTGTATTTCCACCATCCACTTTTTATGAGCGCCACTTCACAGCCCCCCTTTTCCACCCACGCTCAAACAGATTCGCTGATTGAGTACCCCTGTGACTTTCCTGTCAAAGTCATGGGCTTAAGGGTAGACGGTTTTGCAGAAGCCATGTGCCAAGTTGCCCAACAATTCGACCCCGACTTCAATCCGACCACCCTTGAAATGAGACCCAGCAAAGCGGGCAACTACTTAAGTGTCACCCTCACCATCAGGGCTACAAGTCGAGAACAACTGGACAATCTTTACGGCGCACTCACGGGTCACCCCATGGTCAAGGTAGCGCTTTAAATCAACCCCACATTGATGCGGCTCAAAAACCTCGGTCTGGTCCTTTACACGGACACCTACCAAGCCATGCAAGACTTCTCCTCGAAGCGCACGGCAGATACGGTAGATGAGTTGTGGCTGTGCCAGCACCATCCGGTGTTCACCCAAGGCTTAGCTGGCTTGGCCAGCCACGTTCTCAATCCCGGCACCATTCCTGTCATCCCCACCAACCGAGGCGGTCAAGTGACCTACCATGGCCCAGGACAAGTCATGGCCTATCCATTGCTGAATTTGCAGCGTGTGGGGTACTTTGTCAAAGAGTACGTGTATCGACTTGAAGAGTCGGTCATCAGCACCTTGGCTCATTTTGGCGTGACAGGACACCGTGTGGCCAATGCCCCAGGCATCTATGTGCGTTTGGCAGACCCCTTTGCACACAGCGCACTGACAGGGCCTGCCACGCCCAATGACCCCTTCAAGGGCTTGGGGAAAATCAGCGCATTGGGCATCAAGGTTTCACGCCATTGCAGCTACCATGGGCTGTCGCTCAACGTGAAAATGGACCTTGAGCCCTTTAACCGCATCAATCCATGTGGCTATGCTGGTATGCAATCGGTCGACCTTTTTACAATCGGGGTGAACACCTCATGGGAAGAAGCGGCAGACGTCTTGGCGCACAAGCTCACCGCCTTGCTGGCACCCTGACACAGAAAGAATGCAATGACCAAAGAATTTAGCGCCACAAGCCCTGTTGTGCGCGAGACGCAATCGCAAGAAAATTACGACCCCACGGCCAAGCAAAAAGCGGCCGCCAAGTTGTCCCGCATTCCTATCAAGGTCATGCCCGGAGAGATGCTGAAAAAGCCCGACTGGATTCGCGTCAAAGCCGGCTCGCCCACCACCCGTTTCTACGAAATCAAAGACATCCTTCGAAAAAATAAATTGGTCACTGTTTGCGAAGAAGCCAGCTGCCCCAACATTGGCGAATGTTTTGGCAAAGGCACGGCCACCTTCATGATCATGGGTGACAAGTGCACTCGGCGCTGCCCATTTTGTGACGTCGGTCATGGCCGCCCCGATCCATTGGATGTCAATGAACCTGGCAACTTGGCGCGCACCATTGCTGACTTGAAGTTGAGTTATGTGGTGATTACCAGCGTCGACCGCGATGATTTGCGCGATGGGGGTGCTGGACATTTCGTTGATTGCATTCGCGAAACGCGTGCGCTTTCACCAAAAACTCAAATTGAAGTTTTGGTGCCCGACTTTCGCGGTCGCGACGATCGCGCGCTGGAAATTTTGAAAGCGGCACCGCCAGACATCATGAATCACAATTTAGAAACCGTGCCACGCTTGTACAAAGAAGTTCGCCCTGGCTCAGACTATCAATTTTCTTTGCACTTGTTGAAGAAATTCAAAGCATTGTTCCCACATGTCCCAACCAAAAGTGGCTTGATGGTGGGCCTTGGTGAAACCGACGAAGAAATTTTGCAAGTCATGCAGGACATGCGCGATCACAACATTGAAATGCTGACCTTGGGTCAGTACCTCGCGCCGTCAACCAGCCACTTGACCGTGAAGCGCTATGTTCATCCCGACACCTTCAAAATGTTTGAAGAAAAAGCCTACACGATGGGTTTCAAACATGCCGCAGTGGGTGCCATGGTGCGTTCTAGTTATCACGCCGACCAACAAGCACTAGGTGCAAGTTTGGCACGCTGATGCTGCCTAGCCTTCGAGCCACTTGGTTGGCCTTGGGCGCCATTGCGCTTTGGGCCACACTGGCGCCCGTGGGCGTGCGCCTGTCGCACTTGCCGCCTTTTTTAACCGCTGGCTGCGCGCTTCTGATTGGCAGTTTGGTGGCCTTGCCATGGTCAGGTTTTCAATGGCGATTGACCATCGTTCCTACTAAAACCCTGGCACTTGGCATTTACGGTTTGTTTGGCTATCACTTTCTTTTGTTCTTGGCATTTCGCACAGCACCCGCTGTTCAAGCCAATTTGGTGAACTATTTGTGGCCTTTGTTGATAGTGGTCTTGGCGCCTTTGTTTCACAAAAATAGCCGCCTCCATCTTCGGCAAGTGCTAGCGGCACTGGCAGGGTTGACGGGCGCCGCTTTGGTCATGACGAATGGCCAAGCCATTGCAACCGATTTCAATTTTGGCTACTTAGCAGCCTTGGCTTCTGCCTTCATTTGGGCCACCTACTCGCTCATGACGCAGCGCGTTGCCGCCTTTCACACGGCAGCCATTGGCTACTTTGGTTTTGTCTCGGGCATCTTGGCTTTGTTGTGCCACTTTTTGCTTGAAACACCAGTGGCGCTTAGCTTGAACGATGCTGGCTTGCTGACATGGATGGGTTTTGGCCCCTTGGGTCTGGCTTTTTATTTATGGGACGCTGCATTAAAGAAGGGCAATGCCCAACAGATCGGCTTGCTGAGTTTTTTAACGCCACTTTGTTCCACCTTGCTGCTTTTGATTGACAGGCAAGAAGCCCTCAGCAGTTTGGTGGTGTGGGCCGGCGTTTTAATTGTGGGGGGCGCTTGGTTGGGGCGACCTCAAAATACAAGTGACGCCGCCAACGATCCTCAATTTAAAATCAAGTCAACCCACACTTAGTGGGTCATCGAACTAGTTGTTCATCAAGCTGGATGGGTCATCAGACTCAAGCACCCGTTGCGCAAAGGCTTTGAGCTTTTCAGCGTCGGATCGCAAAATTTGCTGTTTAACTTGAAGCACCTGCGAGGGGTGCATGGAAAAACTTTTTAAGCCCATGCCCAACAACAAACGGGTCATGCTGACATCACCCGCCATCTCGCCACAGACCGACACGCTCTTGCCTTGCGCTGCACCCTCAGCAATGGTGTCAGCCACCAGTCTTAGCACGGCGGGGTGCAAGGGGTCATACAAATGAGCCACGCTTTCATCAGCACGGTCAATGGCCAATGTGTACTGAATAAGGTCGTTGGTGCCAATTGATAAATAGTCAAAGTGTTTTAAGAATAATTTAAGCGACAAGGCCGCGGCCGGAATTTCAATCATGGCGCCAAGTTGAACAGGGCCATAAGCTACGCCGCGCGCATCCAAGTCGAGCTGCGCCTGCTTGACCAAGGCCAGCGTCTGATGAATTTCGCTGGCATGTGCCAGCATAGGCACCAGCAGATTCACTTTACCCAAAGCAGCAGCTCTCAAGATGGCGCGAAGTTGGGTTAAGAACATTTCAGGATCGGCCAAGCTCCAGCGAATGGCTCGCAAGCCAAGTGCGGGATTCAAGTGGGCCGCATCATGCCGAGCTTCATCCAAGGGCTTGTCTGCCCCAACATCGACTGTGCGAATGGTGACAGGTAAACCCTTCATGCCTTCGACGGCACGGCGGTATTGCTCGAACTGTTCTTCTTCATCTGGCAAATTACCTTGCCGGCCCATGAACAAAAATTCACTGCGAAAAAGGCCAACGCCAACAGCACCCACCAACAAAGCGGCGCTGGCATCTTCAGGCATTTCGATGTTCGCGAGCAATTCAATTTTTTGGCCGTCCAAGGTGACCGAGGGCGTATGGCGGAGTCGAGTCAAGCGCTCGCGCTCTAAATCACCTTGTCGCTGCTTGAAGCCATACTCGGCCAAGATGATGGATGAGGGGTCGACAATGACCACGCCCGCATCACCATCGATGATGATCCAGTCGTCTTGTCGAATGAGTTGGCTGGCGCTGCGAGCACCGACCACCGCTGGAATGTCTAAGCTTCTGGCCACAATGGCGGTATGAGAAGTTTTACCGCCAACGTCTGTCACAAAACCGGTGAAAACGCTTTGCTTGAACTGCAACATGTCGGCAGGCGACAAATCATGCGCCACCAACACCAAGGGCACGTCCAATGTGTCGCCCAATTGAAGCTCTTGTTGCGGCCGCGCTTGCGGCTTGGTGCGCACAACATGGGTGTTGCCGCCTTTTAAAAAATGCAGCACACGCTCAGTCACTTGTTCGAGGTCTGACTTGCGTTCGCGCAAATACGCGTCTTCCATTTCGTCAAACTGGCGGCCAATCACTTCCATTTGACTGCTGAGCGCCCACTCGGCGTTGTAAAGCCGTGTTTCTATCCAATGCTTCACACTCAATGACAAAGTTTCGTCTTCGAGCAGCATCAAGTGAACATCGAGCAAGGCGCCCAATTCTGGTGGCGCATCGGCAGTCAGTTCATGCTGGAGCCGTGTGAGTTCTTCAATCACGGCATCGCGGGCTTTGCGCAGTCGGTTAATTTCTGCGCCAACTTGATCAGGCTGTATGAAGTAATGGGCAACATCGACACGGCTAGAAGCTACCAGCACCGCCCGTCCAATGGCGATGCCTCTTGCAACCGCTAGGCCATGAATGCTGAATGTCATTCACCCTCACCAAATTTATCAGCGATCAATGCCAGCACTGCATCCAAGGCTTCCTGGGCTTGATTACCCTCGGTGTCAATTGTGACTTCACTGCCAATGCCAGCAGCCAACATCATCACACCCATGATGCTTTTGGCATTGACTCTGCGCTCACCTTTGGCAATCCAAATTTCACATGAAAAACCAGCCGCCAACTTGGTTAATTTGGCGGAGGCGCGCGCGTGTAAACCAAGCTTATTGCTGATGGTCGTTGTAGCCTGTAGCATGTCTTGGTCCTGATTGATTTTGAGGCGCAGTGCACCCTACGGGCATGATGCCTTGTGAGCCTCCCACTTGGGCACGCGCAGCCAAAGCATCTAAAGTTTCATGGCGATAACAAACGCTTCTCAGCAACATAGGCAAGTTCACGCCTGCGAGCAAACGGGTGTCAATGCCATCGTTGAGTTTTTGCGCCACATTGGAAGGTGTTGCGCCAAACACATCGCTCAAAAGCAGCACTTCTGGGGTGTTCAATTGCGCCATGGCAGCCTTGGCAAGCACTAGGCTTTCTTCTGGGCTGGCATTGGGCGCAATGTCCAATGCCTGAACACCAGCAGCACATTCGGGGAAAACATGCAAAGCGCAATCGCGCAAGGCCGAAGCCAAGGGTGCGTGTGCGACGATGAGAATTCCAATCATGCTGAATTATCGCGGTTTGCCCATTGAAAATAAACATAGGACATCACAGCGCACAGGCCAAATACTGAAAAAGCCGCTTGAAAAGCCAAAACAGGCGACCATCCAAGCGACTTGAACAAATCAATGCCTAATCCAATGCCCCACTGAACCACAAAAACACCGCCAAATAGAATGAGGTTGTAGGCAGAGAGTGCGCGTCCTGCCAAATGAGGAGGAAAGGCCATGCCGACAGAGGGTTGTGCCAATGTCACAAAGGTGCTGCTGATGCAAAACAAGCTTAAGGCCCATGCTGTGTTGTCACCCAGTTGGGGCCCCGACACAATGATCCAAGCCAGCACAACGAAGCTAATGGGCTGGCCCCATGAAATGATTTGATCGGGCAAGATGCCACGCTTTGCTAAACGTGGCGTGATCAGGCCCCAAGCCCAGAAGGCTACCAGCATGGCAAGGTTGATGCCAAACAAGCCCGTTGCGGCGTCCAGCGGCGAGTAGCCTCCTACCACGGTCATCCAAGGTCCAACCCAAAGTGTCTGAAGGGCTAATAAGCCACCGTAGCAAAAAAAACCAATCGGAGCCATTTGCCAAAAATAAGAATTGCGCCAAATGGGGCCATAACCTTCTTCTGTATTGACGGCTTTTGTTGCTGGGTCTTGTTGATTCGTTTCTGGCTTAGCCCACACGGGTACCAGAACATAGATCATGACCATCGACAAAACAACCAATACGGCCAAGCCTGCAAAAATAGCTCGCCAACCCATGATCGGCATCAGCCATTGGATCGGTAAGGTGGAAGAAACCATCCCCAAAGACCCCGTCATTAGCATCCAAGAGTTGGCCCGCAACTGTGCGCCTGGCGCCATCCATCGTCTATAGCCCGTTAAGGGCGCCATTAAACAAGCGCTCACCCCCACACCACACAAAACACGGGCCAGCCAAAGGCCCATGAAACTTTGGGCCAATGCAAAAGCGATGCAACCTAACACGGCCACGACCAAGAATGACAACAAAACTTTTTTTGGGCCATGTCGATCAAGCCATTTGCCCAAAGGAAGTTGAGTGGCTGAAAATCCGAGAAAGTAGCCCCCCGCGAGCAGTCCCAAATCTTGCGCAGAAAGCGCCAACTCTTGCGTCAAAGTGGGTGATAAAGTCGCCGTGATACCGCGTATCAAGGCTGATAAAAAATAAGCTGATGCAAAGGCCAAAAAGACCCCCACCATTTGTCGGCTTGCCAAAAGGGGGCTGGTCGTTGGGTTCATGGCAACTTTATACTTTCTATCAACAGGTCAGGGCTTTGGTCTTGCTTGGAGCCTTGGTTTTGATAAACCACCGCATGCACCACACGAACAGAGTCTCCCTCTAAATGAGCAAACCAAACTGCATGGGCACGGACAGGCTGACCCTTGGCCGATGTGCCATTGGCCTTTAAACGAAGCGCGCCAGGCAAAGCGCTCATTCGGCCAGGGCTCCAAGTTGCATCTTCAATTTGATTGGCGCGCATGTTTTGCAGGGTGGCTTGTCGCCAACCTTTGAAGAGTTCTGTGCGATCGGCGTCGGCGCTTAGCTTGGCGGACATGACCGCCCAGACAGCATCGCCAGCCTCGCAACCCACCACCGACAACTCTAAGGCTTGGCCGGCCATGGTGACGGGTTTAGCCGTTTTGTCAGGCTTGCAAGGCAGCTCAAAGCTGAGCATGGTTCCAGGCATTTGAACAGTTCGCCAATTCAAACTGGGCTGGCATGCACTGAGTCCTAAGACTGAGAAAAAAACCGCTGCCGCGCTCTTCGAATATTTTTTGAACATCGTTTGATTATCAACGCCAACATCTGACTTTATTTTTCGCGACAATGAGGGTATGAACTCATTAGACGGCATCCGTATCCTCGACCTCTCCCGTGTTCTAGCGGGCCCTTGGTGCACCCAAACTTTGGCCGACCTTGGGGCTGATGTGATTAAGATTGAGCGACCCGGTGCCGGTGATGACACTCGAAGCTGGGGGCCGCCTTTCCTCAAAGATGCTTCTGGCAATGACTCCTCTGAAGCCGCATATTATTTAGGAACAAACAGAAATAAGCGCTCACTTACATGTGATATTTCGAAGCCTGATGGCCAAGTTTTAATCCGTGAGTTGGTGGCGCACTGTGACGTGTTCATTGAAAACTTTAAAGTTGGCGACATGGCCCGTTATGGGCTGGACTACCCCAGTTTGAAAGCTATCAACCCTCGGCTTGTATATTGCAGCGTCACAGGCTTTGGTCAAACTGGCCCTTACAGCGACCGTGCTGGCTATGACTACGCTGTCCAAGGCATTGGTGGCTTGATGAGTGTCACAGGCGAGCGCGATGATCTTGGCGGTGGCCCACAAAAAGTAGGCGTTGCTGTAGCCGATTTGTTCACGGGCATGTATGCCACCGTTGGCATTTTGGCCGCCTTGCGGCATGCCGAAAAAACAGGTGAGGGCCAGTATGTCGACATGGCTTTGTTGGACACGCAAGTGGCCATGCTGGCCAATTTAGGCGCCAACTATTTGGTCAGTGGCAAGACCCCCGGACGTGCTGGAAATGCCCACCAAAACATCGTGCCCTATCAAGTTTTTGAAGTGCAACCTGCATTGGATGCAAGTTCTGATTCGCGCGACCATTTGATTTTGGCCGTCGGCAATGATGGGCAGTTTGCCAAGTTTTGTGATGTAGCCGGTCACCCCGAATTGGCCAGTGATCCGCGCTTTAGCAAGAACATGGAACGCGTGAAAAACAGAACAGTGCTGGTGCCAATGCTCGAAAAAATCATGATGATGCGGACCAAAGCGCAGTGGCTGCCTGCCCTTGAATCAGCCAAAGTTCCCTGCGGTGCCATTAACAATCTGTCAGAGGTATTCTCAGACCCCCAAGTCACGGCACGCAACATGATCAACACTTGGCAGCACCCTCAACAAAAAGATTTGCGATTGGTCGCCAGTC
>Ga0209768_10002352_pt1 | contig 11790 bp, 10 predicted proteins | sample LauGreSBDMM110SD_3_FD_187564 | JGI IMG/M metagenome (GOLD analysis project Ga0209768, IMG submission 187564) | Freshwater lake microbial communities from Lake Michigan, USA - Sp13.BD.MM110.SD (SPAdes) (version 2) | ecosystem: Environmental > Aquatic > Freshwater > Lake | place: Lake Michigan... | reverse complement strand
ACCCACAAAAAAGGCCCGTAAACGGGCCTTTTTTTTCATGCTGATGTGAGAAAAAGGATTGACTTCAGCGCTTGGCCTCAGGTCTCAATTTCAATGCTGTCGTCTTGCAAACGTGCTTTGTAGGTTTTCAAAGGGATCATGCAGGGAGCTGCCACCACGTCACCCGTGCGAATATTGAAAGAGCCATTGTGAAAGTCGCATTCGACCACATCACCTTCAATTTCGCCCTCTGAGAGAGAGCCTGGGCCATGTGTACAGGTGTCATCGGTCACAAAATACTCACCATCAATCTTGAACACAGCCAAAATCAAACCCTCTTTTTCGACTTTGATGGCTTTGCCTTCCGCGACCTCAGACGCTTTGCACAAAGAGAGAAAACGGCACGCACCCGACATAAAGAATCTCCAGTTGACAATGACAAGGCGCAGATGATAACCTCGTTTCTAATGAAAGAACATTGTTCTGCTATGTAGAACGACTTCATCTGCGAATATTTCACATCGAAATATCGATCATTTTATGACCCTGTGCAATTGCACACGAGGAGAAACCTGCATGTTGAAAAAAGAACTCAATGATTTGGTCACCCAAACAGGACCTGGCACGCCCATGGGCAACCTGTTCCGTCGTTATTGGTTGCCGGCTTTGCTGTCCGAACAGCTGCCTGGCCCCGATTGCGATCCCGTGCGCTTAGAGTTGCTGTCAGAAAAAATGCTGGCCTTTCGGGACACCGAAGGTAAGTTGGGATTGATCGATGAGTTTTGTGCTCACCGCGGCGTGTCATTGTGGTTTGGCCGCAATGAACAAAATGGTATTCGCTGCCCCTACCACGGCTGGAAATACGATGTGAACGGCAATTGCACCGAAGTGCCTTCAGAGCCCACCTCTGGTTATTGCGAGCGCATCAAGTTGAAGTCTTATCCGATGGTGGAGCGTGGTGGCGTGATTTGGGTTTACATGGGTCCTGCCGACAAACAGCCACCCTTGCCTGAGTGGGAATTTGCCACACTGCCTCTAGAGCACTCTTACATGTCCAAGCGTGTGCAAGCCAGCAATTGGTTGCAGGCTTTGGAAGGCGGCATTGATTCAAGCCATGTGTCCTTCTTGCACAGCGCATCGCTCAGCCGCGATCCATTGTTCAAAGGTGCCAAAGGCAACCAATACAACTTGAACGATTTAAGCCCCGTTTTTGAAGTGGTCGAAGCCGAGGGTGGTTTGTTGGTGGGCGCGCGTCGCAATGCCGAAGACGATCAGTACTATTGGCGCATTACACCGTGGGTCATGCCCAGCTTCACCATGGTGCCACCGCGGGGTGATCACCCTGTGCACGGACACTTCTGGGTACCGATCAACGACCATGCATGCTGGACATGGAGCTTTGACTACCATCCCACACGCGCACTCACCACGGCTGAGGTGGACGCCATGAAGGGCGGCGCCAGCATTCACGTTCTGGTTGACAAAGACTACGTGCCATTGCAGCGCATGGACAACGACTACCTCATGGACCGTAAGGCCCAGCGCGAAGGCTCTTTGTACAGCGGCATTGAAGGCATTGGCATGCAAGACGCATCGCTGCAAGAAAGCATGGGCGCTATTCAAGACCGCACCAAAGAAAATTTGGTGTCAACTGACAACGGCATCATCATGGCGCGTCAGCGCTTAATTAAAGCGGCCCGCGCTTTGGCTGAGAACCCTGATTTTGCATTGCCAGGTTTAGACCCTGAGCATCAAAAGGTTCGCTCCGTCGCCATGCTGATCAAACGCGATGTGCATTACAAAGAAGGTGCCAAAGAGCACTTCAAGTCGGCACCGGGCAAGCCCCATTCGAGTGTTTGATTTGTACTGCGCCATCGTTACTTCACCATAAAAAGGTCATACATGGGACAAACCTTCAAGGCCGCCGTGGCCATGCCAAACGGCACCATTGAGATTCAAAACTTTGAAACACCCGATCCCAAGCCGGATGCAGGTTTATTGAAAGTGGCGGTCACAGGTGTCTGCGGCAGCGATTGGATGTTTTTCCAAGACTTCCCCAAAATTCAAGGGCCCGCTATTTTGGGTCACGAGACCGTGGGCTATGTGCAAGAAGTGGGCGCCATTGCCGGGCCGAAGTGGGGCGTGAAAGAAGGCGACTTGGTCGCCTTGGAAGAATACCTGCCTTGCGGCCATTGTGACTTTTGCAGAAGCGGTGATTTCCGTTTGTGCAACGCCACCGATTGGCGACTGGGCGGTCCGCGCTATGGTGCCACCGGCTTGAACCGAGGCTCTGGCTTGTGGGGTGGTTTTGCCCAGTACCAAGAGTTGCACATGAACACCGTGTTCCACAAAGTGCCCGCAGGCCTTGAGCCTAAATATGCGGCTCTGGCATTGCCCGTGTCCAATGGCGTTGAGTGGGTCTACCTGCATGGCGGCGCAGGCCCTGGCCAAACAGTTTTGATTCAAGGCCCAGGCCAACAAGGTTTGTCGTGTGTGGTGGCAGCGCGTGAAGCGGGCGTCGACAAAATCATTGTGACGGGATTGAACACGCCCTCAGATAAAAAACGTCTGGCCATGGCCAAGCACTTGGGGGCCAGCCACACCGTGGCCATTGGCGATGACGATTTGCTCGAATCGGTGGCCGAAATAACAGGTGGTCAAATGGCCGACCTGGTCATTGACTGCGCCTCGGGTGGCCCTGCCTCTGTGATCAGCGCCATTCAGTTGGCGCGTAAAAAAGGCCGTGTTATTTTGGGCGGCATCAAGCGCCAAAAAGTGCCGCAGTTTGACAGCGACATGATCATTGCCAAATTCCTGACGGTGAAGGGCATGCGCGGCCACAGTTACGAATCTGTGGAATTAGCCCTGCAACTCATTGCCGGAAATCGTCACAACGTGAAGTCCATGAGCACGCACATGTTTGGTTTGGACCAAACCGAATACGCCATTCGGTCTTTGGTGGGTGAAGGCGCAGAAGACGCCATTCACATGACCATCGATCCTTGGCAATAAACGCTGAAAATCTTCAGGTCTTGGCGTCTACGCCGAGGCTTGAAATGCCTTGTTGCACAAGGTAGTGCGCTGAAGCCTCCGGCAAGTGGCTGCTAACGATCACAGTCAGACCACTGCGCGTGCTGTCTGTCCAAGCCAATTCATCGGCGCAAACTTCTGCTTGTGTTTCAAAGGGCGCCAGCTGAACCACATACCGACCTTCTGCTGTTTGAACACGGCCCTTTAAGCGCAGCAGTTCTGCACCCAATGTTTTTTGCAATTCACTCACTTGCGCTTGCAACGCATCGATTGAAAGCTTGGATGTGATGGGCCACCACAAGGCCTGTGCAGAATGAACATGCGCATGACCCTGCTCGCAAATTGCACAGGACTCTCCTGGCTTGTGCAAGTGCAAAGCGTGCTTAGATTGCAAAGGCGTTGTCACAACTTTCAGCGCAAGAGCGTTGGCAGATGGCGAGGACGCTTGATTTTCTAAAGTGAGTCGCAGTGCCAAACTGCTCAGTAAATCTTCTGCCGACAAATTAGCATGGGCTGAGCTGAGCAGGTGGGGTGGCTTTTCAAGTTCTAAATGCGCCAACTGATGTTGCACACGCAAATGGAGTGCGTCTAAATTTTCTGAACTGACCAAATCTGTTTTGGTAATGATCAACACGTCTGCGCCTGCCAGTTGCGCGCGTGCTTCAGCATGTTGTTTGAGAACCGCATCGGCCGTGCTGGCGCTGAGGCATGTCATCACGCCGGCCAAGCGATAACGTTCGTTGAGCAAATCGCTGCTTCGCAATGCTTCGGCCACGGGGCCTGGCTCTGCCAGGCCAGTGGTTTCAATGACCAAGTTGGGAAAGCGTGGCATGCGCCTTTCTAAGCGCGCCCAAAATAAATCTTCGAGCGCCTCGGCCAGACCTGGCAAACCAGTGCAACAAACGCAGGCATTGGCGACCAGTGCGCTGCTTTCGGTGGCGCTACTCAGGAGTTGGTTGTCAAGGCCAACTTCCCCCAGCTCATTGATGACAAGGGCAGCGTCTTTGAACTCAGCTTGCGCAAGCCACGACTTGAGCAGGCTGGTTTTGCCGCTGCCCAAATAGCCCGTGAGCAAATACACGGGAATGCGCTTGTCGTCTGTGCGAACAAGATCAGGCGTGGAAATAGAAAGGGTCATGTGACGGGCAAGTGGGTTGTGCGTATCATCGTGCCATTCGCTTCACATTTCTGCAAGGCAAGACCATGGAACGCATCACAATTTCGATTGAAACAGAGTTGGCCACTATTTTGGACCAACTGACAGAGAAGAATGGCTATACCTCAAGGTCAGAGGCCATTCGAGATTTGATTCGCGGCTGGCATTCTCAAGAAACCCTGCGCCAAAACGAAAGTGAGCATTGCATTGCTCATTTGGGGTACGTCTACAACCACCACGACCGCACCATGGCGGAACGCATTGCCAACTTGCAGCATGATCACCATGACCTCACGGTCTCGAGCATGCACTTGCACTTAGACCATGACAACTGCTTGGAAGTGGCATTTTTAAAAGGTAAAACCAAAGAGGTCAGACAATTTGCGCATCGCATCGTGGCGCAAACGGGTGTGCGCCACGGCTCGGTACAAATTGTGCCGCTTACTTTGGAAAAAGCAGCGAAGGGGCACGACCACGGCGATGGGGTTCACCATGTTCACTTACAACCTGCCAGTTGAGATTTGTTGATTTGTAAATGCGGGCGCTGATCAAGTAGACCAACAAGGCGATGCCTGTGACGCCAATGCCAATGTAGCCACCCCAGGCATCCCAAACTTCTTCCAAGTTGCTAAAGTGCTGGCTGCTATGGCCAACGGCCACCACCATCAGTGACAGGGTGGCCACAACGCCACTCATGATGCGGCCTGCCTGGTGTGCCAAATGATGGCTCCGATTGACCAGCCAGTGCATGAGCAAGCCATTGCTGGTATCGGCCAAAATCATGCCTGCACCAAAACTCAATGCCATGGCCACGATGGCAAAGAACCCACCCAGCTCGTGGCCCTTGGCTGCCATCAGCCCTGCTTGCGCCAAAGAATCAAATGAAATGGCAAATCCAAAACCAACGCCCATGGGGTGTGCTAATGGCCCCATGGCTTGCAAAATTTTGCGCTGAACAGGGCTGCCAGCGTGGTTGTGATGGTCCGCCCCTGAAAAGCAAAACTTGAAATTTCGGTAGGCCAGCCACAACAAGAAAAACGTTGAAATCCAAAGACCCACGGCATCCAACCAATTCGGCAACTGAACCCCATAAAGATAAAACACAAAGGTGGCCAGCAAAATAGTCAGGCTGTGACCCGCTGCAAATTGAAAGCCAGTCAGGCGGGCTTTCCAATATGCGCTGCCGTTGTGGCGCAGGCGCGTCATGCCATCGACGACCGCAATGTGGTCAGGGTCTAGGCCATGCCGAAAGCCCAAAGCGAGCAGTAAACCAGACGTGGCGAGCAGTGAGGTGGTATTCAGATCCATGGTGTGATTTTATTTTAATTCGTCATACTCGGGCGCGAAAAAAAAGCACAGGGGCTGCGCTTTTTAGTCGCAAACTTTTTAGGGCTTGTTTTTGTGAGCCAAATTCAGAGCGTGTGGTGTGTCGTGTGAATGGCTGTGATCGTGTCCATGAGAGTGGTCGTGCGAATGACCATGAGAGTGGTCATGTTCATGCGAGTGTCCATGCCCATGGGCATGTGCCTTGTTGTGATCATGGCGGTGCATCTTGCCGTCTTCGTGGGCATGCCACTCATTGGGGTCGGACTTGCCATGCGCGCGGGGATCTTCATTGAAGACCAGCGATTTGACAGTGACAGGCACGGTCCATGAAGGCATGCGAATACGTCCCAGGTCGACAAAGTCAAAGCCCCACAAAGTGACGCCATCAATGACCAAGACTTCGCACTTCACGCGCTCGTCTTCTTTGAAGAGGTGCCCTAAATTGTGCGCAATGTCGCCATCGGTCACGATGTACAAATGACGTTGTTGCTTCAATGTCTCGGGCAGTCCGCTCAGAATGCCTTGAGCCAAGGCGTTCATGCGAACAAAAGAAGGGGCGCCCAACCAACGCAATGAAATGGCCACATCTTGCGCACCCTCGACCAAATCGTGTCGTTTGAAAGACTTGCTCAATGCACTGGCAATTTCTGCAGAATCAATGCTGTCTTTCAACTCTAGGTTCAAAGGAATGACCTGCAAATTTTTGCGCGGCAAAAGTGCTGCAGGTTCAGATATGAAGGTGGTGTTGCCACTCAATTGAACACTGTATTCAGAAGCACCTAAAACAGTGGCACGAATGCACTCACCTGCTGGTAGCAAAGGCACAGGCACGGCATTTTGATCTAGGCGCTGACGCACCGCTTCGCCAAATAATTTGCCCAGGTCGCCAAAGTCGCGCATCTCGCGGCGGTAAACATACTCACCTACACCGCCCGAAAACATGATGCCGTCGAGTTGGCCCCAGTCGTCGACGGGGTCGGTTAAATACAAATTAGACAAGTCTTCGCGTGAAAACGTTTGAGTGAGTACGCGCACCAGTGCGTCGGCCATCCATTGGGCCACGGTGGCCAATTCTTGACGGGTGACTTGATCGCCCAATTTCCAGTTGAAGCCAGCTTGTTTGGCCAAATAAGCACCGGCCGGGTCGAGTCGAGTCAGAGTATTTTTTTCATCCACCACCATCAGGCGTCCGCCTAAATGCACCGCGGCCGTGGCAACAAGTTCGCCGTTTTGAACCAGTCCGAGCTTGGTGGTGCCGCCACCAATGTCGATGTTCAAGATGCGGTGCTTTTCATCGTAAGAACGTTTGGCCGCACCAGAGCCGTAAACAGCCAGCATGGCTTCCATGTGGTGGCCGGCTGTGGCGCATACAAACTCGCCACCTTGCTCTGCCAACACAGCCGCAATCGATTCGCTGTTTTCCCGCCGTAGCGCCTCGCCCGTCAAAATGACGGCACCGGCATCAATTTCATCAGGGTGCAACCCCGACTCTTGGTAGGCCTTGTCAATGATGGCGCCCAGTGCTTTGGAGTCCATCAAACTGTCGTTCAAATAAGGCGTTAAAGAAATGGGCGATTGATACAGCGCGGTGCGCTCAACCACGGTATAGCGGCTCGATAAGTCTTCCGCAATGCGCCGTAAGTGAATGCGTGAAAAGACCACCTGTGTGCCTGAGGAGCCCACATCAATGCCGACGCTGTGGAGGATCACATTGTCTTGGCGCCACAACGATTCTTGCGACGGATCGTCGCCCGCAAAATCATGATCGTGGTCATGGTCTGCTTCGCCGTCGTGTGTGTGATACGTGTCAGCGCCGTATTGGTGGTCTTGGACGCTGTGTTTGTTTTTAATGTCTTCGCTGCTCATACTGACCGTTCAATAAAATTGATCAAAGTGCACTTGGTCCATGGGCACTTTCAGATCAATCAAAGTTTTTAAAAGAGACTGTCCCATTAAGGCGGGACCTGCAAAATAAATTTCCATTTGTTGCAAACGTTCGCCAAAGCTTTGCGCCACCGCTTCGTGGGCAAAGCCACGCAGATACGGGTGGGTTAAGTTGGCAGTATCTGGCTCACCAGAAATGATCGCTTGGTAATGGCCGCGAGAATCCCAGTCGGAAAGCACTTGCAGCATGTCCAAGCCGCAAACATCTTGCAAAGAGCGTGCGCCATAGTAGAAATGTAATTTTCGACCACGCATTTTGGGACTGCTGAATGCACCGCGTGCAATCGAAACCATGGGCGCTAAACCCGAACCACCCGCCACACACAAAATGTCGCGTTCAACATCTTCGCGCAGATAGGCCATGCCATAAGGGCCATCAATTTCAACCTGTGCGCCTGGTGCCAAGTGATCAAACAAGTGCGCACTGCCATGCCCGCCTGGAACGCGTCGAACTTGAAACTCCATCACTTGACCCGCTTGATGCTGGTCGTTGATCAAGCCCATGTTGCTCATGGAATAGGCGCGCGGCCCGGCAATGCCTGGCATTTGAACCAAGGCGTATTGACCACTTAAAAATGCAAGAGGTGTGGCGGTTTCAAATTTGAATTCCGACAAATCGTGCGTGATGGCGTGCGAAGAAATAAAAGTTGCTGTGGTGCGAACAGGGCGATGCTGAGGCGCATATTTCTCGCTGGTGCGAAGCTTAATTTGCAGAGGACCCGAGGGCCTGCTCTGACAACCAAGGCCTCTGTTTTTGGCGCGATCTTTGTCTGAAAGGCCCGGCGCTTCTGGCCAGCAGGAGGACATCACGCCTTCCAGCAATTCAAATTTGCAATTGCCGCATGAGCCGACATTGCACTCGTAGGGAAATGCGATGCCACTTCGAAGTGCTGCGCGAAGCAGGGTGTCGTTGTCTGCGCAAGGAAAGGACTGATCGGAGCCAGCCAGTTGAATGAGGTGTACTGCGTGAGACATATATTTAGGCGCGATAGCCCAATTGAGATGAAATGGCCTCGGCGGTACTAAGCAAAACAGGCGCCAAACCGCGTAACTTTTTAAGTGTCAAACGCTGGCTTGGGCCGCCAATCCCAATGGCTGCGACCACTTGTCCCGTGATGTCTCGCAGCGGCGCACTGATGCCGCGCATGCCTTGCTCAGACTCCTCGTCATCAATGGCGTAACCATGCGTCCGAATTTCGGCAAACATTTTCATGAGTTGCGCGGGGTCTGTTTGGGTGCCAGGTGTGCGCGCTATGAGGGGCGCGTTAAGAACTTTGTTGATCAATTCGGGGCCACCAAAAGACACAATGGCACGGCCTTCGCAGGTGCAAAACGCAGGCTTGATGGTGCCGATGTAGCTTTTCATGCGAATGGCTTGGCGGCTTTCGAGGTTGTAGAGGTACAAAATATTGGTTTCGTTCATCACGGCCAAGTGAATGGTTTCGCCGGTTTGTTCGCGAAGCACATTCAGAAAGGGTTGCGCCATGTTGGACACATCCAAACGACGGCGAACCAAAGCTCCCATCACGAACAAATTGATACCCAATCGGTATCGGCCAGTTTCGGGGCTTTGTTCTAAAAGGCCTTCACTGGTGAGCGTGACGGCCAAGCGGTGGACCGTGCTCTTGGCCAAAGACAAGCGTTTGGCCAAACTGCTGATGCCAATTTCAGGCTCAACTTCAGAGAAGCATTTGAGGACGCGAACAGCTGCTGCGACAGATGACAAGCGTGAGCTTTTGGACGAAGAAGATTCAGTGGTCATGAGATTCTGACATTTCCATTCGAAGGCTTCTGGGGTTGTAATGAACGCCCTGTCTAAGCCATGAGGGTGAGGTCATCAGCTTTTGAAGGACGAAAGATTTTGGGTGCTACAAGCCTTTGTGTGACATCATATCTATTTCCCGCTTAAAAGAACATCGTTCCTTATAAAAGAATGATGTCCCTAATTAACGGCTCTCAAAAAGAGGCCGACAAGATTTACTTTTGAGGCCTATGAGAGGAAAACTCCCGCTAGGGTAAACCCGTCCGGCCGTCCCTTGACACATTTGTTTGATTCCCGCCTAATACCCGTTGTGCCTTTATATGGACTGTAGTTCCGCATAAAAGAACGAGTAAGTGGTTCTGATTTCATCAGAATAATTCTGGAGAATTAATTCGTGCAAAGTTCAGTCGCAGAAACTGCAAGCCCAAAGTTTGGTGCAGCATTTGACGCCAAGTGGGTGGTCATCGGTATCAGCCTGGTGGTGGTGGCCATTCTTGCATTGGTCCCATTCTGTTTCATGATTTGGCAGAGTTTCCACACGCCAGAGACAGCTTCATCGCCTTCGGTTTTCACATTGGGTAATTACGTCACGGCGTATACCAACCCAGAAACAGTGGCCATTTTTTGGAACTCAGTGCAATTCGCGTTGGGCACTTCGTTGTTGGCGTTTGTCATCGGTACGGCATTGGCTTGGATGAACGAGCGAACCAATACACCTTTGCGGCGCTTGTTTTTTGCCTTGTCCATCGTGCCACTCATCATTCCAGGCATTTTGTTCACCATCTCCTGGATCATGTTGGCCAGCCCCAAGATTGGTTTGTTGAACACTTGGGCGATGGCCATTTTTGGCCTTGACTCACCGCCTTTCAACATCTACTCCATGTGGGGCATGATTTGGGTCGACGCATTGCATTGCTCGCCAATGGCGTTCTTGCTCATGTCATCGGCATTCAAGGCAATGGACCCCTCGCTTGAAGAGTCGGCTGTCATGAGCGGCTCCAGCATCATGAATACATTGCGCCGAATTACCTTGAAGTTGGCCTATCCCGCCATCATGGCCACAGTACTGACTTTGTTTGTCAACACCATCGCCTCCTTTGAGGTGCCTGCACTTTTAGGCTTGCCCGCAGGCATCCAAGTCTTCACCTCTGCCATTTACCAAGCCATTCACCAGTATCCAAGCCAAATTGGATTGGCGGCCAGTTATTCAGTTATTTTGTTGCTGCTCACCACGGGCGGCATTTATGTGCAGTCTCGTATCTCATCGACTGGCAGCAAATATGCCACCGTGACGGGCAAAGGTTTCCGCCCTCGCACCATCGATTTGGGAGTATGGCGCTACTTCACAATGGCCATCTTCATTGTTTACTTTTTGTTCATTGTGGTTCTGCCCTTTTTGGTGCTTTTGTGGTCGTCGTTGCAAAAATTCTATGCACCACCTTCCATCGAAGCTTTGTCACGCATCACCTTGGACGGGTACCGCTATATTTTGGGATCCGAATCCATTCGCAACGCAGTCTTAAACAGTTTGTGGATGTCGTTCGCAACAGCGACGGCCGTGATGTTGTTAGCGGCCGTTGTGTGTTGGATTGTGGTGAAGACAAAAATTCGCGGCCGCTGGTTGTTGGACAACTTGGCTTCATTGCCCATGGTGTTTCCTGGCTTGGTGCTTGGCGTGTCAATTATGATTTTCTATCTCACGTTTGACATTGGTATTTATGGCACCTTCTGGATCATTTTGTTGGCCTATGTCACGCGCTTCTTGCCCTATGGTTTGCGCTACAGCACCACGTCCATGTTGCAAATTCACAAAGACTTAGAAGAGTCGGGTGGCATGAGTGGGGGCAGTTGGTTCACTGTCTTCCGCCGAATCATCTTGCCATTGCTCAAGCCGGGCTTGGTGGCGGGTTGGATCTACGTGATGATCGTTTCAATTCGCGAACTGTCAACCTCCATTCTTTTGTACAGCCCTGGCAATGAAGTGATCTCCATTGTCATTTGGGAATTGTGGGAAAACGGTCAGTACGTTGAGTTGTCTGCTTTGAGCGTGCTCTTCATTTTGCTTTTGCTGGTCTTGGTCGGCATCGCTCAGATGGCTGGTAAACGCTTTGGTGTCAAAGACAGCTAAAAAAGTTGCAGGTGGGCAAGGCCGTTGCGGCCTAGTCTGACTTCATTTAAAACAAGGAAATAAAGTGCTAAATGTCAGTGGATTGCATACGGAATATGTCAGTGACAAAGGTGTCGTCGTCAAGGCCGCACAAGATGTGAGCTTTGAAGTGCCCGAGGGACAGCTTTTTACTTTGCTGGGTCCTAGCGGATGTGGCAAAACGACCACCTTGCGATCTATCGCAGGCTTGGAAAAACCCACCGAAGGTGTGATCACTGTCAGTGGCACTGCCGTCTACAACTCAGCGCAGAAAGTATTTATCCCGCCTAACAAACGTGGATTTGGCATGGTGTTTCAGTCCTACGCCATTTGGCCCCACATGACGGTCTTTCAAAATGCCAGCTTTCCATTGGAAGTGGGGCAAAAAAAATACTCTCGCAAAGACATCGAAACCAAAGTCATGCGAGTATTGGAATCTGTCGAGTT
>Ga0209768_10002349_pt1 | contig 11801 bp, 6 predicted proteins | sample LauGreSBDMM110SD_3_FD_187564 | JGI IMG/M metagenome (GOLD analysis project Ga0209768, IMG submission 187564) | Freshwater lake microbial communities from Lake Michigan, USA - Sp13.BD.MM110.SD (SPAdes) (version 2) | ecosystem: Environmental > Aquatic > Freshwater > Lake | place: Lake Michigan... | reverse complement strand
AGTTTTTCCATCAGGATTACCGCAAACGAGTACGGTAAATTCACGGCCATCAATATATTCTTCTACCAAAGCGGAGCCGAATTCATTCAATATATTTTTAACTTTTATTGTTAAGTCTGCTATATTATTTGCTTTAGAGGCGTTGTCCACACCGAGGCTATCACCGGCTTTGGCTGGTTTTACAAAAAGTGGAAAATTTAAATTACCCGGAAGTAATGGTAGGTCGCCTTCAGATTCAACTAAAATATGTGCGGGCGTTTTTACATCCTCACAAAAAGCCAAATACTTCATAATGGTTTTAGACGGGTCGTATAAATTTGCCGTAGGTCCTGTGTATGGAAGTTCCAATAAATCCAAACTCATAATCACATCAATCGAGGGCACTTTCCATTCCAAGTAGCCTTCACATAAATTAATATATATATCGTAATTATATTCCTTGAGATTTTTGAGTTGCTGGTAAGTAGTGAGTTTATTTAAAAAAACATGATCAATTTTTGCTTCAGGTAAAATGGCCGATAAATCTCTTTTGGGATCATAATGTTGGTAATCCACACCCGAGGTACTATAGTCGGGTTGCAATACACAAATTTTTAAATTTTTGAAACTTTCTGAATTATTTAAAATAGGGAGGGATCGCATAAATTTATTTTTTTCTTCTTGCGAATGCGTCATTAATAATATGAATAATCAGCTCCGTAAAACTTTGGTTGGCGAATCTTAAAATTGCGCCAATAGAAGTATAATTTTCGTCCTCACTAATACCACATTGAGCATTTACTTCTAAAACATAGGGCTGTCCTGTGTTTGCATCCACACGAACATCTACTCTTGTATAACCCTTTCCATTCACTGCCGCATAGGCATCCCATGAAACTTGTTGAATGGCTAATTTTATGTCGTCAGGACTTGATTGGTACTGATAAAAATTTTCATCTTCCGGCATCGGTGTTTCCTCTTCATAAATTTCCCACAAACGATCAAAGGATAATATTTTTTCTTTTTCAGGAAGAGATGCATGAAATACTCTTTCCACAGGTGGATATATTTTTGCATATTCGGGCTGATGATGTGAACCTACAATCATTACTGTATATTCAGGACCTTGTATAAAAGATTCTGCAATTATTCCATCGGTGGATAAATTCCAGCCGCGATACCCTTCAAACATTTTATCTAATTGTAATTGCAAATCAGTTGGATTGTCAACGACATTTTGAATCCCCAATCCCAAACTACCCCCTGATACTGCAGGTTTTACGATTAAGGGGCTTCCCAAATTATGGATCAGTTCATTGTGCTTAACTATGTCGTTAAATTTTATTGCTTCCCACTTTGGGGTAGGCACGCCTGCATGATCAAATGCCTTCTTCATTGGAATTTTAGAAGTAGTGATATCATAAAAATAATCGTCCGCGCCAGTATACACTAATTGTTTTTCTTCTAATGCTTTAATAACGGATAAACCTGGGGCACCATTAATTTCATCCCCATCACATAAATTAAATACCACTGGAAAAAATACCCCCTTTTGACGCTCGTTAGCAATTTCTTGAACAATGGTATTATAAGTATCTAAAGTAACGGGTTGCCATTTCCAGGGTAAATCAAGTTCGGTAAATACACGCGTGTATTCATCAATACTTTGACTAAAGTCATAGTAGTATGATAAATTAGGATCTGGGTTATCTAAAGCCGGAGCAAGTACCCAAACTTTCAAATGTCCCACTGGAACAAAAGGATAAAATAGGTTACGCAAGGATGGTTATAATAGTGAGGTGGTTAGTAATTATCAATGAAGTTATAAAATATATAATACTGACAAATTAATAAGGGTATTAATTTAAGCGCTTATACATCCTATGTTTTTTAGAATTGATAACCCGGGTATAGAAAACACTTGATTAGGGGCAATTATCATCCATTTTATTGCCTTTGATACGGAAACATAAGTTTGTTTATCAATGAATTAGGCTGTTTCAGTTGCTTTACGCTATTGTCAACAATTAAATCATTTTATGCAAAGTCAAGTTATCATTTGCGACCAACAAACCCTATATGCATTGGGATGCGGCGCACTCTTAAACGAACACCCCCAATTTAATGGCTATTGTATAGTTCGTAACCTACAGATGTTAAATGAAATCATGTCTGAAGATCATCCCAATTACGATTTTCCAAAGGTACTTGTGCTAGATAGTGGCATGTTAAACTTTACCAACCCATTAACGTATAAAACAATCCATCTTATTAAAAAAAGCGTCCCCATTATGGTGTTATTTAATGACGAAGACGAAGTGCATTTGTATAACTTAATTGATAATGGTTTTTCGGTGATTGTGTCCAGGCATATTTCTGAAACAGAATGGGTCAAAGCATTATTGATGGCACAACAGGACAAGGTATATTTTTGCGCAACCATTGCAGACAAAGTTTTTGCTTTAATAAACCAGATGGAAAAAATAAAGCAAATTGAACTCATGCAGCAATTAACCATTTATGATAAATATATATTAGTCAGAATTTGTCAAGAAGCGTCTAGTAAGGAAATTGCTAACGAAGTGGGTCATAGCAAACGTACCATTGAAGGACACCGAACAAAATTAATGCAGCAATTTGATGTTAAAAATTTAGCAGGCCTTGTTAAAATAGCTTTTTTAACAAAACTGTATGATCACTATTTAATGAATCCCGGTTTATATGATGTTACCTTATGTGCTAAAACATCCGCTTTATAAAAATGAATGGTTTTAAATTGACCATCAATAAATCCTTGGGCTTGGTCTGTAAAATGATTCGAGTTTGAAAATCTACTTTGACCACCCGTGATGATTGTTTTTGCAACAAGCGTTTTACCAAAAGAAACAGCAGCAACAAAGCTATTTCCATTATAGCCGTATCTTTTTATTGTGCCATCATATCGCTTACTATCAAAGGATGGGAGCGATCCCCATTTGGATGAAGCTTGAGACACTGACCAGCTTAGGGCCTGATCGTCCATCATTTTTCCAGGGTTGGTGCGTTGGTAGCGATTAATTTCGCCCCAAGGCATTTCCCATGTTCCATACATTTTTTCAAGTTGTTCCAATGTGGTTATTAATAATTCCTTCTTTTTTTGTGTGCTTACCTCTTTCACCATACGCTCATATTTTTTTATGATTTGAGTGCCTTCTTCTTCGGTGGTTGCAGCGGGTATTTCCAAAATCCATTTAGTAGCCCACTCAATAGCGATGGTTGTAGCAATGGAATTCATATCTGCTTTATGATCCCAGTTGTTTAAATAGTTAACCGCTTTGGAAAGCGAAGGAGTAAGCGTATCTTTTTTCATCTCCGCTAAAAAAGATGGCAGCAAAATATCAAAGGCTGATAAATGTTTGTTGTATCCAAGTTGTATTAATTCATCTATATCAATTTTTTCTATTTGCTCTAATAATTTTACCGCAGTTATACCACGACCATTTTCACCATCTGGCGCCATATATGAAGGGTAGTTACTTGCTTTTGGACTAGCTTTCCCTGCCATAGTAAAAGGGGTTGCGTTGCAATTTTGCAACCACCCATTTGTAGGATTTATGCCCTGAATAATTTCGTTTAATGGATGTACGCCCATCCAGTCGGTATTTTTAATACTACCGTCTACGGGCAAACTATAATTATATTGCAGACTTCTTTTTGGGATAAAGTTTCCATGCCAATAAGCAATATTTCCATCTGCATCCGCATATACGGTATTGTTGCTGTTGTTGGATAATAAGGATAATGCAGTTTGATATTCTTTTAAATTGCTTGCTTTTGTTCTAGTCCAACATTCAATCAACGCATTTAAAGAACGATTATTTTCCTTTAAGCTTAACCATTTATCTTGTCGACTTCCCATAATGGGTCCATGCCCTGATGCATAGGTTGTAAAATTTTTGGTTCGCCTTTCCCCATTTTCAAGATAACTAACTGGGATTTGTTTTTTTTGTAGCGGAATCGTTTTTTTATCCAATTCATAAAACCATGCCTCATTTTTTTTTGATACTTTTTCTTCAAAAACGTCTGCCACATCAGCATAACCAGTAGTATGCATCCATCCACAATGGGCATTGAAGCCCTGATAAATAAACATTTGCCCCCAAGTAACTGCACCGTATACGTTTAATCCTTGTTCACTTGACATGTGCATTTCGGATCTGAAATAAAATGGAACATGCGGATTGATATACAATAAGGCGGTCCCATTTTTGCTATGCATGGGAGCAATAGCGAATCCATTGGATCCCTTTAAAGTTTTTTCCTCCATATCATAAGGGGAGAGGTCGTTTTCATCGAGTTGCGATGTTGTAATATCTGCTGAAATACCAACTACATTTTTATTAACACCATAAAACTGTTTTACATCCTTTACTTTAATTCCACCCGTTCGAGTTGGTGAAACACTTCCATCTGTCCACATTAAATGATACCAGGGTTTGAAGTAATTAATTACTTTTGGTTTGACTTCAGGGTGTTTGTATAAATAATAATTTAATCCGTCGGCATGTGCAATAAGAAGTGCTTTAAACCAGGCAGGAGCGTTATTAAAATCTTTAATAGCATCGCTGCTGTCTTGAATAAGTCGCATCATTAAGTCATCATAAATTGCATTAGCTCCTTTTATTTCAGCGGTTCTGCCTAACATTTCTAAATAATTCAGTTCAATTTGCTCAAAATTTTCCTCGCATTGCGCATACATTAAACCAAATACAGCATCGGCATCTGTTTTACCGTAAATGTGTGGGATTCCCCATTCGTCTCTAATAATAGTTATTTGATTTGCCTGTTTTTCCCATCTCGCTTTTTCAAGGGCGGTAAATTTCTGGGCATTAGAAATGCTTGGTTGAATAGCGTTGCACATCATAGCCAATATAAAAATTAGATAAAGTTTTTTCATATTTTTTTAGTCTCCTAATTTTTAATAAAATTGGCCCCTTTTAACTAAATAGTAAAGTAATTAAAATACTAGCGCATTAAATACCCCAAGATTTTATTCTTTCTAAATCTATTTTAGCAGATTCAAGTGGCGTTTTATCTTGATAAGATTCCTGCTCCACAATATAATGATGTGCACCACCAATTTTTTTAGCAAGCAATGCGATTGCCTTAGGATTCACAACGCCATCACCGAGTATAGTGCTCTCATAACCATCACCCATCTCACCTTTCGCAACTTTTATTTCATCTTTAACATGCAAAGATGGGAAACGGCCAGGGTACTTATTTATCCAATCATCTCCTCTTGCACCTGCACCATACATATTACCAAAGTCAAGTTGTTGTATTACTAAAGAAGAATCGGTATGTTTTAAAATTAAATCATAAATTAATGCTCCATTTACTTTTTCTTTAAATTCAAAATCATGATTATGGTAACCAAATTTCATTCCTTGTTTTTTACATAACTCGCCACACTTATTAAATAATTCTACTTGAAACATGAATGCGTCAAAAGATTTTCTCACCTTAGAATCAATGGAAGGGCTAATCACATAAGTTTGACCAAGTGTAGCTGCATCATCAATCGTATATTTCCAAGCATCCGTAAAATCATTTTTTGCTTTATCAAAATGATTTAAATCCATAACGGTGTGACCACTCGGCATATGTAATCCTAAGGAGTCTAATACTTTTTTAAATTCAGTAGCAGTCCAACCATAAAATTTTCGATTAATATAATTGGCATGTTCCACATGTTCGTATCCCATTTTTGCCAATTCGGTTAAAGTCCCTAATGGATTTTTCCCCATATCTGCACGAACAGAATATAATTGTATACCAATTAAGTTTTTAGTTTTCGCAATGGTGTCATTTTTTGACCATAACACAGTTGGTTTTAAACTTGCGCCTGCTAATAGCAAGGAAGCGGTTTGAATAAATTTTCGTCTTGAGTTTTGCATATACCTATTTTTAGAAATTAAATTTACAATAAAATAAGTACAGTTAAATCATCGTTTATAGAATTCAGGGTGTCTTTTGTCTAGTTATGATTTGCACCATTTAAGTTTTTTAGTGAAGTGGTAAACTTGTTATTGATAGGATCCAAAATAGCGATAACCGCCGTTCATACAAAACCCTATATTTTGGTTAAACTATCCACCAAAATAAGCGTCAAAAGGCGGTTGCGATCTTGACAATGTAGCTTTAAATGGTAGTAAAATGGGGTGCAAAAGCCGGATATTAATTTGAAATTACCGCTTATCCAAAAATGAGCTGGTTTATATAAAAACTGGGCCCTTAAAAGCCCTCAAAATCGATAGTTACGAATTGTATCGTATATTTACAGAATGAATAAAATAATCAAAATGAAAGGATTTTTGTTAACGTTGTTTTTAGGGATGAGTTTTTTGGGTATGGCACAAACATTTACTATTGAGGGAACTGTTGTGGATAGTGTAAGTAAGCGAAACTTGGCTTCTGCAACCATTTCAATTGTAAAAGCGAAGGATTCTTCATTAGTGAGCTTCGCAAGAAGTAATGAGCAAGGTTTTTTTTCCGTGAAGTCAGTTCCAGTCGGAAGCTATTTAATATCCATTTCCTATGTTGGCTTTATACAACAATGGATTGCCTTTAAAACTGGCAAAAATGCAAAAATAGATTTAGCGAATATTTATATGCTGGATGCAAGCAGTTTGTCAACAGTTACAGTGACTGCGCGCAGGCCTCCAGTGGTGATTAATGGAGACTCTATTGAGTTTAATGCTGAAAATTTTAAAACAGCTCCCAATGCTGTGGTGGAGGATTTATTAAAAAAGATGCCAGGTATTGAGGTGGATAAATCAGGTGCCATTACAGTGAATGGTAAAACAGTTACCAAGGTATTTGTGAATGGCAAAGAATTTTTTACAGGTGACCCAAAAATGGCTACACGTAATTTACCAGCAGATGCGATTGACAAAATTCAGGTGTATGATCGTAAATCCGATCAGTCCATGTTTACAGGTATTGATGATGGTAGCGAAGAAACTGCTATTAACTTAAAGGTGAAAAAGGACAGAAACCAATCCAATTTTGGAAAATTAACAGGCGGTGGCGGTGTCCCAGAACGTTTTGATTTAAGAGGAAATTTAAATAGGATCAATAATGATGAGCAGTTCTCTATTATTGGTTCTGGTAATAATATTAATCGCCAGGATTTTTCAGCGCGTGACTTTTCAAGCTTCTCTGGCGGTGGTGGTGGTGGCCGTCCAGGCGGTGGTGGTGGTGGCGTATCCATCTCCTTTGGAGGCGGTGGTGGTGGCGGTGGTGGTGGCGGTGGCGAAGGCGTTGCTACTACCATTTCAGGTGGTGGTAATTACTCCAATGTATTTAATGATAAAAAAACTGATTTTAATGCGAACCTATCCTTGAGTGATATTGATCGTTTTAATAAAAGTAATTCTTATACACAAAATTTAACGCCAGGAAATTTATTTAACCGATCTGATAATTCAAGTAGTAATTCCAAAAGTAAACAACAAAGTCTTGGAAGTACTATTGACCATAAAGTATCTGAATCCTTTTCCTATAAGTTAACGCCTAGTATTGGTATTTCAAATGGTTCATCAGAAAGCGAGTCAAGTTCTGAAACCTTTTTGCCAAACGGGACAAAAACTAATAGTAATGCTACAACCTCTTCAAATGCAACGGATGCAACTAATTTTAATAACACTTTGTTGTTAAAGAAAAAATTTGCTAAAAAAGGACGTACTATTTCATCCACGATTACTAATGGATTTAATACATCAAATTCAAGCGGCCTTCAATATACAACACAAGAATTTTTTAGTGGAGGGCTCAAGGTTAGAGATTCAATTTTAGACCAACGAAATTTACGCAAAGGAAATACGACTACTTATTCGGCGAATGTGATTTATACAGAGCCATTGGGTAAAAGATCCTTATTGGAAATGAATGCTTACTTAAGTCAAAGCATTGGCAGCAGTAGTAGAAAGGTGTATGATAAAACTGCAAACGACAATACTGGAATTTTAAATACCCGACTAACCAATGAATTTAATAGCGAGTACACTTATTCAGGTGGTGGCATGAACTATCGTACCAATCAACGTAAATTTAACTTTGCTTCCGGATTTGCAGTGCAAAATGCAAAATTGAATGGGGAGAATGTAAGTACAAAAACAAAGTTGAATCAGGACTTTAAGGACATCTTACCTTCCGCCATGTTTCGATATAATTTTTCTCAAACTAAAAATTTGAATATTGATTATCGTACTTCAACTAATCAACCTTCCTTAACCCAATTGCAACCGGTATTGGATCAAAGCAATATCAACAGACAAACCATTGGTAATCCTGATTTAAAGCGAAGCTACCAACACAATGTCAATATCAGGTTCTACTCCTCCAAAGTAATTTCTCAAAAGAATTTCTTTGCTACTGTGAATGCATCTACGACCAATAACTCCATCATCAATTATGATAGTATTTTACCTTCAAGGGTAATCCTTTCTAAACCAGTAAACGTTAATGGTGCTTATCGTGTATTTGGTTCATTGAATTATGGTTTTGGTATGAAGAAGATATTTTCAAGATTTAATTTTGGCTTGAATACAGGGTTGAATAATAATATTTCTTATACCAATGGTTTATTAAATACCATTGTTACAAAGTCATTTGGACCGTCCTTTAGGTATAGTTTTCAAATTGATGAAAAGATCGATATAGATTTATCTGCACGTTATTCTTATAATCAAACCAACAATAAAATTAATTCAGGGTTAAATACCAATTTTTTAACAAAGGTATTTGGTGCGGAGATGGATAATTATTTACCATTTAATTTTTTATTGAATCAATCCTTGAATTATACGATTAACTCAGGTCGTGCGGAAGGATTTAATACCGCCATCCCTATTTGGAATGCAAATTTTTCTAAATTTTTCATGAAGAACAAGCGCGCTGAATTAAAAGTAAGTGCATTTGATATCTTGAATAAAAATGCGGGCATTAGCCGTAATGTATCTCAAAACCAAATCGTGGATCAGTTTTATAATGTTATTAACCAATACTTTATGTTAAGCTTTATCTATAGTTTACAAAAGTCCGGCTTAGGCGGCAATGGCGGAAGAACTGGGGGAATGACAATTAGAATGTAAAATTAATTATCTTTATAAACACATTAAAAAAAGTATATGCGTAAAATGATTTTATTGGTAACGATGGTTGTATTATCGTTATCACAAACAATGGCCCAGGTAAAAGAAGGCAAGTTGATTTTCGAAAGAAAAATTAATATGCATAAAATGATTACGGATCCTGAAATGAGACGTAATATTCCAGAATTTAGATCTGAAAAATTTGAACTTGTATTTAATGAGCAAGCAACCGTTTTTAAAACACTTCCTAATGAAGATGCACCTGATCCTTTTGCGAATAGTGGCGCACCAGGCAGTGGCGGTTCAAGAGGCATGGGTTGGATGTTCAGAATGCCAGAAACGAATACGTATACTGATATAGCCTCTCAAATGCAATACGAGGCGCGTTCCATATTTGAAAATGAATATTTAATCATCGATACCTTAAAACCCAATAGCTGGAAGTTATCTGATGAAACTAAAACGATTGCTAATTACGTTTGTAAAAAAGCAACCACATCGGTAGCCCCGATGGCGTTTACAATGCGTTTTGGTGGTGGAGATCGTCGTGGTGGCGGAAGAGATACATCTAAGCAAGCAGAAAAAAAACCCAATGAAATTCAATTGGTGGTTTGGTATACAGAAGCGATTCCTTTATCTATTGGACCTGATACCTACAGTGGTTTACCTGGTGCAATTTTAGAAGTAGATAGTGATAATGGTGGCAATGTGATATCAGCAATTAACTATATTCCTAAATTTTCTGCTAAGGAATTAAAGCAACCTACCAAAGGAAAAAAATTAAACCGCGCGCAATTCCAAACAGAAATGCAAACCATCATGAAGGATATGCAAAGAGGTGGTGGAATGGGTGGAATGAGGATTAGCGTAGGTAATTAGTACAAATAAGTTGAGCTGTGTTTTATCAGCTGTATACTAAAAAATATAAATAAGAAGCTCCTGGGCTTCTTATTTTATGATATGCCATCTCCATCCAATAGTAATGGATCTAGGGTCACCTAAATAATAGGAGTAGGCGCTTGTGCCTATGACACTAAAATTCTTGGTTGCCATTGTTGAATAATAGGTATTCGTAAGGTTTAATACATTCAACCATAGTTCGGTCCTTTTTAAGGTATAACCAAAACGTAAATTTAAAACATCAAAACCACCATAGCTTGTGGTATTGGTTTCGTCCATAAAATATTTAGATTGATGTAATTCCTCAATGGAGATCCTCCATTTTGCATTAGGCTTCCATGTTGCACTTATATTAGTAAAATTACGTGGCGCTGCATTCATCTCATTGCCACTCACATCTGTTCCCTTGATCAATGTATTGACGTAGGTATGTTTTGTGTTGGTGCCATTGATTAGTAGTTCCCATTGTGCATTTAATTGATACCTCAATTGATATTCAATACCTATATGCTTCGTTGCCCCTGAATTTTGATTGAGGTTAACACCATCTGTTTGTCGTACCGAAATAATTTCATTTTTTCCATTGAGCTGATAAATAGAAACTTCCGCATATATATATTTGCTTTGATACCAACTTCCTATTTCAAAATTTTTAAATTTTTGGGGTAATAAAAAAGGAACTCTGATGGCATTGTATATTTCAGTAATCTGAGGCGGGACAAATCCTTCGCTATAGTTAATATATACGCCATGATGATTTCGGTTAAAATTGATCCCTAATTTTGGCGTCCAATTGGTAAAATGATTATTGGCTGATGGGGTACCTGTGGGTAGTTGATTATTAAAAAGGTAAGTAAAATCATCATAACGAATAGAGGCGTTCAAGCGAACATATTTATTAATATCAAAAATGTAATTCGCGTAAATGGCTTTGTTATTCAATTCCGTTTCGTAGGAGGTAATTAAAGAATCCTTTATTGGAAAATTATATTTAGTGTATTTACCAATAGCAGTATCCTTAAAAATATCTATATAATCTGCCATTAAATTTTGTGGTGTAAAATCCCAGTAGCCACCAATGAACAACTTACTTTTTAGTGCTTTTAAGTTCCAATGATGTTGTATATCTAACACATAGGCGTTAAAATGATTGCTATTAATTTGACCTTTAAATTTTGTAGGGTTGCTAGTGGATCCAATAGAATAAGAGGGGTTTTGGTCCATGGTATTATTGCGATACATCAAATTAAGGGTAGTACTTACATTTGAATTCCAATCATATTGTAAATTTTGTCTTAACCGCAAGGCTTTAATTTTTCGAAAAGTGAAAGTTTGTTGCGAGCTAAAATTTTGTTGAAAAAATTTAATGCTGTCTAATGATCCCGTCATTTGTGTGTAATAATCAATGTAATTAAGGGTTTGGTAGCCCTTTAATTTTTTATTGATGACAAATTCTTTTTTAATTGAAAATGCATTTTTATTAAAATCACTATGTTCTGTCACGCCATTTTTTTGATTTATGAAGGAGCCGTTCATAGACCAACCGCCTTTTTTTGTGGGTATCCCAACCGCAATATCAATTTTATTATAACCCGTATTATTTATTTGGGCAGTTAAGTCAAGTATATTTTTAATAGGTACCGGTTGCGATAAAAAATTTACCACACCACCAATGGCTTCTGCTCCATATAAAGCGCTTGCAGGTCCTTTGATCACTTCAATGGAATAAATATTAGCGGTATTAATTTCAATTAGGGAATTACTACTAAATAAACCACTGGTTCT
>Ga0209768_10002344_pt1 | contig 11813 bp, 6 predicted proteins | sample LauGreSBDMM110SD_3_FD_187564 | JGI IMG/M metagenome (GOLD analysis project Ga0209768, IMG submission 187564) | Freshwater lake microbial communities from Lake Michigan, USA - Sp13.BD.MM110.SD (SPAdes) (version 2) | ecosystem: Environmental > Aquatic > Freshwater > Lake | place: Lake Michigan... | reverse complement strand
GCAGAAAGTAATTTTCCAATGATAACAAAAGAAAAAATGTATAATTTTCGTCTTTTTGAAAATATAATGAAATAAGTTTTCATGAAAGAAGCTATCGCAGAGGAGTGCAGCTTCGCATATTGTGGTATTCTAATGACAGATTGACCTCATGTTTGACCGTAGGTCAATACTGTACGGCGAAGCCCTGGTCAATAGGTCAAACTGAATCTACCAAACTGCTGTACAGCAAAGCCACATCCAATAAGCTTTGCCAATTCTAGCCCTCCCTGACTTTGCTGCCTTAATGTATCGGCCTCATGTTTGGTATTGAGTGTATCGTATGGTGGTATCGGCAAAGCCGAATCTACCAAACTGAATCTACCAAACACAATACTGTACGGCGTAGATTCCGGGTACAGTTTCGCTGAGGCGGATAAACTTGCAGTTTAACAGGGGCAAGTTGGACCGTAGGTCAATACGGCAAACTGTCAATACGTCAAACTTCGCTCCCGTAAATGAAAAAAGAAAATGAATATGATTCAAAATTCTGTCGAATTGCGTAAATTTTTCACACCTGAAAATTTTTCATTAATAATAACTGGTTCTTTAGCTTTTTTTGTTTTAAGTTCAAAACATATATTCATTTATAATGAAGAAACTTTGGTGCTTATAAGTTTTATAGGTTTTGTTATTTTCAGTTATCGTATGTTGAGTGAATCAATAGAGAATTCATTTAATGATAGAAGTACAGCTATTTTTACTGAACTTCAAAATTCAATTCAACTTAAAGAAAATCTTTTAAAAGAATTATTAGAAGAACATAAAAAACAATTATCTTTAAATACATTTTTACATTCTTTAAATATGTTTTCTAATAATGAACTTTCATTAATAAGTACACAACGTCAAAAAACACTTCAATTAGTTTTTTCACAGCAAGTACATCAAAAATTAAAAAGTCTTTTCCTTTCTCAAAACGCTACACAAGAAAGACTTCAAAATGCTCTAAAAAATGGGTTCCGAGCAAGTGTTTTAGAAGAATTTAATTTTTCAAAAAAAACAATGAAACCTAAATTAATTCAACAAGCTCTTCAACAATTAAAAACACACAATTTATAAAATAAAAGGAAGGCAGAATCGGCCTGATGTTTGACCAAAGGTCAATACTGTAAAGTATTGTGTTTGGTAGATTCAGTTTGACGTATTGACAGGGGCAAGTTTGACCCTAGGTCAATACGCCCTAGTCAAACTGCCGATTCTGCCGATTAAGTTTCTCATTGTCTTCACAAAAGTGATATTTTTATGGTAAATTTTTCACAAAGATGGCTTTTTTCGACCAATCATAAAGATATAGGTACACTTTATCTTATTTTTGGTGCTTTTTCAGGTGTTTTAGGAACTTGCTTTTCTATGCTTATTCGTATGGAATTAGCACAACCAGGGAATCAAATTCTTGGTGGAAATCATCAACTTTATAATGTTCTTATTACAGCACATGCTTTTTTAATGATATTTTTCATGGTTATGCCGGCTCTTATTGGTGGATTTGGAAATTGGTTTGTACCTATCCTTATTGGTGCACCAGATATGGCTTTCCCTCGATTAAATAATATAAGCTTTTGGCTTCTCCCACCCTCACTTCTTCTTCTTTTAAGTTCTGCTTTAGTTGAAGTTGGTGCTGGAACTGGTTGGACCGTCTATCCACCACTTAGTAGTATAACAAGTCACTCTGGTGGGGCAGTTGATTTAGCTATTTTTAGTTTACATCTTTCAGGGGCGAGTAGTATTTTAGGTGCTATTAACTTTATTACAACTATATTCAATATGAGAGGACCCGGAATGACTATGCATAGACTTCCATTATTTGTTTGGGCTGTGCTTATTACTGCTTTCCTTTTATTATTATCACTTCCTGTTTTAGCCGGGGCAATTACCATGCTTTTAACAGATCGTAATTTTAATACAAGTTTTTTTGACCCTGCTGGTGGAGGAGATCCTATTCTTTTTCAACACCTTTTTTGGTTTTTCGGGCACCCAGAAGTATATATTCTTATTCTTCCTGGTTTTGGTATAGTGAGCCATATTATTTCAACATTCTCCCGTAAACCAGTCTTTGGATATCTTGGCATGGTATACGCAATGCTAAGTATCGGTGTGCTTGGATTTATTGTTTGGGCGCATCACATGTACACTGTTGGATTAGATGTTGATACACGCGCATATTTTACAGCCGCAACAATGATTATTGCTGTTCCAACAGGAATTAAAATTTTTAGTTGGATTGCTACAATGTGGGGTGGTAGTTTAGTATTTCGTACACCTATGTTATTTGCTGTTGGTTTTATTTTTTTATTTACAGTAGGAGGGCTCACTGGTGTAATTTTAGCAAATTCTGGAGTAGATATTGCACTTCATGATACCTATTATGTGGTGGCACATTTTCATTATGTGCTTTCAATGGGAGCTGTTTTTGCTCTTTTTGCAGGATTCTATTATTGGATCGGGAAAATCACAGGATTACAATATCCTGAAACACTTGGGCAAATTCACTTTTGGATTTTTTTCCTTGGAGTAAATTTAACATTCTTTCCAATGCACTTTTTAGGTCTTGCTGGTATGCCTCGTCGTATTCCAGACTATCCTGATGCTTTTGCTGGATGGAATGCTGTGGCAAGCTATGGATCATATTTATCTATTCTTGCTTCAATTTTCTTTTTTTATATAGTGTATCTGACTCTAACTGGAAATGAGAAATGTGCAAATAATCCTTGGGATTTTGATACATCACAAGATGGAACAAAGACATCACCCACTTTAGAATGGATGATGCCTTCGCCTCCTGCATTTCACACTTTTGAAGAAATTCCTGCGATTAAAGAACTTTCTTTAGCAGAGCTACAAATTCAAAAAAATCAGAATACATCTGGTCTTTCTATAAAGTAGGGCCTCAGCAAAGCTGTACGATTCAGTTTAGGGATTCGGCTTTGCTGATACTCTAATACGATAAATTGCGTAGATTCGACTGTACAGCCTCAGGTATTGGCCTTCGGCCAAACTGCTGTACATAGTCGACTTTGCCAATTTTATTATTCGTTATCGCAGAGACCTCGAATCGTATTGTGTTTGGTATTATGCTTATTCTCTCTTGGACAAAAAAAATATCATGTAAATTCGCAAATGCTGGATAGAGAATAGAAATGGAAATTGAAAAATTCAAGTTGTAGACAGATTGACGAGGGCGTATTGACCTACGGTCAAACTAGCCCTTGTCAAAACTGCAGTTGGGTAGATTCGTATTGGCAGATTGACGTATTGGGTTTGACCTTCGGTCAAACCCAATACGTAAAAAAGATAAATGCAATAGGCTTGATATCTAAAAAAAATTTCATTAAAAAAACAATTGGGTTTGATCCTGGCCCAGAATGAACGCTAGCAATACGCTTAACACATGCAAGTTGAACTCGATTTTTTTTTGAGTAGCGAACGGGTGAGTAATACGTAGGAATTTCCCCTTCAGTTTGGGATAAAACCCCAAATAATTTCATAAAGGCGTAGACCGCTGAAGGATAAGCCTGCGCAGGATTAGGTTGTTGGTGAGGTAATGGCTCACCAAGCCTGTGATCCTTAGCTGGTCTGAGAGGACGATCAGCCACACTAGGACTGAGACACGGCCTAGACTTCTACGGGAGGCAGCAGTGAGGAATCTTAGACAATGAGCGAAAGCTTGATCTAGCGATATTGCGTGAGTGATGAAGGCTATTTTGGTCGTAAAGCTCTTTGATGAAGCGAAGATAATGACAAAACTTCAAAAACAAGTCCCGGCTAACTCTGTGCCAGCAGCCGCGGTAAGACAGAGGGGGCAAGCGTTATTCAGAATGACTGGGCGTAAAGAACACGTAGGCGGTATTTGAAGTTGAAATGTGAAAGTCCAAAGCTCTACTTTGGAAGTGCTTTCAAAACCAAAATACTTGAGTATGAGAGAGGAGGGTAGAATTTCTCGTGGAAGGGTAAAATCTGTAGATATGAGAAGGAATACCAAATGCGAAGGCAGCCCTCTGGCTCATGACTGACGCTGAGGTGTGAAGGCATGGGGAGCAACCGGGATTAGATACCCCGTTAGTCCATGCAGTCAACGATGTTGGCTTCTTCTTGGATCTTTTGATTCAGGGAGTCCGCAAACGCTATAAGCCAACCGCCTGGGGAGTACGATCGCAAGATTAAAACTCAAAGGAATTGACGGGGGCCCGCACAAGTGGTGGAGCATGTGGTTTAATGCGAAACAACGCGCAGAACCTTACCAGTCCTTGACATAATGTATATACACAAAGGAGTTATTCCCTTCTGTGGTGCATTACAGGTGTTGCATGGCTGTCGTCAGCTCGTGGCGTGAGCTGTTGGGTTAAGTCCTAGAACGAGCGCAACCCTCATTTTATGTTGCTCAATGATTTATCGTATCGGCTTTGCCAATACGATTCTTTATTGCACTCTTAAAAAACTGCCGGTGATAGACTGGAGGAAGGCGGGGATGACGTCAAGTCCGCACGACCCTTATGGGCTGGGCTACACACGTGCTACAATGGCGATCACAATGGGATGCAAAGATGTAAATCTGAGCGAATCCTTAAAAATCGTCGCAGTTCAGATTGTTGTCTGCAACTCGACAACATGAAGATGGAATCACTAGTAATCGCGAATCAGCACGTCGCGGTGAATACGTACCCGGGCCTTGTACACACCGCCCGTCACACCATGGGAATTGATTTTGCCCGAAGCTTTTTAGGAGATGAAACAAAAAGAATCAACAAAACGAGAAAAAGAACGTTTTGCCTTTATCTTTCTTTGAATATTTTGTCACGGTAGAGTCAGTGACTGAGGTGAAGTCGTAACAAGGTAACCGTAGGGGAACCTGCGGTTGGATTGACTCCTTTCACAAATTTTATTTCATAAGAACTAGCGCATTGACGTGTTTGACAGGGGAAAAGCCCTCACAATACTGTCAAACTCGTATGAGAACAACCAAGGTACCCTTTGACGTTTTGGCGAGAGCTTCTTCATATAGTATTGACCATGCCAAACATGAAGTCAATACAACCCACCTAGTTCTGTTCAAATTAATTGCTCGTTTAAATATTTGACTTTTTTACATTCGAAGGAACCACCCGATCCCATTTCGAATTCGACTTGTGAAACTTCGAATGGCTATATGTACTGCTTTTGTGGGAGCCGTAGTTTAGGTCAAATTTCAAAAAAATTATTCATTGAAAAGTGCACTATCGGCTGTATTGCGTTTATCGTATTGGCCTCCGGACAAACTCAATACGCTCAAGTCAAACTGCCGATTGAGCACCTAAGTAGGGGCAAAGCCCTCGATTCTTCCTTTTTTTGAAGGCGGGATAGTTTAGTTGGTAAGAACAGCAGAATCATAATCTGCATGTCGGGGGTTCAAATCCCTCTTCCGCTAATAAACGAAAGAAGCTTGAACGTATTGACCTCAGGAAAGCTGTACGGGGTAGATTCGTATTGACAGTTTTGTATTGACCTTCGTACAAACCCAATATGTCAAACGGGTAAACTCATAAGGCATGCGGGTAAAAAAATAAAAAGAAAACGAAAAGTATAAAAAGTATGAAACGGATGCCTTGGCATAGAAAACAGGACGTGAAACGTAACGAAACGCCATGGGGAAAAACGAAACATCTTGAGATCCATGGATATCCAAAAGGGAAACCTTTTATTGAATAACTTACTCAGTGAACTGAAACATCTAAGTAACTGGAGGAAAAGACATCAACCGAGATTCCGGTAGTAGTGGCGAGCGAACCCGGAAAAGGCTTTTTTGAAAAAAACCACGAATTTTCTTTGTCAAAAAAGAGTGAAAAATCTTGTCAAAGAAGGTGAGAACCCTGTATGATAAAAAATTCGATCAGGTTTTTCAAATATGAGTAAAGTGAGATATTATCTTTCTTGAACATTGGGGGACCACCCTCAAAGCCTAAATATATTTCTATGACCGATAGTGAACAAGTACCGTGAGGGAAAGGTGAAAAGAACCCTTTTGAAGGGAGTGAAAAAGATCCTGAAATTTCATACTTACATGCAATCGAAGCTTCCAGGGGGTATTGCAGTATCGGCAAAACCGAATCACTAAACTGCCCTAGGCATAGTAACGGTGTACCTTTTGCATAATGGGTCAGCGAGTAAATTGAATCAGCATGCTTAAGCCATTAGGTGGAGGCGTAGTAAACACGAATATTCATAATGTAAGAAATGAACGTTTTGACCTTTGGTCAATTCGACTGTTGTTTCAATTTGACCCGAAACCGAGTGATCTAGCGATGAGCAAGTTGAAAAAATGGTAATACATTTTGGAAGGCTGAACCCACGTGTGTTGCAAAACACGGGGATGACTTGTCGCTAGGGGTGAAAGGCTAATCAAACTCGGAAATAGCTGGTTTTCCGCGAAATCTATTGAGGTAGAGCGTATAGAAATAATCATTTGGGGTAGAGCACTCAATGGGAAAGGGTGGCCCAAAGCCTGACCGATTCCAAGGAAACTCCGAATACAAATGAATGTAGATTGACACGTAGATTCAGTTTAGTGATTCAGTTTAGGGGCTAGGCCCCTCATACGATACCACAAGCTGATACAACATTACAATAAACTTTTATCTATGCAGACAGACTTAAGGTGCTAAGGTCTTAAGTCAAAAGGGAAACAGCCCAAATCGTCCGTTAAGGTCCTCAAGCAATTACTGAGTGGAAAAGGAAGTCTAAAAGCAAAGACAACCAGGAGGTGGGCTTGGAAGCAGCCATCCTATGATGAAATCGTAATAGATCACTGGTCTAGCTTTTGGGCGCCGAAGATGTCTCGGGGCTAAAGTAATTCACCGAAACGACGACAATTTTTGCGGCAGGACATAATTGAATTTAGGTTTTCAGCCTCAGCGAAAGCTGTACGCTGGATGCCTTTGGACCATTAGGTCAATTCATCCGCCAAAAAGAATTGGGTAGCGGAACGTTCTGTATTTTCGTTCAAGAGATTTTGAGAAAAATCTTTCAGAAATCAGAAGTGAGAATGCTGACATGAGTAGCGTAAAATCATGTGAAAACCATGATCGCCGAAAGTTCAAAGGTTTCTGCGCTCCGTAAATCGACGCAGAGTCAGACGGCCCCTAAAAAGAAGGCGAAAGCATAATTTGATGGGTAAAAAAAATGCAAAGAAGCAATTTTTTGTATTTTCAATCTTTAGATGACGAAGATAACAATCTCCTCAGTATATATTGGATTTGTCTGAGCGACGAACAAGTTTTCCTGGAAAAACCTAAAGATACATAGAAAGCAGTTTTGTAGAGTCTGTAGATTCGGCTTTGCCGATACTACGATGAACCCAATACGAGCAATTTATTTACCGTACTGTAAACCGACACTGGTGAACACGTCGAGAAGACGAAGGCGTTTGAGAGAACCATGTTGAAGGAACTCGGCAAATTGATCCCGTAACTTCGGAAGAAGGGATGTTGGTGGGAGACCATCAACAGCATTGAATCAGGGGTGGCGACTGTTTACTAAAAACACATGACTCTGCGAAGTGGCAACACGATGTATAGGGTCTGACGCCTGCCCGGTGCTGGAAACTTAACAGGAGATGTGCAAGCATCGAATCGAAGGCCCAGTAAACGGCGGCCGTAACTCTAACGGTCCTAAGGTAGCGAAATTCCTTGTCGCATAAGTAGCGACCCGCATGAATGGCGTAACGATCGCCCCACTGTCTCCAACATGGCCTCAGTGAAATTGAATTCTCCGTGAAGATGCGGAGACCAAACGATTAGACGGTAAGACCCTATGAACCTTTACTATATCTTTGTAATGGAAATACGATGTTTTTGTGTAGGATAGGTGGGAGCAAGGCTCACGCTAGAAATAGTTAAGCCTTGCAACCTTGAAATACCACCCTGAAACTCATTATTTCCTCACGAATTGAAACAGAGCTCTTTCAGAGTAACTTTTCTTTATTCGGACATTGCATGGTCGGTAGTTTGACTGGGGCGGTCACCTCCTAAAGAGTAACGGAGGTGTGCGAAGGTAGACTCAGGCTGGTCGGAAATCAGCTGTAGAGCATAATGGTATAAGTCTGCCTGACTGTGAGACGGACACGTCAAACAGAGACGAAAGTCGGCCATAGTGATCCGGGAGTTCCATGTGGAAGGGCTCTCGCTCAACGGATCAAAGGTACTCTAGGGATAACAGGCTGATTCCCCCCAAGAGCTCTTATCGACGGGGGAGTTTGGCACCTCGATGTCGGCTCTTCACATCCTGGGGCTGAAGAAGGTCCCAAGGGTTCGGCTGTTCGCCGATGAAAGTGGAACGTGAGCTGGGTTTAGAACGTAGACCTTTATTGAAAAAACTGCGTTTGTATGCAGTAATGCATATTTAGTATTGGCTTATATCGGTGAAGCCTTCAGAATACTTAATGTATTTCTATGGTAATGCCGAGGGAAGACCTTTCTATAGCAATGCTCCTATTCAAATCTCGAAAAACAATTCAAAATATGATCCCTCACTTCAAAGAAAAAAAAACCCGAAGCTCACTCAAGGCTAGTTTGGTATTGGCCTTCGGCCAAACACAATACGCCAGAGCGATCTCCATAAGCACAACAACATTGGAAGATTTTGTCGGGACTTCGCCCACTCCAATGACCTGTTTTCCGAGGGCTTCGCCCCTGGCAAACTGTCAAACTCAATGGGCTTATTTAGCAGGATTTCTAGATGGTGATGGGTCTATTATGGCTCAAATAGTTTCGAGACCAGATTATATCTTAAAATATCAAATTCGAGTAAGTGTCTCCTTCATTCAAATCACCAAAAGAAAACATTTCTTAATAAAGATTCAAAATGAAATAAAAAAGGGAAATCTAAGAGATCGCGGAGACGGGATTTCTGAACTTACTTTGATTGGGTGGCAAGATGTCAAATGGATTTTATTACAAATGAAGCCTTTTCTTCGAATCAAAGAAAAACAAGCAAATCTTGTTTTAAAAATTATAGAGCAATTACCTTTAACGAAGACATCTCCAGACAATTTTTTGAAAATATGTGAATTAGCCAATCAAGTAGCCAATTTAAATGATTCAAAAGGACGTACGATAATAACTCAAGTCGTTCGACAGAGATTTCAGGATTTAAAGTTAATAGAGGAGTTATGATGTATTGTGTTGATTCGTAGATTCGTATTGGGTTTATCGGCAAAGCCGAATCTACCAAACTCGATAAACTCGATACATACCAAACTATCAAACTTCGTCCATGCTTGGATGTAGTGAGAACTCCATCTGTATAGAAAAGTCCCTGTAGAGACTTTTTTCATTCTCAATTGAAAAAGATATCTTCTTTGGTGAAAGAAGATATAATACGCCAACTCCTTTTATTTCTTTGCCAATTCTAGGGCGTAGTGCATGTATCATATTAGGTATCGGCAAAGCCGAATCTCCTAAACTGAATCAACTCTCCATGCTCCTGTCAAAAAAAATGGTATAATAAAAGGATGAAGACATAGTCCATGCCTTTATGAAAATAAGGGAAAAACATGCGTGAGACAGTTCGGTTCCTATCTGTCGTTTGTGAAGAGAACTGAGAAAACCAATAATTAGTACGAGAGGAGCATTATTGTCTAACCTCTAGTGTACCGGCTGTCACGCCAGTGGCAACGCCGGGTAGCCAAGTTAGGAGAGGAGAACTGCTGAAAGCATCTAAGCAGGAAACTTTTTTCAAAACAAGTTCTCAAAATCGTGAAAGATTCTCACGTTAATAGGCCCACTGTAGAAACATTGTGAAATGTGAGCATGTTGGTACTAATTTATTTTCGTAGTTCAAATAGACCAATCGGCTTTGCCGATTCGAGGGGAGTATTGAGTCGGGCGTATTGACCTACGGTCAAACTTGCCCCTTCAAATTACCCCTGTCAAAAAAAAAGTTTTGTGGGGCGAAGAATCGGACCTCATGTTTAGTAGATTCAGTTTAGTATGTATGGAGTTTGAGTTTGACCAAAGGTCAATACCACTACGAATCAACTCAATATGATACCACTCTACTGTACGTCGATCCTTCGCCAGCGAAGCTTGAAAATTCTTAAATTAAGTTATAATCTGAGGGACTCGATTGGAGCTTTGCTGAGGTTTCAATGCTAGATCGGCTTTACCGATTCGAGCTTTTCAGATATTTTAATTTTGCACTCATAAAAAAGATAAAGAATGAAAACAAGACTATCATTACTCAAACAACCTCTTCTTTCACCACTAAATGATCACCTCATTGAATACCCGACACCAAGTAATTTAAGTTATTGGTGGGGATTTGGTTCTCTTGCTGGTATTTGTTTAATGCTCCAAATTCTTACTGGAATATTTTTAGCAATGCACTATACCCCTCATGTAGATTTAGCTTTTATGTCAGTTGAACATATTATGAGAGATGTTGAAGGAGGTTGGTTTCTACGTTATATGCACGCGAATGGAGCAAGTATGTTTTTTATCGTGGTGTATCTTCATATGTTCCGTGGATTATATTATGGAAGTTACGCGAGTCCAAGAGAACTTGTATGGATTGTAGGAGTTGTTCTCTTTTTACTTATGATTCTCACAGCTTTTATTGGATATGTATTGCCTTGGGGACAAATGAGTTTCTGGGGAGCAACCGTTATTACAAGTCTTGCCAGTGCAATTCCTTTAGTTGGTGATGAAATTACTCATTGGTTATGGGGTGGCTTTTCTGTGGATAATGCTACTCTGAATAGATTCTTTAGTCTTCATTACCTTCTTCCATTCATTATTGCTGGGGCAAGTATCGTGCATTTGGCTGCATTACATCAATACGGATCAAATAATCCTTTAGGGTCATTAGGTACTGTAGATAAAGTTCCATTTTATCCATATTTTTATATGAAAGATCTCGTAGGCTGGGTTTCTTTTGCTGTTTTTTTCTCAATTTTTGTTTATTTTTACCCGAATCTTCTAGGACATCCGGATAACTATATTCCAGCAAATCCTATGTCAACTCCCGCGCATATTGTACCAGAATGGTATTTTTTACCAGTATACGCTATTTTAAGAAGTATTCCAAATAAATTAGGTGGTGTAGCAGCTATTGCTTTAGTGTTTATTTCACTTTTAGCCTTACCTTTTCTTAATACATCTGCAATTCGTAGTTCAAGTTTTCGACCTATTCATAAGAAATTTTTCTGGCTTCTTGTAGCAGATTGTGTTTTATTAGGATGGATCGGATGTCAACCAGTGGAAGCTCCTTATGTTACTATTGGACAAATTGCTTCAATTTTCTTTTTCTTTTATTTTTTGATATGTGTTCCTTTTTTAGGGAAATTTGAATCAAAACTTCTATCTTGGAAAGAAGCGTAACTTTATCTTTCGGCGTACAGGCTATCGAGTTTGAGTTTGACCAAAGGTCAATACCAATACGAATTACTGTAGGCCGAATCTTGGTTTTGCTCACACCTCTGTAAAATAGAAAAGAAATGGAAATCAAAGATTCGAGATCAAAAAATTTGCAAGGGCCTGTATTGTGTTGATTCAGTTTTGTTGATTCGTAGTGATATTGACCTTTGGTCAAACTCAAACTCCATACATACAATACGATACATACCAAACTGGGCTTTGCAAATTTGACCCAAGGTTAATACGCCCCATCTAGATAATTATTTTCTTTCTTTTCAAAAATAAAAAAGATGCTCTTATGCCTACTATTAATCAATTATTGGTCAATCAAAAAAATGTAAGAAAACAAAAGAAAAAAAGAAACAAAACACCAGCATTACGCACGGGAGG
>Ga0209768_10002343_pt1 | contig 11813 bp, 5 predicted proteins | sample LauGreSBDMM110SD_3_FD_187564 | JGI IMG/M metagenome (GOLD analysis project Ga0209768, IMG submission 187564) | Freshwater lake microbial communities from Lake Michigan, USA - Sp13.BD.MM110.SD (SPAdes) (version 2) | ecosystem: Environmental > Aquatic > Freshwater > Lake | place: Lake Michigan... | reverse complement strand
TTGTCTGGTCTTGGTGCATTCTCTACTAAGTATTCCATATTCGCGTGAAAAAAGCCCTGTAAAGGAGCAGGCAAATTATAAACAGCCAATTGGTTTACGGTACGATGCACCAAAAAACCCCAGCTACTAAGCCCTATGAAAGCTGCCAATAAAATGAAACTAAATAATATATTCTTTTTGAACATGGTCTAAAATTTTAACGAATATAGCCTATTATCCTTTTTTTATAGCGCTATTCCTCTAAATTAACCCGTCCTTAAAATGAGGCATGGGTTCTCTCGAATTACCAATATATTTGCTTTCAAATTCCTACCTATGGATACATTATTAAGTCTGCAACATTTAAAGAAATATTATGCTACCCAAAAAGCAGTAGATGATATCTCATTTGACATTGAAAAAGGAAGCATTTTTGGTCTACTGGGTCCCAATGGAGCGGGTAAGACCACCCTCCTGAGAATGATTACAGGTATTTTTTACCCGGATGAGGGGCAAATTATGTTAGAGGGTAAGCCTTTTAACCCTTCAGAAGATATTAGTAAGATTGGCTACATGCCTGAAGAGCGTGGAATGTATAAAAAGATGAAAATTGGAGAACAAGCATTGTATCTAGCGCAGTTAAAAGGACTTTCTAAAGCAGATGCCACTGAAAAAATAATTTACTGGTTTAAGAAATTAGAAATGGAAAGCTGGTGGAATAAAAAGGTAGAAGACCTGAGTAAAGGAATGAGTCAGAAGCTTCAATTTGTAATTACCGTTTTGCACGAACCCAAGCTTATTATTTTGGATGAGCCTTTTAGTGGCTTAGATCCATTAAATGCCAACCTCATTAAAGATGAAATTTATGGATTAGCAAAAAAAGGTTCCACCATTATATTTAGTACGCACCGAATGGAACAGGTGGAAGAAATTTGCGACCATATTGTACTCGTGAATTTGGGTAAAAAAATATTAGACGGAACGGTTGCTGATATTAAGCAGCAGTTTAAAGAAAATATTTTTTCTATTGAGACCAATCAAATTGATCATATCTCCGACAACCCTACTTTTTCGATTGTAAGAAAAGAAGGCAATAAGGTGTTTGTAAAAATTAATGATGGGTATGACTCTAACCAAGTGCTAACACATTTAATTAATAACAAACATAATATTGTTGCTTACAATGAATTGCTGCCTTCTTTAAACGAGATATTTATAAAATTAGTAGAATCCACACACGCGACTGCCAGGGCTTTTCAAAACATTTAATTTAAACTTACTTTATGCGCAAAATTTGGCTCATCATACAAAGAGAATACACAACAAGGGTAAAAAACAAGCGTTTTTTACTCATTACTTTCTTAATGCCTTTATTAATTATTGGACTCATTTTTGGCAGTGCCTATTTAACCTCTACAGGAACAGAACATCGTAAAATAGCAGTGGTGGACCCCAACGGATTTATTAAAAATTCCTTAAAAAATACTGGTCAAATTGATTTTGAATTTCCTCAAAATATAGACACTAGCAACTATAGCAGTAAAGGATATACCGATATTTTAATCCTACCTAAATTTGATAGCACTCAGAAAACAAACTATATACTTAGGTCCAAAAAATCTATGGGCTTAATGATGCAAAATAGTATTAGTGATAAAATTAATAATGCTATTGAGGATCAAATGTTACAGAGCGCTGGGATTCGCCAGACTGTATTGGATTCAATTCATAAGGCTTCGCAATATGCCGAACTAAAAGCTTATGAGGACAAAGGAAAAGCGAGTAAAGAAAGTAACGCAGGTCTCGCTATGGGCATTGGATATGCAAGTGGTTTTTTAATTTATATCACCCTTTTCATATATGGCACCATGGTCATGCGCGGCGTGATGGAAGAAAAAACCAATCGTATTGCCGAAGTTATTATTAGTAGCGTGAAGCCCTTTGAATTGATGCTTGGAAAAATTATTGGTATTGGTGCTGTGGGATTAACCCAATTTATACTTTGGATTATACTCATTACCACCCTAACAAGTGTTGGAATGGGATTACTTCCTGCCGACTTGCAGAATCAGGTTACCACATTGCAACAAACCAATGGTCAAATGGGAGGTGCCGCAGGAATGGCGCAAGCTAGTGAATCGGCAATGCGTATTTACGATATGCAACACACTATCGCAATGGCTAACTGGCCGTTAATTATTGGCTGTTTTATATTTTATTTCTTAGGCGGTTATTTATTTTATTCTGCATTATTTGCTGCAGTTGGAAGCGTTGTAAACGAAGATCCACAGGATGCACAAAGCTTAATGTTTCCTATTACCATGCCTATTATTTTTTCTTACCTAATTACCAATATGGTTACCCAGAATCCGAATACCCCGTTGGCATTTTGGGCAAGTATCATCCCATTTAGTTCTCCCATGGTGATGATGGCCAGAATTGCTTATGGCGTTCCTAGTGCGGTTACTTATTGGGAATTGGCTTTGAGTATGTTCGTATTAATTGCAGGATTCTTATTTACTACTTGGTTAAGTGGTAAAATTTACAGAACCGGCATTTTAATGTATGGCAAGAAAGTAAATTGGAAGACCATGATGAAATGGGCCTTTACAAAGCAATTCTAACATTCACTCCTGCCCTTGTATTTACGATTGGGGGAGATGAAGATATATATGGAGTAGCCCTACGTTGATCAAAGAAGAATCTTAAATTGATTTTACTATTTAAGACGTAATCAATAGAAGGCTGTAAGGTGATTTCTTTTTGACCACCTGTACCATAGGCATTGGTTTGATCCAATCTACTATTACTATTGTAAACATCGCGCATGGACATGTCAAATCGGAATGTCAAATCATTACTTAGTTTACTATTACCAAAACCTGGTATTTTAAATGGAAGTTTCAATCCCTTTTTACGCCAGCTTGCACCCACCACCCATTCTTTGCTATTATTTTCACTTAATTGATAGTCAATTAAACTTAAGGATAAAATTCTGCTCTTTTTATATTCAAAACGCATGGACCATTGATTCACTGTTGTGATATTAATTCCAATTAAGGGCTCCATTCTTTCGCTAATGGTAACATTCGGAATTAAAAAGTAAGGGATATAGTTTTTACTAATGGGATCTAAGAAGGTAGGCGTTCCTCTTCTAGTTGGATCATCTGCAAAATTAAGTGAGCTGGTAAAACTATTCATAGCTAAACTACCATTGTACCCATTGGTTAAAGTAATATTGGTAAAATATTCGGATAAGCCTGGCAATTTAGAAAGCCCCGTGTACATAATATTCCAATTGGGCTTTGGAAACATCCCTCCAAATGGATTAGATCTAATATTACCATTACTTTCATTGACCAAGGAAACTTTTTTAGGATCCTGTCCAGTATAGGCTGCTATAAATGAAGGGATCAGTACATCTTGCGCATATCTTCCATAGCCCTTTGTATAACCGGCCGCATCTACATTACCCTCTCCCAATCTTTGTGAAATAATGGTTCGATAACTTTGGAAAGCTTTAAACTGTAATGAAATTTCATTGGGATCATGTGTTTCAAAAAAAGTATTCAATGCCATATAACTAATGTTAAACCCACCTGCAGATAACGGATTGGCATGGGTTCTTATTCCATTAAAATTATAGCTAGTATCCTTGTATAATTCGGAATATTCTTTAGAAAATGTTTTATTAAAATTGACGTCAATAATTAATGATGGCAAGGGCTCTATCATTACTCTTGCCGAAAGTTTTTGATCAAAGGTTTGTCTAAACATTAAATTGAAAGCTGGATCCTTTGTTAGGTTGCCTTTCTTTTCTTGTACATTTAACCAAGCCGTATCGGGCTGTCTACCAAACATATAATCGATATTTGGCGATAAGCCTGTGAATGATTTATCTACAAACTGAACGCCAGACATATACCCTGGTAAACGACTATTAAAGTTTTCCGTATAATCTAAATTTGCGGTTTGCACCATAGTCAAAAAGCGCGCAATCGTTTTTAATGGGCCTGGTACATTGATGGGTTCATTTTCTTTTAAAATTCTTTTAGCAATTCTTTCCTGTCTTTTATCTTCTCTCCATTTTTTCAATGCAGAATCCTTGGCCTTACCTCCTAACCCTGCCAAGGCTTCCTCTTTGGTTAAAATTAATTTTGTTCCCAATGGATTGGAAATATCTTGTCTGCCATTATTGAATCCATTGGTAAGTGCTGCATTTAAATATTTAGACTTTTTATAAAAACTTAAGAAATTAAATTGAGCAGTCACTTGTTGCGACATGGTATTCTCAATGGTATTGCCTAAGGTTTGCGCGAGTCTACTTGCCCCTATCCAATTGTAATTGGTTGCAAAATTATAACTTGAATTAATCCAATTGGTAAGTGGAAATTTATTAGTTGGTAAATCATAGCGTAAACCAAATCTTTGATTGTATAAAGTATTACGCCCTGCACCTAATAACATTCTATTGATAGAGTCTCGCTTAGCTTGTGAATTGATAGGGCCATCTGGCTCATCTATTCTTGAATTCATCGTGGCATTTAAATCTAAATTCAAAGACCTTGTTAATGGCCAACGCATATTAAACAATCTCACCATGGTAAAATACTTATTGTAGGTGGTTTCCGCTTTTTCGGTAGTACCATCATAAGAGCTTACCACTCTTGGCGTAAACTCCCCGTATTGCCTATCTAATACTGTTCTAAAACTAATTAAGCTAGGGGAAGGATTTATATTAATGTCTCTAGCCCATGCAAACCAAGAAGAAGCATTTTTTAATACTTTTTTGAAGGGCTCAATTGATTTTCCATTGTGATTATAGGTATATCCAATGGTGCCACGTTGCTTTGTTAATTTATTCTCTTCAATTAATGGACTGGTTTGAATCAACTGAGAATAAGAATAACTAAAATCTAAATTGCTGATACTTAATAAGGATGTTTTTTGTCCTGGCATAAAACGGACATTGGTAAAATTCAAAGTCTTAATGGTAGTTTGATCGGCAGAAGCATTCCGTACTGAATCTTTTATGGCACCCGTTAAATTATTCAATTTATCTTGATACAAAACATCCTTATCAAAAGGATCGAATAATGGAGTTTCAATAGATTTATTGATACTTGCGAAAACTGGCAATGACAAACGAGTTGCTTTAGGTAATAATTTTCCAGCATCAATATTTGTTGCCACATCTAGTTGCGTTAACCCTGTTTTTGCCCTTTGGTTCATATTTTGCTCAATGGTACCAAAGCCTGCAGTTCTATTATTTACCGAAACCGCAATGGTTCCTAAATCGGCCATGATTAAATCCATTCTACCCAATGCAGCCCATGCACCTCTTTCATCTAAGTCGGATAAACGCATTTCATTGATCCACATTTCTGCATCAATTTGCTGTTGCGTACTGGTATTTTCAAATGCAATTAAAACCCCTCGCACTTCCCCTAAATTAGGATTACCCATTACCGAATAGGTTTGTACGTTATTAGGGAATACACCATCTTGTTGTTTCGAAAATTTAGAGGTATAAGAATAACGTTGTTTGTCACGTTCTAATTTCAAATTCACTAAATCATTTAAACTCAAGTTTAATTCATTCTCCAATGGCCATACTAGGTTTGACTCTGCATTGGCATACACTTTTTGTTTGGTGGTGGTTAATGGTATCCTTATCTCATAATAGTTATTTTGAAAATCCTGACCAATTCTTATCACAGCAGTAATGGCGCCTTTTTCCACCTGACTAATATTAGATTTATTTTCTGCGTGCAAGAACATAGACAACTTGCCATACCTTCTAATATCTACATTCATGGTTTTAAATACCCCTCTAGGTGATTTACCCTTTTCGAAATTTTGCACTTGCACACTTAATGACTGCTCATTCTGCAATAGATTCACTCCATTATTACTTAACAATTGAACACGTTCAATGCCAGGTGGAATAATATAATTTACGGGTGTTCTACTTCCATTTTCTTCAATGCTCACCGCCATGGTATTTACTAGCGTATTGCTAGCAGAGAGTGGTGTATAATTACCCGTACTATCCACGTCATATAAATATTGTCTCCACTGATTCCGCACTAAACTTAATTTTGCAAAACGAAGTGTAATAGAGTCTTCAAATCCAGTCATGTACATCCTTACAAATCGAATAGATTTAAAATCTTTAATACCTCCCACTACATCGGAATAAGATTTAACGGGCACTCTAAATAAATACCAATTTTCCATACTCTTTGATCCATCCGCTAAAGTCACATTCACCGTTTTACTATCCGTTACATATTTTGTAACACCTACCCCCATGCTATTTTTTTGTAATGGTATTTCATATTCAAAATAAGCTTCGGATTCATTTAAAGTATTGTCTCTGTTTAAATCCTCATTGTCAGGAAGTAAAGTAGATGCGCTACTAAATTGACTTGTCCCTGCAATGGCAGAGTTGCCTTGCGGATTGTTAAAATATTTATACCTGCTTAATATACCTGCATTTGCAGCGTCATATTGCGCATCTCTATACCACACATAGTTATCGGCAGAAGGATCTTTTATAAATTGCTGTGAGACTACCGAATTACTTATTTGTCCAATTACGCTGGAACGTTTCACTTTCTCTTCTTCGTCATTCATACCATCCAATCCCACATCCTGAAACTTTCTATCTTCCGCATTATTACTAAACGCATTGGTCACCTGAATGGGATTAATCGGAACCTTACCCCAAACAGAACTATCTATTTGTGCTGGGATGGTGGGGGTTGGCATTCCATTTTCATAAAAACGTCTTCCGTCTCTTAATATATCCTCACTTAAATTACCTAAGTTCAGCACCAACTTACCTTTGCTTGCTGGTGATTTAATAAATGGATCCTGTACCCAGAACTCAACATATTCAATGATACTAGTTTCAAAATCGGTTTGATCTAAGGCACGCATAATGCCGCCCCACTTATCCGCCGGATTTCTAAACTTACCGGTATTGTCTAAATCTTTGAAATTATAATTGTAGGGTCCTCTGTCCTTAGGATAATACGTTAAATCAAAAGTGGGCAATTGAACATCGGTTAAATTAGTTGTTTTATTGGGGAATAACTCGTTCGTAAATACCTGCCTTACCCTAGGATCACTTATTAATGGCTTATTATTATTCATAGGGTTGTTAGGGCTATTGGGATCCTGTAAAGTAGGCTCAATCGTATACCAAGAAAGTCTTGCTCTATTTTTATTATAGTCAATATTATTTGACAAGTTGCCTTCTGCAAATCTATCCATCGGAGTAGAAGCCAAGGCCCATGCCGTAAATGGGAAACGTAAATCAATATCGGTACGGGTTGCTTCAAAATCATCTAAGTAGACAACACCACTTCCCCCTCTCCCAATTTGTTGCGCATGTCCTGGTTGTAAATAAGCCGCTTCCCCATTGGCTGTGATATAAGACTTTGCTTTTGTTTTATAAAATGGCAACTTATTCAATAAATTAGTTACAGCAGGTAATTCGGATTTATAATTAAAGTCAAAACCATACATTGAATTTTTGATGGGATCAGATCCAAAATTTGTTTTCGTGAAAAATGGACGTTCGCTTAATCTTTGTGTTGAAAAACCAAAATTAAAATCCTTACTTGCTAAATAATCTAATCGCAAAGCCCTAAATCCTCTTTCCTGAAAACCAAAACCAATATTATTTTCAAAGGAAACATTCACAGGTATATTAGAACTTAAAATACCCGGATTAATTATACGCACGGTGCCAGAACCATAATCAACTATATAATCTGTTCCTTCTTTTAAAATTTGTCCACCTGCCCTCACCGTTACTGAACCTGGAGGCACATTAAATGCATTCAAACTAATTTCAGCACCTCCACTACTCCCCTTAACTTGCCCTTCCATAACAAATCGATCTAGATTATTATAGGTTTGCGCTTCTGCTTTAATCTTACGATATAATTGCGGAAAAATATACTTATTAATCGTTGCACTATCTATATCCTTAAACGCAATATTTTTTAAATCATCACCAAAGGGTTCTAATAAAGGGAAAACAATGCGTCCCATATTTGATAACACTGTATACCCTTCCACATAATCAAATAAACCGTCTGGTTGTGGGTCATTTTGATTGTTTAATCTATCTAATTGTAATAATTTTAATAAGGACTGCCCTTCTACCGCCTTACTTGTCAATGGCAGATACCTTTTTAAACCAGCACTAGGTGCATCATATAATACATTCAATTGAAAATCCTGCTGTTGAATGGAACCAAATAAATCCAAAGAATACACGTTCTTCATCATCAAATTCCAAATAGGTAAATCGGTTCTTTGTGTGGTTGCTTTCAACAATTTCAAGAATAAAATTTGTTGTACCCCATTGTCCGGATTTAAAGCAACATTATCCGAAAATTCACCAACTTGATACAGTTTACCATTATAGGTATACTGATAAGCAACGCCCAATACTTCATCGGCCTGCAACGGAATATTTAAGGATAAGAAACCTATTTGAGGATTGAAAAAATATTCATTCTGCGTTAATTTTCTTGCAAAGGTTCTTTCATAATCCTCCGCGGAACGCATACCCTCTTCTGTTAAAATAGAAGCTATGCCTGCAGAATTTCTAGCATTGGGATTATTAGTAATAGTAGCATATAAATTATTTGCACTATTATCGGCAAACGGACTGGATGTACCCTGCCATTTTGTAGAATTTGGCTTTGGCTCCCCTAAATCTGCTAAACCCACTACGTCTCTTGAATTCGTTGTTTGCCCATTTCGATTGGTGATCCAAACTTCAATACGCTTAATTTGTACCTGAGAATTAATTAAGGGCAAGGTTGACATTGCCTTATTGTAATTATTCCTAAAAAATTGTGCTAATAAAAAGTGGCGATTTTCCTCATAATCGTTCAAACGTTTTTGAAACTTCTGCGTAGCTGCTCCGCCTTGCAAATTCATAGACTGTCTTTGTGACTTTTGATTGGCAATGGCTGCTGTTATAAATAAGCGTCCAAATTGCAATTGCGTTTTAACACCAAATAAATTTTGAGTGCTTGGAATTAATGCACTTCTTGAAATATAATTAATATTACCGGCCTCAATACTTTTTATAATCTCATCCTTCTTCCCTTTATAATTTAATTTTATTTGATTATCAAACCCTAAATTGGAAAGCGTATTAAAATTCACAGGGAATTTTAATTTGTCTCCAATACTTGCGTTCATACTAAAATTAGTGCTCGCGTCAAAATCAAAACCTCCATTAGATCTAGCACGTTCTGGCAGGGTTGGATTCATTACGGTTTGCCCCTGATAGCCAGCTTTAATATTAATTTCTCCTACTGGTTTAAAATCTAATTTTAGATCGGAGCCTGTCTTTCCGAATAAACGATCAAAATAACTATCAAATACTTTAACCTTAGGGCGTGTTACTTTTCTATTTAAAACGCCTAGTGAATTGGCACGATAAGAGAAGTATGCCTTTTCATCTTTATCGGATTTTAATTTCCAAAAATCTTTGAAACTTAAACTTGCTGGCACTTTAGTTAATCTGCCATTAACAAACTCCCTAATAAAATACTGCTTTGTTACAGGATCATACTCCACGTTTCTCTTTATTAAGCTGGTATCTCTTAAATCAAATGGATTATTGCTGGGTTGTGAAAGGAAATCACCTCGTCTGTCTTTAATAGCATACCGTAGCGAGTCTTGATTACTTTTTTTTGTGGTATCCGAAACTTTCAAGTTATTATTTACCTGTGCACTCAATGGCGCCTTAAGCAAAAGCGCTAGTACAATAAAAATAAATACTTTAAATGGTTTCAATGAAATAACATTAGTAATTAACAATTCTTAAGCGCCGCTTTAATCAATGTCTCCAAGCTTAACTGGTCACCTTCCGCCTTGATGGTTTTATCAACCGCCTTTTCAGCAATTGCTTTTTGAATACCTAAAGAAATCAAAGCCTGAATCGCATCCTGATGTGGATTTACTTGAGCAACACTAAATCCACCCAACGGATTATTGTTCATACTAATTTTTGAAAGTTTATCTTTCAATTCAAGTACTAATCTTTCTGCCGATTTTTTACCAATCCCTTTAATCGCTTCTAATTGTCTCGCATCTCCCTGCACGATGGCACGAATTATTTCATCGGGCCTTAAACCTGATAACATCATTCTAGCGGTGCTTGCACCTACTCCAGAAACGCTTATTAAATGAAGGAACAATTCCTTCTCCTGCAATTCATGAAAACCAAAAAGTACCTGGGAATTTTCGGTGATATGCAAATAGGTATGTAGCTGCCCACTTTCTTTTTTAGAAATAGCTTCATAGGTATGTAAACTAATATTTACTTCATACCCTACACCCCCTACATCCACGATAAGTTTAGCAGGGGATAATTGAACAAAATGGCCTCTTAAAAATGCGATCATAATTGCCTCAAAATTAACGTTTAAGATACTAAAAAAGACCTTTTAGCGCTATTCTTGGCCAAAATTTAAGATATTTGTAGGCCAAATAAATACAGAACCTATGTCACAAACGCTTAAAGCAGCCATCTCCTCGGTTGGAGGATACGTTCCAGAGACCAAATTGACCAATTTCGATCTTGAGAAAATGGTGGATACCAATGACGAATGGATCCGTTCCAGAACTGGGATTTCTGAAAGAAGAATTTTAAGTGAACCAGGTAAAGCGAGTTCTGATATGGCTGTTAAAGCCGTCGAGGAAATTCTACGCAAAAAGAATTTAGATCCTTTAGAAATTGATTGCATTATTTGTGCAACCGTCACACCCGATATGGTATTCCCTGCCACTGCTAATATTATTGGTGACAAAATAGGTGCTAAAAATGCATTTGGTTTTGACCTGGGTGCTGCATGTAGTGGATTTTTATTTGCATTAAATACGGGTGCTGCCTTTATTGAAAGCGGACGTTACAAAAAAATCATGGTGGTGGGGGTTGATAAAATGAGCTCCATTATTGATTATACCGACCGTGCCACTTGTATTATTTTCGGAGACGGTGCGGGTGCGGTTTTATTAGAGCCAAGTACAGACGAAAATGGATATCAAGATGCTATCTTAAAAAGTGATGGCAGTGGCCGTGACTATTTACATATTAAAGCAGGTGGAAGTTTAAAACCAGCGAGTGTGGAAAGTGTAATGGCAAAAGAACATTATGCTTTTCAGGACGGACAACCTGTTTTTAAATTTGCGGTGAAAGGAATGGCCGATGTAACGGCCGAACTATTAGAAAAAAACAAATTAACAGGTGATGATATTACTTGGCTAGTTCCACATCAAGCTAATTTAAGAATCATAGATGCAACCGCTAACCGTGCAGGGATCCCAGCTGAAAAAGTGATGATCAATATTCAAAAATATGGTAATACAACAGCTGCAACCATCCCACTTTGTTTATGGGAATGGGAATCTCAACTAAAAAAAGGCGATAATTTAATATTAGCTGCATTTGGTGGTGGATTTACTTGGGGTGCGGCCTGGGTAAAATGGGCTTACTAATAATTATGCTTATATTCAATTAAATAAATTAAGGAACTATGGGGAAGAAAAATATAAAAGGCATTAGCACGATTGTATTGCATACTGCAAACCACGAGAATGATAATTTTTCTCATACGACGCCTATCTATGCAACATCCACTTTTACTTTCAGCTCTGCAGACGAAGGTATGGCACGTTTTAAAGGAGATGACAAAACAAGATTATATACACGTTGGGGGAATCCCACATTTAATGTTGCTGAAAAAACCATTGAAGCCTTAGAAGCGCGTGGATTAACTAATGAAAGCGGAGCG
>Ga0209768_10002341_pt1 | contig 11816 bp, 13 predicted proteins | sample LauGreSBDMM110SD_3_FD_187564 | JGI IMG/M metagenome (GOLD analysis project Ga0209768, IMG submission 187564) | Freshwater lake microbial communities from Lake Michigan, USA - Sp13.BD.MM110.SD (SPAdes) (version 2) | ecosystem: Environmental > Aquatic > Freshwater > Lake | place: Lake Michigan... | reverse complement strand
TGCAGAGAGTGAGCCAAAGAATAGAACTGCATCAGCGTATGTAGATGCCGCTCCCCAGGATTTTAGAAGCGGGGCTAGCGCCAAAGTCGCCAGAACAATTGCTGAAATTGTTGCGAAGCGATATTTATTTTTAAGTGGCCCTGGCTTTGCTCCGGTTGGCTCCCAGCCAAACCAGCCAAAGAGTGCGGCGATTATAAAAACTATCTGCAAAGCTGCACTGGCGAAGAGTTCCCATTGTAAAAATAGAATTCCGTAAAGAACTGAACTCACTGCCCACCAAGGCCAGGTCATGCGCTTGCCGGTTATTCCCAAGGAGACGGCGATAAGTGAAGTGATGACTGCAATGAATTCTAAATAGGAGAGTTCGTAACCCCATATCGTTATTAAAATATCGGATAGAAAGTTGTAGATAGATGGCATGTTTTACCCTTTCCGCATCCGCATTACCGGATGGGTCAAGCGGTCGATCTGACTTTCAGATCCTCTCAGCCGTATTAGCGGCTCCCGCGATTGTTACTTTAGCCGATGCGAGCGATAACTGCATCGATATAAGCACGTGCAGCAACTCGTGCGCGGCGAGAGGTAGAAGTTTTTGCGCGCTTGTTAAAGATGTCATAGCCAATCTTTTCAACCTCATCAACTATTCCGCAGTAGAGCTCACTTGCGGCGCGGATGCAAGGCTGGCTGGTCTTATCCAAGAGTGCAATTCCAGGTTCTGCTGCCTTTTGTAATTTTCTAACTCGCGCTATCTGGAACTTAAGCGCACTGATGATTTCGGGAGTTAATTTGCGGGCATAGAGCATTTCAGGGGATACACCGTGCGCGGCTAATTCATCGAGCGGCAAGTAAATACGGCCGCGATCAAGATCTTCGCCAACATCGCGGATGAAATTGGCTAATTGGAATGCCACACCAAGATTCTTGGCCGCTTCTAAAGAATTTACGGTATCGCCACCCAAAATAGGGACCATTTCCAAACCAATTACCGCAGCGGATCCGTACACATACTCATATAGATCTTCGTAAGTTTTGTATTGCGTAACAGTTAAGTCCATCTCCATGGAATGCAGAAAATCTACAAAGTGTTGATGTGGAATCGCAAAGCGCTGGACCGTATCAATTAGCGCTTTACCTACTGCATCGTTAGTAGAACCTGATTTCAGCCCCGCTAAAACTTCTGAGCTCCACTTTCGCAGAACTTCTGCTTTTTCTGCCGGCGTTAAAGTCGAAGCCAAATCATCAACAATTTCATCTGCGTAGCGCGCAAACCCATACAGAGCGTGAACAAAAGGTCGCTTGGCAGCCGGCAGCAGTAGCGTTGCTAGATAGTATGTTTTACCGTGGAGAGAATTTAAACGCTTGCACTCTTCATAAGAAGCCCGCAATTGCGGATCGTAAATTTGCGCAGCGTTTAATTCACTCACTTACTTAACCGGACCCACGATTCGTTCCGCCGCAAGACGTCCAGAAATCAAAACCATCGGAACGCCAACACCTGGTTGGGTGCCTGAACCAGCAAAGACCACATTCTCAAATCCGGCGGCGATGTTCCGGGGACGAAAAGGTCCAGTTTGGAAGAAGGTATGCGCACTAGCAAATGGGGCACCGCGTTCCATTCCTTGTGCTTGCCAATCAAGTGGCGTGGTCATCACTTCAGTTTCGATTGAATCGCCAAATCCGGTGTAACCACGATCTTCCAGAGTTTTAATCATGTGATCGCGATATGGTCGAGCTCGCTTCGTCCAATCGATATCGGCATCCAAGTTTGGAGTCGGATAGAGAATGTAGTAACTCTCTTTACCTGCTGGGGCTAGCGCAGCATCATCTTTTGTTGGAATTGTTACCAGTACTGAAGGATCTGACATTAAAGTCTTCTTCTTGATCAATTCATCGAAGACGCCATCCCAAGATTTTCCAAAGTGGATGTTGTGATGTGCGACGTGATCGTATTTCTTGGAAGAGCCAACCAATAGAGTGGCACAAGATGGTGAGTACTTAAGGCGCTTGATCGAAAGCGGCGTTTTGCCAAGCAAATCACGCCAAACAACCGGCAAGTCCGGATTCATCACGACAACATCGCATTCGATGCGTTCGCCAGTGTTGGTAATTACCGCTTTGGCGCGTCCATTTGCAACATCCAATTTTGTTACCGTGGTGTTGTATTTGAAGGTTACGCCATGCTTTTGCGCTGCTGCGGCGAGGGCGCGCGGTACAGCATGCATTCCACCCTTAGGGAAGAAAACACCGTTTACAGAATCCATATAAGCAATCACTGCATAAATTGCCAAAGCTTGTTGAGGGCTAACTCCGGCATACATAGCCTGGAATGAATAAACCTTTTGCAGGCGGGGATCCTTTAAGAATTGATTTACCTTAGGGGAGAGTTTTCTAAACCCACCGAGTGCAATCAAGCGCGCCAAGTTAGGGGTGAGCAAATTAAACGGTGAATCGATATTGCGATCAATAAAATCGTTCATCTCATATTTATATAACTTAGTTACGAAATCTACATATCTGCGATAGCCCAATGCTTCTTCAGCGCTTACTGTGCGACGAATTTCTTCTTCCATCTCAGCAGTGTTGGCATGCACATCGATTTGTGAACCATCGTGATAGAAGGCGCGATAAAGAGGTTTAAGCGGTGAAAGTTCCAGCCAATCCTTCATATCTTCACCAACGCAGCTAAATGCATCTTGGATTAATGAGGGCATAGTTAGAACTGAAGGGCCAGTATCAAATGAGTAACCATCTTTTTCTAGCAAACCATTTCGTCCACCCGGAACGCTCTCACGTTCAATCACAGTAACTTTGCGTCCAGCGCCAGCTAATCGAAGTGCGGCACTTAAACCAGCTAACCCTGCACCGACTACGACAACGTGATCAGTGGGACCTTTTACTCTGGCAGACATTTAATGGCTCCTACGTATTGCACTAGATGCAAGTTCAATAAGTAACTCGCGGGCTGAAGGTGCAATTTCAGCAGAGTTTGCCGCAGTTAGCGCGTTGGAAAGTAGCCCATTGATGAGATCTTCGACATCTTTAACCGCACCCGTTGCGGTAATTAACGCGCGAACCTCTTCGATCTGATCAGAAGTTAGATCCTCGCGGCCTAGGGCGGAAGAGATCTTGGCTTTGCTTGCCTGATCGGCGCGTTCAAAGGTCATCGCCATCAGCACGGTTCGTTTTCCTTCGCGAATATCATCACCGGCTGGTTTGCCGGTAACTGAAGGATCTCCAAAAATTCCGAGCATGTCATCGCGCAGCTGAAAGGCTTCACCAAGTGGCAGACCATAAGCGCTCAAGATATTTGTAAGTTCTTTACGCTTTGCCAGATCGGTAACCGCAAGTGCTGCACCTAAATGTAGGGGACGCTCAATTGTGTACTTTCCAGATTTATATCTAGCAATCCGAAGTGAGCGATCTACATTCGGCGATTTCTCGCCAGCCTCGCGCACATCTAAGTATTGTCCAGCCATTAATTCAATGCGCATCTCATCGTGAACTGAAAGCGCGGATAGCAGCGCATCATTTGTAACTCCAGATGTGTGAAGTAAATGATCTGACCAAACAAGTGCAAGATCACCTAGTAATACTGCGGCGGCTTCACCAAATTGATCCGCTAATCCATTCATCGCCTCGGTCTGATGTAAATTTTCAAAGTGGCGATGTATTGCTGGTTTGCCACGTCGCGTGTCAGAGCGATCCATCAAATCATCGTGAATTAGTGCGCAAGCTTGCAACAATTCAAGGCTAGTGAAGGCGCGGATATCGGCCGCTGTTGGCTTCGAACCTGTTGCGCTAAATCCGGCATAAGCAAAGAGCGGACGCAGGCGTTTTCCGCCTTCAAGAAGAAATGACTCGAGGGCATCGCAGACTGGGAGTAATTCAGAACCGATCGCACCAAGATATTCGCGTTGTAACGCTAAATATGAGGTGAGTTCGCTTTGAACCTGCTCACGAATCTCAAGGAGCGTGCCACGCGCATCGTTAACCACGGCGCAACGGTACCCTGACCGCATGGAGATGCGCATGACGCGAGTTGGGGAAGCGGTCACATACTCCTTTGAATTCTTCCCGCCCAAGGACCAAGAGGGAGAAACCCGCCTTTGGAGCGCAATAACTGCGCTCGAACCGATCGCTCCGGACTTCATTTCCGTTACCTACGGCGCTGGCGGATCAACGCGTGATCGCACCATTCGCATCACTTCAGAAATTACCGAACATACAAAGCTTCCTGTTGTTGCTCACCTGACATGCGTTGGCTCAACGCGCGATGAATTGTTGGAAGTTTTAGCGCGCTATAAAGCTGCGGGGATTCAAAATATTTTGGCGCTTCGTGGTGATCCCACAGGAGGACCACGCGCACCTTGGTCTCCAACTCCGGGTGGCTTAAATCATGCAGATGAATTAGTTTCCCTTGCTGCAGATTTTGGTGGCTTCACAATTGGCGTTGCAGCATTTCCAGATGGCCACCCAGCATCTAATGGAGATTTTGCTGCAGATATTGAAACGCTAATCCGCAAAGAGGCGGCAGGAGCAACGTTTGCAACCACTCAATTCTTCTTTGAAGTAGATAAATGGAAAGCGCTCGTTGATAAATTATCTGCTCGCGGATCACAATTACCGATTATCGCTGGAATATTGCCGGTTACAAATGTAAATCAATTCAACCGAATGGCTGAATTAACTGGGACTCCGATCCCTAAGACGGTTTCAAGCGCATTTGAAAAGTTAAAAGATAGCCCAGATGATGTTCGAAAGTTAGGCGTAGAACTGGCCACGAAACTCTGTGAAGAGTTGCTGGCCGCTGGAGTCCCTGGTTTACATTTCTATACGATGAATACATCTACTGCGACGCGAGAAATATTTGCACAGATCAAAGATAAGAAAAGAGCATGAAGAAAAGCGAATTTAACTCCACTTGGAGCGAGCTTCACGGGGGAGCTGAGATAAAGGGAGTAGTTAAGACTTGGCTGGCAATTTCGTTTTCGTCTGCCAAATTTCTCTCTAAATTACATATCACTCCTAATATTTTGACTCTGCTCGGAGTCCTATTTGCAATTGCAATGGCTGCAAATCCGCTATCTGCTTGGGCTATTCCACTGCTAGTTCTCTCACTTTACGCCGATGGAATTGATGGCAGCGTCGCGATATTTCAAAATCGTCAAAGTACATTTGGTGCAATTTTGGATGCCAGTGCTGATCGCATCAGTGAAGCGCTCTGGTTCTATGTGGCATATCGAATCGGTGCCCCAGCCTGGTTAGTGCTTGGTACTTATGTAATTGCCTCGACTCAAGAGTATGCGCGGGCGCGACTGGCTGCGCTAGGAATAAGTGGCGTTGGCGTGGTTACTCCTGCAGAGCGTCCGGTGCGTGCCAGTTTTATTTTTATCGCTCTTGTTTCATTTGCTCTGAGTTTCGAGCTCGTTACTTTAACTATGGCAATTCTGGCCATTCTGCAGTTAATTAGTTTCGGCTTAGTGGCTCGCTTTGCCCACAATAGCTTGCGCAACAATCTCGGCGCTTAAACCAACTAAAGGTAACCCGCCACCCGGATGTGCTGATCCGCCTACGCAATACAAACCTTTCAAAGGAGAACGATTCTTGGCGCGCATAAAAGCAGAGCGCGCACCGTTGCTGGAAGTGCCATAGATCGCACCACCAGGTGCTGCAACAGTTCTCTCTAAATCCGCGGGTGTGCGAATCTCCAACACATCTAAACGCTCGCGAATTGAAATCCCGCGAGCTTCAAGTGAATCAATAATCGCCATCGCATAGCGATGGTTAAAGTCGGCATCGTTCCAGTTAAAGCCATCTTCACCACCTGCATTGTGGCGAGGAGCATTTACCAATACAAACCAAGCTTCGTGGCCAGGGTGCTTGACCATTGTTTCATCCTGCGGTGCGCAAAGATAAATTGTTGGATCTTGGACTGGTTGCTTGCGATCAAAGATATCTACAAACTCTGCATCATAATTTTCTGGAAAGAATATGTTGTGATGCGAAAGCCCGGTGGCGCTTTCGCTGGGACGAAGGCCCAGCAGCAATGAGAAGCCAGCAAGTGAAGGATCAGCTTTAGCTAAGTTAGCGCGTTCCTTACGCAGGCTCTTAACTTTTCCAGTTATTAATTTGTTGTAGACCGCAGTGGCATCAGCATTTGCAACAACAATCGAATAATTCAAAACACGGCCATCGACAAGTGAGATTCCAGTAGTGGCTTTGCCATCGTGATTTATCTGATTGACCGAAGTGTTAAATTCAAATTTCACTCCACGTTCTAAGCATCTTTGATAGATAGCATCAGCTAATTTTCCAACTCCACCTTTGATGTGCCACGCACCGAATGCTTCTTCCACAAAGGCTATTGAGGCGAGCACCGCAGGAGCAACGCGTGGATCAGAACCGCTATAAGTTGCATAGCGATCAAGAATCTTGCGCAACCTTTGATCTTTCAACTTTAAGTCACGTAGAGATTTCCAAGGAGCAATTATTCGCAGATCACGCAGCAAGGTAGGGCGCTTCAAAAGCGAAAGCATTGAGCGCAACTCTGATTCAATAAATGGTTCGCGCGAGACATCCCACATTGCTTCGGCTTGGCGCATGATCTGATCCCATTCTTGGGCTGATGAATTTCCGAAAGAGGAGTCAATAGCCGACAGGGTTTCTTTGCGGGACAAATTGGCAAAGCGCACGGCGCTGCCATCAGCGAAACGGTAATCAAAGGATGGGTTAACCGCTTGAAGTTCAACTACACGTCCCATCACATCACCTGTGCGCTGAAAGAAATCACGATACACAGCTGGCAAAGTTAGAAGTGATGGCCCTGTGTCGAAGGCATAATTTCCGATCCATTCGGTACGACACTTTCCACCGTGACGATCAGATGCTTCAAAAACAGTTACTTCATAACCTGCTTTTACTAAACGAGCTGCGGTGCACATTCCACCAATGCCAGCCCCGATTACGGCTACACGTTCTTTGGCTGCGCTCATAAGGTGCGCCCTTTCCACTGAACTCTTCCGCGCATCCGCCAACTATAGATAATTAAGTAAATCAAGATGGCCGAAGAAATGGGATGTAACAGCGAATCGAGTAAGCGCCCGCCAGAACGTTTTGCGCTAAGCAAGCGGGTTAAGACTATTAATTCGTATGTAAAGAGCCCGATCGGATTGCCGCTAAGTAAAATTAGAACTGGAGCGATTCCAGTGAGGAAAATAAATGCAACAGCAAGTGTTGCCCCTAGAGGATTTGAAAATGCGCTCCAAAGTGATTTACCGTAACCAGCCTTAATCTCACTAAAATTCTTATACATTCGAGTTTGGGCTAACGTTGATCCATCTGCGACACCGCCATGAGAGCCAGATGAAATCAGCGCCCGGGCAAGTTTCATGTCATCCAGCACTTGCCCTGCAATCAATTTAAAGCCATCTATCCGATCGAGCGCTTCTTTTCTGACAAGAAAGAATTGGCCGTTGGCAACGGCCAGGGATGTACGGCTAGATCTTTCGGCGATACGTAATGGAACCGTTGTCATCCAGGACCATTGCAGAAGCGGTTGCACTAAGCGCTCAGCGAAAGTGTTTGCAATTTGCTTCGGGTAAGCAGAAATGAAGTCGCGTGCGCCAAGCATGGAAATGGTCTGCGCAATTGCAGTTGGTGCAAGACGGACATCGGCATCTAAAGTCACAATTAATTCACCGCGCGCTGCTAAGTAACCTTGTTGCAGTGCCCAAGGTTTGCCCAGCCAATCATTTGGCAAGGCTGGCGCATTTATAATTTTTATTGGCGCACCAGCGGATTTAGCGTCACTGAGTAATTTGCCTGTGCCATCTTCTGAAGAATCATCTATAAAGATGATTTCCACGGAGTCTAGAGCGCTTTGTTTGGTGAGAGAGGTAATGAGCTCAGCGATATTTTCCGCCTCATTACGCACCGGAATTAAGACGGTAATGGGGGAGGTAATCTGCTCAACAGGCTTTGGCCGGCGAATTGAGAAGAAGTTAATTGAAGTGATTAAAAGCAGAAAAATAGAAAAGATAAAGATTGCGGTAGCCATCTAATTGTTAAGGGCGGCCGAGCCAACGCGAAAAGATGTAAGGCGCTAAAACCAAGCCGAAGCTTGCTCCGAAGAGAAGGGCTACGCCAGGACGATCAAAGAAGAATAAGTTGGAGATAACACCAGCAAACCAGGTCCAGATAAGAAACACATCTACCGCTGCCAGGCTGGCACTAACTTTACGTCGATCGTGCGGCAGAGCTAGATGCAAAATAGCCATTAGCGCCATTCCGGAAAGCAACCAACCAAATGCATTTGATAATGGAACATTTGGAGTGAAAGGAACGTGAGAACCGGTAACTTCCCAAGTCCAACGACCAGCGGAAACCATTTGCGGATCTAAGAAGAAGTCATAGGCCATCAAGCCAAAACCGCCATAAAGAAATACCCAACTGCCTGCGACGCGACGAGCAGCGCAGAGAACTGGATGAGCGATCATCGCCCAAGCAAAAGGAACAACCATCGGAACATCTAAAATTTGTGGACCGAGTGAGGCATCGTAAGAATATATTCCAAAAGGCCAACCAGATTTAACTCCAATTAATTCAATGAAATATCCAAAGGTCAGAGATATTCCAAGATATGTAAATGTGTAGCGCGATCCATAGGCAAGCAGAGCGTGAAGTGCCATTGCGCCGGCGCCCCAATAAACAGTTGCAATTGTTACGACGCGCAGCGTTTCACCATTTAAAAGTGGATAGCTGACTTGCAGCAAGATCGCGATACCTAAAATCAAATTTAGTAACAACTGAGCTCGTGAGGAAATTCCGTGGCGGCGATTACGACGTGGTGAGTAATGGCGAATCGACATGGTCTAAGTCTGCCCTAATTACTCATTACTTAGTAATCCAAGAGAGTTTTAGCCGCGGATATCGCGCACCGCAAAGCGGGCAAAGAGTTCTTCGGCATACCAGTGATAGCGCTCGGTTGCGGCGATAGCTCCTTGATGCGCCGCACCCTTGTATGCAAAGTTTCGAAGATCGGCGCCAGTTTTCCAATGCGAGAAAGTCCCTTGCAACCCGATAGGGGCTTCGCCAATTCCGATCGTCGTTATTAATCCAGCAGAAGAATGCAGGCTTTCAGTTACAGGAGGTACAGCCCGCCAAAACCTGAAATTTTGAAACCATTTAATTCGGGCACGAGTTATGGCAACAATTTCACCATCAGTCTGCACTGTTGAGTACGAAAAGGGATTCGTTTTCGCCCAAAGCCCATGTGAAGAGATCGGATCCAATAAGTATCTAACCTCTGAGAGTGAATGAGCCCGCCATCTTTTGATCAACTTCGAATTATCGAGCGCTTGCAAATTTGCGCTATCGATAACAATTAGCGCACCCCACTGATTGGCATCGGCATCACGGGGAGTAAAAGTTTCTCCCTTGCCGGTGCCGAGCATCTTGGCGAAGTGCACTCCTTTCATTCTTCGCAAAGATCCTCGATCTAGCGCCATACGCAACAGCGCAAATCCAATATTGGATGACTTGATCTTCCAAAAATAAATTACGGAAATGCGCGAATCGCTCATCGCAGCTTGCCAGCCATATCCAAAATATGATTTGCAACCGCTTCCACGTTATCCCACATTGGTGCGTGGCCACATTTTTCAATTGTGATCCATTGCGAATGTGCCGGCGCCATTGCTCTTTCCTGACAAGTAGTTGCTGGCAAAGTATTATCAGAATCACCAAAGATTATTTTTACAGGAATATCGTCGGCGATCTTTGAATCAAAACGTTTGCTTAACATCCCATCCCAAGCTGGAAAGTATCCAGGGGATTTTGCCATCGCCATCGTGGCATCCAGACAGAGTTCATATGAAAATTCGCGCCAATGCGGAGAGACATCTTCAAAACCTAATTTGCGTGACCATTCGTAGCGTAAATAAACGGGGGCAAGTAGCGCTGAATTCTTCGCTAAGAACTGCAGCGCTGCCGTTCCTGGAGCGCGTTGCACATAAGAAGCAAGCCAAAATCCTGCGGGTGCTAACGCAGTAACGCTACTTATTTTTTCTGGAAAATTAGCGGCAATCTCAAGTGCGATCCACCCACCCCAAGAATTACCAACTAAATCAAATCTAGTTATGCCGAGTTCACTTTCAATTTGGCGAACAACTTGTTCGGCAACAGATGCCGGATCCATCGCCTGCCCCTTAGTAAATTTAGATTCACCATGGCCAGGAAGGTCGACTGTAATTACGTTGAAGTGATCCAAAAGATGAGGCGTTAGCGGCTTCCAAGCAGTGGCCGCTGACCCCATGCCATGGATGAGGGCGATATGCGGCGCTGACTCCAATTTGGAAGGATGCAGCGTTAACGTAATGTTCATAATAGTTTTAAATATTACTCTGTGGCGCAGGCTTTTTCATCGCCAAAGGTGGGCAATGATGGGCGTATGAAGATACGCAAGGTGGGCGCCGAATTATTCGGCAGTGCAGTTCTAGTCATGACCGTGATCGGTTCGGGTCAGATGGCCCAGAGCCTTTCGACTGATGTCGCGGTGCAATTACTTGCTAATTCTTTGTGCACCGCAGCAATCTTGTATTTACTAATTACCTTGTTGGGCGACATAAGCGGCGCACATTTCAATCCGTTAGTCACCTTGATAACCCTATATAAGCGTCAAATTTCAATTAGCCAAACCTTGCAGTTTTTATTCGCCCAATTTCTTGGAGCACTCACCGGCGCCGGCTTAGCCAACCTCCTCTTTGACCTTCCTCTCTTTACCGCCTCGACGAAAATTCGAAGCGGGGATAATTTGTTATTGAGCGAGATCATCGCGACCGCAGGTTTGATATTCACAATTTTCATCGCAATTGATCAGAGTAAAGAAAAGAAGATTCCAGTTCTCGTTGCCTGCTGGATCGGTGCCGCATATTTCTTCACCTCATCAACATCATTTGCAAATCCGGCGGTCACCTTCGCGCGCGGCTGGTCAAATACTTTTGCGGGAATCGCACCAGAATCAATCGCGCCATTTATAGGGGCCCAGATAATTGGAGCGGTAATTGGATTGGCGCTAAGCCAATCACTTAGCAGCAAAGGTAAGCGCAAAAAATGAGCAAACCATCGGTGCTTTTCGTCTGCGTGCACAATGCTGGTCGCTCTCAAATGGCGGCAGGCTTTATGCGCGAACTAGGACAAGGACGAGTAGAAGTACTCTCTGCGGGTTCTGCTCCTAAAGATTCCATCAACCCAATTGCCGTTGCAGCGATGGCCGAAGTCGGAATTGATATTGCAAATAACACTCCAAAGATTTTGACGCCAGAGGCTGTGCAAGCATCAGATGCTGTAATCACAATGGGTTGCGGTGATGCCTGCCCATACTATCCCGGCAAGCGCTATGAAGATTGGGTTCTGGATGATCCAGCAGGACAGGGGATTGAGTCAGTACGCGTAATCCGTGATGACATTAAGGGACGAGTAGAAAAGTTATTATCAGAACTACTTAGTTAATCCCCAACAACCATCGGTGTGGCACCTGTGCAGTTAATCAATTCGGCAAATGAAGTTGGATACACCGCATGGGGATGTCCAGCAGCAGCCCAAACAATGTCGTAATCGTTTAACGCTTCATCAATGGGGATAATTTCTGGCTTAGAAATCCACCCCAGTGGGCTCACGCCCCCAATGGCTTTTGAAACCATCGCTACTGAGGAAATGCTGTATGAGGTTCGAACTTGGTCACTCATCGGAAATGCCTACGCGGCTACTTCTGTTCTTTTTGTGTCGGATTTCAAAATTCGATAAAAAGCAAATGTAAT
>Ga0209768_10002339_pt1 | contig 11818 bp, 14 predicted proteins | sample LauGreSBDMM110SD_3_FD_187564 | JGI IMG/M metagenome (GOLD analysis project Ga0209768, IMG submission 187564) | Freshwater lake microbial communities from Lake Michigan, USA - Sp13.BD.MM110.SD (SPAdes) (version 2) | ecosystem: Environmental > Aquatic > Freshwater > Lake | place: Lake Michigan... | reverse complement strand
GGTCGCCTGCTGCTGCCCGACCACGGGCTGCACGAGCGCGGGCTCGGCCGTGCTACACCGGCCCGCAGGGCCCCCTGTCGCGCGCTGGCTCACCTGATATGATGCCACTCTGACATCCTCGCCCAGATCTGTCGGCGCGCAGCAGAGCGGCTTCGTGGGCGCCACTCACGCTCTGCAGGTGTGCCCCGCCTGGCGGCCGCCGCATGTGGCACCCAGAGCGCTCATTGAGCGCACGGGATCCTCCCTAACGCCTCTCTTTCTAGGCCGCCTCCGTGCGCAGCCGCAGCGCCGCGCCCGCCGCTCTGAAGGTCACCGCAACCACGAAGTCGCTGGGCGGACGCAAGCTGCGCGTGGCGGTGCGTGCATGGAGCATAGCAAGAGCATAGACACTAGCGAGTCGCTCACGTGCCCGCCAACGCAGGTGGTGGGCGGCGGCCCCTCCGGCGCGTGCGCGGCGGAGACGCTGGCCAAAGCTGGCATCGAGACCTTCCTGATTGAGCGCAAGATGGACAACTGCAAGCCGTGCGGTGGTGCCATCCCTCTGTGCATGATTGACGAGTTCGACCTCCCCATGGAGATCATCGACCGCAAGGTGCGCCCAGCTGCCCGTGCGCTGCAGGGGCGCCGGCGTGCTGACGCGCTGTGCACAGGTGACGAAGATGAAGATGATCTCCCCCTCCAACCGCGCGGTTGATGTGGGTAAGACGCTGAGCGACACGGAGTTCATTGGCATGTGCCGCCGCGAGGTCTTTGACGACTTCCTGCGCAAGCGCGCGCAGTCTCTGGGTGCCAGCGTGATCAACGGCCTCTTCATGAGCATGGACGTGCCCACCTCCAACGACGCCCCCTACGTCATCCAGTACAACGACTACGATGCCGGCGAGAAGGTTGGCGTGGCCAAGACGCTGGAGGTTGACGCGGTGATTGGCGCCGACGGGGCCAACAGTCGCGTGGCCAAGGCGATCGACGCGGGTGAGTACGACTACGCCATCGCTTTCCAGGAGCGCATCCGCATCCCGGACGAGAAGATGGAGTACTACAAGGACCTGGCGGAAATGTACGTGGGCGACGACGTCTCCCCCGACTTTTACGGCTGGGTGTTCCCCAAGTACGACCACGTGGCTGTGGGCACCGGCACCGTGGTCAACAAGACGGCCATCAAGCAGTACCAGAAGGCTACGCGCGACCGCAGCGCCACCAAGTGCGCGGGTGGCAAGATCATCCGCGTGGAGGCGCACCCCATCCCCGAGCACCCCCGCCCGCGCCGCTGCAAGGGCCGCGTGGCGCTGGTGGGCGACGCTGCGGGGTACGTGACCAAGTGCTCGGGCGAGGGCATCTACTTTGCGGCCAAGTCGGGTCGCATGGCTGCGGAGGCGATCGTGGAAGGCAGCCGCAACGGGGTGAACTCGGTGGACGAGTCGGACATGCGTACCTACCTGGACAAGTGGGACCGCAAGTACTGGGCCACCTACAAGGTGCTCGACATTCTGCAGAAGGTCTTTTACCGTTCCAACCCCGCTCGCGAGGCGTTCGTCGAGCTCTGCGCCGACGAGTACGTCCAGAAGATGACCTTCGACTCCTACCTCTACAAGACGGTGGTGCCGGGCAACCCGCTGGACGACGCGAAGCTGCTTGGGAACACCATCGCCTCGCTGCTGCGCGCTAACGCGATGAAGAGCCTCGCCTCCGTCTGAGTGCCGAGAACCCTAGAACACTTTTTTACATTCTTCTACTACATCGTGCGCCGTCTACAGTCGCTACTACCCTTAGGCCACTCTAGCTGAACACGCCCGCCAGAGGGCTCTGCTCCTCCCTCAGGCTGCGCCCGCCGCCGCCCGTGGTGCCCGAGACGCGGTCCAGAGGCGCCAGGGGGGGCCAGCACAGCGGGTGGGAAGCCCGCTGGGCTACGCCTGGCAGCAGAGAATCGTCCATCAGGTCTAGTCCGTCAGTCTCGAAGTCCAGCAGGTCGTCCTCGTCCAGCAGGCCGTCCGGGCCGGGCAGGGGCGGGCCGCCCTCGTTCTTGGCAAAACGGCCACCCACGCGCGGCCGGGAGTCGGCCAGCATCTTGCGGCATGCGTACTTGATTTTGCGATCAAAATTGCGCTCCTGCGAACCGCACGCGTCAGCAGCTGCGCAGCACACGCGCTGCAGGCGGGCGCTGCGCACGTGTCGCTTCTGGCGGTAGCGCAGGATGCGCAGGCGCCGCTCCTCCAGCGTGTATTGCCCTGGAGACGCGAGATGCAGACCCGCGCGTCAGAGCACTGCGGATTCCCCCCACGCCGGTAAGCACGCACCCACGCGGTATATGCCGTCGTCCAGGGGACCCTCAGCCTCAGCCTCAGCCATGCTTGTGGAGGAGCGCAGCGAGCTGGAGTATGCGCTCAAGTCGCCCGTGCTCTGCACGCGGCGCAGCATGGGGCGCGTGGCGGCTGCAACTGAGGAGAGCTGGAGGCGGCGCGACGTGCGCGTCTTGGTGTTGTTGGTGGCCACCGCAGGCTCCTCCTTGAGGGCGGGCGCGGCAACCGGGGCAGCCGGGGGGGGCGGCGCCATGAGCACAGTGGTGCTCGCGGCCGGCGCGTGACGGACGCCGGGTGGCTGCAGCGTGGGCACCTGCGCTGGGCGTGTGACCAGGGTGCGTGGCTTGCGCTGCACCGGCACCCCGGGGCGCTGCAGCGCGAACACGTTCATGGGCACCGGCGCCGCGGGTGCAGCCAGCTCAATCCCCCCCGTCTCGTCGCCCTCGTCCACGGTGAAGGGCAAGCCAGGCAGAGGCCGGAACAGGAGCGACGAGTCCATGACCCCGCCCACCCTGCAGGCGGCGCGTCAGCACGCGCCTGTGCGGCTGGGAGAGCGCGGGATGCGCACCGCTGCGTGAAGACGGTGGTGCTCTTCTTTGGGACCCACAAGCGCAAGTCAGCACCTTGGAGGCGCAGCATCGCGCATCCCTTGCGCACCTCCTGCGAGTGCACGCGCGACATCGACTCCAGGTCGCCGGTGCTGAAGGCGACGCGGGTCAGCACCCGCTCCTGGTGGGCACCCGCCTTCTTGCTGTCCAGCTCTGGAAGGAACACCGGACACGCATCAGCACCGCACGCAAACATACCCTCTCGCCGCACGCACCGCGCGCTCCCTTGTGCTGGCCAGTCGTGCGCAAGAGCAGGTCGTCCTCCGCCGACAGCTAAACAGGGGGGCGGCCACGCGTCAGCTGTGCGTTCAGCCGCGCGCCGAAGCCTTCCACGCGTGCAGTCTCCCGCGCCACCACGCGTTGCGTTGTCCATGGTGGAGCGAGACGGCTGCTACTATTTGTGCGCTTTTCACCTGCAGCAAGTCCTGGCCTGAAACGTCGTTGAACTGCGACGGCGCCGCGCGCGAAGGGGCGTCAGCAGGGCGGTCGCGCGAGCCTGGCCAGCCGCGAAAGCGGGGCGCGGCGCGGCGGACCGCAGGAGATGCCCGAATGCCATTGTCGGAAAGCGTCGCCCGCTGGAACGGCATCTTGGAACCACCGCTGCGGTGCCGCGACAACAACACCGAGAGCCGCGCGCACCAGAAAGCTCTCCAGCTCTGACAGCGAGTCGAGCGTCGCCGAGCATCCGAGATCCGTCGCCTCGCTCGTGTCGCCCATGTGATCTCCCAGCAAGCCGCCGAACATCAGTGTGCTAGGCGATAGGCGATAGGGCGTCTCAGGTGCGTTGCGCGGCGCCCGAAGAAGCTGCTAAGGTGCTGACTGGACCCACAGCCACTTCCCACGTTCACCGCAGGGGCGCACCCGGTAGCCATCGCACCAGCAGACTTAACACACGCTAAGTGCCCGGGCACAAACCCGGCCACCGCCGGGTGCGACCACCGCAACTCGCGAAGAGCGCCTCCTTCCACCCCCGCTGCACCCTCACTCCGCGCGTTCACGCACGAACGCACGCGACGTAACCCTCTGAGGAGGCCTCTCGAGTCCCTTGTTCGAACAGACATTCGAACAGACATTCGGTCGTACAATGCAGGACGACGCCGCGCCGGCGCTGCCGCCGCGCCGCCGTATCTGTGGAGGTGTGGACTGATAGCCTAGGGCGCCCGCCCAAAGACTCGTCGCAGCGGAAGACGCAGAGCGGCAGCACCCTTTGCGCGCCTCGCACACACATCCGCGCCACCTTGCCGCGCAGCGTACGACAAAGACCTTGACTTAGTTCAGCAGCGGAGTTGGTACGGCTGACCAAACGAAGAAACGGTGCATCTGTGGAGTCTTAAGCGCCCCTCTCAGTCGGGTTGGAAGCCAGTGCGCCTGGCTGGCTGAAATGGACCTGGCTGAGCTGTTGTCGCATCCCGTGTTTGCCGCACTCGCAGCGGTGCTCTTCCTGCCGCTGCTATTCCGCCTGCTGGGCGGCCGGCGGCGTCTGCGGCCGGTTGCGCTGCAGGCTGGACTGAAGGCACGCTCTGTCCGCGGGGGTCTGGGAGTTGGCACGCACTCACGCGCTCCTGCAGGTTGAGCTGATCCTGGCACACCGGGAGGACGTCTCACACGACACACGCCTCTTCCGCTTCGCCTTGCCGGTGCGCGCGCGCGGCGGAGTGCTGCGCGCGTACCGGCAGGCGGTAGCTCACTGCGCATCAGACGCCGGAGCACGTGCTGGGACTGCCCGTGGGGCAGCACGTCAGCATCTCGTACACCGACGCCCAGGGTGCAGAGGTGTCCCGGTCCTACACACCCACCAGGCAAGCTGGCAGGCCTGAGCAGCTTGTGGCCTGAGCAGAGGCCTGAGCAGCTTGCGCATGCACTCACGCGCCTCTGCGCAGTTCCGACGACGACCTGGGGCGCCTGGACCTGGTCATCAAGGTCTACTTCCGCGACGTGAACCCCAGGTTCCCCGAGGGCGGCGTGATGTCGCAGCATATGGAGTCCCTGAAGCTGGGCGACAAGGTACACCCCGCTCCCTCACTCTTCTCTCGCGCGCGCCTGACTGGCGCTGCAGCTCACGTTCCAAGGACCCAAGGGCCGCTTCACGTACAAGAAGCGGGGCGTGTTTGCCGTCAGAAGGCTGCCCTCGCAGGTGCTTGCGCCGCCCCTCAGCCATCCCCAGCCGCTCACTCTGCTGCGCGCCGCAGGGCGGCGGGGAGGAGCTGCGAAAGTGCACGCGGGTGGGCATGATAGCTGGGGGAACGGGCATTACCCCAATGTTGCAGATCATCAGTGCTGTGCTGAAGGACAAGGGCGACAAGACAGAGGTGCTGCATGCCGCCGCCCTTCCTCGCATGCAGCGCCTGAGCATGTGCGCATCCCTCCACTCCCTTCACCTAGCTCTCGCTGCTGTTCGCCAACCAGACAGAAGACGACATCTTGTGCCGCAGCGTGCGTGCGCCTGCGCAGCGCCTGTGAATGTGCTGCAGCTGAATGGGCGAGCGCAGGAGCTGGATGCGCTGACGGCGAAGCACAGCAATCTGAAGGTGTGTGCACTCTGTGGGCGCTCTCACTCTGGCGCTGTCACTCACGCAACGGGCTCTGCGCCAGGTGCACTATACCCTGGACCGCCCTCCCGCAAGCTGGGCGTTCAGCACCGGCTTCATCTCCGCCGACATGGTCCAGAAGCACCTCCCACCGGCGGGGAGTGGCACACAGGTGCGCGCGGCTGAAGCGAGCAGCACCCCGCGATGCTGTGCTCACACACCCGCAGATCCTGGTGTGCGGCCCGCTGCCCATGATCAAGTTCGCCTGCCGGCCCGCGTTCGAGAAGCTGGGTTTCACAGAGGACCAGCTGCTGATCTGGTAGGCCTTGCCGAGCATGCTCATGTTGTACTATTGCCGCACTCGTCATAACGTGTGCGCTTGTGCTGTGTCGCCAGCCACCAACAACCTCGCATAACATCGTCGGCCGACACCACCACGACCTGCCTGGTGCGCAGACTTGCTCCCCTCGCGCACCGTTTTTCTCCAAGGCTCTCCAACGCGGAGACGCGCGCTGTGCAGCACAGCTTGTGACGAAACAACGTTTGATGCGCGTGCAGAGCCTCGCCAGCCGACTTGCTCTGCTGGCGCACGGAGGTCACACCACCCGCCACTCGTTACAAGCTGCGCTCTTTGCAGCGGTAGCGGTGGCTCTGAGCGCTCGTCCGCAGTGCGATGCGGAGTCTGCGCACGCGGCCGCCGCCAAGGAGTGCGCAGGAGGAGAGCGCCCGGCGGCGGCGCCGACGTCCAACAAGTCGACTGCCAAATGGCGGGTCTACACGGACGTCGGGCGGGACCTGGTGAATCAGGCGCGTGCTTCCACGGCCTAGGCTGCTCAAACTGCGCTCATTCCGTCCTGCCAGGGCAAGTTGGACGACGCGGAGCGCTATCTGCGGCGCGCGCTGCAGGAGGCGCGGGCTGGCTTCGACCGCGGCGACGCGCACGTCGCGGCGGCTCTAAATAACCTGGCGGAGCTGCACAGGCACGACTCTGCCCGCGGGCGCGCCTGCGTTTGCCTGGCTGAGTGCCTGGGTCGCAGGCTGCAGAGGCAGTTCCACCTGGCTGTGCCCTTGTACGAGGAGGCGCTCGCGCTGCTGGTGCGCCGTTCCCAGGCTGCTCCTCTACTGTCGACCGTGCACTGGCTGAGCGCCCTTGCTCGCAGGAGGCTGCGCTGGGCGCGTCACACCCCAGCGTGGGCAGCACGCTGCACAACCTGGCCGGCTTGCACCTCCAGCAGCGCAACTTCCCAGCCGCTGCAGCTGCCTACCGGTCGGCGCTGGCGCGCAAGGAGGCTGCGCTGGGGCGGCTGCACCCGGAGTATGCGGCGACGCTGGCGCAGCTGGCGGAGGTGCTACGGCTCCAGGGGCGCCTGGCGGACGCGGCTGCGCTGCTGCGCGAGTCGACGGATGTGCTAGACTCCATCGGCGCGGGGCACACGCGCCCTGCGCTGCTGCGACTGGGCCGCCTGGCGCAGGTGCTGGCCGAGGCGGGGCGCCAGTCAGAGGCGGTGGCGGTGCACCGCCGACTCGTGCAAGCGGCGGAAGGCGGCGCGGATGCGCTTTCGGCGCGCGCCCTGGTGGGGCTGGCGGACGCGCTGCGACATTGCAGCATGGGCGAGGCAGAGGCGCACAGCCTGTATGTGCGCGCCCTGGGTCTGGCTCAAGAGCAGCAGCCGCTCGCCGCCGCCGTCATGCGCCGCCTGGCGGATGCGGAGCTGGACGACGGATGCGCGCGCGCGCTGGACCAGGCGCAGGAGCTGCTGCGAACCGCGCTCCCGCACCTGCACCAGGCGGCGGAGGCTGGCGGCGCCGACGGCGCGGCCGCGTACGAGCTTGCAGCCGCGCATGTCGCCGTGGTGGCTCTCAGGCGCAGGCTGGGCGACCAGGAGGGGGCAGCCGCGGCTGCGACGGAGGCCACCAGGCTTCTGGAAGCTGCCCAGCCGGGACCCGGCCGCGACGCGCTGCGGGCGCGGCTGCAGCGGGTGGTTGGGCGTGACGGGGAGCCGGCAGGGCCACAGGCAGGGTGCTGAATTACGAACGCGAAAGCCAGCTGTCAGCAGCGCTCTTGCCCGAACCCGAACAACAGTACCACCACGGTTGATCCTTGATCGTTTAGTTGTAACGTTGTATCGTACGACAGCCTATCGCCCTCCGCTCGCCGGTTTGAGGCCTTAGCGCCGTGTGGTCCGGAACGTGAGAGGGTGCCTGGAGCGTGAGGGGTGCTCGGTGTCCCTTCTACCATGGCCGCGGTTGCCATCTCCTTCGCCGCGCTGCGCCGTGTCGCGGAAGAGCGCACGGCTGCGTGTATCTCGGGGGTCGGCCTTCACCGGTGCGGGAAAAACGGCAGTTTGCAGCGCGGCGGAGCGGCGAGCCTGAAGTGGCCGTTTGCCGGCCTCGCGCCGGGTCGCCGCGCCGCGCCGCCTGGAGCTCTGCGACTGCACGCCCGCGGCGTCTGCTCTCCCTGCAGCGCCGCGTGGCCGCGTGCTTTTGCTCGAGACCCAGGGACTGACGCAAGGCGCTCCTCTTGTGTAGCGCATGGTTCCATGACCGCGTGCTCCTCGCCCACCGGGAGGCGCACCCGCCGGCCGACGAGTGCGCGCACTCTCACTGCTGTCGCCGACCGCGCGACTGAGAGCGCCCGCAGGAACGCGTCTGTGAAGCGTGCCAAGACAAAGGCACGTCGCGTCCCCACCGCTGGCCACCGCTGCAGCACACCTCTAAGTGCCCACCGCCCACGTGCAGACCGCAGCGGAGGCCAAGGCTGCGACCAAGGCTGCAGATGGTGCGCGCGCACGCGGACGCGCGGCTCTGCGATGGGCCTCACACCTCCTCCAAAGCAGGCGCCGAGGCTGCCGCGCGGCCCCTCCGTGCCCGCCGTGGCCGCGCGCAGGAGGAGAAGGACGGCTCTGCGGAGGAACCGCTGGCTGAGCAGGACTCTGGTGTTGAGGAGCCAAAGGCCGCCGCTGCAATGCCCCCGCTGGCGCCCCCTTCCAGCCTCGAGGCGGCGGCACCGGAGAGATGCCAGGCGCGTGCGCGCCGGCACCTGCGCCCGCCGCGCTCTGCTCACCTCGCACGCCAGACGCAGGCTGATGCCTTGTCATGCGCGGCTCCGGACGCGCTGCAGCACTCCATCTCTCCTGCCCAGCAGCACAGCGTCGCAGAAGCCAGGGCGTGCGATGAGCCGCAGGCGAATCAGGAGGTGGTGCGCCTGCACTCGCTTGCACCCACTTTTCGCCCACTTTTCGCTCACTCCCGCGCAGCTCGCCCTGCAGTTCGAGGAAGCCATGTCAGTGCCGCTGCCGGGCTCCCCAGCGCCATTGCCGACCGTGGAGCCGGCGCCACAAGCCCCCTGCACGCTTGAGGCCCCCCCCGCACCCCCGCACGCGCCCCCTGCGCCCGCCCAGCAAGAGCCGGCAGCGCCGCCCGCCGGGACAGCTGTTGCGGTGAGTGCGCGTTGGCGGGGCGCATGCGCGCGTCTCCGCAGCAGTGGTCTGACCCTTCCCCGCCTCCTGTGCAGCAGCCTACCGACGCGACGGGCGTCAAGCGCGCTGCCAAGGTGCCCTCGCTGCAGATGGCCGAGCAGGCGCGCAAGAAGGAGGAGCAGCTGCTGCTGGAGCGCAAGCTGAAGAAGGAGGAGCTGGAGCGTCAGCGAGAGGCTGCGCGCCGCGCCGCCGTGCAGCCCGTGCCCGCGCAGAAAGAGGGCGACGTCGGCGCCAAGGCTGCCGCGTGCCTGGCCCCGTCCAGCACGAGCGGCCTCGCCGCCGCCGCCAGGGCGCCGGAGGGCGCAGCCAAGGCCACGGCGCTGCCTCGCCTGAAGCAGGCCATGGAGGTGCGCCCCTTCTTACAGCCGTCACGGCCTCTCGTCCGACGCACGCGCTACTGTGCCACAGGCTCGCGCACAGTTGAACGAGTCGCACCGCCGAAACCTGGAGCAGGCAAGCAAGGCGCGTACCTCGCCCTCGCCCCACGCGTCTGTGCGCAGGCTCACGTTGTTGCGCTTCTTCTCCCAATTCGACAGGAGGAGCCCGCCGCCGCGCCTAAGCCTGCTGAGCCGGCTGTGGCATCCAAGGTTCGTGTCTAAGGCCTCTCTGCGACGGTTGCCCCTCTCACGCATCTGTCTTCCCAGGATGACGCGCGACTGAAGCGCGTGGAAGAGATGCGGCTGGCGCGCAAGGAGCAGGCGCGTCTGTCGCTCACACTTTCAACGAACAGCGGTGCCTGAGGCTGCCCCGTCGCCAGGAGGAGCTGGCACTCGCTGCGCAAAAGGAGGAGGAGCGGCAGCGGCAGATGGTCACGGACTGCGGAAGGCAAGCACGCAAGGGTGCTGCGCTGCGCGGCTCTCGCTAATCGGCTCCCTCCGCAGACTGCTCACCACGACCGCAGAGCCCGCACATCGCGTGCCCGCAGCAGCCCCGGTCGCTGCGCCGGTCGCCCTTGCAGCGCCGCCGCCGGCTGCGCTGCCCGAGAGGGCGCTGCCCCCGCCCGCCGCGACTCCCGCCCCGCGCAGCGCAGAGCCGGCTCGCACAGCCGTGCCCGCGCCCGCGGAGGTATTCACGTCCTATGAGATCTCGCCCTACAAGAGCGGCTCTGACAGGTGCGACCCCTTGCACTGCTGCACTGCCACGCAACTCACGCCCGCCCCGCACATTCCAGCGACGGAGAGGAGGAGCGCCCGCGCAAGCCGGTGCCGTCCTGGGCCCGCACGTGCGTGTTTGCCTTGCCTTGCCACGAGAGCTGGGCGCTGACCACCGTCCTATCGTGTCAGCGACGCGCTCGCGCCAGTCCTGTACGCGCAGGCCAAGGCTGACCCCGATGGCATCTTCCAAAACCCGTCCAAAACGTGCAGGTGCGGCATTACTTGCACCCTGTCGCGATGCAGCTGACCCTTGCTGCAGCCTCAGCGAGGTGTTTCAGTGCGCGGGCAACAAGAAGCGCGACTTCAGCCGGCGAGGCAGCTCCGGGAACTGGGCGGAAGACCAGCTGACGTGGAAGGCGCGCAGCGGGAAGGTCTTGCTGGGCACTGCGCGAGAGCTGACGCGGAAGTGCTGTGCCACAGGAGGAACTCAGTTTCAAGCGCCGCATGGGCTATTTGGGCGCCGACGGCGTTGCCACGGCAACGCCCAGATCCACCGGAGCTGCCGCCGGGGGGCGCTCGTGAGGGGCTCAACGGCTCAGCTCTGCTGACCCTTGCCCAGCCAGTCGCCCTTGCGTCGAGCATCCTGCAGCTCCGGGTCCTTGGCCCAAGCGGCGCCCTCCTGTAAGACATATCAACACCAAGCCACAAGCAAACTAAAAGTGAGCGTGCTGCGCGCCTGCGGCACCGGTGTTCCAAACACGGCAATGCGTTGTATCACGGTCTGCTCTGCACCCTCGTGGTTTGCAGGGAAGAAGAGGGCCAGAGAAGAGACCTTAGAGAAAAGCACGAGGCGAAGAGCAAGCTGGGACTCGTCGCCCTCCTTCAGCTCCAGTGTCTGCGTCGCAGGCAGGCTGGCGGCGGACTCGCAGTCTAGTCCTATGGGATTCGCAAACACCTGCAAACCACGCAGGAGCTCAGGCTTGTTAAAAGCGCGTCGGTTGTGGGAGCATACCCGCACAGAGGAAGGCCCCGTGCCACGGGGTGCGTGCAGTTGAAGGCCTGACACCTTCATGAGAGTTCGGAAGCGCAGTATAACGAGCAGCTCTGGGGCGCAGTGTTAGCGCGCGATGTGTCGGTGACTACCGTAAGAAGGACAGCCCGGAAACCCGCTGGCTACGCCAGGTGGAGCGGACCTGGGTCGACGTCACTCCGAAGAACAAGGTTGCTGTCCATTCGACGCTCCTCCGCAAGCGCGTTGAAAAGCGGGTGATCCACTTTTGCGTTGAGGCACTCGCACGTGCTCAGCTCCAGCTGCGCAAGTAGGTCAGACATTGTCAAACGTAAGTGTGAGGACTGTTCGCGGTCCGCAGTTCTTACGCGACACGTACGCGACAGTGTAAGGCGGGAGGCACTGCTGCGGAAGGGACGTAGGGACCGTCGAGCGACCGACCGCCCGCGCGGCGAGAGGAGGGACGTACGACAACGAGCAAGTGGCGCAGTCGGGCTCATCATCGTTAATGAGTGGGCCTCCTCTATGTGTTGAGCGACTGCTGTAGCTGCTCGCACGCCGCAGCGAGGGCCTCGCTGAGCCGTGTCGGGTCGCGTCCGCCCGCCTGCGCAAACGCGGGCTTCCCGCCACCCCCGCCGCCGCACATCTTGGCCAGCGGGGCAAGAAGCCCGCCGGCGGAGGCGCCCCGCTTGACCACGGCGGGGCTGAAGGCGGCGACAAGGCACACCTTGTCGTCCGCGGCCACGGAGCCCAGCACCACTGCGACGGGGTCGCCCAGCTGCGCCTGCAAATGCTGCGCCGCC
>Ga0209768_10002338_pt1 | contig 11819 bp, 7 predicted proteins | sample LauGreSBDMM110SD_3_FD_187564 | JGI IMG/M metagenome (GOLD analysis project Ga0209768, IMG submission 187564) | Freshwater lake microbial communities from Lake Michigan, USA - Sp13.BD.MM110.SD (SPAdes) (version 2) | ecosystem: Environmental > Aquatic > Freshwater > Lake | place: Lake Michigan... | reverse complement strand
TCAGTTTCTCCACTCCTATTTACTTGTGGTTGCTGGAAAACATGTGACCATAAATACAGGGTATGAAACAAGTTGTTATTATGCCCGGTGGCTTTCACCCTTTTCACGCAGGTCACGCTGCCTTGTACCAATCAGCACGACAAGCCTTTCCCGGCGCTGATGTGTATGTTGCTGCCACCAACGACACCAGCGACCGACCTTTTCCTTTTCAAGTCAAACAAAAACTAGCACAGTTGGCCGGTGTTCCTGTGGGTAGATTTATGCAGGTCAAATCACCGTTTGGTGCAGAAGAAATACTGGCACCATACAATCCTGATGACACACAGTTGATTTTTGTCAAGAGTGAAAAGAACAGCAAGACTGGTCCCAGTCCCGAAGGTCCTTTTCCGGCAGAACCTGATCCCAAAACTGGCCAGTTGCCCTTGGTCACTAGAGGTGCTAGAAAAGGTCTGCCTGTGAGTGATCGATTGCAATACTACCGTCCTGGCCAACCCATGGCACCCATGAGTCGTCATTCTTATCTTGCCTACTTGCCCACGGTGGAGTTTGGCCCTGGTATAACGTCAGGATCTGAAATACGAAATATCTGGCCCAAGTTCAATGAACAACTCAAAACTGATCTGGTTATGAGTTTGTATCCAAAAACACAAAACAATCCCAAGTTGGCAGCCAATGTGGTCAAAATGTTAGACACGGCCATTGGCACAGCAGTTGCAGAAAATCAAGGCTGGGCAGCCACTTACGAGTCTGTTGGCGGCATGCATGCTGTTTATCAAGATAGATACAATCAGCCTGTTAGAGAACAAGAGCAGTTGTCTGGCACAATCAGAGCAGTGCCCAAGGGAGACTCAGAATTAGATTGGGATTATTACTACAAAGATCAACTGATCGAACCAGGCACAGACATACATTCAAAAGTAAAAGATCTTCACTATACTCAAAAAAATCCTCACTATCAACAGTTCAAAGATGCGTTTTCAAATCCCAAGCCACCTGGTGCTGTGATACCACCAAACAAGCAGCCAGAAAATCAACCATCCCAAGATCGAATTGTGCCAGACTTGTCAAATCCTACAGGTCCTGATTATACCATTCCCAAACAATTTATTAAAGATCTAGACGGTAACCCTGTCAGGCTCAAAGATTTTGTGCCGGGCGACCCAAGGATCTCTGAAGACTATGTAGAAGAACGCCGTTCATCAATCAAAACAGGTCGCAAAAAATAACGCGACCTGCTACAATCTTTAAATACTAGCATATTTTAACGGAGAACCCATGTCAGACCAAGCACCGGTGACTACTACGCCACCAACCGATCCAGCAGCAACCAATCAAACAAATATTCAAGTAAACATTGACTATTTGCGTACCACACGAGTGCATATTTGCATGCCTTGTTATGGTGGGCAACTCACAGAGCAATGCTTTATGAGTTATATCAAATGGGCCAACTTGTGCCGTCAACTGAACATTGACTGGACTGTGGAGACCATGACCAATGAAAGCCTGATCAGTCGAGCACGTAACACACTCACAGCCAAGTTCTTGCACACCAAAGAATCAACACACTTGATGTTTATTGACGCTGACATTGGCTGGGAACCCTGGCACTTGTTGGTCATGCTGGACGCACAAAAAGATGTCATAGGCGGTTTGTACCCCATGAAATCATTGCCAGTAAAATGGTGTGTGAATGGCATTCCTGGGCAAGTGGAAGAACCTGGCTCAAATCTTGTGGAAGTCACAAAGACTGGCACAGGCTTCTTGTTGATCAAGCGTGATGTGTTTGAGAAGTTAAATGCACACCCTGCTACCAAGCCGTTCAACAATGACATTGGGTTGCCTGAAGAACTGAACCCGCACATGAAAACCTACTTCGACACTGCTGTGCGTGAAAACCGCTATTACAGTGAAGACTGGACTTTCTGTGAAAACTGGCGCGACATTGGTGGACAAGTATGGGTGGACAAACGTGTGCTGTTGCGTCACGTGGGCACATACACATTTGATTATGCCACGCATGAACAACTGTACAAGGATCTCAAACAGATGTTTGATCCTGCTGTGACAATACAAGCAAAACCTGCTGAAGGGCACGACTTGGCCAAAGAACCTGTGCCGGCAGTGGAACCCACAGTGATGGCGTCAAGCAAAAAGAGCAAGAAAGTCGCTGCCGCAGCCTAACGGTAAATACAACTTATGAACATTCATGAGTTGGACTCTTACAATCTTGGCGACGCAGTAAAATTTCACCGCCGTCTCAATCCCAGAATCTGGGGGCGAGACGAGCATTTGCTGCCAGAAGTGCGTGACAAACTGTTGGCCATTGCTGCCGACTTTCAAGAATTTTTGGGGGTGGATGACCTGACTGTCAAGGACATCACCATATCGGGTTCAAACGCAGCCTATTCATACACAAAAAACTCCGATATTGACCTGCACCTGGTGGTAGAAATGCCCAACGATCCTGTGTATCAGGAACTGTTCAATGCTAAAAAATATCAATACAACGACGAGCACAATATAAAAATTGGTGGTGCTGATGTAGAACTGTATGTACAACCTGCAGATCAAACTCATCACAGCCTGGGCATTTATTCAGTTAAAAATTCTGACTGGATCTCCATACCGCAACGCAAACGTGCCAAAATAGATGATGCCTGTGTGCGGGACAAGGTGTCAGACTTGGATGCTAGAATTCACGCTGCCGTACATTCAAAAGACCTAGGCCGTATCAGCACATTGTGGGACAAGATCAAAACCATGCGTCAAGCCGGACTTGAACAGCAGGGTGAGTTTGGTTGTGAAAACATCTCTTTCAAAATGTTGCGCAACAGCGGTTGCATAGCTGCGCTGAAAGACGCCAAGACCGCACTGCAAGATCTTGAACTAAGTTTACGTGAAGCAGACCGTCCTCAAAAGAAATTCCGTTATGGTTTCAGCGAAGACATCATGGATCCTACACAACAGCCTTACAGTTCGGCCAATGGTGTGGCACCAACAACCAGATCTTTCTTGGAAGACACAGACAACAGCAATGATGTTGTACAAGACTTTATTCGACAGGTCGCAATGGAACTGGGCATTGATCCCATGCCTGAGATTCATTTGCATACCAATCCTGAGTGGAGTGAGCACAACCACAGTTTTGGGCGGTATAATCCGGACTCACATACTTTAAATGTCAGTCTGCCCAATCGTCATGTGCTGGATGTGTTGCGCACTGTGGCTCATGAACTGGTGCATTGCAGCCAAAATCAACAGCACAACGGCTTGCCTGATGACGCAGGAGAAACTGGATCACGTTGGGAAAACGATGCCAATGCCCGAGCAGGCATCATCATGCGTGACTGGGCCAACAGTCATCCCGAACACTTTGCACATGATTCATTGGAAGAAAGTCAAATTGACCATAAACGGGCTGCTGATGCAATCACTACAGCATTGTCCACTTCAGTACAAGAGCAACAGCAACCGCCAGGCAATGATGCACAAACGCAACAACCCAGCACAGTTTTGCAAATGTTAGGCAGTGCTATGAAACTGTACGGACTGAGCAAACTTAATGTGCCTGGTGCCAAGGAAGAATTCACACAAGAGTTTAAAAATTACATCCGTGCCCAAGGTGGTGATCCCAACGCACAAAATCTCAGCCGCATTTATCAAATGCAACAACAACCACAACCACAACCACAGAATGAAAGCGCATCAGGATATATTCCCAAAAACAAACGAGAAGCAGCCATGCCACAGTATGCCATGGCTCTTTCGGTGGACATCAAGCCTGGGCAGGTAGGCAAGGAAGCCAACAAGCTGGCATTAAAAACTGGACGCAATGGCGAACCAGGCCTGTTGATGCCCGAGGCTCAAAACTTGTTGCGTGAGTTTGCTGAGTTCACAGAAGAACAAGACAACTTGTTTGAAATCACCATGAGTCCCTCGAGTCTCCGGAAACTCAGCGCACAAACTGGTGCCTTGGCAGGTATGGAATTTGAAATGATTGTGCCCAACATCGAGGGCAACGACGACGGCGATCAAGAACCCGATTATGAATATGATGAACGTTGCCGCAGTATTGAAGATGCTGTGCAGTTTTTCCATGACGGTGATTGGAATGGTCGTAGAGATGTTGAACGCATGCGTGAAAGAATGCAGAATGATTTTCAGGAATGGCTGGATGACAAACTCTATCGAGACTGGGAACGCAACGGCGAAGAATACCTAGAAGAATGGGTGCCCAACAACGTGGACGAATCAGAATGGAATCCCGAAGGCCTGGAAGGCGAAGCTCGTCAAGAAGCCTTGTTGGAATTAATTGCAAACATGCATAGCGACCCTGGCGGCAGTAATGCTTTTGATGAGTACCGAGAAGAAAATTTTGAAAGTTATGACGAAAGCGACTGGCTGGATGCTGAAGATTTAGATCTCATGAGCGGCGTTGAAAACGCCTACAGCATGAGTTGGCCGCATTGGACCACTCCAAGCAGTGGCGAAGGTAGCATTGAAGAAGTTGCCGACAGTTTTAGAGACGCAGTGGGCCGCCCAATACTAGCCAGCACTACTTATCACAGCGGCCGAGTTGAACGACCCAGCACCACAAACTTACAATACATTGTGGAACCTGATGGCAGTTTAAATCCTGATGACAGTGATGACCAAGGTCTGGAGTTTGTGAGCCCGCCCTTGCCCATTGAAGAACTGCTGAGTGATTTGAACAAGGTCAAAGCCTGGGCTGATCGCACTGGCTGTTATACCAATGACTCAACTGGCTTGCACATCAACGTAAGTGTGCCTGGCTGGACTGGTGGCACTGATCAATTGGACTATGTGAAACTGGCCCTGTTACTAGGTGATGAATTTGTGCTAGACTCATTTGGTCGTGCTGGCAACACCTATGCCAAGTCAGCCATGGGCAAAATACGTGACGCAGTGAGAAAAAGTCCTGATCGAGCAAAAGAACTCATGGACCGAATGAAGTTGGGCATGGACCAGTTGGCCAGCAAAGTGGTACACAGTCGTAGCACAGAAAAATACACATCAATCAATGTGAAAGATGGATACATTGAATTCCGCTCACCTGGAGGCGATTGGTTGAATGACAACTTTGCGGAGATTGACAACACCCTGCGCAGATTCACAGTAGCTCTGAGTGCGGCTGTGGACCCTGATGCATATCGTCAAGAGTACTTGAAGAAACTGTACAAGTTATTGGATGTGTCGGGCGAAAAAGATCCACTGTCGTACTTTGCAAAATTTGCCGCTGGTGAACTGCCTAAGGCAGCACTGAAAAGTTTTGTGCGTCAAGCGCAGTTGGAACGTGGTGTCAACCGTGGCAAAGAAACAGGCCCAATGGTGTGGAAAGTTTCAAATCCACCACAAAGTCTTGCCAGTATCGAAGTGGTGGCTAATTCAAAGGAAGAAGCCATCAAACGAGCCACAGCACAAGATGGCTATCCTAGTTGGGCCAACACTATCAATTCGGTTGTGGCCGAACCACTTCGTCCTTACAAACAAGAGCCAGTAGCACCACAAACCCAAGGTGTTGATACCCGTGTGGATTACGAACTCTACAGCAGAGCATCAGGTGCAGTGATTGACACATTCCCGGCTCGCAATGACGATGAAGCAATAACTAGATTGAGTGACTACATAAACTTTGGTGCTGGACAAAGCAATCCTGACAATTTTGATGTGCGCCGTGCTGGTCAAGCACCTATCCCAGGAAGCACTTTGGATCTACAACGTCAGCGAGCCGCTGCTGGTGCAGACGCTGCCCAAGGTGGCATCATTGACGTTGACATTGACCTTGAGCCTGCGCCAGCACCACAGCCCGCAGGCCAGGCACAATGGAACGGACAATGGAAAGTTCTAGTTGGCGGTCAAGAAGTATACCGCTTTGGTGGCGTGGGCAACAGTCAAGCAGATGCCAACAGAATAGCAGCCGCTTGGTTGCGTGACAACGGACAAGGTGTATCTGGCGAAGGCTTTGAAGTATATCCGGTGATGAACGAAAGTTTGACTGAAACCAATCGACTCACACTCCGAGACTTCAACGTCAAACTCAGTCCCCATCATCGTGATCAAGCACATGCCAAAGGTGTTGATCTTCGCAGGGTAGATGATGTGTTGTTTAACCTCAGCAAGGTCAAAGACAAAATCATGAGCCTGGAACCTGGCAGAGCCTTTATTCTTCATGATGGTCAAGGCACCGGTCTGGGCATGCGTCGACACCTGGGCAACCGATTGACCTTGGCCACAGTGTATCCTGTCAGTCCAGGATTTAACAAAGGTCTGTACCCAACTTTTCGAGTTGACACTGTGTCTGGAATAAACGAAGACTCAGAACAAAAGCCAGTGACCATCTACACAAATCCTGCCAATCAAGGTGCCACAGTGGATGACAGCATAAAGAAAAGTTTGCCAGTGATCCAAGTACCTTTTGACAAATTACAACAGTGGGAAAGTCATAAAACAATGCAAGATCCACGAGTTGCTGATTGGGTCAACACGAATCTTTTACCACAATTACAACAAAATGGCACACTAGATCCGTTGTCTGTTTGGGCTAATGATGGTGAACTTTTTGTAATAGATGGAAATCATAGATTTGTGGCCTACCAAGAGGCAGGATATCAAGGCCGTGTCCCTGTACAAATAGTTCCTGACGAAATGATAACCATTGTTGACACAGTCATGAACGAACAAGGTGTGGCGGAAGCACGTAAAAACCCAGAACAGAATACAAAATATCAGTCTGGGTGGGCAGAACTAGCAGCATGGGCCCGTAAGAATAACGTTTGGTTAAAACCACATGAATGGGCAATTAGCATGACATACGTGCCAAAGCTAGGAATAAACCCAGCGCCAGGAATCAGCGAAGATACTCCAAGAGGCATATACTTTTATCCGTTTCAATGGGCATATTCAGTCAAAATGGATAAAGAAGCATTGCCGTGGGCCGATAACGCACCATACATACAATTGTTTCAATATTCGACCGGTACCGAATTGCATGACCCTAACCAGATTCCATTAGCAAGTGCTGTAGCACAATTAAAAAATTACGGAATAACTGACGAAGATATTGCTGCCGAAAAAGAAAACGACCCCAGTATATCCACATATGGATTGTTGGTTTGGTGCCTTGGCAGGAAATACGACGACAACAAAAGAGTTTCTATACTTAACAAAGTGTTGAGAAATCTTGGATACGATTATATGATAGATAACGGCAAAGGATGGATTGCAATAAATGAACCAACCCAGGGCGTTGTACTAAATCCAAAAATTATAGACAAAGTAGTTACGTTTAATAATTATACTAGAAAAAAAGAACAAGGCATGGCGGAGGGCAAACAACCGGGCCAGGCAGTGGTTGATGCCATACTCAAAGTCATGCCCATAGCACAAGAAATTTGGTTCCATGGCAGTCGTGCTACAGGCAAACATCGTAAAAACAGTGACACTGATATCTTGGTAGTGGTACCTGATGATCTTGTGGGTGATCAGTATCTTGGCGTGGTGAGAATATTACAAAAACTATCTTCCCACTTTGACAACTATGACATACAACCCACCCATCCAGGATACAACATACACCTCATAGCACAAGAAGAAGGCCGATTGCTTTGGTCCAACAAGCAAGACGTGGCGGAAGACCAGGTTCATGAAGCTGACGCTTCGACAGTACAATTCCAAACAGCATCTACTGACAATTATCAAAGTAGTTTTACTGTCACTGCAATCGCTGATGGAAAAAATGTTGGGCATTTTTCATTTTTTAGAGATCCCGAAACTGATGACGTACACAATCAGGCAGAAGTGACTGATGATGTGCGCGGTAAAGGTTATGGCAAGGCCTTGCTACTCAAAGCTATTGAAGTTGCAAATGATCATGGATTGGGATTTCAAGAAGATAGTCAAAGCCTAAGTCGTGCTCAAAGCAGAGTGTATGACAGTTTATATGATGCTGGATGGATTGTAGATGCTGACGGCTATTGGTTTTTGACTCCTGAAGGCGAACAAGAACTTGCTAGACTAAGCACAATACAGCAAGGTGTAGCGGAAAACTTTGCTGATGGCAAGAATCCTGGGCGCAAAGGCCTGGCCAAACGTTCGGGAGTCGATACCAAAGCGTCAGTGAGCAGTCTGCGTAAAACAGCAAAGAATTCATCAGGTGAAAAGCAACGCATGGCCCACTGGCTGGCCAACATGAAAGCCGGCAGAGCAAAGGCCAAAAGAAAATGAGAATACAACAAATTGTAGAAGCTGCTGAACGTGGCCGTACCCTAGGTGGATTTCCCATCAAAGTACTGAATGTGGAACAAGGTGCCACAGACGAAGCACTCAAATTGGATGCACCACAACGGTCTATGTCAACCCAAGACATGCAAGACTATGCCACTCGTATCAAGACTGGCACCAAGACCAAGGCCGACCGGTTCCGACCCATCATACACGGCAGCAATATCAAGGCCATCACTCGGGACGACGGTGGTACTGAGTGGGATCTAGACGATTTGAAAAGTCAGATCATGCAGCCGCCAAGACAGATCCTGGGCACCAATGCCAAAATGGCCAAGAGCAAAGAGGAAGGCGCCATCACATATGACTTGACCTTGCCGGCCTTGAGTGGCATTGTGGTGGATGAAGAAACTGGTGAGTTTGTAGAGGTCATAACCTGCCCAGGTGCTGGCGAATGTCAAACCTACTGCTATGCTAGAAAAGGCGGCTATGTGATGTTCCCAGCCAGCTCGATGTCAGCGGCACAGGCCTTAAACTTTCTTGTGAATCATCCGTCAGACTACATGGAGAAGTTTGACGGCGAAGTAAAAAAAGCCGCAGCATTGGCCAGCAAGAATGGCATCAAACTACTGGTGCGCATTCATGACGCTGGTGACTTCTTTAGTAAAGAATACTACAACTTGATGATGGATGTGGCCAAGAACAATCCTGATGTGAAGTTCTACTTCTACACCAAGATGGGGCAAATAGTCACAGACCCTGACACACCGGACAATGTGGTCAAACAGTTCTCACCAGGTGCACAAAGTCGCGAAGTCAAAACAGTTCAACTACAGCGTGATGCCGGCCGACATGTGAAAGATGCTGTCACACTGCCCAAAGACATGTTCCGTGAGTTGTTTGTGACTGATGCCAAGGGCAAGTATGTCAAAGACGAAAAAGGCCGTACACAGGTCCGGAGCAACGACGCATGGCAACAGTTTCGTCAGGAGCTGGGTACCAAGTACAAGATTGATCCCAACACTGTGATCACATATGACGAGATGAATCGCATACCCGAAGGGCCTGCACCCAAATGGAACGTTGTGGTGTTCCCTGCAGGGCACGGCGATTTAGGCGCAAGCCGCCTGGACGTGGCCAATCAATTTCTAATGTTCCACTGATATGAGAAACTACATGAACTTGATCGAAGCAGTGCAACGAGGCTGCCCCTTGGCCACACATGACATAGATGAAAATCTAAAGAATCGTCAAACAGCCATAGACAACTATCACTACGGTCCTGCCAATCCTGATCAACCTGAGGACTACTGGAAAAAAAGTGCAAAAATTTTCAATGTGAGTGTGGCCACTGCCCGTACCATGCAGTGTGGCAACTGTGCAGCATTTGATGTGAGTGACAGCATGAGAAAGTGTATGAGTGATGGCATACGTGGTGATCAAGCATCAGTGGACGCCAATGCCAGCATCAACCTGGCTGACCTGGGCTACTGCAACTTCTTGCACTTCAAGTGTGCGGGCTCAAGATCATGCAAGGCCTGGGTCACAGGTGGTCCCATCACTGAAAAAGACAAGCACAAGAGTGCGGATTAAACTCAGCCATGAGACATCATGAACTCACTGCCGAAGCCAGCCCCAGCACACTGGCCGGAAGTTTTACTCCAGATCTTGTGACCAGCAAGACTTGGCTGTGCAATCATTTAAAAAAAGAACTGGATGGTCGCAGTGCAGGTGACATTTATATCTTGGGTGCCTGGTACGGCAACATGGGTATATTTTTACAACAGGCCATGATTGACTTTGATCGGCTGATCATGGTAGAAATCAACCCACATCGACTGGCCACAGCACGACGACTGCTGGAGCCCTTGTACCGTGCAGGCCGATTAAAACTGGTACTGGGTCGTGCTGAACAAATTAAGTATCCCGACAAACGCATCACAGTGATCAACACCAGTACCAATGACATAAGTCGTGTATGGCTGCAACGTGTGCCCGCAGGCACACTCACAGTGATGCAGGGCCGGGATAACTTGGTGGATCCCCGAATTGAAACTGAACGTGCTGGCGTGTTTTATCTAAAGTTTCCCCTGGAAACCACTGTGTATTGGGGTCAACGCCGCTTGCGAGATCCTGAAACTCGCTACACACGCTACATGAAGATTGGTTATAAATAACATACTATGAATTTAAACGACCTGTTTAACGAAGAAAAAGTGCGCCTGGATCCCAAATGCTGGACTGGCAAAAAGATTGGCAACCCTAAAACCAAGGTCAAGGGTGGTGTTCGTGTGAACAACTGTGTGCCTGCTGAGAGTGTGGCGGAAGAGTATGAACTGGCCGGCGTAGATGTTGCATACGACCTAGGCCGCAGAGCATACCGAGAACGCAAGACCATCAAGGACAATCCTTACAGTGCCACAAGAGAAGCTCGCAAATACGACGAGTGGGAAAAAGGATTAGAACGCGGCAAACACGATGCAAATGATGCCAGACTTTTCCGCAGTAGTGTGAGAGAACAAGGTGTGGCAGAAAATGCTGGTCACCCACTGAGTGTACAACAGTTGGCCGCCATCAGTGATACCGCACTGGATCAAGCATACGGCTACGGTCGTAGCACACCAGGCAACACATTTGGCTGGCAGGCCAACATGAAGTCGGCTGCCTATGCCAAACAAATGATTGATCAAGGTGTCACAGATATTGAAGCCATCAGTGATGCCATTCACAAAGGATGGAATACCACTGCTCAGGCATTTGTTCAAGATCCCAAACAGTTTGATGACACAGCAAAGTTGGCAGCAGCCGGCAAACTAGAAGCCAAACTTCAACAGCGAGCACAGTTGATGAAACAAAACTATGCTCAACTACCTGAAGAAGAAAAAGAAAAAGACCGTGTGGTTGCCCGTGCATTATTGCAGGCCATTCGTGGCGAACAAGGTGTAGCAGAAGGCCAGCTGGAATTAAACACCCCAGACCCTGTGGTGGTAGTGCAAGACCTCAAAGGTAAGATTCTAGATAAAATAAATTTATCCGTGGCTGCACAAAAATACAAACTAGGGCCACCACAAAACATAAAAACTCAGTTGGCACATCAAAATTATACCACAATTGGAAACTATGTCATAGTGTCTCCCATGAGCGGGCAGCCACAAGATCAAACAACCACAGGACAGAAGCAAGCCTTTACTGCCACCGAAGGCGAGCAACAGCCGGGCGCGGACTATCGTGACCCCAAAGAAGTTGACTATGATGATGAATACGATGACATGGTGGCCAGAGTAAAGGAACTGGCCGGACTGGGTCCCATGAAGACTGTGTACGATCCTGCCAAGCGTGTGTATCGCAACATGCCCATAGCCCAACAGCCTAAAAAATGAGAGCAAGAGAGTTTGTTGCAGAAGCCTTTGACCAACCCTATCCCATTCAATGGGAAGAAGGCGAGGATGGCGGAACCGCTGATGCATTGGCCAAGCTAGGTGATGGCACATATTTAAGCATCATGTTTACTGACGATTACTACGGAGATGAGCTTGGTGATTGGGGTATTGAATTCCACAGAAACAACAGTCAAG
>Ga0209768_10002336_pt1 | contig 11826 bp, 9 predicted proteins | sample LauGreSBDMM110SD_3_FD_187564 | JGI IMG/M metagenome (GOLD analysis project Ga0209768, IMG submission 187564) | Freshwater lake microbial communities from Lake Michigan, USA - Sp13.BD.MM110.SD (SPAdes) (version 2) | ecosystem: Environmental > Aquatic > Freshwater > Lake | place: Lake Michigan... | reverse complement strand
TTCTCGATCGGGATCTCCTCCTTAGCGAAGCCGCCCTCGGCGGTCGGGTCGACCCGGACGGTGTGGCCCTTCTGGCCCATGAAATCGATGGAGAGGTAACCACCGGTCTGGAAGACGCGGATTTCGCGGTTCTTCTTTAAGGAGACGCGGCTGGAGCTTAGGTTGGCGACGCAGCCGTTCTTGAAGGCGATGCGAGCATTGGCGATGTCCTCGGTCTTGGTGACGACCGACACGCCGACAGCGTCAATCCGCTCGACCGGCGAGTTGGCCAGCTGCAGGACGATGCCGATGTCGTGAATCATCAGGTCCAGCACGACGCCGACCTCAGTGCCGCGCGGGGTGAACGGCGCAAGGCGCTCGGCGGTGATGTAGCGGGCATCAGTGACGGCCTTCTCGAGGTAGGACATCACGGGGTTGTAATGTTCGATATGACCGACCTGAACGATGCGGTCGGCTTTGGCGGCGGCCTCCAGGATCTGGGAGGCTTCCTCGAGGGTGACGCAGATGGGCTTCTCGATCAGCAGGTGCACGCCCTTGGCGAGCAGCGGGAGCGCGACGGAGGCGTGGTGGTTGGTCGGGACCACGACGCTGACGGCGTCGCACCCGGCGGCCATCTCGTCGAGCGTGGCGAACCGATGGCAGTTATGTTTGGCGCAGATTTCGGCCGCACGGGCGTCATTAGGTTCGAAGATGCCGGCGAGTTCGGCGCCAGGCAGGGTCGAGTAGATGCGGGCGTGGTGCTGGCCGAGCGAACCCGTGCCGGCCACCCCGCAGCGGATGCGCGTAGCGGTCATGACCCCCAGACTCCCTCGGGCGACGGCTTCCTTCAATCCGAAAACCCGGCACCCCGTAGCGGGTCAGCCCAGCGACGCCACGACACACGTGGCACCGTCAACCTCTAAAAGACTCGGCGGCGCGGACTCCCTTGTTGCCGAGACGCCCTTGTCGCAGGTAGAAAACCGCCATGACGCATGATGCGGAACTGGCGACCTTGGTGCGCCTCTTCGACGACCCCTCACCGGTCGTCCGCCTCGCCGTACTCAGTAAGATCAAAGCCGCTGGACTACCAGGCGTCCTCTGGCTCGAAGCCCTGACGAAAGACGAAGCCCTCGCCGACCACGCCCGCCTGTTGCTCGCCGACCTGCGAACGCCCGAGGCCGCGGCCCACGCCTTCCTCGCGCACATCCGCGACCCACACTGCGACTTAGAAGAGGCCTGCCTCCTGCTTGAACGCGCCACGGAACCATCGCTGGCCGATGACGCCTATTCCACCGAACTCGACCGCCTCGCCGAACGCACCCGCGAACTCATCGCCGAACCGCTCGACGTCCGCGCGAAGTGCCGACTGCTCTGCCGCGTGATCTTCGGCGAAGAAGGCTATCGCGGTGCGCAGGAAAGCTTCGCCATCCCTGCTTCTTCCCTACTCTCGCAGGTCATCCACAGCCGTCGTGGCATCCCGATCTCGCTTTGCCTCATCTTCCTGCTCGTCGCTCGCCGCCTCGGACTGCCCGTCGAGCCCGTCGGCTTGCCCGGACGATTCATGGTCGGCATCTTCCGTGGGCGCGAGCCGCTCTACCTCGATTGCTACGAAGGTGGCGCTTTCCGCACCCGCGCGGAAGTGCAGTTGCTACTGCTCGACAATCAACTGCCGGCCGACGAGGCGTTCCTCCGCCCAGTGACCACGCACCAGACGCTTGCACGCTGCTGCCGTAACCTCATGTCGCAGTTCGAAGCGCAAGGCGACGACCGCAGTAGCCGCTTATTCCTCACCTTCGTCCACGCCTTGGAAAAGACCGATGAGCGCGCCTGACACCCTCACGCTCGCGTCCCTGCGCTCGACTGAATTCGCACCTGGCCAGCTCGGCGTGCTCGGCGACCCGATCGCGCACTCGCTGAGCCCGGCGATGCATAACGCCGCCATCGCGACGCTACTCCCGACGAACCCACGCCTCGCCGGTGTTCGCTACCATCGCCTGCACATCACGGCGGGAGAACTGCCTGAAGCGCTCGCGGTGCTTCACGCTAAGGGCTTCGCCGGCGTGAACCTCACGGTGCCGCACAAAATCCAGGCGCTCTCGATCGCCGAATCGCTCTCACCCGAAGCCCGGCGTGCTGAATCCGTCAACACACTCATCCGTACTGCGACTGGCTGGGCAGGCGACACCACCGACGGCCAAGGTTTCTTGGAAGCCCTGCGTGAACGTACCGGAAAAACGACCAAGGGTCGCCCGGTGATTCTGCTCGGCTCCGGTGGCGCCGCCCGCGCCATCGCCGCAGCCTGCCTCGCCGACGGCTGCTCCGCGCTGCATCTGCACAACCGCGATGTCGCTAAGGCCGCCGCCCTCGCGTCCGCGCTCGCCGACCCGCGTGTCCAAGCCGCCGGCCTGACCGAGATCAAGGCCACCCCTGGTGCCGTCATCGTCAACTGCACGACGCTCGGCCTGAAGCCGACCGACGCCTCGCCCTTCCCTTCCGCACTCCTCGCCGCCGGACAATTCGTCTTCGACACTACCTACGGCAGCGAAGCCTCGCGCCTGCTTAAGGATGCCAGCGAATATTGCCTCGCCCACTGCGACGGCCGTTCGATGCTGCGCTGGCAAGGAGCGCTCGCCTTCCGCCTCTGGAATGGCATGCTTCCTCCTGAAGCCCCGATGCGCGCCGCGCTCGGCGAAACCGCTCCCTGAACCCATGACGCTCGTCGACCTGCAGAACTTCGCTAAGCTTTACCCAGGGCTGGCCGCCCTAACCGCCGGCGCGTTCGGTGCCTGCGTCGGCAGCTTCCTCAACGTCTGCATCCATCGCCTGCCCAAGGGAGAGTCCATCGTCACCCCGGGATCGCACTGCGCCTGCGGCCAGCCGATTCCCTTCTGGTATAACATCCCGCTCTTTGGCTGGCTGTTCCTGCGCGGCCGCGCGCAGTGCTGTGGCGCTCGCATCTCCATCCGCTACCCGCTCGTCGAACTCACCACCGCCCTCCTTTTCATCGCCGCCTGGACGTTCCTCCCTCCGGCGAAAGCCGCGGTAGCCTGCGTCTACCTTCCCCTCCTCGTGCTCCTCGCCGGCTGCGACCTCGACGACATGATGGTACCCGACGCCCCGAACTTTGCGCTGGTCGGCACGGGTATCATCCTCGCGATGCTGGTCCCTTCGATTCACGGCGAGACCCTGCATTCAATCGAAGCCGTGAATCGCTTCCGCGCGCTGGTCGACGCCCTGCTCGGCGCCGCCGTCGGCACGGCGTTGGTCTGGTGGATTCGGACCATTGGTAGTGTTATGGCCGGCCGCGAAGCCATGGGCGAAGCCGACATCATCCTTTGCGCCGGGGTCGGTGCCTACTGCGGCTGGCAGGGTGCGGTTTTTTGTCTCTTCGGAGGCTCGGTCATCGGGGTCATCACGGCCCTCCCGGGCCTGATTCAGGCCAAAATAAAGGGGGAAGAGTATGCCGGAGTGGTGCCGTTCGTGCCCAGCATGGCCATCGCCGGGGCAGTCTGGTTCTTTCGCGGCCCCGAACTGGTCACCCTCTGGCGCGACTGGACCGCTTCGTGAATCATTCTGACTTGTCAGCCCGCTTTCCCCGTCCAATCATCGAACTCACCCCACTATGAAGCAGCTCGCTCTTGCTACCTTAATCGCTTCCGCCGCCCTCGTCGGTTGCACCACTTACGATACTCCCAACCGTGGTCGTAACGTCTCCATGGAGCCCGCCCATAACTTCCTTGGCATCGTCAAGGTCGAGCCCGGGTCCTTCGCCCCAATCGAACAGACCACTGTTGGGGTCAATATGCGCGAGTTCTCCGGACGTCGCATCACCTCGGGCGACCGCGTCACCCTGCTCTGGGGCGCCGTCACTCTGACCGACTACTAAACCGACAAGTAGCCCTTGCAGAAGCCCCGGATTCGGGGCTTCTTCATTTACAGGCCATGAACGACCCCGGAAGCAATGTCGCCCGCCATCTTCGGATCGCGGCTACCGACCGCCCGGACGGCCTGGCGACGAAGTCGCCGACTGCGTTCAGCGCCAACGGCGAGGTCCTCCACGTGATCCGCAGCTTTCGGCAACTCGACCAAGAGAGCGACGGAGCCGCCGAACACTTCAGCCGGTCCGGCATCACCCGAGGCAGTCGCGTCCTGCTGGCCGTCCGCCCCGGGCACGATCTGATCGTCGGGATGTTCGGCCTCCTTAAGCTAGGAGCCGTCCCCATCGCCATCGATCCCGGCATGGGCTGGTCTGCCTTCCTGGACTGCGTCCGCCGCTCTCGCCCGTCGGCCCTCGTCGGCGTCCGCGCGGCCACACTCCTCAGCTACCTACCTTTCGCGGCCTTCCGTCCACTTACCCATCGCTTGACGGTGGGAAACTCGGCCTGGCGCCAAGCGCTGGAGGCGAGACCCCAATCGCCACGCCCGCTAGCCGAAGTCACCCGCGAAACGCTCGCCGCCATCCTCTTCACGTCTGGCTCGACCGGCGCACCGAAGGGCGTCTGCTACACGCACGGGATGTTCGATGCGCAGATCGAACTGGTTCGCTCGACTTACGACATCCGTCCAGGCGAGACCGACATGGCGATGCTCCCGCTCTTCGCGCTCTTTAACCCCGCCCTCGGGACGACCACCGTCACGCCACTCCTCGACCCGTCGCGCCCGCTCGCGGCCGACCCCGCCCCACTGGTGGCCGCGCTGATTTCCGAGAAAGTCACCTGCTCCTTCGGCTCCCCGGCCATCTGGAGCAAGGTCGCGGATCACTGCGAAGCCCACGGAAGCAAACTGCCCGACCTCCGCCGCCTCCTGATCGCTGGTGCTCCTGTCTCCGGCGAGCTGCTCGCCAAGCTGCGCGTCGTCGCGCCAAACTGCGTGACCCACACGCCGTACGGCGCGACGGAGTGCCTACCGGTCACGACGATCACCGCCGATGAACTGCTCGGCGAGGCACGCCAACTATCCCTTCGCGGCCAAGGTACGTGCGTCGGCCGGCCGGTCAACGGCGTTGAGATCCGCGTGATCCGCGAGACGGACGGCCCGATTATAACCTTGGCCGAAGCCCAGCTCTGCGCACCAGGTGAGATCGGCGAAATCATCGCGACCGGCCCGAGCGTAACCCGCGAGTATGACGGACTCCCCGAAGCGACGCGCCTCGCGAAGATTGCCGACGGCGGCCGCGTCTGGCATCGCATGGGCGATCTCGGCTCGCTCGACGTATCCGGCCGTCTCTTCTTTCTCGGACGCCGCGTGGAAAAAGTCCGTACCGCCGATGGCGACCTACCGACGGAATCGCTCGAGCCCGCCTTCCGCCAACATCCGCAGGTCTTTCGCTGCGCGCTCATCGGCCTCGGCGAAGCCCCACAACAAACGCCTGCCCTGGTAGTCGAACCTCGGGCTGGGCATTTCCCTGAGTCCGCAACGGCTCGGGCGAGCTTCATCGCTGAACTACGCGACCTCGCCCGTATCAATCCCCAGGCCAATCGCGTGCAGCACATCGTCTTCCAGCATGCCCTTCCCGTCGACGTTCGCCACAACGCCAAGATCCACCGTCTGCAGCTTGCCAAAGAATGGACCAGCCAACTCGATCGATGAATTCTCCGCTCGTCCTCGTCACCGGCGGCGCCGGCTTCCTCGGCCAGGCTGTCGTCCGCCGTTGCCTCGCCCGCGGCTACCGCGTTCGTGTGCTCGGCCGAACGCCGATGACCGGTGAACTCGCCGCCAAGGTGGAATTCGTCCGTGGCGACATCGCCGACCGCACCACGGTCGATGCGGCGGTAAAAGACTGCGACTACGTCTTCCACGTGGCCGCCAAAGCCGGCGTCTGGGGCCCTTGGGAAGAATACGTCCGTATCAACATCGCCGGCACCTCGAACGTCGTCGGTGCGTGCCAGGCCCATGGCGTCCGCGCCTTAGTCCACACGAGCACGCCGAGCGTCGTCTTCAACGGCGAGGCCTTCCGCGGCGCCGACGAATCCCTGCCCTATGGCGACAACTGGCTCTGCGCCTACGCCGAGACCAAGGCCATCGCCGAAGAAGTCGCGCTCAAGGCCGCCTCGGAAAAACTCAGGGTCTGCGCGCTCCGTCCTCACCTGATCTGGGGCCCGGGCGACAATCACCTCTTCCCGCGCGTCCTCGCCCGCGCCCGCGCCGGCAAGCTCCGCATCGTCGGCAACGGCGAGAACCAGGTCGACGTCACACACGTCGATACCGCGGCCGATGCACACCTCAGCGCGCTCGATGCGCTCCTCGCCGGTCGCGCTAACGGGAAAGCGTACTTCCTCTCGCAAGGCGAACCCGTGAAGCTCTGGGTCTTCATCAACCGCCTGCTCGTCGGCGCCGGCGAAAAGCCCGTCACGAAGCGAATCAGCCTACGATCGGCCTACTGGCTCGGCGCCCTGCTCGAAGGCGTCTGGACACTCTTCCGCCTCAAAGGCGAACCGCCCATGACCCGCTTTGTCGCCGTCGAACTCGCCAAGGATCATTGGTTCGACGTCTCCGCCGCCCGCCGCGACCTCGGCCTGAAGCCCACCGTCGAAACCTGGGCCGAGCTCGACCGTCTCGCCGCGAACTTGCGGACGAAATAACGCGTTCGCTTGCCCCGGTCCGCATTAACCCCATCCCTTTTCCCATGCCCGCCGACGGACTCCAGCCTGATAAGACTTTCCACGTGACCATCCGGACCTGGTTCGACCAGACCGACGGTCTCGGAATCCTCCACCACTCGCACTATTTGCTCATGATGGAACGTGCACAGAAGGTCATGTTCATCGCCTTGATGGGCAAAGATACCATCGACCCCGCCGTGGCGCCAGACGTCTACGTGGTGGTCCGCGACATCGACTTGCACTACCTCGTCGCCATCCGCCCGGAGTGCGACGTGAAACTGGTTCTCAGTGTCCGCAAAGTCCGCGCCGCCGGTCTGACCGTGGATGTCGAGTTCCGCAGCCCAGATCACGCTATCCTTTACGCCAAGGCTTCACGCACGATTTGTCGCATGGATGGCATCTCGCACCAGCCCTCCGCCTGGAGCGACGAGTTCCGCGCGAAGCACGAGGCTTTGATCAGAGCGTAAGAGCAGAGTGCTGTGTCGATTCAGCCATCCGTCATCTGCCCTCTACCCTGCGCGTAGCGCGGCACAAATCCCGCACGTCTTGCCGTCGCAGCCTCGGGCCGTGCAGTGTTCGCGGCCGTAGAAGATGATGCGGAGGTGAAGTTTATTCCAGCTGTCCTCGGGGAACAGGCGCTTGAGGTCTTTCTCGACCTGTTCGACCGACTTCCCGGGGCTGAGCTTCCAGCGCTTCGCGAGGCGGTGGATATGCGTGTCCACCGGGAAGGCCGGTACGCCGAAGGCTTGGGCCATCACGACCGAGGCGGTCTTGTGGCCGACGCCAGGAAGCTCCTCGAGTTCCTCAAAGGTCTGCGGCACCTGCCCCGCATGCTTGGCCATGAGCATCTTGCCTAACCCGACAAGGGCCTTGGATTTCTGCGGGGCGAGCCCGAGCTGCCGGATGAGCGTCAACACCCGTGCCTCGGTCATGGCCGCCATCTTGGCCGGCGTCCCCGCCTCGGCGAAGAGCGCCGGGGTGATTTCGTTGACCTTCTTGTCCGTGCATTGGGCCGAAAGCACCACCGCGACCAGAAGCGTGTAGGCATCCGTGTGGTCCAGCGGGATCGGCGTCGCCGGGTAGAGCCTAGCGAGCTTCTTCCCCACGTAATCAGCTCTTTCCTGCTTGGTCATAAATCGACCTTGGGCATGGGCCAGACCTTGGCAACGCGCCACCGCCCTAAGACTTATTCACAAGCCCCCGAATGGGTTGCCAAACCTTATGTCGAAACCGTGATTCTCTAATACCCCCACCCTCGCTTGGTGGGCGATTGCGAGACCCATTTCCTCGTTCAAAATCTTTCATACATCCATGGCCCAGCTGCCCTACGACCCGTCCAAAATCACCCGCGAACTCGCCCGTCATTATATCGCGGCGTCCGAAGCCGACATCCAGGCAATGTTCGCGGCCATCGGCGCCAAGGATTTCCCAGAGATGTATGCCCACATCGACGCCGCGGTGAAGTTCCCCAGCGTCCAGGATCTCCCTGACGAGCTGGAGTACCAGGCCCTCGCGGATCGCATGGAGTCCCTTTCGAAGAAGAACTCGGTTAAGACCGCCTTCCTCGGCGATGGCCTCCAGGTCTACCGGACCAACGAGATTGTCAGCCACGTCTGCTCCATCCGTAACCTGACGACCTCCTACACACCCTACCAGCCAGAGCGCTCTCAGGGCACGCTGATCACCCACTGGATTTACCAGTCCACGATTGCTCAGCTGACCGGCTTCGAAGCCGTCAACTCCTCGCTCTACGAACGCGCCAGCGCGCTCTTCGAAGCCGCCGTCTGCACCGTCCGCATGGGCGACGCCGAGGCGAACACGGTGCTCGTCGCCGCCAACCTCCTGCCTGGTGACCTCGAAGTCCTCCGCACACACGTCGCGGACACTTCAGTGAAACTGGAATTCCTGGCTCCCGATGAAGACACCGGCCGCCTGACCGCTGCGGGCATCGCCGCCGCCTCCGCGCGCCTCGGCAAGCAGCTCGCCGCCGTCATCTTCCCGCAGGTCAACGCCCTCGGCCTGCTCGAGGACGTCGACGCGCTCACCGACGCCTGCGCCGACGCCGGCGTGAAGTCCGTCGCGGTCATCGACCCGATGCTCCTCGCCACCGGCGGCCTCAAGGCCCCCGCCCAATACGGACGTAAGGGCGCTGACATGCTCATTGGTGAAGGCCAGCACCTCGCCATCGGCGCCAACTTCGGCGGTCCCGGCCTCGGCCTCTTCGCCGTCCGCCATAATGCCGACAAGAAGAACGAAGTCCGCGAGACCCCGGGTCGCTTCGTCGGCAAGGCCAAGGACAACGCCGGTCGCGATTGCATCGTGATGGTCATGGCCACCCGCGAGCAGCACATCCGTAAAGACAAGGCCACGTCCAACATCTGCTCCAATCAGGCGTTCATCGCCACCATCGCCGGTGCGTCCATCCTCGCCCGCGGCGAAGCCGGCATGGCCGCCAGCTGCGTCGCTGGCCGCGATCAAGCCCACCGCGCCGCCGCTAAGCTGCACAACATCCCGGGCCTGAAGGTCTGCTACGCGAAGCAGGCTTTCTGGAACGAGTTCAGCCTGATGCTCCCCGAGCCCGCCGCCGCTGTCATCGCCAAGGGCCGCGCCGCCGGCCTCCACGTGGGCGTCGACATCACGGGCCGCACGCCCTGCAATTGCTCGCTGCTCAAGGTCTCCTTCAGCGATCTACAGACCTCTGCCGATACGGATAAGCTCATCGCCTTCTTCGAAGGCCTCTACGGCCAGTCCGCCGGCACGAAGCCGCTCGCCGAGATTCCGGCCGCCCTACTCCGCCAAGGCGCCGTCGGTCTACCCTCCTTCTCGCTCACCGAACTGAAGGCTTACTACTCGAAGCTCGGCGAACTCAACGTGTCGCCCGACACCGGCTGCTTCCCGCTCGGCTCGTGCACGATGAAGTATAACCCGCACATCAACGACTGGGCCGCTGGACTCCCGGGCTTCACCGGCCTCCATCCGCAGGCCCCGATCGAAGACGCGCAGGGCGCACTCGAGCTCCTCTGGCAGACGCAGGAGTGGTTCCGCAAGATCACCGGCCTCGCCGGCCTGACCACCCAGCCCGTCGCCGGTGCCCAAGGCGAACTCGTCGGCCTTAAGCTGTTCCAAGCTTACCACCGCCACCACGGCCAGCACCGTGACATCATCCTGATTCCGGCCTCTGCCCACGGCACGAACTTTGCCACGGCCACCACGGCCGGCTACGCGACCAAGCGTAACCCCGACGGCTCGCCCTCAGGCATCATGCTGCTGAAATCCGCTCCTGACGGACGCGTCGACCAGGTCGACTTCGCCGCGAAGATTGCCGAGTTCGGACCGCGCATCGCTGGCATGATGGTCACCAACCCGAACACCTCCGGCGTCTTTGAGACCGACTTCCAGAAGATGGCCTCAGAGATCCACCGCATCGGTGGCCTCGTCTACATGGACGGCGCCAACATGAACGCCATCGCGGGCTGGGTGAACCTCGGCGCCCTCGGTGTTGATGCGGTCCATAACAACCTGCACAAGACTTGGACCGTCCCGCACGGCGGCGGCGGCCCGGGCGACGGCATCGTGGCCGTCTCCGAGCTCCTCGTCGACTTCCTCCCGGGATTCCAGATCGCCAAGCAGGGCGACGTCTACGTGCCGGTGAAACCGAAGCACAGCATCGGCTCCTTCCATCGTCATTGGGGTAACTTCGCCCATAAGGTACGCGTCTACACCTACCTGCAGCGCCTCGGCAAGGAAGGCGTCCGCCGCATGTCCGCGATGTCCGTCCTCTCCAGCCGCTACCTGTTCTCGAAGCTCGGTAAGTCCTTCCCTTCACTTCCCGCGGCGGCCGACGGCGTGCCGCGCATGCATGAGTTCATCCTCACGCTCACGGAAGAAGACTTCAAACGCATCGAGGCCTCCGGCATCCCGCGTGCGAGCATCATCGGCCGCGTCGGCAAACTCTTCCTCGACTTCGGCTTCCACGCCCCGACCGTCGCTTTCCCCGAAGTCTTCGGCCTGATGATCGAACCTACCGAGTCCTACACAAAGGACGAACTCGATCGCTTCGCCGAAGTGGTGCTAGCCATCGGTGACCTCATCCGCACGAACCCGGAAGTCCTCAAATCCACCCCGCGCTTCACGCCGGTGGACCGCGTCGACGAAGTCGCCGCGAACCGAAACCTTGTTCTCAGCGAACACCTCACGGCCCTCCCGCTGATCAACGAGAACCGCCTCTCGCCCGTCCTGCTCAACGCGATGCCCGTCGCAGAGATCAAGCAGCGCGTGCTGGCGACAGTCTGATCAGGCCTTCGGCAGACGGACGACAAAGACGGTGCCTTTGCCAACCTCGCTGGTCACGGTGATGGTGCCGCCATGGGCTTCGACGGTCTGCTTAACGATCGCGAGCCCAAGGCCGGCACCGCCGGTATGCCGAGAGCGCGAGGCGTCGACCCGGCGGAAGCGCTCGAAGATCTGCCCAAGGCTCTCTGGCGCAATGCCGCGGCCATCGTCGGCCACGCGCAGCTCCGAGAAGCCGTCGACGACACTGGTCGTAACGGTGACGGTCACACCGGCTTCATTATGCAGGATGGCGTTGATGGAGAGGTTCAGGATCACCCGGCCAAGGCGTCCCGCATCGCCGACCACCGGGGCGCCCTCGAGTTTCGAGATGAGTTGGGCGCCATGCTCGCGGGCGACTCGTCCGAGCAAGGCGACGGATTCGTCGGCTAGGTCCGCGAGGTCGCAAGGGTCCTTTGCGGTCGGCTTCCCGGCGTCGCCGTGGGCGAGTTCAAGTAAGGCGTCGGAAATGGATTTCATCCGTAGGGCCGACTGCTTGATGGTCTCGAGCGTGGCACGGTATTCCTCGGGGGTACGTTCCTGTCGTAAGGCGCTCTGGCTATCCGAAAGAATTACCGTGAGTGGCGTGCGCAGCTCGTGAGAGGCGTCGGCGGTAAACTGCGCCATATGCTCACGGGCGGCGTTCATCTTACCAAAGGTGTCGTTGAGTACCACGGCCAGGCGGCCTAGCTCGCTCTCCGTGTCCTCGACATCAATCTTCCGACCAAAGTCACCAGCGGCGATACCTTCGGCGTCCGCCGCAATCCGATCAATAGGCTTGAGCGAACGGCCGGCCAGCACCCAGCCGATGCCGCAACCGACGAACACGACGGCGAAACCGGCGAGCGTCAGACTGCGGGCGAGATCAGCAAGGGCGGCGTCGAGCTGCAAGGTCGGACTACCAAACATGACGAGA
>Ga0209768_10002334_pt1 | contig 11830 bp, 12 predicted proteins | sample LauGreSBDMM110SD_3_FD_187564 | JGI IMG/M metagenome (GOLD analysis project Ga0209768, IMG submission 187564) | Freshwater lake microbial communities from Lake Michigan, USA - Sp13.BD.MM110.SD (SPAdes) (version 2) | ecosystem: Environmental > Aquatic > Freshwater > Lake | place: Lake Michigan... | reverse complement strand
GTTGGATCCCAAGACCCACTTCAAAGTCATGCGCTCATCGAATCACGAAGGCAATTTCTTGGCTGTTCTCAACAAGCAAATTGATGTAGCCACAAGCAACAGCGAAATGACTGAGAAAATGAAGGAGAAATCGCCCGAGAAACTTGAGCAAATTCGAATTCTCTGGACATCGCCCTTGATTCCCCGTGATCCATTGGTATGGCGCAAAGATCTTCCATCGGATGTGAAGAAGAAAGTTCAAGACTTTGTGACGGGCTATGGGAAAACGGATCGCGAAAAAGAAATATTGAAAAACATGTACCGCCTGGCTGGTTTTAAAGCATCTACTGACGCGCAATTGATTCCAATTCGTCAACTTGAATTGTTCAAAGATCGCATGAAATTTGAATCGGATGTCAATATGAGTGCTGCTGAAAAGCAGTCGAAGCTTTCAGAAATTGATTCCAAGCTTGCTGCCTTAGCAAATGCCAAGTAATTTTAAAAGCGCATAACGCCTGTCATGACCACAAAACCAAACATCAAAGATGTTCCCTTAGCGCCACCGCGAACTAGCCTAAGCGCTCAGCTGGGTTGGGGCATCTTACTGATGGTATTGATTTGGTCATGGCAGGGAGCAGATATGCGCCCAATGGCGCTCATCGCTGATTCGGCCAACATGGCCGTTTTCAGTAAAGAGTTTTTTCCACCTAATTTTTATGATTGGCGTGTTTACCTGAGTGAAATGGTCATATCCATTCACATCGCAATTTGGGGTACTGTGCTTGCAGTCATATGCGCTGTGCCGCTTGGACTTTTATGTGCTGAAAATATTGCACCCCCTTGGGTTTATCAACCAGTTCGTCGCTTGATGGATGCGTTTAGAGCCATCAATGAAATGGTTTTTGCAATGCTGTTCATTGTGGCAGTTGGCTTAGGGCCCTTTGCAGGTGTGATGGCACTTTGGATTCATACGATGGGCGTGCTTGGCAAACTTTTTGCCGAAGCGGTTGAAGCCATTGATCCTCGACCTGTTGAAGGTGTCAGAGCAACCGGAGCCAATACGCTCGAGGAGATACTTTATGGTGTCATTCCGCAAGTACTTCCCCTATGGATTTCTTATTCACTTTATCGCTTCGAATCGAATGTCCGTTCAGCCTCTGTTGTGGGTATGGTTGGCGCAGGCGGTATTGGCGTTGTATTGCATGAGTCAATTAGAGGCTTTGATTACCCAGAAACTGCCGCTATTTTATTGATTATCATTGTTTCAGTCACACTGATTGATATCGTTTCAGCGAGAATTCGGCGCTGGACCATATAACGTTTTATAAAGTCTGGCCTAGTTAGAAAGATGCTACATGACACTTCCAGTCTCTGGCCGAATTGCAATTTATAAAGAACCCAATGCACCATTTGAGGTGCAGAATTTTCCCATCCGTGCGCCGCGAGCAAATGAAGCCCTGGTCAAAATTAGCATGGCAACCATCTGCCGATCCGACATTCATTCCTACCAAGGTCACCGCCCAAGCCCATGTCCAGGTCTTCTGGGTCATGAAATAGTTGGAAAAATTGTTGCACTGGGTGAGGGCCTTACGCATGACATGCGCGGAGATTTTCTTTCCGTTGACGATCGCATCACTTGGAGTGAATTTTTTATACCGGGTGACAACTACATTTCTGAAGTACTTGATTTACCGCAAAAGTCGTTGGGGGTAGAAAAATACGGCCACATGGCAGCAACAACCGAGCCACACCACCATGGGGGCTTTGCAGAATATTGCTATGTCATGCCTAAATCTTGGATATTGCGATTGCCGGATGCTATTTCTGACACAGAAGCTACCCCCATCAATTGTGGGGTAGCCACGATGGTGGCGGTAACTGAAGCTGCCAATATTCGCCTTGGAAGCACAGTAGTTATACAAGGTTTGGGTTTGTTAGGTTTGTACGGCGCAGCATTGGCTAAATCAAGAGGTGCTCGTTTTGTCATAGGCCTTGATGTGAACTCCAAACGGCGTGAAAATTCTGCACGCTTCGGTATAGATCTGGCTTTAGATCCAACTATTAATGCTTCAGACTTGTTAAGTCAAATTCGCGCTCATTGCAAACCCGCGGGCGCTGACGCAGTCATTGAAGTTTGTGGGGTTGCTGATGTCATTCCCCTTGGGCTAGAAATGGTTCGCGTAGGTGGGACCTATGTCATTGCAGGATTGGTCAGTCCAGGCGCTAACGTCACATTAGACGCCAATCAATTTGTCAAAAAAATGGTAACCCTTCGTGGCATTCACAACTATCACCCGCGTCATTTAATAGAGGCCTTAGATTTTGTGATCACTCACAAATCACATTATCCCTTTGCTGAATTGGTCGATGGCAAGTACTCTTTGGATGAAATGACGCAAGCCATGTCAGATGCCTCATCACAACGCGTTTTGCGAGCTGCTATTGTTCCTTCGTGAAACTTGATAACGTCAAAGCTCGCTGATCTCTAAAATTGAATATCCTCAACGAATTGACATTTTCCCAACATCTAAACTTAATTTTCAAGACATCAACTTGTCATTCACATTGCTCAGAATCAGTCTCGTTCTTTCACTTTATGGAGATTCTGATGTTTGCCAAGTTCATAGCGCCAGTCATACTGGTCGCCAGTTTCACTCAGTTTGCATTTGCACAAACTGAGTTCACTGCTACCCTAGCAGGCCATGCTGTGTTGCCTGCTCAAACCTTTATCGACCCACCTGCCGATGCGCCCGAGGATCTGAAAATTTCTGGCAAATTCACAGACAACCTCACCCGCAACGAAAAAATTGGATCATTTGAAGGACGCTCAGCAGGCCGTCCAACAGGTGTATTTTTACCCTTCAAAGGACAGCCCGTCCAAGGTCACTCTGGTATCAAAACGATGCCAGACGGCACATACTGGGTGCTCACAGACAATGGCTTTGGCTCAAAAGCCAATTCACCTGATGCAGCCCTCTTTTTGTCGCACTATCGCATTGACACGGCATCTGGAAAAATCGAGCGCTTGCGCACTGTCTTTCTTCACGACCCTGATAAAAAAGTGCCCTTCAGAGTTGTTCATGAAGGCACAGCCAAGCGCTACCTCACAGGCGCTGATTTTGACCCTGAGGGCTTTCAAATCATTAGCGGTAAATTTTGGATTGGTGACGAGTTTGGTCCTTATTTGATTCGCGCTTCTATGGACGGCAAAATTGAAGCTGTGTTTGAAACCATGGCAGACGGCAAGCCAGTGATGTCACCTGATCACTTTAAAGTGGTAACTCCTGTTCCTGGACAAGCTTTGCCGGCCGCAGTCAATCTGGGTCGCTCACGTGGCTATGAAGGCTTGGCTTCAAGCAAAGACGGTAAGTTCATCTATGGATTGCTTGAAGGTGCACTCTGGGACAACAACACCAAAGACTGGGAAAAAGTTCAAGGCCAACAAGTTCTGCGCATTCTTGAGTTTTCAGTGGCTGAAGAAAAATGGACTGGCCGTCATTGGAAATATGTGCTGTCGCCTGGTGCGACAGCCATTGGTGACTTCAACATGATCGACGCCAACACCGCATTGGTCATTGAGCGCGACAACGCCGAAGGCACTGCAGATCGTGGTTGTGCTGACAACAAAGCTGCACCCAATTGCTTCCATGATCTTGCTAAATTCAAGCGTGTTGTGAAAATTGAGATGAGCGACGCTAACGTGAACGGCCCCGTTCGCAAGATTGGCTTTATCGACTTGATGAAGATTCAAGACCCACAAGGAAAGTCACGCAAGCCTCTGAACAACGGCGTTTTGACTTTTCCATTTTTCACCATTGAAAATGTGGATGTAGTTGACAACAAGCACATCATTGTTGGAAACGACAACAACTTGCCGTTCTCTTCATCACGTGACCCCAACAAGGCTGACGACAATGAATTTATTTTGTTGGAAGTAGAGGCGTTGCTCAAGGCGCGCTAAGCGCAGACTACTTGCCACTGCTGATGCAGTGGCATAGTGAAATATGAAATAAAAAGATCGACTTGCATTGCGAGTCGATCTTTTTTTATTCAAATTTCGTTAATTTCATTCAATTCAAAAGCTTCCATCACAGCAATTTCAGAATACTGCACTGCATTCAATTGATGGCGATAGGCCTTGAATGAATGCAATTCTGATGCAGTTTGATCACCCGCATCGTAAGCATCAGCAGCAAGCTCATGCTCTTTGGCAGCTTCAGAGAAATGATGTGCAGCCATGCGATGGTTTTCGCTTGGGCTGTCAAACTCATCCGCAAAATCACCTTCGACGTCGACTTCATGTGCATGGATTTCAGATGTCATTCAGATTCTCCTTAAGTTGAGGGGGGACAGCCTCTATAACTGTCATTGATGAATTTAGACTTGCCGGATGTCTAATTCATTAAAAGGAGATGACGTATTGATGTGATAAATGGTGGCCAGCTCGTGTTTGGCGGCCTTCATACTACTGTCACAAGCCTCTGCCAAATTAATTAGGTCCATGAAACTTCGGATTAATGGTATTTTCACAGACTTTCCTGCGGCTGGTGTTTCTACTTTGAAAGCTGTTCGCGGAAACTGATAGTTAACTTTGGTTTCTCAATTTTGAAAACACCAATTTCTTTAGCCCATTTCGCAACTTAGGCTTGCGAAATTTGGGCTAAAGAACCACTTTGATTCTTCAAAGAAGATCAGCTGATTAAGCAATGCTTTCTTTGCTTCCGTTCATTTCGACACATAAAAAAATGCGTGATTTAAACATTGTTTTGATCTTTGGCAGTGCGCCAGATGTCACTGCCGTCAAGCAGTGGGATCTTTCATTTTTTACAAGCTGTGTCGCAATAAATAATGCATGGCAAGTAATTCCTGACTGGAACTATCTAATATTTCCCGAAGATTTTCCTATTGATCGCCGTCCGCAATTGCCAGTTGATACCCATCAAAAATTAATTACTGCTAATGAATTTGTTCTTCATCAAAATAATTTTGGCGGCTTTATATATGCGGGTGGAACGATGGCATTCACTGCAGGGTATTGGGCCCTCGGCGCTCTTCAGCCAGACATCATTGCTTATATAGGCTGTGACATGGTTTACTCTACTGAAAATGGAAAGACTAGTCACTTCTATGGGAGTGGATCTGCTGATCCCTTGCGAAACGACATGACGCTTCAATCTTTGGAGGCAAAATCAAACAGGTTAATGGCACTGGCAAACAAGGAAAATTGCGCTGTTTTGAACATGTCTTCCCTACCAGAATCTAGGTTGACATTTCCTCGGCTAAGAAATTCAGACTTGCAGCAATCTTTTAGCCATGAAAAATTACTATCTACTCAAAATCATTTGATCGATGCACAAAAGGTCAGCATGGCGCTCACTGCTGAAAAGAATTTAGGCTACCTCGTTCCCTCTGGTCGCTATTGGGAAAAAATGAAAAGTTTCGATCCCGTCAAGCTTCGCATGATTGATGACATTTGGATTGATAGCTTCAAACAAATTGAATTCTCACAATTGAACTAGAAAATCTCCCGCAATGAACAACGAGTTTTATATTCCCGGCCAGGTAGCACTGATTACTGGGGGTAATGTTGGAATTGGACGCATTACGGCCATTGAACTGGCTAAAAAGGGTTTTAAAGTCGTTATTGCAGGTCGTTCACTTGAAAGAACTCAACCGGTCTTAAATCACATCAATTCTCTAGGGGTTGATGAACAGGCCATATTTCTTCCTTTAGATTTAGCAAGCTTTGCCTCAGTTCGCGAGTGTGCGAGACTTTTTCTCCAACTCAATTTGCCCTTGCACCTTCTCGTCAATAACGCAGGGGTGGCTGGTCTGAGAGGTTTAACCAAAGATGGATTCGAGATGACGTTTGGCGTTAATCACTTAGGACACTTTTTGCTGACTCAATTGCTGCTAGAAAAAATGCAATCGTCAGGTCTTTCACGTATCGTTACCGTATCAAGCCGCGCCCATCAACGAGCAGCAAGTATTGAGTGGGATGCCTTGTGTCGGCCTACAAGTTCGTGGACAGGTATTCGCGAGTATGCGGTTTCAAAATTAGCTAATTTACTCTTTAGTGCAGAACTGGCAAAGCGGGTTCAAGGAACTTTGATTTCCACATACTCTTTACATCCGGGCGTTGTTGACACAGAAATCTGGAGATCTGTTCCTGATTGGGTCCGACCATTATTAAGACTTCGTGGTTTTCTAACGCCAGAGGAAGGTGCTCTGACAACTTTGCACTGCGCGATGCATGCACCCCAACAAGAATCAGGCTTGTACTATGCAGACTCTAAAACGATGCAGCCTGCCGCACCGGGAAGAAACTCTGAATTAGCAGCTGAGCTTTGGCGACGCAGTGAAGAGTGGGTCAGCCAGGGTTAGGAATAAAAAGGAGTTATGGAAGGCGACGCAAGGATCGAACTTGCACCCCCTGCAGTATGAATTCGATTCCGTGATGTAGCGTCTAACTTTTCCAAAAACTATTTCAAGCCCCAAGGCTAGCGTCTAACTTTCGGGCTCACAAATGACAGCAACAAGTGCAAAATCAACGAAATTGGTGGGAAAACTGTAATTTACAGTTTTCGTTCAATTACACGAAATATTACACGTCGGCTATTTTCTTCTATAAGTTGTTGATTTATATGGTTTTTTGACGAGCCTGGATTTCTGTTAAGTCAGGAGTTCTGTGGTCAACACTTAAGTTGATGTTTGAGTAAATTTTTGTCAGTTATGCCCCGTTTTATTGCGCGGTCGATGGCTAAAACCGATCGACAAGTCATAGCTTTGTCATTTAGTTTTCGTATCCTGATTTTGGTTACTTAGTTGTCAAACTTAGGAGAATTTTATGGATCGTCGCCGTCTTATCCAAAGCTCAGCTGCACTTGGTGCTGCAGCTGTTTTACCCTTACCTTTCAGCGCCTTCGCTCAAGCTGCTCGAGCACTTTGCTACAACTGCCCAACTGAATGGGCGGATTGGGGAGGCATGCTAAAGCTGGTTAACCAAAAACTCAACATTTCAGTTCCCCCTGATAACAAAAACTCTGGTCAATCAATGGCTGCATTGATTGCAGAAAAGAACAACCCTGTAGCCGACATTACCTACCTTGGCGGCCAATTTGGCCCACAAGCGCGTGAAGCTGGGGTACTCACACCTTACAAACCTCAGCGTTGGAATGAAATTCCTGAAGGTTTTAAAGACAAAGATGGCTTCTGGTTCACGATCCATTCAGGCACTTTGGGCTTGTTCGTCAACACAGCAGCATTGCGTGGCAAGCCAGTGCCGCGCTCATGGCAAGACCTCACCAACCCCACTTACAAGGGAATGATCGGTTACTTGAATCCAGCAAGCGCTGCAGTTGGCCAAGTCGGTGTCGTCGCGGTTAACTTGGCGCTGGGTGGCAACTACGAAAATTTCGATCCAGCCATCCGTTTCTTTAAGAACCTACAGTCCAATTCACCCATCGTGCCAACGCAGACTTCTTATGCGCGCGTCATTTCTGGAGAGATACCTATCTTGTTGGATTACGACTTCAACGCTTACCGAGGCCAGCACACAGATAAAGCGCCGGTTCAGTTTGTCATTCCCTCGGAAGGAACTGTTGCTTTGCCCTACATCATGGGCTTGGTCAACAAGGGGCCTAATGCAGACAACGGCCGTAAGGTACTTGATTTTGTGCTCTCGGATGAGGGGCAGCGCCACTGGGCCAACGCCTACTTGCGACCCGTAATTTCTTCCGCCATGTCAGCCGAAGCTCGCTCGCGCTTTTTGCCTGATTCAGAATACAAGCGCACACAAGCGGTTGATGTTTTTAAACTCGCTTCTGCAGCCAAGGTGATCGCTGATCGCTACCAAAAGGAAGTTGGCTGATTACTTCTCAATTGATGCGGGAGCGAATTCAGCTTGCCGCACTGATGGCTCCAGGCGCAATTTTGTTTGCGGCCTTTTTCTTGCTGCCCTTGGCCCAACTTGTGGTCATCGGCGGCAGTGGCAAACTTGGCTGGTCAGCTTATTGGGCAGTTTTTACCGAGATTCGGTACCTCAAAAGTTTCGGTGCAACCATTGCGTTGTCTATTGCAGTCACATTATTCACGCTTGGAGTATCTGGCATAGCGGGCGTATTTTTAGAGCGCAACCGCTTCCGAGGACGTGCCTTACTTACGGCAATGCTGACCCTACCCCTAGCATTCCCAGGTGTTGTGATCGGCTTTATGGTAATCATGCTCGCTGGGCGACAAGGGCTTGTGCCCGACATCACCGATCTGCTCTTCGGTGAGCGATTAGTTTTCGCTTATTCAATGGCGGGCCTGTTTATGGGTTATGTTTATTTTTCGATTCCTCGAACCATTCTCACTGTGATGGCGGCGGCTGAAAAAATTGATCCGCGGTTAGAAGAAGCTGCTCGTTCACTGGGCGCGGGTTCATTCATGGTAGCTAGAGATGTCATATTGCCTGCGCTTAAACCAGCTTTTCTAGCTGCAGGAGCCATCTGTTTCGCGACATCTATGGGTGCCTTTGGTACCGCCTTCACACTTGCCACACGGATCAATGTTGTGCCAATGGTCATCTACACCGAGTTCACACTTCAGGCCAATGTCGCCATGGCGGCTGCATTATCGTTTGTTCTTGGCGGGATCACTTGGGCAGCTCTTGCCTTTGCCCGCTCTCTGAGTGGTTCCTCAGTCGCAGCTTCTGGATAAGCTTCGTGCAAGCCTCAATCAAAAAACCACGTCGATCACCCTTGTTCTGGGCGCAGCTTGCGTTCACGTTAACTGTCTGCGCGTTCTTGATCGTACCTGTGTTCATGTCGATGACAGCTGGCGTAACACTGAATTACATGACAGGAGTGTCTGGCGGTTTGACAACTCAATGGGTTGAAAAAGTATTGACCGATTACCGCGGCCCCATCGTTTTGTCTCTGGAACTCGCCATTGCATGCCTGCTCTGTACTTTGCTATTGGGTATACCAGCAGCTTATGTGTTGGCCAAACGACAAAACGCTTTTACACGTGCTATTGAAGAATTACTGGTGATGCCAGTTGCAGTCCCTGGAATAGCGACTGCGCTTGCGTTGATTGTGACCTATGGCGGCTTGGGTGGCTTTCGTACCAGCTGGCTTTTTATACTGGTAGGCCACGTGTTGTTCACACTTCCCTTCATGGTCCGCTCAGTACTTGCTGTGATGTCTTCGATCGATTTAAAAACGCTGGAGGAAGGCGCGCGCAGTTTAGGTGCAAACTTTACCCAACGATTTTTTGGCATCATTTTGCCTAATTGCAGGTCAGGAATTATTGCTGGTTCATTGATGGTGGTCACGCTTTCCTTGGGTGAGTTCAACATGACGCTTTTGCTGCACACTCCACTGACACAGACGCTGCCTGTTGGTTTAGCCGACACATACGCTTCACTTCGATTGGAAGTCGGAAGCGCCTATACATTGGTATTTTTCGTCATCATTGTTCCCTTGTTGATTGCCATGCAATGGGCATCAAACGCAGTGAGCCAAAGAAAGCGAATATGAATAATGCAGATAATGTCAGCATCCGTCTGGAGCGCTGCGCACGAACCTTTGAAGATGGCACGCGCGCACTCGAAGCAACAGATCTCACTATCCAAGCAGGCGAAACAATCGTATTTTTAGGCCCATCAGGTTGCGGCAAGACCACCACGCTTCGCCTTGTTGCTGGTCTTGATGAGCCCGATGTTGGTGGCAAAGTGTGGTTCGGCGATGAGGATGTAACCGCTATTCCAATTGAACGCAGAAACGTGGGAATGGTTTTCCAAAGCTATGCACTTTTTCCCAATATGAGTGTTGAAGAAAATGTTGCATACGGCCTGCGCGTTCGTAAAGTGCCTGCAGATCAACGTGAATTGCGAGTGCAGGAATCACTGGAGATGATGCACATTACAGATCTAGCTAACCGGCGCATAGATCAACTATCTGGTGGCCAACGTCAACGCGTTGCTCTCGCCCGCGCAATTGCACCCCGCCCGAGAGTCTTGTTATTGGATGAACCCCTCACTGCGCTTGATGCCAAGTTGCGCGAAAACCTTCGGGTCGAGATTGACCGTCTTTTGCGCTCTCTGGGTATTACCACGGTCTATGTCACCCACGATCAAGGAGAAGCCATGGCACTGGGTGATCGGATAGCTGTGATGGACAAAGGACGCATTGCCCAGATCGGCACCCCTGAGGAAATTTACCGAGCACCAGCCAATGCGTTTGTGGCTGACTTTATTGGAACAATGAACCGTCTTTTTGGTCGAGTAGAGAATAACTCGCTGGTGTTCCCCGGAGGTCGGGTGAACTGGAGCGGACCCCCACCTGCTGCAGGTCTCATGTTTCGACCAGAGGACCTACAACTTGCAGCGCCAGGCAGCGGTAATTTCACCGCTCAAGTGGTCAGCGCTTTCTTTCTGGGTGATCATGTTCGGTTGGTGCTCGATGCAGGTGCGCCAGATTTTTTTATAGCGCGTGTATTTGAGCGACGCACTTTCGCAAAGGGCGAGACCCTTGAGTTCACGCTGAATCCTCATACCCTAGTTAGCCTGGAGAAATGAAATGCTTTTTTGCCAGATCACCGACACGCACCTGAAAGCTGGACGAAAGCACGCTTACGGCATCGTGGATACGGCAACCATGTTGGAGCGTTGTATTGACTCTGTGATGCAATTGAAGCAACGCCCTGATGTGGTATTGCTAACTGGCGATTTAGTGGACTATGGACGAGATGACGAGTACATACTGCTAGCAACTTTGCTCAAGCCACTCACCATGCCCTTGTACCTGGTCCCAGGAAATCATGATGAACGCGACGCTTTACGCCGAGCATTTCCCGAGCATACTTACTTACAACAATGGGCACCGTTTATTCAGTACACCGTTGATGATTATCCAGTTCGAATCGTTGCATTAGACACACTCATCCCCGGCCAAGGAGGCGGGTGCTTGTGCGAAGAGCGCTTACAGTGGCTAGACCGAACACTTGCTGATAAACCCGATACACCGACTCTGGTGGTGATGCACCATCCACCATTTCGAACCGGCTTAGGCCATATGGATAGATTGGGACTAGAAGGTGCGGACGCACTTGAAGCTGTGATATCACGCCATTCCCAAGTGGAGCGATTGGCATGCGGTCATCTGCATCGTTCAATACAGGTGCGCTTTGGAGGCAGCATCGCATCGACCTGCCCTAGCTCTGCGCACCAAATAGCACTCGACCTTAGCACCGATGGACCCGACAACTTTGTTTTAGAACCACCAGGATACCAACTGCACTGGTGGGACGGTCAGCGATTGGTTACCCACACTGCGGTCATCGGCAATTTCGCTGGGCCCTATCCATTTCGGACTGGTGGGAAGCTGATCGACTAATAGATTTAAGCCCCTCCAACAAGAAGCATATCGCGGGATTCAATTGCAGCTGTCTTTTCGAATTGGTGATATTGCCGGGTCAAGTTCGACTCACGAACGTAGATCCGAACTTCTGCCCCAACTGGTTCGAGCCCTGTGCCTGGAGCCTAACTTTTCACCAGCCAAATGACAGCAACAAGTGCAAAATCTACGAAATTACTGGGAAAACTGTAATTTACAGTTTTCGTTCAATTACACGAAATATTACACGCTGGCTATTTTTAAATGTAAGTCGTTGATTTATATGGATTTTTGACGAGCCTGGATTTCTGTTAATCTGGGGTTCTGTGGGCTCTTAACTAAGTTAAATGAAATTTCGTTCTTCAAGTTGATTCATGCTCGACTGATATGCAATCAATAAAATTCAACATTTGAATTTTTTGTAATAAACCGGAGCATCCATGAGGGCAATTGAACAAACCTTGACGATGAAG
>Ga0209768_10002333_pt1 | contig 11842 bp, 9 predicted proteins | sample LauGreSBDMM110SD_3_FD_187564 | JGI IMG/M metagenome (GOLD analysis project Ga0209768, IMG submission 187564) | Freshwater lake microbial communities from Lake Michigan, USA - Sp13.BD.MM110.SD (SPAdes) (version 2) | ecosystem: Environmental > Aquatic > Freshwater > Lake | place: Lake Michigan... | reverse complement strand
TGAATAATACCGAGGGACTCGTTTCATTCATTCTCCATAATCAAAGTCTGTACGAGAATGTTATGGCCATCATACAATATAACAACGAGTTCATTAAATGCAAAGAACCTTATAAACGCATAACAGAATTGCTTGATTCCGATAAAAAAAACAAAGGATACTATATTCCACTGGATAATACTTTGAAGGGAAAAATAGAGTTTTCAGATGTATCTTTTAAATACGAGAAAGCCGAATGCAATTTAATTAATAATTTCAATTTTAAAATAAACCCAGGTGAGAAAATTGCAATTATTGGCGAGTCTGGTTCGGGAAAAAGTACTATTGTAAAATGTTTGATGGGCATTCTTTCATTAAATGGCGGTAATATCTATATAGATGGTATAGACACCGGAGTATATGATAATAAATGGTTGAAAGAAAAAATAGGGTATGTAGCACAGGATAGCATTTTATTCAGCGACACAATAGCTAATAATATTGCCTATGGTATTGAGAATCCGTGCAAAGAAGATATTATTAATGCAGCGAACCGCGCAAATGCTCATGAGTTCATATCAAAGCTTCCTAATAAATATGATACGCTATTGGAAGGAACAGAACTTAGTTCTTTATCAGGAGGACAGAAGCAACGCATATCTATTGCAAGGGCTTTGATACGAACCCCGAATATATTAATATTTGACGAGGCGACTTCTGCGCTGGACCCAGAATGCGAGGAATTGGTTCAAAATACTATAAAAGAATGCTTTGATGACAAAAGCATAACTATGATTATAATAGCACATAGAAGGTCGGCTCTTGAATTGGCCGATAAAATATATAGATTTGAAAACTCGGCTTTGACAGATGTAACAAAAGAAATAAAGAATCATAAAAGTTAAATACCAAAAACCAAAAACCGGAAACAAAAGATATAATATGTAGGATATGTAGAATATGAAAATATATTTTGTAAATAATATAAATAATGTGAATAATAATAATCGGAATGTTATTAAAGTAGCTACGAATAAAAAGAATTGCGATATCAATATTAAGAATCACCTAGATATCATAAGTATATCTACGAAAATCAAGACATTATTGAATTACAATAATAATCTCAAGAAGAAAGTCATATTTAATTTGGAAAAATTGGATAATCGCTTTGTAGAAGCATTCATATATAGAATATTACAGGGCAATTATTATTTTGATAAATATAAAAAGGTAAAGCGAGAAGGAGCAGTTCTTTATTTCTATGTCCCGCGAATGAGTTGCGAAAACAGGAAGAATATTAATAATATAATTAATGGCTCATATATAACAAGGAATATAATAAATGAACCTTCTAATATAGCTACGCCCGATAATTTCGCCAAACACGCAAGGTATATGTTTAAGGATATTAGAAATACAAAGATAACCGTATTTAACGAGAAACATATGAAGAAGATGGGGTTAAATCTAATCAATGCTGTTGGCAATTCTTCGCAAAATAAACCGCGCTTTTTAATAATAGATTATAATCCACCGGGTCATTCGGGTCCTTCAGGTCCGTCAGGGAAAAAAAAGACAGTTTGTTTAGTTGGTAAAGGAGTTACGATAGATACTGGTGGATATTCTATGAAAAAGCCCGATAGTATGATTAATATGTATATGGACAAAGAGGGAGCTGCTATATCAATCGGTATTTTATATACTTTGGCTAAGGAAAAATATAAGAATCGCGTAGTATGTTTATGTCCGTTGGTAGAAAATATAGTATCAAGAGGCTCTCTAAAACCCAACGATATAATTAAGGCATATAATGGCCAGACTGTGGAAATTGTCAATACTGATGCGGAAGGAAGATTAATTTTAGCAGATGCCCTTACATATGCGTGTAATAAATATAAACCAGATTATTTATTTGATTTTGCGACATTAACTGGGTGGTCAGAGAGAATCAATTGTCATAGCAGTTTCACATATTTTACATCAAATGAGCAAATCGCAGATAATGTACAGGCCTATGGCAATAAATATTGTGAAAAAAATATAAGAATCCCGGCGTGGCTTGAATATATATCATTTATTAAATCCAATATAGCCGACGTAAAGAACTCGGGATATGAATGCAAAAACAGCGAGGGTTTAATGGCGAGCTTGTTCTTGATGAACTTTGTACCAAAAAAATATAGGAAAAACTGGAGCCATTTTGATATCAGAATGTCCAATTATAATAATACCGTAAATATAGCCGACGGATTCGCGACATTCTACGCAATTATAAAAAACATATAGGTTATCCCGCGCCCACAAGCCTATATCTATCTCTCATTTTTTCTTTGCTATACCGCGCGGATATTTCTATCTGGTATCTAGTTTCGCGAATAAATCTTCCATACTAAGTCCAACAATTTCATCTCTATTCAACGATTTCTTAGGAGAAGCCTTAGGCGAGGAAGAAGATTTAGCAGATATATTCGGAGATGTCTTGGGTGATGGTTTAGGTGATGAAGATTTAGCAGATATATTTGGAGATGTCTTGGGTGATGGTTTAGGTGATGAAGATTTAGCAGATATATTTGGAGATGTCTTGGGTGATGGTTTTGGTGATGAAGATTTAGCAGATATATTTGGAGATGTCTTGGGTGATGGTTTTGGTGATGCCTTAGGCGATGGCTTAGGCGAGGAAGAAGATTTAGCTGATATATTTGGCGATGTCTTAGGCGATGGTTTAGGCGATGGTTTAGGCGATGGAATATAATTATGCTGTTTTAAGTTATTTTTAATAGTATATTGTAGCATATTCCATTTAATATTGACATTATCCATAAATATCTTGGCATCTAACCTGTTTATAAAATCTTTTGTTTTTTTTATTGCTCTGTCTCCATTTATATTTTTTATTGCTCTGTATTCATTTACAGGATTACAAAATAAAAAATATTCATTAATAATAATATTGTATTTTAAACCGGGAATGTTTAATTGACAAGATTGAATTATTTTTAACAATTTATATGCTATATATTTATTATAATTTATCGTTTTTAAATCTATTTTATATAAACTTTCAATAATTTCATAATTAATATGATATATTTTTTTACCAGTTTCGTCAATATAATATGAATTAAGATATTCAATTAAAAAGTCTATATCAATATCTGGAAATTTATTTTCAATATCTTGATAAATACTGATATATGAATCAAACAAATCTTTTATTTCCCCACCTTCAATAGGATATAATTTATATAATTCATATGCTGATGATTTAGGATATTTTAACTGATGTTCTTTAAAATATCTTTCTATTTCTTTTTTCCGAAGCTCATTTTCTTGTGGTGCTTTTTGTATTTGCTGCTGTAACTCTATCTTATCTTTTTATATGTCTTTTTTCAATTTCTCTTCTTTATCCCTTTTCTCCCTGTCTTCTTTTAAAATGAATTGTTTTAAATCTCTTTTCATTAACATTTTTTCTTCATTGTTTTTATCCTTTGTTTCCATTAACATTTTTTCTATCTCTCTTTCTGTATATTTTTTTGGTTTTGATCCAAATAAATAATTTAAAGCCATTCTAATATATTTGATATTATTATTTTTGTTGTGCTAGTTTTTGAGATTTTTTTCAATTTTCCACTCTTCTGCCAACTTGGAGAACCTTTCGGTATTTGAAAGCTCTGGAAATTTTTCGCGTATCCTTTGCTGATTATCCCTTATATACTGCTGATAGGGGGTTAGATGATAGGGGGATAGAGCTTTACGAGATGTCTTGTGCGATGTCTTGGGAGATGTCTTAGGAGATGAAGATTTAGCTGATGTCTTTGGCGATGTCTTTGGCGATGTCTTAGGAGATGTCTTAGGAGATGTCTTTGGCGATGTCTTTGGCGATGTCTTTGGCGATGTCTTAGGAGATGTCTTAGGAGATGTCTTTGGCGATGTCTTAGGAGATGTCTTAGGAGATGTTTTTGGAGACATCTTAGGTGATGAAGATTTAGCTGATATATTTGGAGATGTCTTTGACGATGTCTTTGACGATGTCTTGGATGATGTCTTAGGAGATGATTTAGAAGAAGAAGACTTAGGACTGTCTTTTGAACCTGTGTTCATATATTTTAACAGTTTCCATTTAGTTTTACAATTGTCTATAAATATTTTAGCATCAATATTATTGAGAACAATTTTATAATCATTATTGATTTTCTCTACAATTTTAAATTGTGGTTCAGTAATCATATCTTCTTTGTAAAGGAATAATTTAGACTTACAAAACTTATTATATAATTTGTAGGCTAGATATTGTTTAAAAGTTAAATCTTTAATAATAAGATTTAAATGCTCGCATTTATTGCTGTTCAAATATACAAAAAAATCAAAATCAATTTTAGAAAACTTTTCTTTAATATCATCATAAATATATTTAATATCATTTGATAATATAAATGGTCTCATTTCGCTTTCAATAATTTTTGTTTGAGAACGTTTATGATTTGAATAATCTACTTTTAATTTATTTATAATAGATAGATATTTTGATAGTCTAAGTTTTATTAAATTATTTACAGAATCTAACGTGCTATTTTTAAGATAAGGCGGTGGCGGTGGAACATCAAATTTCATTTTATTAACTATTTTATAAATATTATCAGGTGAATTTTTTTGAATATAATATTTAAAAGCATATTCGCTATCTTTGTCATCGTTTTTGATATATGTTTTGTAAGCTACAAAACATTCTATAAAAGATTTTTGTAAAAATTTTATTAAATCATTAAACTGTTTTAAAAAATTATCAATAACCTTCTGTTTACTATTATTTGGGTAAATTAAATATGGATTAGATAACATATATATTTCTAAATATTTTTCAGAACTGTTAGGAAACATTTCAAATAATTCAGGCGCGAATAATTTGGCGTCTTTTAACTCTTTTTTTATCAACGCTTTTTTTTCATTTGCTAATGCTTTTCTTGTACTCATTCTAATATATTTGATATTATTATTTTGTTTTTGTTAGTTTTTGAGAATAATTAATGATATATTGATATTGCATTTATCAAGCAATATCATAAGCAAAGCAAAAAATATATAACATATAATACTTAATATTATCATTTAATTGCTACTACTTACTAATACACACATCACAGCCATATCAGCAAAGATTTAAATCTTATTGACGGGGATTTTGATGGGCGGAAGAGTTTTCTTGTTTTTCTTCAAGGGAATCTGAGGCTCTTCTACAGCTTCTTCATCTGGTTCTTCACTAGGAGACTTAGGCTGTTCCTTAGGCTCTTCTTTATCGGTTGATGGCGGAGATACTTCTTCAAGCTTCATACGACGCTGCTTGAGCAGAGCCACCTTTGCCCCGGGAGTAAGCTTGGACTTTTCCTTAGGCTCTTCTTCGTTGTCGGTTGATGGCGGAGATACTTCTTCCACCTTCATAAAATTATTTACAACGGCAGGAGCCGGAGCCGGAGCTGGCGCCGGAGCAACACCAGCTTTTTCTTCTTTGCGCTTCTTCCATTCTTCGGCAATCTTGCCGAATCTTTGATTGCTCGGCAAATCCGGAAACTTTTCCTTGATGACTTGTTGATATTCCTTAACAAACACCTGATATTCTGTGGGAGGTTTCTTGACCTTGTCTTCGCCATTCTCGTCCTTTTCGGCAGCCGCCGTCTTTTTGCTTTTTCCCTTTGCCTTGCCCTTAACATTACCCTTCATTTCTTCAACGGCATATTTGAGAGCTTCCTTGTGATAATTAGCAACTTCCTTTGCATCATCAATAGCATCGGGAATTTCAGCAATCTTTTCCTTGTAAATAACTGAGAGAGTTTTGGCAGACATCGTGGTTTATGGTAATAATCATTTTATAAATGACAATCAATTTTTATAATTTTTGACACAATTTTATGATATTTTGATAAGGAAGTATTTAGATTTTTTGTTTTTCTTGATATATCAAAAGTATAATAATATTATAATAATATAATATTATAATAATATAATAATATAATAATATAATGAATATTCCTACGATGTCGTTTGAAATCCTGAGAGATATTATAGCTAATCCAGATAATGTTTATAATATAGAGAATAATGGTTATAAGGGAGATAATCAATCTGTAAAAAATTTGGTTGAAAAAGCAAGCAAGTATGCGAATAATTTAAGAAGTGATGGCAAAAATCCCTTTGCAGATAACTCTTATAATGACAAAATTAATATGCTAAAAAAGATTGATGATAATACCCCTGCAGTATATGAAAGCAATGAAATTAGAAGAGGTTTGTAGGAAATATATAATATAATAATATATATTAGAATATAAATGATTGAAAATATTGAGTTAATATTAATATCGTTACTAATATTAATATTATCAATAATAAGCTCTCTCCCCCTAATTTACTTAAATTATGCAAAGGATTTAAATAATAATATAAATAATTATAACAATATATGCAATTCTAAGAAAAATGTATATGATTCTGATATGACTATAAAAAATACTTATATGTGGAATATGTGTAATCATCTATTTGATTTTAATGTAATTCAGAAGAAGTTTAAAAATTACGAGGATACCAAGAATGATTACAGCATTATGAAGGTATATAATGATTATTTACATAGCGGGTGGCCTTTATTTATCGTAATGTGGATATTTTTTATATCACATATCGTATATAATATTAAAAACAGGGGTAATAATTTAAAATACGAATATTTTTTTCATTCATCTGCTTATATATTTTTACACGTCATCGTAATAACAATATTTTTTTCACTAATTCTTAAAAAGATAACTGAGATATATGCCGATACAAAAGCGTACGATTATATAATGCTTTTGAAAGAATTGGATATATTGATAAAAGAAAATAAAACGGAACCCCCGTTTAATTTAAAATTTATGACTATTATTAAAAAATACAGCGGAGATGATATATCTTCCGTCGCCGATATTATATTTACAAAAGATTTGATAGACGAACTCACTGATTTACATAAAAATATCACTGCTAAGAGCGACTATCTGCGCAATAATAAGGGTTATAAAATAACATTGAAAAATATAGATAACTTCAGATATTATAATAATAAAAAGACAATAGACAAATGCAATGAAGAGATAGAAGATGTAACGCGATTTACGATTGTATATTTTATAATACTATTCTTCCCCATCTATATGCTTTCACAAGCTTCTAAATCAAACTTTACAACAATTGCCGTAATAACTATTATAGTATTCGTATTGTTTATATCGAGCTATATTGTTAAAAAAAAACTTGAATAGATTCATTTTCTTTTTTTCTTTATACTTATTAAAATGCGTATCATTATATTTATCGTTTTTATTATGATGATAATAATTTTTATAAATGAATTAAAAAATATATCGGCATCTTTTTTTCAAATAAACTATATTAAAGATGTCGCGGACATTAACATTAAGAAGCATTGTAATGATATTTATTGCGAAGCTGAGACAGGGAGATTTAATATAGCGAAGAATAGCTATAAACTTCTCTTGCCTAACGATTTCTATAACACTAAAACATACTACTTTATGATATTGCTAATAATCATAATATTCTATATTAATACATTTTATAACTTTATTAAATATAATAATTTATATCGTCAATACAACAAATATAATGATAATAGTGGTGAAAAATCCTATATAAATAATGTAATTCTTCAATTTATTAGATATATGCCATATATTTTAGCGCTTTCAATATTAATACTAATAATATTAATTCTCGTAGCAAGATATGCCCCGACAGAAACGCAGGGATATAGAAATTATTTTAATATAAATAATGATGATGTTGGAAAGAATCACTCATTAAATATACAAAATATACATAATTCTATTATATCTATAATTACAATACTACCTATTTTATATGGTTTATTATATTTTATTACTAAAATTAAAAGTGATGGGGGGGATTCTTCTTTAACTCAACCACAAAAAGATTTGATTAAAACTAAAGCAACAAACGATAAACGTATGTGTATGGGCTATCTGATAATTACAATATTGATGACATATTTATTATTAAATATTATGAATATATTGCTGTCCTTCACTGATAATAAATATCCTAAATTGGATAACAATAGCAATATTATAACAAAAAATTATAATTCTGTAAAAAAATATTACGAAACTCTAACAGAAAAAACATTATTAGAAAGGTGTTATACAGATGGATTATCATCAACTACTGGATCATATAGTCCATATAATCACAATATAATATATATAGAAAACACAGGTGATAGTAAATATGGGATTACTGTTGGCGCTGGCGCATCTACTGATAAAATTAATGTTGTATTATATACTAAAATAAGTGATAAAGATAAAGATAAAGCAGAAGATTGTGATATTAAAAAATTAAAAGTTAATTATTATTTTAAATATATATCTCCCTTATACCCGAATAAGAAAATAGATAAATTAACATTTAAAGACAAATATAACATAAATTATACAGATTTTAAAAATATACATGACATAGTTTATATTGATGGTGATGATGCTTATAAAAAAGATAATGCTGATTTTGATGCCTATTATATGATAAATAGAATAAGAATCGGGCATTTAAAAATACAAACTGATATAGACACAATTTTGGATTTATTAATTAATACAACACAAACCATTACTGATAACACAAAATATAATGATAACTGTAATATATTACTTGATATTCTAATATTTTTTTCGGTTAATGAAATAAAATACTTGGAAAAGAAAGATAAAGAAAAGAAAGATAAAGAAAAGAAAGATAAAGAAAAGAGAGATAAAGAAACGAAAGATTTTGAGTATATACAGCATATCCTTTTATTAAATTTAATAGACTATTTTGAAAAAAAAAAGAGTGTTGATAAAATTATTGCAAATAAGGATGCATTAAAAAAAGGATTAACTGAAGAAATACAAAATTATTCCAGTATTACTAAAAATTCTGGTAAAAAAACAACACAGTTTTTTGGTAAGGATTACGATATTTTGAGTAATAGTACAGAGATTAAGGAAAACTTCTCTGTTGATATATCATATGGCTCTGCAAATAAATTTTACGAAAAATATTTTAATATTTCAAACAATGATAATAATGCCAATGATGAAGAATATAAATTAGGAGGCTATATTATTAAAAATATAAAAACTCTAATATACTATATATTATTTATTGTTGTTATAGCAGTTATTATAATAATATGTTTATATATGTTGTCTAATTCAGATGTAAAGACATTCGCATATGATGTATTAATTCCTTTAATAATATTGATTATATTTGTAATATATATTTTTATATTTATGAGTTTTAATACAAATTATAATTTGAATGTAATATATGGCCTATTTGACAGTTCATACAAAAGAGATTTAAATGATATGAATAATCTTATAATACCGTTTATTAAACTTCATACCAATAATAATAAGAAATACGATAAAAATTATTACGACTTATATATAATAACAAATGTTATGGCATCTTTCTTATATAGCGAAGATAACTATGATGATACAAAATACAAAAATATAGATATCACTAATATTGAATATAGCAAAGAAGATACAATAGATTATAATGAGTTTAAAAAATATTATGAAGAACAATTTACAATAATAAACAAAGAGTTTGAAGAAGATTTTGCTGATATAAACAAAGCAGGTTCTGACAAAAATCTTAAAAAATTATACAATAATATCAATTCGCATATAAAAAAAACTGACACACAATTACCTTATACTATAGCTGATATAGTTTTAAAAACATTTGACAATGATATATTTACTGCAAAATTTAAATATGATAATAATGTTACTCCTCCGGCCGATAACTCTAAGATTTCTAATAAAATAGTAAATATTATATTAATATGTTTAGAATTATTTGGCGAAAAAAAGGATACTTATAAAATTGAAAAATATAAAAAATTTATTGATAACTTTTATTTTGAGAAAGATAAGAAGAGTGGAAACACTATATCTCATAAGTTTAGATTTAAAAATTCAGTATTTTATTATACTTATACTCCTCCACCTCCTTCAACTCCTTCAACTCCTTCAACTTCCAAAGCTATAACTATAAGCTTAGAAAGCACTATAAGCTTAGAAAGCTTAGAAAACTTGTCAATACCTATATATATTGAAAATTTTGAAGATAAAAAGAAAAAAATAATAGAAATTATTAATAATTATATGAATATCATATCGCTATTCCAATATAATTACATATTAAGCGAAGCATTAATGCCGCCAACGCAGCCAACGCCGCCAACGCAGTCAACGCCGCCAACGCAGTCAACGCCGCCAACGCTGCCAACGCTGCAAACAGAAAAAATTGATGAAAAAATTCTTCAAGATGCAAAGGATGTAGGATATAAAAAAGGTGAAGATTATTTACACAAATATAAAAATAGAAAATTAATTTCCTTAATATCTAATACAAAAAGTTTTGAAAAAATGAGCTTTGTATTGGCAGAAGCCACTTTTAAATATTCTAAATATACTGTTGAAGAAATAACAGATCTAACACCTGCTAATGCTAAAACATTTACTGTCGCGCATATAACAGCACTTACACCGGAAGCAAAAATTGCACTTAAAAGTAAAGAGGCCGTTAAAAATACACTTAAAGCAGATGTAAAAAGTGAACTTGAAAATTCAGACGCAAGCACATCCAAAAATAACGCTGTTGAGTATGTTTATACAGATATTATAAATAGCTATAACATAAATGTGTCTAATATTAGTGATAATTATTTAGAGAATGTAGTTAAGACTATTTGTTATCAAGTAGATAATAGAGATGTTGTTATGAATCAAGATGTTGTTATGAATCAAGAACCGGTCGGTAAAAATAAAAAATTTCCAAATATAAATATAAATAAGATTTATGCAGCGCACGATAATCATGTATCTATCTTACACAAAGCCAATCAGTGCGTAACTTATGACTTTGCCACAAATTATATGGTAAATTTAATTATATTAGGCATTATTTATTATATAGGATTGGATAATAATAAAATATTTTAATACATTAAATAAAGAGGGCGCATTTATAATAATGGCAGATATTGATATATTAGATGAATTTCGGCAACCTTATAATTATATGTTGCATTCCAAGGAAGAAAATATAGACGAAGAATATAGATATAGATTGCTGTCTAATATATTTGTAGATAAATCATATAGACCAAAAGATGATATTAAGTTTTTATATTTATTTGGGATATTTCCGTGTGATAATATGCCTGCTTCATATATACCATTCAATTATAAAAATTTATCGCAAAACTTCAATAGAATATCTAAAAACAACAAATTTAAGATTGAAGAATATAAAGAAGTATTCGAAGAAACTAATGACAACTATAAAAAAGATTTATCAGAAAAATTAGATAAACTGATTAAGGCTTTTAAGAGCAAACACTCTCTATATAATAATTTACATACGATGCCTTTTATTAAAATACTAATAATATTATGGACCATAGTAATATTGGGTTTTATGTATATATTATATTATTATTATTACTCAGTATTTAATTATATATTAGCTTTTGTACTATTTGTCTTACTGCTATTTGCTATAATATTTAAGATGTTTTATATAGTTCATAATTCGTAATCGCTCATTCCTGCTATAGTTACAAAAGTAATAATTATAATAATTATAATAATTATAATCATTATTTTTTATTATTATTATTTTTATCTATAATACCTATAAGGAAGTATTATTTTTAATTAATAATGGATAAAAAAATTAAGTTTGCCAATATATTCAATAATAACACATATGACCCCGATAA
>Ga0209768_10002328_pt1 | contig 11851 bp, 12 predicted proteins | sample LauGreSBDMM110SD_3_FD_187564 | JGI IMG/M metagenome (GOLD analysis project Ga0209768, IMG submission 187564) | Freshwater lake microbial communities from Lake Michigan, USA - Sp13.BD.MM110.SD (SPAdes) (version 2) | ecosystem: Environmental > Aquatic > Freshwater > Lake | place: Lake Michigan... | reverse complement strand
CTACTTTGAACAAGATTGTGGACATCGTTAACACATTCCAAACAACGAACAAGCAATTGTACGAATTGCTTACGGTAGAAGCACTGAAAAGAGTCTTGGAATCTCCTATAATGGACTCGTGTATTGTTTACGACAAGTTAAAAGGAGACATAGTGGCATTTATATCTGTATCACATCAGCACTATCGTGTGTGTGTGGAGAGTGATTTTCCAAAGGACGATCACTTGAAAACGGTTGTCATTTACCAATATGGTTTCGTTGACATGGATGATGCGGGTCCTATCATGAGAGAAGTCTTTGCCGAATCAAGCGCCGTAAAATGGGATGTCTTTACAACAACAGATAGCGACATCATTGATCAAAATTATATAGGTGGGCATTCGTTCTACCATTACATGTATAATGTGCGCATGTTCGAAATGCGTTCGCATAAAGTAACATTGTGCGGTCTATAAGCATCCAAAGTTTTTCCCGTACAAAAGTAAGCAAGTAGGAGTGTAAGCGAGAAGGCAGGTATGCGGATGGCTTTTAAGGCCAATCAATTTCCCAAAACTATTATTGAAAAAAGGGAGTCTCGGTCAATGACGGTGTGTCGCTTTGCTGTTGGGCCTTTTAATCACATTGAAGAAGCGCGAGTCCATCATGGCGAAGAGATGTCTTACACCGTTTTCCAAAAGAATGTTGACAAAAAGCTAATCAATGCTGTTCAGATCGGTTTGGATGACCTTGTTGTTGATGGACGAGACATCAATGGGGCTTCATTCGTAACCCATCTTCCTAGAGGATTTGACATTGATACCCTTGTTAAAAAAGACGTGGATGTGCGTATCGAGCCTTTGGAGCAAGATTCTTTTAAGAAAATGATGGAGCTCGGCAGTAGCATCCTAACGATTGTTATTCAATTAGTAATCTTTGGTGTCTTTGGCTATGCAGCCCTCACTGTATCGCGATCATCTTCATCAAAGATTATGGGGATCACTGACACTGTAGTAGGAGAGGAAGATGAAACACAAAGTAATACGAAGACCACATTTGAGGACGTGGCAGGAATGGAGGGTCCCAAGAATGAGCTCATAGAGATTGTGACATTCATGAAGGATCGAGAACGTTTTGAGTCGATGGGGGCTACTCTCCCGAAAGGCGTGCTTCTCACTGGCCCTCCAGGTACCGGGAAAACGCTTCTTGCTCGCGCACTTGCTGGCGAAGCGGGGGTGCCGTTCTACTTTTGCTCCGGTTCTGAGTTCGTTCAAGTCTTCGTGGGGGTTGGTGCAGCACGTATACGAGAAACATTCAAAAAGGCTCGCGCTAACGCGCCGTGTATCATATTCATTGATGAGATTGATGCTATAGGAAAAGAGCGCTCATCAAGCAATATGGGATCCAATTCTGAACAAGAGCAAACAATGAATCAAATCTTGACAGAAATGGACGGCTTTAAGTCTCATGAGGGTGTACTTGTGATTGCTGCAACGAATCGTAAAGAAGTGTTAGATCCTGCTCTCGTTCGTAGTGGGCGTTTTGACCGTCACGTGGATGTCCCTGTACCTTCAAGGAGTGAACGCCTTGATATATTGGAGCTTTACGCCAAAGATAAAAAGTTATCTGCCGATGTCGACCTTGACTTGATTTCGGGATGGACATCGGGTATGGTGGGCGCAGATCTAAAGAACCTTTTGAATGAAGCAGCCATTCTATCAACAATTAATGATCTTGAAGAGATCCCACAAGAGGCTATTGAGATCAGCTTGGACAAGCTCCAGTTGGGCATTGAAAACAACTGTGATATGACCGATCAAGAAAGAAACGTGATCGCCTATCATGAAGCAGGGCACGCTTTGCTCGGCGCACTTGTGAATGAATTTGATACGCTAACTAGAGTATCAATAGTCCCTCGAGGAGATGCAGGTGGAATCACTATGTTCCAGCCGGATGAAAAAGAACTACAACTCTATAGCCAACAATACCTTCTAAACAAGTTGATAGTTTTGCTTGGAGGACGCATTGCGGAAGAACACGCATTCGGAAAGCTTCAAACGACAACCGGGGCATCGTCGGACTTACAAGCTGTCCATGAAATAGCGCACACTATGGTAAGTGTGCTCGGGTTCAATGAAACGCTCGGGCCGGTGGCGTGGGACGAAAATGTGGGTGAAATAGTTTCAAATGACATTGATGCTGAAATCAAGCAAATCGTAAATTGGGCATACCGTCAAGGGAAGGAGCTCATGGAAGCAAATGAGTTTTACTTGAAAGCACTCGCAAATGCGTTGCTTGAAAATGACACTTTGTATACGGATGATATCATGATCGCATTAGAAGGACTTGATTGCCCGTGGATGAAGAGAATGGAAATAGAAGATGATCTTGGAAGTGAGGGTGAGAGCGAAGAGGGTGAGGGAGATGAGGGTGGGCCCACACTGCCCGCGCTTGTTAGGAAACTAAAGCGTTTAGAGGGGGATATCTAATCTAGACACGTAACATTCCCGTGAAGTTGGATGAGATGAGAAACGTCATCATGATTATCAAAATCACCACACAAGACATGGTTGTGCGCGTTGCATTGGTCTTGAATGAATTGTGGAACACAAGGTACATCAGAACGATGAAAGGAATTGAGTAGATGAGAGTGAATCGCACTTGTCCCTTTTTCAAAATTTCATCCATCTCTTGGTGGGCTTGGCGTAACGAGTTCATATCCGCCCGCACACGGTTTACAGCGGGTCCCCATGTTGCCTTCTTATTCTTTGCAGTACTCCCACCTTTCCGTTCTTCCTTCTCCATGAACTTCAATTCGTGGTTGCCACTTTCATGATGATCGAGGTACATGAATAAGTTTCCTTCTTGTGCCAACCGCCCCACTTGGTACGGGTGAAAAGGTTCGGAGCCTCCTTTTTCCATTCTTTTTACGTTTTTGACAAAGTAGTCCTTGAAAACGGGCGAGTCAAGTAAGGTTGTAATGGTCTGATTTAACGATTTCGTCTTTTGAATGTACTTATTCCGGAAAATGTACTGAAGATCCGCATTGTACTTTGTGAGACTTGTCAGCAATAGCACAGACAACAATAGAGTACCTTCAGTTGCCCAAAGAAGACTACTTGGAATGTAAGGGTCATTCACGCTATTGTCGATATCAGGAACATAAAACGTCTTCATAATGATGATTGTGAATGCCATGGTGCCCAGAATGAGCCATTGCCTTTTGATTGTGGATTGTACATCTTTGGCCACTTTATCCTTCTTTGTATCATCGCTTTCTTCGTCTTTTACTTCTTCTGTTCTGTTTTCAGAATTAACTTTCACATTGAGATCGGGTATAAGTAACTGCTTCTTACTTGCGAAAAATACGAGCAGTCCAATACCTAATATTGCCCTCAAAAAGATGTACCTCAAATAGATGAGTGCTTTTGTGAGCGGAATGATGCCTGTCTTCCGCCAATCTGTTATAAAATTTGATGTGTTCGGTATGGTGTTGAACATGTAGTACAAAACAACCATCAACACGGCAATAGAAAAGAGCGCGATTGAAAAGATGATCCAAACAATTGCCTTGTCAAGCTTGGGTTGTTGCGGATTGATGGGGTCATTTAGCAGTTGATATACATGGTTCGTCCCGGACTCTTTCTCCATGTACTCATACCCACATTCTCTACACTTTTCTTTGCCTGTGCTATATGCAACGTGAATGTTGCGAAGTATCCATACGCTTGTAAAGAATGCAGCAATGAACACAATGATTCCTAGAATTGCAAATAGCTTGAAACAAAAGATGAAACTCTTTTCGAACATGTGTTCAAGCTTTGTCTCACGTTACGACGCACACGAACAATTCTATGCGTGCCACTAACTTATATGAACAGAAATTTCCGCACTCTTAGGCACTGATCGATTCGAAAATATATAAGTGAAGCTTGCGAAGGCGGATATTCTTGTGAACGAGTCTCATGTAAGGGGCAGTCGTACGTAAGAAGGACTCAATGTCAAAGTTTATGGGAGTTTTCAAAGCGATGTACTTTGTGCGCGCCGTAAACATCCGGCAAACTTCGCTCAATGGGATGTTTGACAAGAAAAGATCAACTAATGCTTGTGATTTGTAACATGGCCCGCCCCATGGGGCATCCAAGAAGACCATTGACTGATCAAGACGGTTTATAATACTCATGATGTCCCCGTGATAGCAAACTACGTTGTCCGCACCAAGAATGTTCATATTATGTCGCAAGAATTCGTAGCGTTGTTTATCTAACTCAACAGCATTTACATGTCCAAACGTTCGCGAGAAGGAGAATGTGTTCCCACCCACACACGCCGTGCCGTCCGTGATAATGTCATCAGAAGAGATAAATTTCGATAGGTCATTTGTGATCTTATCTGCCGTTAACTGATCCGTAACACTGAAGAGCGCCTCTTCATCCATTTTTACTTGATCCCTTATGGATTTCGGTAAGAACTTGAATAGAAAATCCTTCTTGTTCATACACACATATACAAAAATAAGACGTTTGTGTTTAAGTTAGATTTTACACTTTTCCAAAAGCGCTTTCTCTTGAGATTTATCCGCCTTTTTGGATGTTTTTAGACGCTCCTTGAGAGTTTTAGTATTTTGGTTAAGTTCATTGAGGCGGTTGGAAGTCTCGCTCATTTTATTATTCAAGTCACCCAATATACGGGTTTCTTCATCAACAAAGTGTTCCTTGACGCGGTCTTTACACGGTTTCTTTGGCTTCGCATCTTTGCATACGCGAATTAGCTCCGTGTTTAGCTGTTCTCTTAGGCGAGCCTTCACTTCCTTCTTGGTGTCACGTTGCTCTTGTCCATGCGTCAATATGACCTCTATTTCGTCCGTTGTTGTCTTGAGATCGTTCTCGATTGCTCGTGATGATTGGATGGTTAGGGGAACTTTTATGTTTTGAAATACGGGGTACGCAAATTGTCGCGCATCCTTCTCCCGGTTCAAGTAGCTGATGTAGCCGGCAATGTCGTTCATAAACCATAGCTTATTTTTGCGATCAAACTCGCCTTGATCATTCAAGTACACTTGTGAGAATTCCTCAAAAGATTCGGGGAGCGTGTCGTCTCTGGGTCGAAGCAAGTTTAGGAGTTTGATCAAGTCCATTGGCTCGCTCGTGTATGGGGTGGCGGTCATGAGAAGGAGTCTAACCGAATCTTTTCCAGAAAGCTCGTACGACTCATGTATCATATTCCTTAGCACCTTGACATCTGGACGTTCATTTTGAGGAGTGTCTTTGGCAAAGAGTTTGTGGGCCTCGTCAATAATGACAAGCGTTTTGCGAAGAGGATCCTCCGCTCCATTTCGCTTCACCATGTCATCGTAAATCTGGTTGCGCTTTTGTAGCAAGTTGGAAAACTGCTTGTAGGATATGGGTGCTAGCCAGTTCTTGGATACAACGCGTAAAGGTGCGTCGACCTTCTCCGGCCATTTATTGCCCTTTTTCCATTCATTCTTGAGGACTACGGAGCACACTTGTTGGAACATGTTCTTCCAAATGTCCGGCTTGAGCGTGTGCCGTGTCACCCACAAAATAGAGTACCCTTCTCGCTCAAATGATGACGTAGCAGTCGCAATCGCAGTACACGTCTTCCCAGTACCAACCGAGTGCCATGCAAGCAAGCCCTTGTAGATGGAAGACGGTTGGAAATAGAGACGAACAAAGTTTTGGGAAGGCGTAAAGTCAACAAAGCTTGGCGGGTTTCCACCTTTTTTGACGGCACACAAGTTTTCAAGTTTCACAGGTGTCCATTTATACTTTGAAAATCTCTCCTCAATGTACCTCCGGAGGGCAGGGTAGCTGTAGGGCCGTTGTGGTGGCTTGGGGTGAAGTAGTTTAGTAGTTTTCTTTGGTTTTGTTTTACTCTTTCCACCATCAATCTCCATGTCATCAACATCAACAGGGTCGGGTGAAAGACCGAAAAGAGTACGAAATGCTTCCATGTCATCGTCGTCTGCTTTGATGTTGAAATCATGGATGGCTTTCGTTAATGAACGGTCAACGGCACCGTGTATTGCCACGGCCTCTAACGCATTCGCGAATAGGACTTTCTTAATGTCAATGCCACTGTATTTCAGGAACAAAGCAAACATGTGTGATGCCCCGAACGCGTCTTGTAAACCGAGATCCTTTGGTATTTCCACCTCGTATCTAAACACATGAAGAGGCCAACCATTGGTTGGGTGAAAGTGTAGCCCTTGTTGCCCGCAAAACCGCGTACCTCTCCCAACAACCTGTTTCTCATCCGACATTGTCAGTTGTGGCTCGAAAATGTGAATGTATTTCACATCAAATAGATCAATACCTTCCTTGTAGCCGGAGTCGAGTATAATAAAGCGTATTTGTTCACCATGAACGTTACTTGGACGGCTGTTAAAAGTAGAAAGCACTTGCCGGCGCAAGGAAACTGTAAATGGCCTACCAAAGATGGCACTTGAAGAAAGCAGTGCGAAAGTATTAAAAGTTTTTTGAGAGGTAGGTATCATTTTGAGATCGCTGTCGTACGCAAGTAAGTAGTCTTTGGCGATAAAAGCGCTCGCTAGTATCTTTGCACCGTAGCCCATTTGGTTGACATCAGAATATATGACATGTTTGTACAACACTTTGTCTCTTCTTAGGTCTTGCTCATCAAGTTGTTTTATATTTTGAAAGAGTGATACCATTTTAGGGGACGAAGCGGGCATGTCCTCGAGAATAGATTTAGGGTTGAAGGATACCCTATCGAACCGATGCTCTGGAAGAATTGTTGACCAATTAGCCACCTTGCGGACGCATACCGCTTTCGAGTCCATGAGGCTTTACTTTCTAAAACAAAATAATTAGTATGTAGAAAGCCAAAACACAACTCTTGCCAAGGACATGCAGATTCTCGCGCGGATCAAGCAAGTTCCATTTGAAGAAGATCGAGAATGCTAGGTACAACATGACAAAATACACACCAAGTGAGTGTGCCATGGACAATAGGCCGTATCCAATGACCCCTAGGTAGTCATATGCGCGCACGTGAATGCCCGTCCATCCAATAAGTGAGAAAATCAGAAAAACGGTTATGGTGGTGAAACCAATCTGTTTCAAGCGCGTTATCTTCAATTGTTGTTCTTTAAGGGGTTTCTCAGGAGCACTTAGAAAGTCTTTGGCGAATGCGAAGGCAAGTAATGTATGGCCTACGACCAAAAGCAACGTCCCAAAGTACAATGTGTCGCGTTTTGCCGTCTCAGAAACATGCGACAGGTACGTTATTAGCGGTAACGAATACCCAACAAAAGGTAGCCATGAGACGTTCATGCACGATTAATGATTCAATTCTATATTATAGACACATCTTCTCAACGGATTCACATAGTTGATTGGAGTTATTGGGTTCTGATTTGATAGAAGTCATAGCTAAAATGATGTCACGATAGACAAGATGGGCCCGGGGTAGGTCACACATGTCTTTAATGACATATTCATTACTAAAGGGGTCCCATTGGAGCACCTTGAAGAAGTGGGAATGGAGCTCATAAATTCGTGCGCCTTCCCGTAAAAATAACACCATGAACCTCACCCATACGCTGACTCATGTCACATTTATTCATTCATCGTTCATTTTTTGGACTCGTAAAACGCTTGAGCTTCGGACTCAGTTAGCGGTTCATTAAACCAATGAAGTCCCTTCACGAGGAGTTGTTGTCTTTGTGTTTCCAAGAATCGAGGGTGACGCAAGTAAAATGTTCGTTGATGTGGAGTCGATCCCCATGACAAAATCTCTGACTGAGGTAGTGTCATCTTGTTATGAGGTATTCCATTGATGTATGTCGCAAAGGAATTGCGATCCACCACCATGGTGTAGTGATACCACTCACGGAAGTTCATTGAAAGGGTCGTGTCAAGGCCAGAGTTCCAATTGACATTCGAACGATGTCGAAAATGAATCCGAAGTGGTTCGTTTGGATACACCCAAATGCCAGGTGTCCTATCGTATGCAGGGTTGGTGAAGTACAACATATTTCTCCACGACGGAGACGGGTTAGCAACAAAGAAGAAGAACGATACCGTGTAAACGGGACTTGTGAAGTAATTTATTTCCGGGCTTGGAAGAGTCTTTGAACCTAATGAAACGTCAAAAATTTCCTTCTGTAATTCAATGCCAATCTTTGTAGGCGTTTTGGAAAGCGCGACGCGATTTTCTTTTTCAACCGCCCACAAATCCTTACAGGTTTTCAAACATGATTGAAGAGGGGACGTGTCACATGACTTGATAAAGTCGTCTCGACATTCCTTGAACTCGTACATGTGCTCCTCCGAGCACCGTAGCTTCATCTTTTTACATTCAAGATCATAGGCCGTCTCTAGTTGTAAGCAATGTTGGTTAAAGCACTCGTTCAAGAATGTTCTCTCATCCTCGAATCCAAAACCCTTACTTTGTTGGCTTTGATCGTAAAAGCCTTCTAATGCTTGTGCTAGCAAAGGGCTTCTAAACAAGTAGTATGCGCAACCAATCATCACTATAAAAAGAGCAACTTTGAATGCATTTGTTCGTTTAATGGTCTTCATTTACAATAAAGAATCAAATAAATAGCGCATTATTGAAGTGTTATGATTTATTTAACTTGAGTTTACGTTTGACCATAGCTTTTGGGCCTTACCGTTCATGATGTATATTTCATTGTTGGCAACCTCGAACTTGTATGGACCGTTCATGAGCCCACCGCCAAGTGCGTCCATCCACGTGTTTGTGTGCCATATATCTATGTTGTTCTTGTTTTTCAATATGAGATCCCCATTTTTGTAAAGAGCAAGTGTGAAGGGTCCATTCGCCTCACCTCCTCCCGTCATCGAGTTGTCAGAGTTAGAAGACCATGTTATTACTTTGTCGTGGTATAGAACAAGATTGCCATTGGCATGAAGCACGAGCATAGACCGGCCACTTGGGCTTATGAGTTTGTCATAAGAAGTCATGGAGTCCGCCTCCGTCAAAGACGTACGTGATCCGAGCTCACCCCACGTGCTTCTGCAGTATTCTTTACATTTGCGAAGCTCGCTTGTATCACACCGGTCGTAATGTATGTTTAAGCAATCGGCGATGTTTAGTTGCGATTGAATGGCACACTCCACCTTGAATGGATCGCATGCGGTAGCAATCTCCTCTTCTATGGGCGCACATTCGGATTGGTAGCACTTCTCAAATGCATTCCGTTCAAGGGACATCACAAGCTCAGCATAGTTTTCATCGACAAGTGCATCATTTGTGGTTTCTGGGGTGCCAGCGGGCGCAAAGGGTCCTGAACTTGGTTTTCGCGCAGGGGCTTTACGTTGGCGAACGGTTGGCCGTTGGTAGCGCACCTGTCTTGATGTAAATGTCTTTGGTGCGCTAGTGGGATCCATCTCTTTCAAGAATGAATTCACCGAGTTACCAAACACATTGGACCCGATTGGCGCACCATTTTCGTCTACACCTTGTATGACTTGGTTGACCGGCTTGTCAAGATCGAATGGCAAGTCGTCTTGTGCGCTCAAGGCAAACTCCATTTCCTCTTTAGGAAGAGTGCTCAATGCCGAGGCAATGAGATCGCCCATTGTGGGTTCACCATCCCCAAATCGTTCAATGTCGGGCTTTCGTCGTTGAGTGTAGAGTAACACTACAGTTATCACTAAAACTAGAAGAATAATACGTAACAACATCATTACAATGGTATTAGAAATTTTCATCTTGGGTACTTGTAGAACTTAAACCTTGAAAATGAAAGGATATTGTGTAAAGTGTAAGACAAAGGTAGAAATGAAAGATGCCAAACGTGTGGAGAGCAATAACAGGGCTCGCATGGCAGGCACGTGTGCGGTTTGTAAGACAAAGGTCAACGTTTTTGTGAAGTCAACGTAGTAGTTAGAGACATGCTGTCATGAATGATGTATTATGGGTTCTGATACATGTTACCTGATTGCGAGGTTCAATGAAGATGTTTCATGGACAAATGAGCTTGGTACCAATCGTGTGATATTGAACAAGGGGAGGGAGTTGGAGCCTATGCGAGTGGGTATGGGAACTATTATGAATGTGCCAAACGTTGGGAGGGAGTCAGAAAGCTACATGAGGTATGTTGTAGAAAATTATGAATCATTGCCAGGTGTCATTGTGTTTTCGCAAGGGGACATAAGCGACCATAGTGTATACGGAACGAAAGACAATGACCCAACAAAATTGATGCGGGCCGGGCAAGAAGCACGGGAAAATGGTTGGTCGTTAAACTTTGTCGTGTCAAACAACCTCGATGTCCATAGTGGCACTTGCCACAGCTGGAACTTCCGAGAGCATTTTCACTACTGGTTTGAGCCAAACTCTTATGAAACCAAAGTAATGTTTGGTGATTGGTTCGAGGACACATTTGGCATCCCATTGCCTTCTTCGATGCCGGTGTTTTGGGCTGGCATCTTTGCTATTCGAAGGGACAAGGTTCATGCGCACCCCAAGGCTTTTTACGAGGAATTGCTTGCTCAACTACAGTGGTCATGTAATCCAATTCAAGGCCACTTTTTTGAAAGAAGTTGGTGGTATGTGTTCTGTGAAAAATTATAGTTGAAAATTGACAAATAAGTACAAAAAATGATTGAGCGCCCATAATGAAATATCAACTACACAGTGAGCAAGAGCAAGAGCAAGAGCAAGAGCCAAAGCCAACATGTCTTATTCTGTGGCCGATTCTGTTTCTCCTTTCGATGTTGATAAGTTCAATCTCACTCCAACAGATTGCCAGATTGAGATCATTGTGAAGGATGTGGTGTTTCAAAGAATCCCTTGCCATAAGCGTATTCTTCGGATGTCATCCGTGCTAAATGGAGCCTTGTCTTTAACAACGAATGCCACGGTATCCGTTCGTCTACAAACAGAGGAAGAGATCCAAGCGTTCAAAGACCTTGTTGAGTTCTTTCAAAAGGACAATCTTGACCATGTCGAGCAAACCAAAGAAGCCATGCTAAGTGTTATGCGAATGGCAAATCAGTATGGCTCTTACATGTGTCAAATGGCCGTTATGGAGGATCCTTTGATGAGTGGATACCACTTTTGAGAGGTCATGGGCCGGGGTTTGTGGGTTGGTGTAAGGGATTTTATTCTTTTTCTGTTTTTATGTTTGTTTCATAATGGTTTAGAGATGATTGTGTTTTGTTGTTAAGATATGGAAAATGACTTGACTGTTCAAGAATTGGTGCGTATGCCAACAAGTGTCGTACCTGATTTCTCTTTGAAAGGTATGACTACGTGGGGACGTGTTGTTGATGTGTATGATGGCGATACGATGACGGTGATTTTGCCATTGCTGGGATTCTATTACAAGTTCAAACTCCGTCTAACGGGGATTGATACTTGCGAGATCAAGAGCAAGATAGAAGAAAACAAAACAAAGGCCTATTGTGCGCGTAATAGGGTCATTCAACTCTGTTCCCCTTCGTGCTCTCTTTTTAGAACAATGGAGGAGCGTATCCCAAAGAAAGAGATTCAAGAGTTCTTCTCCAAATACCCATCAATAATTTGGGTAAAGTGTGGTGAGTTTGACAAGTACGGACGGCTTCTATGTGAAGCCTTCACGGGTCCAACTGTCCATGAAAGCATCTCTACGATTTTAATCCGCGAAAAGCTCGCATATCCCTACTTTGGAGACACAAAGATGACTGAATCGGAGCAAAGCTCACTTATGGTTTAGCTTTTGGTGTTTAGCGTTTCATGAAACCGCATGGTCCGGGAAAGGGGGCGAGTGGAGTTGGTGGGCATTTAATGTCACGATTCCGGCAATCAACCGCGTTTCCTCGCGCTCGTGTCCATTGTTCAAAGCGTGTGGGATCCGCGACCATTTCGGTGAAGCTGGACT
>Ga0209768_10002325_pt1 | contig 11853 bp, 10 predicted proteins | sample LauGreSBDMM110SD_3_FD_187564 | JGI IMG/M metagenome (GOLD analysis project Ga0209768, IMG submission 187564) | Freshwater lake microbial communities from Lake Michigan, USA - Sp13.BD.MM110.SD (SPAdes) (version 2) | ecosystem: Environmental > Aquatic > Freshwater > Lake | place: Lake Michigan... | reverse complement strand
ATGAACCCATCCAGGTTCGCAAGGAGTTATCAACTAAAAATATGAAGTAATGAATCGTCGATCGAAGTTCACGCAGACGTAAGCGCCTTGCGGAAACCACTACCGAGGACCATTGCTTCCACATTAATAAATGGAAAACTCTGAACTCCCCTGGTGGGTAGTTATTTAATTAGCGGCGAATACCGAGCTTTTCGATAATCGCACGATAACGATTGATATCTGTCTTTGATAAGTATTGAAGAATGCGACGACGCTGACCCACGAGCAACAACAGACCGCGACGGTTGTGGTGATCGTGTGGGTTGGTCTTTAGATGTGTAGTGATGTCTTCAATACGACGTGAGAGCAAAGCAACTTGTGCTTCTGGGCTTCCGGTGTCGGTAGCTGAAGAGCCGTACTTTGCAATGATTTCTTTCTTTACTGCTGGTGTTAAAGCCATTTCTGGTCTCCTATTAGTTACCGCCACGACGGCGACCGGTTTGATACACGGCCACTCACTTTGATCGTTGGACGAGGGCTAGATTACCAGCGGGGCTGTGGATAAGGCAAAATGAGAAATTACTGCTCAGTTAATGAGCGAGCCTGGTCACAATCTAGCTTCATCTGCACCAATAGCGGTTCAAGGCCATCAAATTTCAAGGTATCGCGCAAACGCCAACCAAATTCAATTGATGCACTTTTATCGTATAAATCTAAACCTTCTTGATCTAGCGCATATGCCTCAACTTGGCGTGCACGTACTCCGGCAAAAGTTGGGTTGGTTCCGATTGAAATAGCTGCTGGCCAATAGTTAATTCCAACGGTTAGCCAACCTGCATAAACGCCATCACTTGGAATAGTTTGACCTTCGATATCTCCTAAGTTTGCAGTTGGATAACCAATCTCGCGCCCACGCTTTTCTCCGTGCACCACAATTCCATCTAGGCGATGTGGACGAGATAAAAGTGTGCGCGCTTCTTCAACTTTTCCTGCGGTTACCAAATTGCGGATTCTTGATGAAGAGATAACTTCGCCTTCACCGGATTCTAAATCTTGAACATCTACCGTGAAATTAAAGCTCAGACCATCTTTAATCAGCGAGTCAACGTTACCCGCAGCTTTGTGGCCATAGGTAAAGTTCTTTCCGACAATGATTGTTGAGGCAGTTAATTGGCCGACTAATACATCTTTAACAAAATCCTCAGGGGCCATTGCCGCAAATTTCTCATTAAATTTCAGTACTGCAACTTGGTCGGCGTTATGGATCTTTAAGAGCTCAACCCGATCAGCCAAGGTCGTCAGTAAAGTAGGGGCACGATCAGGGGCAAGCACTTGCATTGGATGTGGATCAAAAGTTAGCGCCACAATATTGCGTCCGTCAGCGATCTCTTTGGCGCGATTTAACAGGAGCTGATGGCCTTTATGGACACCATCGAAGACTCCGATAAGTACAACGCTGCCGGTGGTCATTTGATAATTATTACCGATTAATTGGCCGCTGCAAAAACGGCGATTGGTTTGGCTTTGCCTGATTCATTCTTTAAGAGCGCAATCAGGCGGTCATCCGGTGAGAGCGCGGCAAATATTTGATCGCTCGAATTAGAGACAAGCGGGCGACCAAATGAGAGCTCTGAAACTTCATCCAGACCCAATTCACGAACCTCAAAGGTTGCGCGCGCCACATCGGAAAGTGCCAGCGGAGTAAAAGTTTGCGCTTTTAATTCATCGAATGAGATTGCCTGAGAGATTGGAAAACCCGCTACTCGTGTGCGACGAAGTGCCGAGAGATGGCCGCCAACTTTTAAATCACTTCCAAGATCACGGGCGATGGCGCGTATAAATGTTCCGGCAGAACAGGTGACATCTATATCTACTTCAATACGTAATTTAACGCGACGAATTTCCAAAATATCTAATGAAGAGATCGTGATGGTCCGAGCGGCTAATTCAAACACCTCACCAGCGCGCACTCGGTCGTAAGCGCGTTCGCCATCGACCTTTACCGCTGAAACTGAACTGGGGCGTTGTTGAATTTCACCAACCATCTTTGCTAAACCACTCTTGATCTGATCATCTGTAACTTGTGACGCATCAACTTCAGAAATGATTTCGCCTTCACGATCATCGGTGATCGTTGCTGCACCAAGAACGACTGTGGCGGTATATGACTTATCGCCATCGGTTATGTACTGCAGAAGGCGCGTGCCGTTTCCAAAACCAAGGACTAGAACACCTGTCGCCATCGGATCCAAAGTGCCAGCGTGACCAACTTTGCGAGTACCCAAAGCCTTGCGCGCAACCGCCACAACATCGTGGCTGGTCATTGCGGGTGCTTTATCTACAACAAGGAATCCGTCTGACATAGCGTTTTTTAAAAATCAATCTTCAATTATTTTGGGGACTTTATATGGATCTTCTCCCCCAGCAAATGAAGCGTTCTTTCGCAGTTGCGCGACTTCTGCATCTAACTCGTGAACTTTATCGAGCAATGAGTCGAGCGCTTTAGCAGATTCAGGTAACCCATCTTCAAAGAATTCAATTGATGGAGTAATTCGTGTCTGCAGATCACGACCGACTGCGCTGCGAATAACACCTTTAGCACTATCCAGTGCAGCCGCAGTTGCAGCGCGTTGTTCATCATCACCTAAGACGGTGTAGAAGATTGACGCGTTCTGTAGATCACCAGTGACTCGCGCATCGGTGACAGTTACGAAGCCAAGACGTGGATCTTTAATCTTTGTCTCAAGTAGCTGCGCAACTACCACTTTGATGCGGTCTGCAACTTTTTGGGTGCGATGTGATTGGCCCATAATTTAAGCCCGCTTCTTCTCGCGCATCTCAAAGACCTGAATTGTGTCTCCGATTTGCAGATCCTTCATATTGCCAAGACCGATACCGCATTCGAAGCCTTCCTTGACTTCAGTAGCATCATCTTTAAAGCGCTTAAGAGAATCGATAGTTAGATCATCAGCAATGACTTCGGTGCCGCGCATAATGCGGGCCTTGCCATTTCGCTTGATAGATCCATCGCGAACGATAGAACCTGCAATATTTCCAGCCTTAGAAGATTTGAAGATCTCGCGCACTTCTGCGTTACCGAGAATAATTTCTTCGTACTCTGGCTTGAGCAAGCCCTTAAGAGATAGTTCAATCTCTTCAATGGCGTTGTAGATCACGGAATAGAAGCGAACTTCCACTCCTTCTTGATCCGCGTAAATTGCAGTCTGTGGCTCTGGCTTAACGTTAAAGCCGATAACAACTGCGGTAGATGCAGATGCCAGAGTGATATCACTCTTGGTAATTGCACCAACGCCGCGGTGGATAACACGAAGATCAACTTCTGCTCCAACGTCGAGTTGCATAAGCGCATCTTCGAGCGCTTCCACTGAACCAGAAACGTCTCCCTTAAGGATGAGGTTGAGTGTTGAGACCTTGGACTGCTCCATAAAGTCTTCGAGTGAGACCTTCTTGCGCGCCTTAGCAAGTTGCGCATTTCGCTCTGCCGCTTGGCGCTTTTCAGCGATCTGACGAGCAGTGCGATCTTCATCAGCAACTAGGAATGTGTCACCGGCACTTGGCACAGATGTAAATCCAAGAACCTGTACTGGACGCGATGGTCCAGCAGTTTCAACGTTCTCGCCATGCTCATCGAGCATCGCACGTACGCGACCAAATGAACCACCGGCGACAATTGCATCACCGATCTTTAAAGTTCCGCGCTGTACCAGCACAGTTGCAACTGGTCCACGACCGCGATCAAGGTGAGCTTCAATAGCAACGCCTCGAGCGCTATCTTTCGCAACAGCGCGAAGATCAATTGCCGCATCCGCTGTTAATAAAATCGCATCGATGAGTTCGTTTACACCAACACCAGATTTGGCAGAGACGTTAACGAATAAAGTTTCGCCGCCATATTCTTCTGCGATCAAGTTGTACTCGGTCAATTGTTGGCGGACCTTATCTGGGTTCGCACCTTCTTTATCAACCTTGTTTACCGCAACCACAATCGGTACATCGGCTGCTTGTGCGTGATTTAACGCTTCAATTGTCTGCGGCATGATTCCGTCATCGGCTGCCACAACCAGAACGGCAATGTCTGTGACCTTGGCACCACGAGCACGCATTGCAGTAAAGGCTTCGTGACCTGGTGTATCGATAAAGGTAATTGCGCGATTTATGCTTTCGTGATCATGGTGAATTTGGTAGGCACCGATGTGCTGAGTAATTCCGCCAGCTTCAGTCTTTAGAACTTCAGATTTACGGATAGCATCGAGCAAACTGGTTTTACCGTGATCAACGTGTCCCATAACCGTGACAACTGGTGGGCGCGCCACAAGTAAATCGGCATCGAGATCGGCAATTTCTTGCGCTAAATCGATATCGAAATCTTGTAGAAGTTCGCGATCTTCATCTTCCGGGCTGACAATTTGAATGACATAACCAAGTTGGGCACCAAGAATTTCAAAGGTATCTGCATCTACTGATTGAGTCGCAGTAACCATTTCACCTAAGTGGAAGAGTGCGGCAACTAGCGCTGCTGCATCTGCACCAATCTTTTCGGCAAAATCTGCCAGAGTTGAACCGCGACGCATACGGATTTGTGTCTTGCCATCTCCGTGCGGAATAACTGCGCCGCCCAGTTGTGGCGCTTGCATATTGTCGAATTCATCGCGCAACGCTTTTCTAGATTTTGGTTTGCGCTTACTGCTCTTACTTGCATTCTTTCCGAATGCACCCGCTGCACCACCGCGACCTGGGCCGCGATTTGGTGCACCGCCCGGACGTTGTGGACCGCCAGCTGCTGGTGCACCAGTTGATGGACCAGTAGAACGATAAGGACTCGAAGATGGTGCGCTGCCTGTACGTGGTGGGAAATTACTTGGACCACCGGTTCCTGCAGGACGTGGAGTGTTTGGTCGCGCTGCAAAACCAGGACGCACCGAACCAGGACGCGGTCCGGACATTCCAGGACGTGCACCTGTTGCACCAGTTGGTCGTTGTGGTGGACGAGGAACTACACCACCTGTTGAAAAGGGATTGTTGCCCGGACGTGGTGGGCGAGGAACTGAACTACCACCAGTTGAAAAGGGATTGTTGCCCGGACGTGGAGTTACAGATTTTGCTTCTGCTCCATCTTTTGCATCTGAAATTTTCTCTACTTCTACCGGCGCTGGTGCAGGCGCAACGCTTTCTGCGCGAGCAGCCTTTAGCGCTTCTAAGTCAACGCCGAGTTCGGCAGCTAATTCAGCAGCTAGCTCTGGATTTACCTCAGCACCTTTTTTGGCAGCAGTTTTTTTGGCAGCAGCCTTCTTGACTGGCTTCTTCTCTTCAACTGGTTTGGCATCTGGATACATCTCAATGAGCTTGCGCACTACTGGCGCTTCTACTGTTGATGATGCAGAGCGAACGAATTCGCCCATTTCTTGGAGTTTTGCAAGAACAACCTTGCTCTCCATACCGAGTTGTTTTGCCAACTCATGTACGCGGACCTTTGACACATTTCTCCTGTCTTGGCCCGCAATCTTTAATCTAGATATTTATCTAGGGATGCGAGCCTTAGTTGTACAGCCTCATAATCTGAACGAGCTCATTTGAGTTTCATATCTTTCGCATCCGTCTCTATTAAAGTTCCGATAAGAACTTCTTGAATTGAGTAACATCTGGCATCTCATCGAGCTTGAAGGCCCATTTAAATGCTTTCCGTTCTATAGCAACGTATCCACACTGAATGTGTAGCCACGCTCCCCTACCTTGAGATTTCCTGCCTTGAGTTGGAGTAATAACTCCGTCAATGCAGTTGACTCGAAGTAGCTGTGATGGTGTTTCCGATTTACGACAGACGATGCAGGTGCGTATCGGTTTGATACTTAATCGCATTACAGTCGCTTCTTTCACCATCAACTAAGGCTAAAGGATAGCGAATCGGCCCCGATTAACCTAAATACCCGCGTGATTAAGTGGTTGCTGGGGTATCTGGATGGATATCGATACGCCACCCAGTCAAGCGCGCGGCAAGTCTTGCATTCTGTCCATCTTTGCCGATTGCAAGTGAAAGTTGGTAATCAGGCACTGTCACTTTCGCAGAACGCATCGCTAAGTCAACGATCTCTACCTTTGAAACTTTTGCCGGAGCTAGCGCTTCTCCAACGAATGTTGCAGGATCTTCAGACCAGTCGACAATATCAATTTTTTCACCATGCAACTCATCCATCACTGCACGTGAGCGGGCGCCCATCGGTCCAATAAGTGAACCTTTGGCGGAAACTCCTGCACGATGAGAGCGAACTGCAATTTTGGTGCGATGGCCTGCTTCGCGCGCGACTTCCATAATTTCCACAATGCGATCGTTTATTTCTGGAACTTCAAGTGCGAATAATTGCTTAACAAGTGCAGGGTGGCTGCGAGAGAGCATGATCTCTGGGCCCTTCATTCCTTGCTTTACTTCAACAACAAAGCATTTAATGCGATCACCATGTTGATACTGCTCACCTGGTACTTGTTCTTGTGGAGGAATCCGACCTTCTACACGACCTAAATTAACGTTAATCATCTTTGGGTCACGCCCTTGTTGCACGACACCTGAAATTACATCGCCCACAGATGCGCTAAATTCACCGACGATTTCAGCATCATTTGTAGCACGCATCTTTAATTTAATGACTTGTCTTACCGTTGAGGTGACCGTGCGCGCGAAACCTTCAGGTTCGTCGCGGTCCTCGCTAATGCGTTCGCCTATTTCATTAAAGGTAGGAACCAAGACCGAAATTTCGCCTGATTCGCGGTCTATCGAGGCGCGAGCCTGACGCTTTGGTTCGAGCGTTTGATAGTACGCCTCTAAAACACCTGCTTCAATTTCGGAAATTAATTGTTCGAGTGGAATTTCTTTATGGGTGGCAAGAGCAATGAGTGCATCGACATCGACCTGTGATTTATTCATCACTGGCATCCTTGCGGTTGAATTCAATTTCAACTACAGCGCGCTTAATATCTGCGAATGCAATTGAGTGTTCCTTTATTCGCCCTTTGATATTTTCAACCAAGGTAGCCTGCGTCTCGTTAAATTCAGTTAGGCGGCCAATCGTGACCGTGCCATCGCCTAGCGTTACTTTTATTAATCGAGTTAAGTTCTTTGTCCAGTGGCGCATTTGGGTTAATGGGCGATCAACTCCTGGTGAACTCACTTCTAAAGTAAAAGGAGTCTCTCCCATAAATTCTGCAGTATCTAAAAGTTCTGAGATAACTCGTGAGGCAACCGTTACCTGATCAAGATTTAGCGGTGTTTGGCCATCTACTATGCAGGTGACGATGCGATGGCTACCTGGAGATGCGATTTGAACTTCTTCTAAAAAGAAACCAGCTTCGGTTACAGCCGGTGAGATTAAATCGGTTATTGATTGCGTCAGTGACACTTGTTGCTCCTTACATATTCAGTTGTTATTCAGTTGTTATTAAGTTGTTTTCAGGTGCTAACTTTAACATTAATTGAAGGCCGAAATGGTGTCGATCGCGACTTTGATGATTAAAGCTAGCGTCACCCCCATAAACACTTTCCGAACAAGGCTCGAACCGCCCTTTAAGGCGAGGTGGGCACCGATTAAAGCGCCTGCAACATTGGCGAACGCAAGAGTCAGGCCAATCTTCCAAATAATTTCGCCGTTTGCCCCAAAGATAATAATCGCACCAAGATTTGTGGCGACATTTACTACCTTTGCGATGGCAGATGCTGAAAGAAAAGCATAACCAAGAATTGCTACCAAAGTCAGAACGAGAAATGAGCCAGCTCCGGGACCGATTAGCCCATCATAAAAACCAATTATCACGGCGGCGAAAGCGGCGATCTTTAAACGCAGCGGTTCACTTTGACGCAGTGATTCAATCTGACCTAACTGTGGGCGCTTCCAGGTATAAACCAGAACTGCGATTAATAGCGAAACGACTATCGGTTTTAAAACCTCAGAAGGTATCCGCGAGGCAAGGGAGGCGCCTCCCATAGAACCAAGAAAGGCAGGCACCACCATGGTTATAAGTAATTTTGAATCGGTTTTTATGTTGCGGCGATACATCAGCGCGGATGCAGAAGTGCCAAAAATAGATGGAACCTTATTGGTTCCGAGAATTACTACAGTCTCAGATTTTGCTAGCCCGATCATCAGAGCTGGAAGTTGAATGAGTCCCCCACCGCCAGCGATTGCATCAATTAACCCTGCGGCAAATGCCGCCATCGCTAGAAAGATAAGCGTGTAAAGCGTTAGCTCTGCAAACACTTTATGAGAGCGAAGCGATCAAAGTGGTGACTGCAGTAACCGCATCAGCGAGTGCAACCTCAGATTTTTCACCAGTCTTACGGTTACGTAATTCAACTTTTCCTTCAGCGAGTGATTTTCCAACGACCATAATTACAGGAATGCCAATTAACTCAGCATCTTTAAATTTAACTCCTGCGCTGGGATCGCGGCGATCATCTAGCATCACTGAAATACCAGCGGATTCCAATTTATTTCCGATATCGAGGGCGGTATCAAATGGTAAATCTTCTTTACCGGTCGCAACTATGTGAACTTTTGCTGGCGCAATTTCCAGCGGCCAAGAAAGGCCGATCTCGTCATAACTTTGCTCGGCAATCGCCGCAACGGCCCGTGAGACACCAATACCGTAAGAACCCATTGTTACTACTTGAGATTTACCATTCTGATCAAGCACCGTTAAACCAAGGGCATCTGCGTACTTGCGACCGAGTTGGAAGATGTGTCCGATCTCAATAGCGCGATCGATTACAACAGCAGTGGTGCATTCTGGACAAGCATCGCCTTCGCGAATTTCGGCGGCTTCTACATATGCAAAAGGTGTGAAATCTCTGCCATTAACAACATTGCGCGCATGGCGATCTTTCTTATTGGATCCAGTTACCCAAGAAGTACCAGGTGCAACTCTTGGATCTGCATAAACTGTTACGCCAGAATTTTCGGCATCTTGCGGACCAATGTATCCCTTAACCAAATTTGGAAACTTAGCAAAATCTGCCTCTTCAAATGTTCGTAACTCTTCTACTCCAGGCAAACCTGCTTGCAAACGTTTTAGATCTACTTCACGATCACCTGGTACAAGAACAGAGATCGCTTTGTTATCTGCCATCAACATAACGTTTTTAAGGGTGGATGCGCCGGTGTAGCCTCCCCCGAATTTTTCATTTAGAACAGCAACTAGTGAATCGATTGTCGGAGTATTTGGGGTATCTAACTCTTCTAAGGCCGGAGTTTTGCTGGCATCTGTCGCAGCAACTTTGGTGACCATCGCTTCTACATTTGCAGCAAAGCCACACTTTGGACAGAGCACGTACGTATCTTCACCTGTTTCGCAAGGCGCTAAGAACTCCTCAGATTTAGATCCACCCATTGCTCCCGAAACAGCTTTAACTATGTTGTATTTGAGATGGAGTCGATCAAATGTGCTGATGTAGGCATCGCGATGTTTCTGGTAGGAAACATTTAGCCCTTCATCAGTTAGATCAAATGAGTATGAATCTTTCATTACAAATTCACGGCCGCGGATGATTCCGCTGCGGGGACGTGCTTCATCACGGAATTTATTTTGAATCTGATAGATCGTTAATGGCAGATCTTTATAAGATGAATATTCACCCTTGACCATTAAGGTAAACATCTCTTCGTGGGTTGGGCCTAATAAATAATCCCCGCCTTTACGATCTTGCAGACGAAATAACGATGGACCGTAATCTTCCCAACGGTTGGTTGCTTCATAAGCATCTCGTGGCAAAAGCGCTGGAAAGTGAACTTCTTGGAAACCAGCAGAGTCCATCTCTTCACGGATAATCCGTTCTACATTGCGCAAAGTGATGACGCCGAGTGGAAGCCAAGAATAAATACCTGCTGCAATTCGTCGGATATAGCCGGCGCGAACTAGGAGGCGATGGCTTGGAACTTCAGCATCGGCTGGATCATCGCGCAGAGTGCGAAGAAATAAGGTGGACATGCGCAACATAGGCGCAACCTTATCGCGTAATTACTTGACTGTGACGGAAGGTTCGCCTGAAGTTACTCCGGCAGCTTCCATTTCTTCGGCAAGACGCATCGCTTCTTCGATTAGGGTTTCAACGATCATCGCTTCAGGCACAGTCTTAATAACTTCACCTTTAACAAATATCTGACCTTTTCCATTACCAGATGCCACGCCAAGATCGGCTTCACGCGCTTCTCCTGGACCATTGACCACGCAACCCATAACGGCAACGCGAAGTGGAACAGTCATTCCTTCAAGCCCAGCCTGAACTTTTTCAGCAAGTGAGTAAACATCAACTTGGGCGCGGCCACAAGAAGGGCAAGAGACGATCTCTAATTTACGTTGGCGCAGATTTAAAGATTCAAGGATTGATATTCCAACTTTTACTTCTTCCACAGGAGGCGCTGACATTGATACACGAATTGTGTCGCCAATACCTTCTGCCAATAAAATTCCAAATGCTGTAGCAGATTTAATTGTCGCCTGAAATGCTGGCCCGGCTTCGGTGACTCCAAGGTGTAATGGGTAATCACACTTAGCAGCCAAAATGCGATAGGCGTTGACCATGGTTACGGGATCGTGGTGTTTAACTGAAATTTTCAAATCAGAGAAGCCATGCTCTTCAAAAAGTGAGGCTTCCCAAAGCGCTGATTCGGCGAGAGCCTCTGGTGTTGCTTTGCCATACTTCGCAAGTAAACGTGGATCCAGCGAACCTGCATTAACGCCAATTCGAATAGGAATTCCAGCATCTCCGGCTGCCTTCGCCACTTCTTTTACCTTGTCATCAAATTGTTTAATGTTGCCAGGGTTTACGCGAACTGCCGCGCAACCTGCATCGATAGCGGCGAAGATATATTTTGGTTGGAAGTGAATATCTGCGATTACAGGTATTTGCGATTTCTTAGCAATCTGCGCCAAAGCATCAGCATCATCTTGACTTGGAACCGCGACGCGCACAATCTGACATCCCGCAGCGGTTAGTTCGGCAATTTGTTGAAGCGTGGAATTTACATCTGCGGTGAGAGTTGTGCACATTGATTGCACGCTGACTGGTGAGTTACTGCCAACGCCAATAGCACCGACCATTAGCTGCTTGGTCTTGCGACGCGGGTGCAGTGGAGCAGGTGGGGCGCTTGGAATACCGAGATCAACCATGGTCGCTATTCTGCCTTAAAAATCATTGCGGGGCGATTTCTACTTAAAAGTTTAATAAAATTGGATTGAAAATATCTGCAATTAGCAGCAGAACGGTGAGCGCAGCCAAAACGACAAAGACAACTGCCGTAATTGGGGTTAATACCTTTATATCTATCGCTGCTGGAGCAGGCCTTCCACGCAACCTAGCGATAAATGCGCGAAGCGCATCGGCGATCGCAACGGCCATATGTCCGCCATCTAGAGGAAGTATCGGTAATAAATTGAAGAGACCTACAAAGATATTGAGGCTGGCAACGATCAAGATAAAAGTGCCGATTCGTTCAGATGTAGTCAGCTTTCCGCTAGATGCAGCTTGACCAGATACTCGCGCGACTCCGACAACGCCAACTAAACCATTCTCATCTCGTTCTTGCCCACCAAATGTTTGTCCCCAAAGAGCTGGAATCTTTGTAGGCAACTGCACCAAAGCTTTTGCAGAAGCAGAAGTGAAAGTCCAGGTTAACTCTGCTGCATCTGAAATTGAAGCAATTGGGCTCAGTCGCTTAGAGCCGAATTCATTGATTATTCCAAGGACATAACGTGAAGTGCCATCATCTATATCTGTCATGCGCGGTGCGGCCGAAATCTCAATTTCAGTACCGCCGCGTTTGATTGTGAAAGTTAGTTCTTTACCCTTGGAGTTACGGATCTTATCTAGCT
>Ga0209768_10002324_pt1 | contig 11853 bp, 18 predicted proteins | sample LauGreSBDMM110SD_3_FD_187564 | JGI IMG/M metagenome (GOLD analysis project Ga0209768, IMG submission 187564) | Freshwater lake microbial communities from Lake Michigan, USA - Sp13.BD.MM110.SD (SPAdes) (version 2) | ecosystem: Environmental > Aquatic > Freshwater > Lake | place: Lake Michigan... | reverse complement strand
AAATGGTGGCAAGCCAATTATTCGCAGTAAAGAAATGTACAACGAAAGTTACGCCGTGGCTAAAAAAGTATTGTTAGAAAATTTTAGACTTGACGTTATGAAAGATGCGTTGTATTATCATGCTGACTATGTTAACCCTCGCTGGGGTAAACAGGAAATCGGCAAAATTGGTCGTCACATATTTTACAAATAAGGACTGGAAATGGAAAAATTTGAATTGATGTATAACGCCTGCAAAACTTTTCTTGCAGAAAAGTTGAGCCATGTTAGTAGTGAAGCACTTAATTGGTTAGCTACTATTGTTATTCATGCATCTACATTGCCTACGTTTATCGCAGTTGGTATGGGTCTAACTGATAAACTACCTGGCGTGGATGTTATTTTAATGGTGTGGGGCGGACTTACACTGTTATTCTTTAGAGCTGTTCTTATTAAAGATATGTTGAACGTTGCTACAATTGGATTTGGATTTATTCTCCAAGCCACAATGTTAGCATTGATCTTCTTTAAATAACTTTAGGTAAGATTGGTAAACACCTCGGTTGACTTCGGTTACCCGAGGTGTTATAGTTTTAACTGTTATTAACACACAGAGAAAGAGATATCATGAAAAAAGCTATTTTGATCGCATTGGCAGCAACAGCTATTACTGGTTGTAGTTCAATGAAAGACATTCCAGATCGTAAGACCTATGCCCAACCTAGTTGGTATCAGGACTGCGCCCAAGAAGGTGTTAAGGGATGGTTCTGGTGGAAAGAAGATTATGTATATTCTTGTGGTGCGGGTGAAAGCGCATATGCACAAGCTGCCGAAGAACAAATGGATGCAATTGCAATGAATAACTTTGCAAAACGCATTAACGGCACAGTTAACTCTGAGACTGTAATTGACATCAAGGACGATAAGAAATCTACTCGTACTATGATTTCTTATAAAGTTGACAACACTTCAATTCGTCGACATGTTAAGAGCGAAAAAGGTCACTTCACTATGAACGGACGTCATTACACTTATGTTCGTCTTGAGATGAAACGTGAAGTCTTTGACAATCTAATTGCAGAATCTAAAGATAAGAAAGTACAGTGATGAAAGCCGTCGCTATTGCGATTGTTCCAACACTGTTACTAGCCTGCGTTATGGCCCTGACAGGCTGTAGTTCAACACCCAAGGTAGTAGAACGAAAGCCTCAGTACTGTCATACTTCACAGACTATCGTTAAAAAGAACAACGATACAGTGAACAGTGAAACAACGGTAGAATGTACCGATGATCAAATTAAACGGATCGCTGCTAATCGTTTGGGCATGGCTCCAAACTGCGGTGAATTTACTTACTGGATGCAAATCGGAGGACGGGATGTTCAACGCAAAGGTATCAGTTGTCAAAAAACTGATGGTAATTGGGAAGTTATTAACGCTTCTAATTAGTACTTCGGTTTATGCAGATAATCTAGAAAATCCACGATTTTTTAATTATCGCGGCGGCAGCTTTGCTAATGCTCTAGAAGATTTTACATTTGGGTGGTTTAAAAAGCTCGATGATCGAGAAGTAGCAGCCTACTATCAAAGTCTAATTCACGGAGTGATGTACGCTGAAAATGGTCAAACTGTCCAGTGGTTTGAAGGTCGTGCAAGCGGAGAAACTACACCAGTGATAACTTATCCTACAGGCAACGGGTATTGTAGGCGTATGTACGTTGTAGCGGTTGCTTACGGCGTGGAAAAACACCTGCAAAGAACCGCCTGTTATACTAATTCAAATAGTACATGGCGATGGATTAAAGAATAAATATAACATTAAGGAGATAAGTTATGCCATCTGGATTCCAACAAGATACTAACCAGCTAAGTCCAAATTTCTATAGAATTACTGTAGATTTGAGCGGTTACAATTCAACAGCAACAAGCACTCAATCCGGTTCAGTTGAACCAGACAGTGGTGATGCTTTCGCAACACAAAATACCACCCTAGATAACTCTAAACGCAGAGCTAGAGGTCAACTACGCTGGGAAGCTATTATTCAACAACTACAGTCAGCTGGAGATGTTAAGATCCTAGACGTTACTGCACTAGAAGCAGGACCAAGCACATTAGATGTTGCTGACGATGTTACAACATCATTGTCATTTACTGTCATGTACGAGCGTGATGCGTTTGTATTGTTATCAGTTCGTGACCGTTTACTTGCAGAAGGTCGCGTGTCTAGTAGTGTTGCTAAGTTAACTGATCACGAAACGCTAGCTAGTGCAACCACACTAACTACTACAGCTCAGGCTATTCAAGAATTAGTTGTTCGTGGTATCACAAAAGGTTACAGAGATTACCTTACCAACGTATCTACAGCAGTTAGCGATACACTAGATGTATTCACAAAACAAGCAAGAACATTTGATGGTACATCAGGCGGACAAGGTCCAATCACAGTAGCAGCACCAGTGACACCAAAAGTTGCACACACTGATGTGACTGTTTCCTTGGTTGACACAGTGACTCTTGTGACTGCATAATAACTGAATGTATATAGGTCTAATTACTCTCTTAAGTGCTTTATCGATTTCCGCTGTCGCAATCTATTATTCCGTAATAGGTTTGACAGCGATTTTCTCTGCAGCGGCAATGGCCATTATTATTATGGGCGTGTCGCTAGAAGTCGGAAAACTGGTAACAGTTATGTGGCTTCATCAGAATTGGAACACTGCTCCTAGACTAATAAAAGCATACCTAAGTGCTGCCTTAGTTGTTTTAATGTTAGTAACGTCAATGGGTATCTTTGGTTTCTTATCAAAGGCACACATGGATCAAGGCGTACCAACAGGTGACATTGCTGATCAAGTTTCGCTAATTGACGAAAAGATAAAGACACAGAAAGACAATATTGACCTTGCTCGTAAAGCCCTAAGGCAAATGGATGAATCAGTTGATCAGGTCATGGCCAGATCAAATGACGAGAAAGGCGCTGACAAGTCTGCGGCATTACGTAGGGCACAAGCTAAAGAGCGTGCCGCACTACAGGGAGATGTAGCAAAGGCACAGAAAGAAATCGCGTCTTTGAACGAACAACGTGCGCCTATTGCTAAAGAATTACGTAAAGTAGAAGCAGAAGTAGGACCAATCAAATATATTGCCAACTTCTTTTACGGTGAAACTGACAATTCTATTTTAGAAAAAGCAGTGACCTGGGTTATTATGACATTGATATTTGTCTTTGATCCATTGGCAATTGTTTTATTAATTGCTGCACAGGTTAGTATTAAAGAAGCATGGGAACGTAGAAAGAAAGATAAAGAGGAGCCTCTTTTACATAATACTGTACCACATACCGAAACACCGATTACTGTAGCCGAACCAGTTGCAATTATCAACGAAGATCCAGAACCAGTTACCCCGTGGCCTTTTCCTGTACAAGATAAAGAACCAGTTGACGATTTTAAATTCTTGGCTGAGTACGATGAAATAACTGACAAGACAGAACAAGAAACTGCGGCTATTGTAGAGAAAACTCCAAAGGCGTTGACCGCTGAGGAAGAATTAATTGCGTCAGTTGGCGGCATCAAAGCATGGAACAAAATGATTGCCGAAGCTGAGGCAGAAGTAGAAAAAGAACGTCAATTGCAAGACGAAGCTGCTCAAGAAGCATTGAAGTGGGCACAAGAGCAAGAAGAAGAATCTAAAAAAAAAGAGTTGACCTGGATGGAGAAACAGGGGAACCAACAAGTAAAAATGAGCAAGCCGGAATAACTGGCTACCAACAGAACGGTGAACAATCTAATACCACAGTATGGAAACGAATTGCTAATCGCAGTCCTGTTGAAGATAACTTTACTCCTAGAGATAGAATATATCGTAACCTAAACAAAGATAATCTTTCGTCATTAGACTTAGAAATTTACGATGAAGCAGATCCAGAACTAGTTCGTATCATGAATTTAATAAATGATCTACGTACACGCAAGATCCGCCCAGAAGATTTGTCTAAAGCCGATGCAGAAGTTATTGCTGAAGTACTTTCAAAAATATAATGAACAAAATTACACTAGTAACAAGTCCAGACGATGTTCCAATAGATGCATTTAGAATTCTATGTGTGGAATTAACACACGATCAAAGTCAGATGGTATCAGATGCAATTACCAGACTTGAAGATGTAGTTGATACGGTAATCTATGTATGGAAAATGGGCGATTCAGTTGAGTGGCTTTTAGATAAGAAACCCAAAAGTGATATCATTCTTTTTAACGCAGACATTGAATTTAATGGTGCAATTGAGTTGATTACTGGATACATGGCAGCACAACCTAATTCTTATTATTTTGGATTATTAAAAAGTTTAGGCAATGCTAACAATAGGGATATATATGATATTGTCTCGCTACAAGAGACTCTAAACATTAACATTAAAAAATATGAGCAGAAATTTAAATAAAGTCACAGGAAGCGCAGTAACTGTCAAAGACGGCGAAGACGTCGGCCGGGCACTGAGAAGATTTAAGAAAAAAATCGAGGAAGCTGGTCTACTGGATAGATTGCGTGAACTTGAATTTTACGAAAAACCTACAACTGCACGTAAGCGCAAAGCCGGTGCTGCAAAAGCACGTTGGCGTAAAAAATTAAGAGATCAAGAATTACCTAAAAAAATGTATTGACATTTGCATTACGCTATGCTATAATGAAAGTTCATAATTAAGAAAGAACTTACATGGCAAATACCGACGTAATGATTGACCTCGAAACACTAGCTACAACTCCAGATGCTGCTATTCTTAGCATTGGTGCAGTTAGGTTTGATCCATTTGGCAAGGATCTTAAAGAGCCCAAAATGGAGAGTTTTTATCTCCGTATTGATGTAGATAGTTGCGATGCACTAGGCCTTGTTACATCTCAAGATACACTCAACTGGTGGGCACAACAAAGTAAAGAAGCACAGGAAGAAGCATTCGGTCTTGAAAATCGTGTGCCTATTACAGATGCTATGAATCAACTTTACAAATTCTGTTGGGGAGCACAACGAGTTTGGAGCCACGGAGCGGGCTTTGACGTTATTATCCTTGAACACGTATTCCGTAAAATTGGTAAAGGTTTCCCGTGGAGCTTCTGGCAAGTTCGTGACACACGTACTATTTTTGATATTGGCATCAACCCAGATCGCCCAGACGTACTTGCTCATCATGCACTCCATGATGCTTACAATCAAGCAATTGGCGTACAAAATGTGTATCGGACTTTACAGACCAGTACCACCTCCGCAGGTAACTACATTGCACCTTTTGCAAAGATGAAATAATATGCACTATACAAATACAGACAATCCAATAGACTTTCCAAAGGTAATTACAATGGATTCACAAACTAAAGAAGTAATGGATATTGCACAGGAAGAATGTGCAGAAGTAATTCAAGCTATCAGTAAAATTAGTCGTTTTGGACTTGATAATCTCAAGCCCGGAAAGCCTAAAACTAACCGAGAGCATTTAGAAGAAGAGCTAGGAGATTTACTAGCAATGGTTGATATTTTAAAATCTATGGAAGTTATTTCTATGGACAATGTTAATATTGCCCGTAAAGCTAAAATCGAAAAGCTCAAAATTTGGTCAAATATTTCTAATTTAGACAATATCTGATATAAATAAAATCGTAGACTGTACCATCCGGGCAGTTTATAGAGCACAGTGCTCACAATTTAGATCTTACTTTATAAGGAGATGACTATGTCAAAGATCATCGGTATCGACCTTGGTACCACAAACTCATGTGTAGCCGTTATTGAAAACGGAATCCCCAAAGTTATTGAAAACAGCGAAGGCGCTCGTACTACTCCTAGTATTGTTGCCTATACTGAAACTGACGTATTAGTCGGTGCATCAGCAAAACGCCAAGCAGTAACAAATCCAACAAGCACTATCTACGCTAGTAAGCGTCTTATTGGTCGCCGCTTCAAAGAAGAAGCAGTGCAAAAAGATATTGGCCTAATGCCCTACGAAATCTATGAATCCAAAAACGGTGATGCATGGGTTCGCGCACAAGGCAAAGAATTAGCCCCTCCACAAATTTCAGCTGAAGTTCTTCGTAAGATGAAACAGACAGCAGAGGATTATCTAGGACATGAAGTTACTCAAGCAGTTATCACAGTTCCTGCATATTTTAACGACAGCCAAAGACAGGCAACTAAGGATGCTGGTCAAATCGCAGGCTTGGAAGTACTCCGTATTATTAACGAGCCTACTGCGGCAGCTCTTAGTTATGGCGTTGATAAGTCTGATAAAGCTGACAGGAAGATTGCTGTTTATGACCTTGGTGGTGGTACGTTCGACGTATCGATCATTGAGATCTCAGATATCGACGGCGAAAAACAAATCGAAGTTCTAAGTACCAACGGTGATACATTCTTAGGTGGTGAAGACTTTGACCAACGTATCATGGACTACTTGGTTGACGAGTTTAAGAAAGCCAATGGCATTGACCTAAAGAAAGACGTATTGGCACTGCAACGTTTGAAAGACGCTGCTGAAAAAGCCAAGATTGAATTGTCTAGTTCTACTAGTACAGAAGTTAATCTTCCATATGTTACAGCAGATGCAAGTGGTCCTAAGCACTTGGTTGTTAAGATCAACAAGGCTAAGTTAGAAGAACTAGTTGATGACTTGATCGAACGTTCACTGACACCTTGCCGTCAAGCTATGGCTGATGCCAAAGTCACAGCAGCAGACATTGACGAGATTATTCTTGTTGGTGGTCAAACACGTATGCCTAAGGTACAAGAAGCAGTCGAGAAGTTGTTTGGTAAAGCACCACGTAAAGATGTTAACCCAGACGAAGCCGTTGCAGTCGGCGCAGCTATTCAAGGTGATGTTCTAGGTGGCGGACGTACAGACGTTCTATTGCTAGACGTTACACCGTTGACACTTGGTATTGAAACAATGGGTGGCATTATGGCCAAGTTGATTGCTAAGAACACAACTATCCCTACCAAGGCTAGCCAAACATTCTCTACAGCAGAAGACAACCAACCAAGTGTTACTATTCGAGTATTCCAAGGTGAACGTGATCTAGCTAATGCTAACAAGTTGCTCGGCGAGTTTAACCTAGACGGTATTGATCCACAGCCACGTGGCATGCCACAAGTTGAAGTTACCTTTGACATTGACGCAAACGGTATCTTGAGTGTGAGTGCTAAAGACAAGACTACTGGTAAAGAAAACAATATTACCATCAAAGCCAACAGCGGCATCACTGAAGCTGAGATTCAACAAATGGTTGCAGATGCAGAGAAGTACGCTGAAGAAGATAAGAAGGCCAAAGAGATCATTGAAGCACGTAATGGTGTTCAAGCAGAACTATATATGATCCGTAAAGAACTTACAGAGCATAAAGATCTAGCTACTGAAGAAGAATGGCAGGCCATTGAAGATGCTATCAAGGCAGCTGAAGAACTTTCTACTTCGTCAGATGATGCAGAAGCAATTAAGAAAGGTCCATTTAATGTTGCTGACGCAGCTAAACCTTTGTTCGACAAGATCAAAGAAAAGAAAGCCAATGAGAAGGCAGCAAATGATGCAGCAACAGCCGCAGCTCAAAATGCAGCTCAGGCTCATGCTGATGGTGAAGTGATTGATGCTTCGTTTACAGAAACGAAAGCATCTTAAGATTACATAGGTGACTATGTAGATGTATACCGCGGTACCTTATGGGCCGCTGGTATACGGGCAATGCCCATTGATTCTTACTTTATAAGGAGACTATCATGAATCAACAATTAGTACGTTTTGATACACAAGCTCTTAACCAACTAAACAGAGCACTAATCGGATTTGACACAATGTTCGATACATTTGAACGTAGATTCGCTACGCAGATCCAAAACAATTATCCTCCACACAATATACTCAAGACCGGTGAAAATCAGTATGAGATTCAAATTGCTGTGACAGGATTTGAGAAAAACGAAATCGCTGTAACTATAGAATCAGATGTTCTTACAGTAAAAGGCGAAGGAGCAGAATCTGTTCGCCATGAACAACCTGAGATTGTTTACCTACATCGCGGTCTTGCACTACGAGACTTTGAACGTGGGTTCACACTTGCCGAGCATATGAAAGTTCTTAGTGCCGAAATTAAAAACGGTATTTTGACTATTCAAATTGAACGAGAAATTCCAGAGTCAGCTAAGCCAAGAGTCATTGACATAGTGGAAATTAAGTAATATAATACAAGGGAAGGTAACACTTCCCTTGTTTAACTATTAAAGTATAAAAATGACAACAGATACACAACTTGAAAAAGTAACTAAAATTATTGATGCAACTCCTCCAAATTTATGGAAGGTGTTGGTATTAAATGACGATCAAACTCCTATGGATTTTGTCATCGAACTTTTAATTGCTATCTTTCGTCACGACGAGATGTCAGCTGAAGCATTAACAATAGAGATTCATAACACCGGTAGTGCAGTTGCTGGACTATACACTTTTGAAATTGCCGAACAAAAAGCAATTGATGCGACCAATGCAAGCCGCAACAGCGGATTCCCTTTATCATTCCAAATCGAAGAAGACAAGTAAAATGACATCCGACGATATTAGGATCGTCCGATACATGGACACTAGTACTCGTCGATTTTCTTTTTGGATGATTTTTCACGACAATAGATTTAAGTATGCCGGCAGGCGTTATGCCAACAAAGAGTTAATTAAATTCTTTGAAAACATGCTAGGCAAGCTAGGGGAAAAATGGCAATTTGATTCTAGAGATGATGATCGATTTATTATAAAGGCAGACAATGATCTCGATGTCACAATGATGCTATTGAAATTCTACAAGTAGTAAATATCTCAAGGAGATACAATGAGCTTAAAAGATATTACCAAAGACCTACACCATGAGGCAGAAACAACAACATTTGCTAAGATGTTACTTAGCGGCAAAATTGAAAAACAAGACTACAGAAATTATTTGTACAACCTATTAGCAATTTATGATCCAATTGAATGGTATTGTAAGCGTCAAGGCTTTCTTGATACAATGCCCGATCTACCCCGCCTTAAGGGCATACTTGCAGATTTCTTAGAATTAGATGACGGCACATATTGTTATCTAACTCCTGCTACTCTAGAATATCAAACTTACTTACATAAACTAAGCAATGATCCAGAACGTAAACATTTGGTTAAGGCGCATTTATACTGCCGCCATATGGGCGACCTATTCGGCGGTCAAATCATTAAGAAGCAAGTAGCACATATCAGCAGTGGCAAGTTCTACGACTTTGAAAATGGTGATGCTATGAAAATGGCAATTCGACAAACACTAACCGACGATCTTGGCGACGAAGCTCGTGTAGCATTTGAATACGCTATTAAGATGATGAGAGATTTGTATCGTGGAGAGTAATGTCTGGGATACATTAATAGAAGTACAAACGTACTTTGAAAAGTCTTTTATCCGAACTGGTAAAGAAATATTTGAACCGGGTATGGATCGCTTTAATCAACCCGGTTGGATTAATCGTGTTTGGTCCAGCGATTCTTATAGACGAGCACACGTTGATGTAGTGGATGCTAGAGAAACTAAAGGACTGTGGATGATGCATTGCTGTATTTTCCCGCATTTACATAATCCCGCTCCTATATTTGGCTTTGATGTTATTGCAGGTAAGAATAAAATCACAGGTTGTTTTTATGACTATAGCCCCAGCGGTGATAACGAGCATCCCATGCTTGACTACTTTGCAGACGAAGCACAGAAATTTGATTGGATTAAAACTCGCAAATTGCCCGAATGGGCTGAACGCATCTTTAGTGGAAATATGGTAGCAGCAGCCAATGTAAGTAAACAAGAAGAGTTGGATCAAATTATCACAATGGCACGTAACGGTGTTGATCATTATCTCTATACAGTTGGTGAAACAAATAACACTGCTAATAGTGTTGCAGAATCACAAAATTACTATTGCGAAAATCAAAAGCAAAATCCCCATACTCCTAGAGTCATGGTTAGTCTTGGCCTAAGCGAAGACGATGTTAAGGTGTTTATTCACGATTGTCTGTTTCCAGAAATCAAATAAATACTCAATGCGTTTACAAGACTTAATTAACATTGAAAAAAAGAAGTACCAACCCAAACCTATTGCTAGGTATTGGGGTGGTTACAATGGCAATTCTATGCCCGACGATGTTAAAAAACTCTTTAATAAACACGTCAAAAAAGCAGCTAACGGTAGTCAGTATATAAATCAATATCCAGATAGTTGGTATTATAGTGTTTTTAAAAACACTCCAGAAATAACAGACTTCGATAGTTTCTTGTCAGTTATCAGGCCATACTTTACAATTCAAAGAAAACAAGATATCTAAGACTTTCTTGTTCTAGATTAAACTGCTCGTTTAATCTGTTCCCGCTGCTGTTTAAATAGTAATATAGGATCCCGGGAGCGAACCAATGTCCAAAAAAATATTACTATTAGTACTGCTACCTCTAAACACTCTAGCGGCACCTCTTGGTGATTTTACTTTTAAAAGTCCAGCCTTTAATGGTAATGGATATAGTAGTCATGTTCTTACTATCGAGAATCAAGAACACACACGTCAAAAGACTGTAAGAGATCAAATTCAAGCAGAATTAGATAAAGTCAAAGCAGACAAAGCAAATACAAATTTAGCCAAGTTTATGAATAATTTGGAGTCGCGTATCTACGCACAGATTAGTCAAAATCTAGCAAGTCAAATGTTTGCCAATGGCGGCAGTTCAAGTGGCACATTAAACTTTGAAGGTAACACAATATACTGGGAAAAAGATCCATTAGGTCAATGGGTTAAAATGCAGGTCACTGGTCCAGGAGTCGATACAACTATTACTATACCACTAGGGCAGTGGCAGTTTTAAGGATAGGAAATGAAAAAAACAATATTAGCCCTATCGATTGTAACACTGTTAAGCGGATGTGCTGTTATACAATCTACCGGATTGACTGAAACTGATCCAACAGTAACTGGACAACGTGCTAACATAAAAAAAGAATTTGATACTTTGCCTGCTCCGGCAGCAGGCAAACCAGTCAGCGTAGCAGTTTACAGTTTCTTAGATAAAACAGGACAACGCCGTCCGCAGGCCAACATAGCAAGTTTATCAACAGCAGTTACACAAGGCGCAGAAACATTCTTAATCAAAGCACTAAGTGATGTCGGACAAGGACGTTGGTTTGAAGTTGTTGAACGTGTAGGTATTGATAACTTAACTAAAGAAAGATTAATTATTCGTCAGATGCGTGAAGCATATGAAGGGTCTAATGCTAAACCACTATTACCTATGCAGTTTGCTGGTATCATTATAGAAGGCGGAATAGTAGGCTACGACTCTAGTACATCTAGTGGCGGTGCAGGCATGCGTGTATTTGGCATTGGTAGACAAACACAGTGGAGTGCCGATACTGTGACAGTTAGTCTACGAGCAGTTAGCGTGAACACAGGTAAAGTATTATCTAGTGTGACAGTACAAAAGACTATTCTAAGTACCGGCGACTCAGCAACCGCACTTAAATTCTATGATCAAGGAACAAAGGCGTTTGAGGCCGAAATGGGATTAACAATTAACGAGCCAGGCACATATGCTGTTAAAGCAGCAACAGAAATGGCTGTAGTAGAGTTAATCAAAGAAGGTCAACGTAAGGGTGTTTGGGATTATAAATCAGACGTAAAAGAACCTCCAGCGATATCGTTTGTCCCAACTCCGATAGTTGCTCCTGTGATTAGCAGTGAAGTCAAGAAAGAAGAAGTGAAAGCAGAAGTCAAGAAAGAAGAAGTGAAAGCAGAAGTCAAGAAAGAAGAAGTGAAAGCAGAAGTCAAGAAAGAAGAAGTGAAAGCA
>Ga0209768_10002323_pt1 | contig 11854 bp, 16 predicted proteins | sample LauGreSBDMM110SD_3_FD_187564 | JGI IMG/M metagenome (GOLD analysis project Ga0209768, IMG submission 187564) | Freshwater lake microbial communities from Lake Michigan, USA - Sp13.BD.MM110.SD (SPAdes) (version 2) | ecosystem: Environmental > Aquatic > Freshwater > Lake | place: Lake Michigan... | reverse complement strand
ATGACGCAAAGTCAAATTAACAATGATCTTCGCCGTATCCAGATGGAAATGTTAAGTAAAAGCCTATTTGGTTAATAAATTAATCCGCATTGAGAGGCTCGTCAAAATTGCGAGTAAATCTTAAATTAGCATTTGGTGACATTAGATTGATTACAAAATAGCTAAACGGTTCTGCGGTTGCTTTCTCCCACATGGAAACAATGTCGTTTAAAGAAGCATACGAAGTAAGTTCTTCTCCTACAGCTTCCATATCCTTGCGAGATTTAGAAATGGCTAAAATGAATAAATCCGTATTTGCTCTTACCATTTTAGGCACGGCATTGCGGTATTGTTGAACGACATATATAAATGAAGTTCTAAAATGACGACATCTCAATAGGACACTATTAACAAGTGATTTGCCTTGCGACATCAATTGTTTATTAGAAGCCAAATCGTCAAAACAAATTAACGAGAATGGTTCGCACGGAAATGGTGCTATTGGTTTATCATAAGCCATTTCGTCTAATTGAAAGAGATCGTGTTGGGTGAATTGCTTAAGCGATTTGGCTTTTTGTAATTTTTCATAAAGTTTGACACGATATAGGTAATGATTCCATTCATCTAAATCTGCTTGTATATCCTCCATCACCTCCTGAAAAATATCATTGGTGAAATCGTTATATACTCGTAAATCATAATTCCCATCGTTTAGGTGTTGGTATTTTGGGTCTGCCTCATAAGAGGGGCTGAAAAGATATACCTTTTGAAAAAATTTTGTTTTATCATAGTCTTTTATAAGATTTATTACAGTATTGGTCTTACCCGTACCCTTGGAAGAATGGATAATACAAACGAAGTGATTTCTTGGTAAATTATGAATTGTTTTGCGTTCTTCTTGAACACCTACCGGTTGGTAATTTTTGATTTTCATTTTTATTGTATTTATCTTACTTATAGGAAGCTATTTTTTATCAGCCATTCATAGAGTTTTTTCTTATTCATATTTTTCACAAAGGTAAGTTTTCCCATATCACGAATAATAGGGTCATATTGATCTACAATAGCAAGTAATTCCCTTTTAGTATATTTTGATTCAGGTTGAATTGTTTGTACAGCTTCTTCTTGTAATATTTCAGGGGCTATTTCCATGTTTTGTGTTTGTACCCCTTGTTCTACAAGATCTCTTACAAATTCTTGTATTGGGGCTTGGGGTATTTCGATGGGTGTCATTTCATTTATAATCGCTTGTCTATTATTCATAGCATTTTTCATTAGAAGATTATTTACCAGATCTCTATACTCGTTGAACATGGAGGGTTGCGTATATACAGGGGCTATTGTTTGTCTAAACTGTGCAATACCAGATATTGCTTGTTTTTTAGCTACTTTCTTACGGCGAACGCGTCTCTTCTTTTTCGGTACTTCCGGATTGACTATTACAATCTGTGAGACATTCGGGGTTGTACTTGGTTTCTGTTCTTGTTTTGCTATTACTTTTGCTTTAGGAGGCATCTCTATAACAAAAAAGAGATTAAAAGTTTTCTTAAAACAGTCTTTAAATAGTCGTTGGCTTACGCTTCCCCCCGCGGGGTCTTATTATTTTTATTTTTATCAATTGATTTGTAATTAATATTTTTTAAATTAGAGGTTGCTGGGCGGAGAAGTCAAAGTCCGCGTACAGACATCAGCGACATTGAAAACTACCCTCTAAAACACCTCATTTTAATTGATATTCTACGATTAGCCGTTTAGGTCAAATTTCACTTTTTTTGTTTTTTGAAAAACTTGAAAAGGCAACATTTTGGTTCATATCTACTCTGTTCCTTCAACCAAAGGATTCTTGCGAACTCTGTTGTTGGGTGCTTGTGTCCATACTTTTCAGTACAAACCTCATACCATTCTCGTATATGATTTGTATATTGTATGTCTTCGTAAGATTTGCGGGTCATTTCCTATAGGTTCATTTGATTTTGTTTTTATTGTAATCTATAAGATGACAACCATACCCTTGTGGTTAAAAGCCGAAGAAATGTATTTGAATACATTGCGGGATACATGCGATGAATTACGAAGTGAATATTTACAAATCTACAATTTGAATAAAAATAGACTGTATCATTTGAAACTTCCGGCAATTGTTATGAGTTCTGTAGCAGGTTTTATAAGTTTTGGATCTGCTAATTTTGATACGAGAATACGGACGATCAATATCGTGACCGGTGTGATCAGTTTAACCGTAGGTATTTTGAATACGGTTGAAACCTTTTTTGGGTTAAACATCACAATGGTAAGCGCAAAAGCTACAAGCTTGGCTTTACAAATGCTTTCTCAAAAAATCACATTAGAATTGAGTTTAGATACTTGTCATCGTTCCATGAATGGTATTCTATTTGTAAGAGATGCCTTTAATGAGTTTGAAATGATTTTGAAAGAGTCTGTACCTATATATAAATCCAAACAAGCGCAAGATAAGATATTACAGATGAATAAACGAATGTCTTCAAATAATTCAAGTGAAATAGGTAGTCCTTTTACAACAGGCAAACATCGTATGATTCTAAACATTGATGTATGAAAAAAATAAAATGTAATGTTTATATAGTATTGATAATATAATGGTTTCTCTTTCAGGTAAAATATACGGCTTGTATGACACGCAAGGTAAATGTTGTTATATTGGAAGCACCGGTACAAGTTTGGCTACTCGTATATCTTGTCACAAGACGGCAAGTAAAACTTCTCCTAATCGGCTAATCTATAAACATATCTTTGAAAATGGAGGATGGGATGAGTTTAAAATCGTATTGATTGAAGATGTTGAATATGAATTTAAACAAACACTACACCGTCGTGAGGGTGATTTTATTACAAAGTTGAACCCTATATGTAATCAAAAGGTTGCAGGAAGAACAAAGAAAGAGTATCGCCAAGCAAATATAGAAAGATACAGGGAATACATGAAGCTATATATGCGAACCTATTTGAAAGATAAAGTAAAAGTAAATTAATTATATTGTATCTGTATAGAAATTAAAAATTAGAAATGATGAAAGCATACATTCACACGAATAGCAGAGACTCTCGAGATAACGGAGTATGGAATGGTAGTGCTTCTACAGAAGGCAATGTATTTTCTACACAACTCAATTGTCGTAGTATTTTGTCTAAATTTAGAAGCAAATATACGAAAGTGTCATTAAAGGGTGGGTTCTTTAATTTAGAAATAAATACAAGCCATACGGCAAATCTAACAGGTATAGATGCGTTTGGTTTGATAGGTTTAAACCATGATGGTGCTAATATTGTAACTACTGATACTTCTACAGCATCGAGATCTGTTATGAAGCTATTTGCTGATGGGAATTTTGCAGCATCTACAGGATCAGGAGTATATACCCATAATTATGTAAGTTTGTCCGTCGGTGGAAATGACGAGTCCGGCGTGATCTTTGAGACCGAATTTTTAAGAAATAATATGTTGGGTATTGTACTAACTTTCAACATGTACGCCGGTTCTTTTACAGTTACCGGACGGATCGCCGAACTTCAGTTCTTATTACAATTAGAATCTGTTGAGGACGAAAGTTAATCAGCAAATGATATATGAAACCTCGTACCATCTATAAATTCAAAGGTTGCTTTGTGTAATGTATTTTCTAAAGTTCTTAAAAGTTCGGTTAATAAATGGATTGTATATTTATTTATCATTCCGTCAAAATCATAACTATTACCGTCTTCGTGTGTATAAATATATTCTTTTTCTATTTTTTCTTCTTGTTCCTTGTATTCAAGTAGCCTTTTGAAGATGGTTTGTTTTGCTATTTCTCTTTGAATCGTTAAGTATTTTTCCCTTGTGATCTCGTCTTCTTTTTTTAGTATGTTTTTCAATTGATATAGTTCTTGTAATCTCTTTTTGGTTGTCATATTATATAAATATATGATTTTATTTTTATATACTTACTTATTGAATAGTTTTTATCAAAATCCGAAAATGACCTATTTTTACTTTTATTTTTAACATTTATTTATAGATGATATGAAACTTATACAGATTGAAACATCAACACGCAAAAATAAAAGGCTGATGGCTTTGTTCTCAAATCGTAAGACTATCCATTTTGGATCGAAAGGAGGTAGTACTTATATCGATCATCAAGATCCTATTAAAAGAGAGAATTATATCGCGAGACATCGTGTTAATGAGGATTGGACAGATCCCATGAAGCCATCTACTTTATCAAGGTTCATACTTTGGGAAAGACCTAATTTACAATCGGCTATTCGTAATTTTAGGGATAAATTCAATGTCTAACAAGTCATACGAGTTTGAGTTTTATTCTAAAATGGCGCTAAATGTCTTTGGCGACCTCTAATTATTTTTACTTTTAACGATAAATTTGTAATTAATATTTGTCAAAATAGGGGTTCGCGGGGGGATATTTTAGGACTTTTTTAGGTGTTTGTAAAACATGGGTGTAGGGTTAAAACAACCCTACACCCTTTTTACAACCCTACACCCTCCCTATTTTTATATTTTTATCGGTTATTTTAGTAATAATTATAAAAGAGTAGGTGGTAGGGTGTAGGGTATGTAGGGTTGTAGGGTTTTTAAAATTCAAAATAGAAAACACACTTTGTATTTTTTTTTGTATAGCAATTTACCATTGTAACCCTACATACCCTACACCCTTACTACTATTATATATATATATATAGTAATAAATAGGAATAAACACAAAAGAACATTTGGTGTAGGGTCTGTCTGTAACCCTACACCAACCCTACACCAACCCTACACCACCCTACACCCTTTCTTAAATTGCGTCATTATCATATAATTTCATTTGAACCATTTTGTCTTTTAATTTATCGTAATCAAACTCATATTTACAGCCTTTTTTACCTCTTAATTTTGTAATCCCATTTTCGTAAAATCCTTTTAATTTTACCCCAAAGGAAGTAGAAGTAATCGGTTCATATCCTCCAAATTCTGTGTAATTTTTATAACGCCTGTATAACTCCATAGCATCGATCCGATTTTCGTACCCATTTGATAATCCTATATTTGAATCTATGAAAGAAGACAAGTATTTTGCCCATGAAGGTATATTAATTCGCTGTAATTCGTTATAATATTCTGTAATAGGTCTATGTTTTTGAAAGTTTATACCTGTTAGGTCTAACGACATAAGATAGTTATAGAAAGACTCTATAGTTTCCCTTTTTTCCATTTGTTCAGCCAATGGTTTAAAGTAGGTCTCATCTTGGGTATATTGACTATCACAGTTAAACCCGCAGAATCGGCGATCACTGTATTCAATTGTTATAGGATTCTCATTATTTGTTGTGAATATGAAACTTGCGTAATTTTTTATCGTGAAAGACATAATGTTTTTTGGCTGATATGTTGTTTCACTACTTGTAATCAAGTCATTCAACTTATCCATATTTGGTTTAATATCCTGTCCTTTTGCCTCTTCCAACAATACGATAAGTTTGTTATGGACTCCATTAGAATGCTTATCAAATAGATCGTCTTTCGGCTTACTCGTTTTGGTAAAATATTTCTTACCTATGATTTCCTTCGCAATCCAATCAATTAATAGAGATTTACCTGCTCCTTGTCTTTCACTGTGTAGAATAAGAGAGACTGCGCTTTTCTTTGTAGGATTTTGTAATATATTAGCAAACCATTTCAGTACATAGTCTTTATGTTCTTTAAACAGTAGGTCAAAATGCTTTAAAATTAGACTAATATCCCCTACTCCATTGCCTACACCTGAAAAGCCTTTAAACAAATTGAATACATTTTTGCCTACTTTCATTGATGGGTCAAATTCTTCATACTCATATATCTTCTTCTTACCATCGTCAAGCCAAGTATCGATGAACCTTTTTCTCTTCGTCTTGTCATTTTTATCTACTGTTTCATAAAAGATGTCTCTTTTTGATTGAATCAAGCCAACCTGTGTATCAAGATAGAATTCCCCATCTGTTCTTTTCACATAAAACCTACAAGGCTTCTCTATCTTAAAAACCTCTTTCTCAAATTCTTCTTTGATAGAGTCATATTCATTCATTTCTCTTAAATTAGCAAATTCGCATAATTCATTACCATTCTCTTCTTGTATGAATTCATATTTTAAAGGATTGTACTTATCTGCTAATTTTTCTAAATATTGTATATCGTAATTTAAATTCCTTTCTTTTATACTGTTCCAAGTTTTTCCAAAAACTTTAGCATCATAATCGTTTGGCGAAGAAGCACTCCATTCATCGGCTATATCATAGGCTTTATCTTCATCTTTTACAATACATTTGATCGTCGTTAGGATAGAGAACCATATATCATTTTTTACACTTGCAGGGATACGGGTAAGTAATTTTTTTACTTCTTCTATATCGGTATTGCCTTCGTAAGTTTTTTTATCTTTCTCTTTCTCTTTCTCTTTCTCTTTCTCTTTCTCTTTTGGTTTTGGTTCTTCGTAGTAGGCGGGATACAACCCATCAAATCGGTTATATACACCTACTAAATATTTGTAATCATTTACACCCTTATATTTCGGGATAAGAGGATTCTTCTTATTTATTTTTGATTGATTTATCATACGAAATACGCCGTCTCTATAGACACATGTATCAATTTTACAAGGTAGGATTTTTGTAAAATCAGTTTTCATAAAAGAGTTCAAATGTCCTATATTTTGAAACCATACCGGCGCTTTAAAATGTAAAGAAAACTTTTTATCCGTGTGTGCTGTTTCTATTAGAATCTCACTGTTCAACAAAGAACATTTATCAATATCATTGTATTTAAAATGATCTCTTGTAGCAATTAAAATTAATTTAAATACAAATTCTACTATATTATCTTCTAATTCTTCGTCATCAAAATCTGCTTCTCCATCGATCCGATCGATGTCAATATCCCCGAATAGTCTTACAGGCTTATTTTTTGGTATCTGTTCGTATAAATGGTGATCCTCTTTTACAAGATCTTCGTATTGATCGTAAGGTATAACAGCCCACAATTTAGCCCCTGTATATGAACCGTCTTTATTTTGTATATCTTTGGCTATAATAATATCGTCGTCTTTCAATGCTTTTGAAATAGTAGGCTCTTTCAAATTCCATTTTAAATTTTCCATCTCTTTATATTGTATCTATATTATATAAACATAATAATCTCAACGCTTTATATCACTTCAATTTTTTAGATCAAATAACAAAAATAATATTTTTTTAAATTTATATAAATCATACGGCTTGTTCTTCTTCTACTACTTTTCTTTTCCGTCCCGCATGATATAGCCTCTTGTAGTCGGCATAGCTTACTCCCAAGCTTTCCGCTTTCTTCTCCGCTTTTTTAAGGTTGTACCGCTTCATATTCACTTTGATTGCTTCTCTGTGTTTTATTTGCTCTTCCGCTAAATCCATGATTTCCTGAAGGCTGAAACAAGACAAATCAATTTTATCGCTCATGTTTATATATTCTATATATAGTTGATATATTTTCTTTTCTAAATGTTTATATGGTTTCTATTCAATTTTTTTGATGAACACCGTTGATTTTAACAATTTGTTATATCACCGGTCAAATAGACTTTTCGGGGTCTCCCTCGTTTTGGCTTATCCTTTTGATATTCTTCAAGAGATATACCAAGCTGACGCGCTTTATTTTTGTCCTGCGATAATATCGTTAGTTCTCGTCTGCGTTTTACATATCCTTCCAATTCATTGACACGATGAAGCAGTCTCTCGTAGGATTCTTCAATATTGCGAAGATAGGATAAATCCTCTTTTTTAATTTGAACCATTCTTATTATAATTACATATCATTATTTTTTAACAGTTCATCGACTCTCGTCCAAATATATCTTTGTCCTTGTTCCCAGCTGTGACCCATTTTAGCACCAATTTCCGCTCGTTGTTCCAATGTGAGTTTTGACATATCGATTGCAGTCAAGAATGAATGTCTAATGATCTGTATGGTCAAGGGCTTCTTATAGATTTTTTCAAACCGTTCCAATGCGAATTTTGAAAATCCATTTGGTGTAAAAGGTTGCCCCTTCTTATTTATAAAAAGCCAATCTCTCGGGTTCGCATCTAAACTTTTTTGTATTTCCTTTACCAATTCTCGAGGTAATGTTTGAGTAATTTTACTATATGTTTTTGCTGTTTTATATGATCCAATTGTCATAATCATTTCGGTAGTGTTTCCTTTTTTCTTTATCAGTATGTAGTTAGGTTCGGCTGTATTTGGTAATTCATTGTAATACAAAGCACAACGGTTAAAATCGGCTCGAAGGGGGATTACAAGACTATACATGCTGACAAGCAAACGCTCATACGATCCTGATGGTAGTTCTAAACGCTTTTTAGAAAACTCACCAAAGGGTACATATCCTTTAAGCATTCTTTTAGAAATATCCCCTTTCATAATACCGTCTTCAATTTGTTTGTAAGATGAATCTAAAGCCTCTTTCCATAAAGATGCCTCTTCTTCGTATTTTTTAAGAGAAGGGCAATATCGCACCATAGCCAGTAAGGGGGTAATCGTATTTTTAAAAGTTGTCGGTTTCGTATATTTCTCACGCAATAAGGAAATCATTTCTTTAGGAGATGTCAATATTTCTATTAGCGTTTTGCCGTATGTTTTACCAAGTGCCTTTAACCGCTGTATATAGGCTTCTTTCGTATTAGAGTTTATCTGCTCTGTTGTACGAATACACTTGTATATATCTTCGTCTGTCATCTACTATAATAATACGAGTATATATTTAGAAATTTGAAAAACATAAAAAATAAATAAAAATTTACATTTATATTTTAGAACACAAAACACATGAAAAGAAACATTGACTTATATTTACCTAAATTATCGCTTAAATACTAAATAATCAGCTGATTATACAGTATAACTACCATAATTCTTATAAAACAATGGTTCATGTTTTATTTTTGTATGATTTGGTTTCTAAAATATAAATGTGAATCTATATTTTGAAATTAAAAATTAAATGATGACTTATATTTTTTTGTTTAATATGTTTTGCTTACAAGAGGTTTATATTTGATGCCATTTTTTGGTTTGAGGATAGAGTCACCTGCGAGTTGAGATACAAAAACTCTGTCTTCTTCACGGGCTGAAACACCGTTTATCAGTGTTAGATTTTGCGGTCTATAGGTTGGGTTTAAACTTGCCCCAGTTAGAAAATATTGGTTGAAAGCTTTACCTGCTTGGTTTAGTCTTGGATCGTTCATATCTATATTTGTAAAAGAATGTTTATTTTACTGAACCGAAAGGGCGTTCTTACCAGCCCCGATTTGAAGAACAGCAGAGGTGAGGACTGCGATCCAAGGGCGACGGGCTGTTGTCGAGGTCGATGACTGAATCCAGTCAATTACCGCGCCACCGCCAAAAGTATTGACACCACTTTGGTAATTAGCACCATCTATGACTTCAGTATCAAACTTCATGCGATGCCACAGTGCGAAATAGTTCGTTCCATATTCACCAGACGAAGGCTGTACGGCAGTTCCTACCGAGAAATCGGGGGAGAAGGTGCTTCCAAAAGAGTTGAGAGAAGCCATAGTAGCCAGAAGGGACTCATTGGTGTTCATTGCCCAAGACTGAAGAGGAGTACCGTTATAGTACATCTGCGACAGTCCTGATGCGTTGTTCGACAGATACATAGCAGTTGTCAAACCGCTCGAGTAATCGGGGCGACTTCCTGATACGACATATTCGACAGAACCAGAATTAACGGTCATGGATACAGTACTTCCGTTGGTTGTCAGCTGACTTCCTTCGTAGTATCGCATATTTGGATAAGCGATTTCAATGGGGGTTTTTTGAACCCGATCAGCCCACAGATTAGCAAGTAGGTTATTTTCAAACGCAATAGATGAATATATCATGGACACATTCGTGAGAGAAGCATCGGTCAAGGTTGTTGCACTCGCCCAGAAGGAAGAACTTTTCAGATCGATGGTAACCACGATTTCGGGCAGTACATCGAGGCAGATATATCGGCAATTGGGATTCGATAGGAAAGTTCCCTCGAAAGAAGAAGCAATGATAATGTCTTTTGATGTAGCTGTCGTGAAAGTAACATTGCCTTCAAGGGCACTCTGCTTAAAATCGTTTTGGGGCTTGTTGGATTGGTATATTTTCATAAGAGACGAGAGAAATCCGTAATCACTCGCATCACAACCGAGGGATTGTCCGCCTACGGTTACCGAGAGTTTGCGAATCATTCCAGAATTGAATGGTTGCCCGAGGATCGTACCAGTTCCGGTAAGGGTTGCTGTAGCAACACAAGCCAGAGAGTGTAAATCTATTACACCACTTCGGGGAAATTGGAATACCAGTTGCCCAGCAGATCCAAATGTGCCGGGGCACTGTATCCTCTGTAGGGTGTGCGAAGTAACCTGAAACTTCTTCAGCTGTAGATTCAAACTCGGGGGGATTTGGGACATTTTGTTTGTTCTATTTGTCAGTAAGATAAAAAAAAGTTATTATGAAAATTTTACATGGGGTTGGGCATAGATGCCTTCATTTTGGCTCTCTGTAGAACATCGATTCCTTTCTCGGCATACGAGAGTCCTTTTCCTATGGCGGAAGCCCCGGGGACACCGATCAAACCGAGGGTATCGGCTACAGCTCTTGCTCCAGAAATTCCTCTCGAAAGTAGAGGGGAAGCTATTACTTTTCGTCCTATTTTGAAAGCTCGTTTTAGGAAAGCCATTCGTATGTAGTGTTTCTATATGCCGGTTAGATCTTATTTTTTCTTCCGTAGCAAGAGAGAATATTTTTGTAGTTTGAGACTTTCCCTCTGTGTTTCCAGTATGAATTTTTCATCATCTATGAAACTATCAATTCCAAAAATGAAATATGGAAAGGTCTGCGGTGTAATCCTTTCGTTGTCCGGTGTTGTCATTTCAATTGTGATAGATCTTGCTTCGTTGGTAATTTCCGCGAAGTAAAGTCCATTATCATCGACCCAAACTTTATGACTGAATGGCTGTGTATCCATCGCGATGGCGCATAAAATGTTCGTGTTATTTATATCATTGTTTTTAATTTCATATCCAGCAGTGTTTATATCGGCACGGATTTCTACGATGGGTGACGGTCTCAAATCTACAGGGTTTTCTGTAGTATAGGAAGCACCGGCTAATATCGTGATCGGGTTGCTATTAGGAAATCCTAACAGCTGAAAAGCTGTAGTTGAAACAGTTAATGAATGACTAACCGAAGGATTTGTAAATATGAAACGAGACTGTATGCGATCAAATACAAAATTAATATCATTACCGAAAAGAGTAGTTAAATTTGTTTGTAAGTCTATCAATGTAGGATTTCCTTCTGTCAAAGACAATGTTTTTGTTATACTATTTTGTATCGTTGTGATCGTTTTGGTAGTGCTTGTCACCACTTTCCAATTATATGGGATTACACATTTTTTTATAAACAGTCTGTGTATCAAATTCTTACCCTCATTTAAATCCGGTAAGAGGATTTGAAATTTTCCCTTATCTAAATAGAGTGTGTCTTTGACATTACAGAATATATAGCGTCTATCTATCAGTTTCATTTTTCAATTCTGTTATTGAGTCTGTCTCTATTATAACAATGTCAGGTTTATTTACGCCATTTTCGGTGTCCTCCTCTTCTTCCATATATACGAGTAATTCGGGTTCTTCCTTACGGATATAGGACTCTACATTTATCAGTATATACCAGTCGTCTAAATTCGGGTGTTCTGCCTTTGACATTTCGCATAGTTCGGTAATCCTTTCTTTTAGGGGGTTAGTCATTTAACAATGGCTTACATTTTATTTTTTAAGTTTTTATACAAGTCAAAAG
>Ga0209768_10002316_pt1 | contig 11870 bp, 8 predicted proteins | sample LauGreSBDMM110SD_3_FD_187564 | JGI IMG/M metagenome (GOLD analysis project Ga0209768, IMG submission 187564) | Freshwater lake microbial communities from Lake Michigan, USA - Sp13.BD.MM110.SD (SPAdes) (version 2) | ecosystem: Environmental > Aquatic > Freshwater > Lake | place: Lake Michigan... | reverse complement strand
CTCCATCGCTGGCCCAATCGTTACACATTGAATCATCACAATCCTGCCACCAACATCAACCGCAAACCATCTGTAACAGATGGACCATCTGTGTGGCCCAAGTGGGATTTGCTTGGTCCCATTGGGAAACTTTTTTCTCGCCGCTAACACACATCACACAGGCACTCCCCATGCTGAGCTGGAATTCTCCCCCACTCCAATCACACATGCTGTGATGGCAGTGAATTCAATCAAGGTCCATGCGCCAGTTCGTGGGTTAACTGTGAGCACTGTGCTGGTACCTTGTTCTGGGTTTGAGCCACGCCATTGCGGCGTTTCTTTAAAGTCTTCCACTATGGTTCTCAACACTGTGGCTGTGGCATCGCAGGTCACTGGCTTGTTCAGTACCCGTGGTTCTGCCATCACAGCAGTGGCCACTGTGAGTAACAAGCCAGAAAAGAATGTTCGCATGTGATGTTATCTATTAAGCCCACATATGGCGCTGCCATTACCAGTAATCCAACAAGGCAACTGTGCGCCGCCGTCCATACTGAAATTCCATGCGCCCACGGTAAAATCAGGGAACCGCGTGGATATATTGCGGCCTCCTGTAATTACCAGTCTACGGTCCTTGTACATCACCACCCGGGCCGTGCCAGTATTGGGCACAAGTTCTAATTCTGGAATTTGGCCTTTGGTTGGATTCCAACCTTCTGGTAATAATTCATCCATACGCATAATAGTTTTCCTAAGTTAGAATATTTATTTGTTTAACTCCATTGTAGCAAGAATAAGGTTTTGTACGTGGGTTTACGAAACGCTACGCAGGCTTGCCAATAGTCTATGCTGGTTCCATTGTGATACGCCCACGCACTGTAGTGACTGCCTATGTGCGTGTTCAGCCATGTTTCCATTTGATCCACAGCTGAAACCCAATCCAACTGATCATGCTGATTGAATATCAAAGGCCAGTGTGCAACAGCAATGTGTTCAAACGAGTGCGCATCTGGTAGATAGAACGTTCTGGGCATGTGAATATTTATTCCTACTGCAAGCAGAAACACAGTTGCTATCTGCGTTTTACCGCTTGCTACTTCGTAGCATAGTTATATGCTAAAATTTTTTCCGCGCCGCTTCGCGTGAGTTATGCCTGCGCTTCACCCCAACGTAGAATAATGTTGGTGTCAGTGTTGGATCCACTCACCTTGTACACATTGATGGCCAATACATCTGGACCATTGGGGAATGTGCCACGTCCACCAATACTGGTGCTGGTCAATTCTTTCAATGAGTTCAATGGCAGTGTGGTAGTTTCGCCTGGGTTGGTGATAAAGGAGAACACCTGTTCGCCTGGCAGTGCATACTGCGCACCAAATTTGAACTCCACAGACGTGTCTTTGGCAATAGTGGTGTTGGCACTTTGAGTAAATGCCACACGTTGAAACACAGTGGTGGTCACCGTGGCATTGGTGTTGGGCCAAGTGGCTGTGCCAGTTACGGTGCTGATCACTTCCAAACTGCCTGCTGAGCTGGCAGAAACCAACCAAGTGCCGTTGTACCCAGTAACTCCAGTTATTCCCGTCACTGTGACACTGGATCCCACTGGATATATTTGTGTGCCCGTTAGAGCAAATGTTACTCTTGAGCCACCGCTGGTTGATGTGGCATTGGTCAACACACTGACTATGTTGTTGCCCAACTGTCTAGTGGTCAAAGCGCCCACACCAGTACCCGCTGGAAATTGTGTGTATGTGGTGTTGATTTTGGTACCCACTGTGGCTCCACTGGCTGTCCACACTGTGTTGTTGAAGAACAAAAAGTTCTTGTTCACATATGCATCAGCTGAACCTGCCGCATCCACCACCACTGTGATGAACTGATTGCCGTTGCTGCCCGTCATGGCTGTACTGGTTGCGTTGGCATTGGCACTCATAATTATCCTGGTGCAACTGATGCTGTTCAGGGTGATAGAGCCCACTGTGACACTTAAAATAGTCTGCCCGCCAGTTAGGAATGAACCATTGGTCAGCACATCACCCACTGCCAATCCACTCACTGTCCAGTCTGAATCGTACACCAATATGTCACTGCGGTTTGAACTAATGGCTGAACCGTAGGTCAATGACGCTTGGCTGGCTGCTTGTATACTGGCTATGTTGTTGCCGCTGTTGGCCGCACTGTTGCTGTTGGCCGCACTGCTCATCAGCACTCTGATGTATGAGACTCCAGCAATGGTGGTGTAGTTGGGAGTGATGCTGGAAATCGTCTGGCTGCTGGTGAGATAAGTGGCCACACTCAACAAGTCAGACACACTGGCGCCAGTGGTGCTGGTGGTCAAAAAGTCAAATCTAGTGGAATTCAGCGCACGATTGTACAGGGTGGCCACACTGCTGGTAACCACTGTGCTGATGTTTTGCGCACCATTGGTTGCGGCCGCTGGACTGCTCACAGTGGCCACAGCATTCATAATGATTCTTGTGTATGCAACAGCGTTGACTGTGACATAGTCTCTTGTGACAGTGGATATGGTTTGCCCACTGAGATATGTGGCAGTGCTTAATGGATCTCCGTTTATCCATGGAGTTTGAGCCACTGCGGTGTCGTAACTGCTGGTGGTGACCAAGAAATCGTTACGGCTAGTGCTAAATGCCTGGGTATAAGCAGGCAACCATGGAGTTGTAACACCCAGAGTAATATCAGTGCCGGCCGCTGAAGTAACTGTCAAGTTCTGACTCAGCACAATACGTGTGTATGCACCGTTGGAAGTTGATTTAGGTTCATTGAGTGCAAAGTCAGTGGTTATGGCCGTAATTGTAGTTCCGTTGGGAACACCACTTCCAGATACAGCATTTCCCACAGTGGGTAGTGGCAAAAGTGCTGCCAGGGTTGCAGTTGACACAACAATATCATTACGTCCTAGGGTAGTGGCTCTTGTATATCTGTAACCAGTGATTGCAGTAAGATTGGCTGTGGTCTGATCTCCAAGAGTACTTGACGGAGTAGCAGTGAACACAATCCTAGTGTAAATTCCACCAAGGTAACTGGGAGTAATACTGCTGATAACACGCAGTTGTCCCACAGCAATTTGCACATTGTCACCTGCACCAATTGCTGTTGCGGCTGAAGCCTGCAATGTGTTATACTGCACATTGGTAATCAAAATATCAATTCTTCCAGACAGCACAGCATATCTGTAGTTTGTGTTGCCGTAGGGTTGAGTACCGCTGAAACCGCGAGCAGTTATAGTTACATTATTATTGACACTTGCACTGGCAAGGTTACTGGCAAATGCCAGGGCAATTAGGCTGTTTGAAGCATTGCCAAAACTTGCGGCCTGCACTGTGGCTGTGATAATATTAAAGCTGAACGCAGTAAGTGAAACTGATACCGGAGCAAACGATCTAGCAGTAATTGAAGTTGAAATTTTTCCAGCAACTACGGCAGAGCTAGTACTCGCACCTCCGCCCCATGTTACTGATCCACCAGCCGCAATTTGTGCAAAACTTGGCTGACCACCAGCCGCACTAGAACTTAATCCGTTCCATGATATCTTGGTTGGGTCAGTTGGATAGTTGATAGGGTTTAATATTCCCTGAATAACAATACCGCCCGCATTGTTTGGTTTTTCACCGGCCCATGTTAGATTAACACCATACGTTCCGCTAGCACCAGTGCCGCTGGTAAATGTTGGCGCAGTTGAACTAAATGTTCCAGTACTGGTTGCCTGATACCAATTCTTAACACCACCAGATGTATAATTATAGTATAATCCGCTGGTTGCAGTTCCGCCTGACGACCATTCATTTCCTGTGAATGGATCTTCTGAACTAACTGCGTTGGATGAAATTGCAATAGCATCTAGAAGAATTTGAGCTCGATTCAATAATTCTCGTTCTCCAAGGTCTCCTGTTTGTGCATTTGATACACTGGGTGCTAACCGTATCAAGAACGATGTGACTGGATCCACGCTGGCCGCAACACCAGTAGATGCATAGTTGAACAAATAACCACGGTCTGCATCAAACTGTCCGTCAATCATAAACGCACTACCCCAGTGACTGATAATTGGAGTAATTGTATTTGATATCAGTATCACACCCTTGTTTATATCATGACTGGCAGCTGGTCCAGCTGTGAATGACTTATTTGATCCTGCTACAAACTGTGTTAATGAACTGCCCCTAACACAGTTTAGTAAACTAGTACTGCTTTTATTGGTGTATCGAATTATTTCGTTTTCGACCATCACAGTTCCTGCTGTGGGGAAAAATGTAGTGTTTGTTAACTGTAAAATAGTTGTGGTACTGTTAATTGCAACAGACAACTTGTCTTTGGCACCTTCGTTAACAACTTCGTAGCGTACTGGCATATTACCAGTTCTCATATACGCTTCGGTATTCACGTTGCTGTTACGGAATCTGTGTGCAAAACAATAGTTGCCGTCAGATCCTCGAAGCATGAAATCAATAAATCCAGCTCCGTACCATGTCCACTGCATACCAATCATCTGCATTTTGGTTACGTCTAAAGTGTAGCCGCTTTGGCCGGAACCATTTAGTGTATCTAAATTCCATTCATTCTGAGTAACAATTAAATCTATTGTTTTACATATTTTAGCATTTACTAACGAACTTACGCCTCTATAATCTGGAGTAACCGACATGCTGGTATCACTGATAACATTAGATACCACGTGACTCATGCCTCTTATAACAATGCGATCCCCTGCTGCCAACTGTTGTGTAAATCTAGTATTTGTTCCAGATATTGCGTTAGAATTTATTCCTAAATTGATAGTTCCCGCAATTTGAAATGTGCTTGATCGTTTTACTAGACTCATTTGAAGGCCGTCGTACTGCCAGAACATTCCGTTTTGATCATCAAATGTGCCCGATCGAACAGTTGCGCCGTGCCATCCACGGATACTCATATTACACGGACTACCTAATACTCCAGAAGTTGATCCCAGTGTAGTTGTTGCAACAACTCGTAATACTCTTTCATTAACGATATTGCTTACCACATATACTCCGTTATACCCGGCAGTAGTAACGTTATTAAGTTGTACCTGCGCACCAATTTGACAGCCGTGATCCACATCATCTATAGATATTGTAATTACTGACCCAACAGTTGTTCCAGAAGCCGATATGCTTAAAATATCATAGCTAGGTGCAAATAATGCACCGGTGTTGTACATGATACCTTTACCTGATTGGTAACGAATATATTTCTTACTCATACGAATTGCTTGAGCACCATGGGCTGGACCACCGGTTCCTAATTGCACACCGCCATCCAACGGTCTATGCACATAGTAACTGTCTGGTCTACTGTAAACAATACCAACCAGTGTGTTTGCCAATATGCCCGGTGCTCGTGCAGTGTATCTTATAGAAGTTGATGTAGGCACTTGTTCAACATAATATGCGCCAGCAGCCAACTGTGCATTTGAACCAGTACTGCTTATGGTAACTGTGATACTATCACCAGGAATAAATCCGTGCGGGGTTGCAAACTGTATTTCAATAGTTGCAATTGAGGTATAAGTTAACGTTGCACCATTAGCCACAGTACCGGTAGTAACTTCACTGAGTGTTACTGAACCAATAAAACTAACAGTGCCAGTTGCTACAGGAGTGCCTGCATGTGATATTGCTGTAATTGCTCCGCCTGACGTCACCGTCAATACCGTAATTTTAGCTCCTAAATTTCCGCCTTGTACAGTAATTACATCACCTATTGCATACCCACTGCCTGTTGCGTCCACTGTGATTTCTTGAACGCCACCACCCAGTGCAACTGTATTAACAGTTAATCCTGTGCCGCCTGCGGGAGAAACAGTTGTAGCTACACCTGTACCAGACGAATATCCAGATCCATACTCTAATGTTGCATCATCAAACGTGGCAACTGAATTTATACCCGTTGCTCCGGTCACTGTGATATCTATATTATTACCAGGTTGATTGCCGCCGAGACTTGTGCCTGATATTGTGATAACTTCACCCACAACATAGCCTCCGCCAACTGAACTGCCGGTTGCTACTGAATAAATTGTGTCTATTCTAGAAACATTGAATGTTGCGCCAGCACCAGAGCCGTTTGTGCTATTAGGTACGATACTGGTATATGTTCCTGTGGTTCCTTCAATTGCAGATGTCAATGCGCCTGATAGTGTTAGTGTATTTTGAACAATATTTGTAACTTGTACCGCTACTCCGTCTCCTCTATTTAATAATAGGCCTGGAATTATTCCCTCGGTGCTTGTTACAATTATACTAGTATCCCCAATGTTGGCTGTGGCATTTAATTTAACACTAACTACTGTTCCGCCAGTTCCAGTTATTCCAGATATCTGTGCACCAGATTGTATACCAGTTCCTGATACTGGGCTTCCTATCAAGGGAGATGCGCCGGTAAATCCAACAAACGAACTCCCAGCGGGAACTGCAAGTGAGGTTGTTACAGTTCCACTTTGACCGTTAGAGTAAACAGTAAATACAGGTTGTCCCACACTTGATCCAGTATAAAATCCACCTGCTCTCAGTTGTGTATAACTGGAACTTAGCAGTGTAGGATTAACTGTTCCTACTTTATTTTTTGCATAATAGGTAAAAGAAGTTGACGTTGGAATCGCCGCAACAATAAAAGTTCCTTCAGCACGACCAAAGCCAAGTACACTGCTTGATAACGCCTTAATGGTAAAAACATCGCCTACAAGAAATCCATGAGCGGCCACAGTCACTACTGTGATAGTGCTTGATCCAGTGCCGGTTGGTGTATTTGTTGCACTGGCATCTGATGTTACTGATACTACGAATTTATCACTACCTGGTATTTCGTACACACTGGGATAATTACGCATTGTTGAAATTGTTTGCCATTTGGTTGGCTGTAGTCCGTATTCAAAGTCAGCGTCTAACATGGACTGTGGAATACCAACTTTCTGACGTTCCATGGCATCTGTTGCAATACTGTTGAGTCTTACTGTTTGTTCCTTGGCTTCTACAAAAATTTGTATACTGTCAGTCACCATGTGTGTACTGGTGTCAATATCAAAAGTAATAGTAGTTACCCGATCATTGCCGTATAATGCGCCGGCAAAATCGTTGTCATAGGTTTCAGTATACGTTAGTTCTGCTTTATAAGAAGGATCTGCAAAATTATAATATATAATGTTTCGGCTGGTATTTGTAATTAACAATACATCTTTAAGTTTATAAAATCCAGGAAATTTAACAGCGCCTCTATTAGAAACAACCGCAGGCAATACCGATAGCCCAATATCAATTACTGTGATAACAATATCAGCAAGAGTTGCCAGTTTGGCTTTGCCAGCAGTTTCTGCAACATAGGCATTGTCTCTAATCTGTGTAAATGTGGTTTGTCTAAAAGTAAATGCCGCATTGGTTAAAATATAATTTTGAATTAAATTTTTAATAAACGTGTGTGCATAAACTTCAGGCTGACGATCACCGTCTACTTGCGGATACCCACCTAACCAATAATACTGAGCATTGAAAACTGTTTGTCTATTGCCGCCGTGTTTGAGGTCTGATAGATATCCTTCTAACACATAACTAACATCTCGGCGACATTTTTCTGCATTATATGTATAGTAAGCATATGGTGAAATATTGTTTGATGCGTTGTACTCTATGTATGCAATGGTTTCTTCTTGAATAAATTTTTTGTTTACTTCCAATAGATAGGCTGCATTTGGAAATAAATTAGTATCCGGAATAACATTTCCGGGTGTAAATTTATAATTCGATATTTGTTTCTTTGCCATTTAAATTAATCCTCAATTAGCTTAGTGCTATAGACATAGCAACTGATCTTGCGTCTACATATTTCTTATTGGCCGCATGTACAGTACTAGTGGGTGTATTACTTATGCTTATATTACCACTGGCTGTTACATTATTAGTGGTTATTGAATCACTAGTTACCGTTCCAGTGAATGCAGGGCTTGCAAACATTGTGGCCTTTGATTCATTGGTTACATTGCCTAATGCCACCATGGTCTTTGTTATACCACTTACTGTTCCGGTAAATGTGGGACTTGCAAACATTATGGCCTTTGATTCATTGGTTACATTGCCTAGTCCTACCATTACAGCAGTAACACCTGTTACCGTGCCAGTAAACACTGGATTTGTAAACATTTCAGCTTTGCTTTCAAGGGTTACGGGTTTTACTTCCCATGTTATACCGTTCCAAAACCAAGTGTCTATACCTACTATAACAGTATCATTTATTACAGGGTTGCTGGGAAAATTTATTGCCATGATTTATCCTATTTGTTATATTTAGTTAAATAGTTTGGCAAACTAAATACTAGCACATTATAATTTCATCTGATGACTATAACTCGTGTTAGCATCTCAGATCCTATAAAGGATCAAGGCACTACAATTTTATCTGGGCCAAAGGGTTACATACTGCTACAGGATCTCATGTGGTGTCCTAAGGATCGGTGGGATCTGCTGGAGATTTACTATTGGGAGAGTTGGGCTGTGCTCATGGGAGCATATCACTGCTGTTTTTCAATTCCTGGAAAAGTTTCGTTGCTGCCACCAGATGATCCACGGTGTAGTATGAGCTAGTGCCATCACTGCCCACATTGCTGACATTTCGTAGGGCCATGATCCACATATGGGCATGGGATTGATCAAGCTAAACACAAATCCCAGCAAGAACAAGGGTGCTGGAGCAAGGCTCACTGTTTGATATACCAGTTTCATATTATATAGCACTGATATCTTTAATGGTAATATTGCCAATCATTCCGCCGTGACTGGCACAGAGGTAGCCGTAGGTGCCGCTGATGCCAGCTGGAATTTTCCAGTATAGTGTGCCACTTTGCTTGCCCTGGGCACTTGACCCTGTGGTCACTGTGCCACTGGTTGTGACATGTACCAAACCAGTGTTGTAATTTGCTCCTGAAAAACGGATCAAGAATGGGTGACTTGACGATCCTGTTAAATCAAATGCTATAGTGGTTCCGCTGATAGCATAGATTGTAGGATTATTCCCACTGTATTGGTCAAACAAATATGCTGATGTACCGCTGGCGGAAACCGTTAACATTGTAATTGCAGGCAGGTAAATTTTATCTATAGTCAGTCCTGCAACATCTGATAGTCCGCTAAATGTTGTAGCACCGCCGCTTGTGGTATACTGTGGTATATTTAAAATACCACCAGAGAAAGTGGCCGCACCGTTTGATCCAGTAGTAGTTAATGTGATAGGTGCTTGATAGTCACTTCCAGCTGTGGCGGCGGCAAGAGCATTTGCTCCATTGCCTTTGACTAACCCACTGATAGTGCCAATAGGTGCTTGATAATCAGTTCCAGCTATGGCAGCGGCAAGAGCATTTGCTCCATTGCCTTTGACTAACCCACTGATAGTGCCAATTGGTGCTTGGTAGTCAGTGCCAGCAGTAGCGGCTGATATGGCAGTGCCATTGCCTTTCAACACACCAGTGATACTGGTAGTGATTGTGATTGCAGGAGTTGAGCTGGCAGTGGCCACAGTGCCAGTAAATCCATTTGCAGAAGCAACACTTACAGTAGTAACTGTGCCAACTCCAGCACCTCCGGCTGTGGCATCAGCATCATTGATCCATTGCGAGCCGTTGTATTTCAGTACTTGTCCAGTACTTGGAGTAGTAATAGTTACATCAGTCAACCCGTCTAAATTAGACGCAGAAGAAACGGTGATAGTGCCGCCGAGACTGACACTAGTACCATTTATTGTGATACTACTATTGGTTAATGCACTGTTGCCAATATTAGATATGGTATTTGATGCGCCGCTTATAGTCTTGTTGGTTAACGTCTGGATGCCTGTTAATGTGCTGACTACTGCGGTATCAATGCCCAGTGTAATAGCCGTGTTTGCTGATCCAGCTGATCCGCCTGTAATACCACTGCCAGTTTGTACACTGGCAACATAGTTACCCGAGGTGCCTGTTCCTAAAGTAATTGCGCCAACTGTTGCAGAAATAGAATTATTTGTGTCGTTATAACTAAAAGAAATACCAGTATGCGAACCAGTTGCAAATAACGAAGCAGTGCCGTCCTGCGAGTCGTCCAAAGTGATGCCGCCGCCGCCGCTACCAGTTATAGCATTTATGGTGTATACACCATTATTATTTGATATAGTTACGTTAGTACCAGCTAGGAGTCCAGAGACTCCAACGTCTGATAATAGAGCCAGTGGTAACCAACTAGCAGAATGCGCCACATACAATCTTCCAGTTTCGTGTACGTGTGCTACCATGCCGTGCCATGTGGCCGCAGGTGCTTCGGTATTTAAATCTGACAGAGTTTCCCAATGAAACCTCACATAGTTTTTTTGAGCAGTTACATTAATACTACCGGTGACACTGAGTGTGCTGCCAGACCATCCAACGCTAGACAAGTCATCTACTGTTGTTCCAGCACTAGAATAATAAGCAAGTTTACCTGCTAGACCAGAATTTACTGTACCGCTTCCACTACCGCCACTACCGCCGGCACTGAAACTAGGAGCCATGGGTTGCACCCATTGTAGGCTAGTGCCGTCATTGTAATAGATGTAGAGTTTACCTGTGCTGGTATTGAACCACAGTGTGCCGTTTTTTGCTGTAGGTGCTACTGGCGGAGTATCTGATAAAACAGCATTACCACTTAACAAACTTATGGTGTCTAAAGTCCATGTTCGGGTGGCAAGGGTACTTCCGCCCTGGTTAACCCCGTCCATTATTCGTAAACTTCCTAAGTCTACGTCATAGACAATCATCCCAGAGCTATAGGATAGTCTGTCTAAATCAACAGCATTCTTTGCTTCTAATTTAACGCTATGCTCGGTTTTCATAATACTAGTTCCCGTTAACTAGTATTTACCCGTTTTACTCTTTGAAATAATATTCGTAATTAACGCTGGTTGGATTTTCTTTACGGATTTTAGCACCGTTTTTAAGATGAAATCTTTTTGCCATTTCTGTTTGCGGACTTAGTGTAACTATGCCTTTTAAGTCTTTGAATTCACTTTTTAACCAACTTGCAGCCTGTTGTAGTAGAGTTGCACCAGCACCCGGACTATAACTCCAAATGGTATAAAACACAGCAACCTGTTTGTCCTTGCCCATGCTAATCAAATCTTCTTCACATTCCGGAACTGTGCTTAACCATTGCATACAAGTAGCGGCCAGTATTTCTTCTCCTGCTTTGAGGATTAATATTTCTGCGGCTTCGTTAATACGTTGCTCAAGTGGAATATGCGGACGTACTGGATCGTCCTTGATTAGTCTGGTTAACGGATCAGTAATGTCAGTGATGTGATGTAATTCCATGGCTTGCTACCTTTGTATTATATGCGTATTTATTATAATATTATAAAAATACAATTACATAGAGATTACACATCATCTCCGGGCAAGTTGTTCAACAGTTCTCTCAATTTACTGCCAGCAACTTCAGCTTTGATCTTTGGCTTGGCCAGGTCAAATCCTTCTACAGGACTAGCACGTTCCCACGGAGCACTGGTTCCTCCAGTGTCATCCGCTGCCACAGTTTGTCGTTGTTTGATACTGTTGAGTAAACTTGATCCAGCACTGGCTTGTCCACTACCATAAGTATCTTCTTGTTCAAGATCTGTAATACGTAGCGTGTCGATATTAAATTCTAAATCAATCTTCATACCAACACCACTTGAACTACGTGTCTTCATCAGCTGGATTTGATAGCGACCACGTTCACGCATGGCACGACTTGTAAAGATACCAAACACGTTATCCGCAGTTTGGATTTTACTCAGTCCGCCACTGATATGACTGTGGTCAAACTCTACTTCTTCAACTGCTCCACGATTCAACTGTGCCGCTGTCACAAACACACAGT
>Ga0209768_10002309_pt1 | contig 11879 bp, 14 predicted proteins | sample LauGreSBDMM110SD_3_FD_187564 | JGI IMG/M metagenome (GOLD analysis project Ga0209768, IMG submission 187564) | Freshwater lake microbial communities from Lake Michigan, USA - Sp13.BD.MM110.SD (SPAdes) (version 2) | ecosystem: Environmental > Aquatic > Freshwater > Lake | place: Lake Michigan... | reverse complement strand
CCTGGAAGTTAGATAAAGATTTTTACTTAGGAAATGTAATAAAATATTTAGCTAGAGCTGGTAAAAAAACTTTTAACAATAAAGAAGATTTAGAAAAAGCATTAGTATATTTACAACGTAGAATTGATACCTTATGAATTATTTAATAATGTTATTTGTATTAAGCATAGCATGTTTGTTATGGATTATAGGAAGCTCTTTTAGAGGACCTATATACAATAGTATTAAAGATGCTTATGAACTAGACCATCAAGGTGAAGCTATTGGTTCATATTTTATTGTTGCATCTCTTCTTTTAATTTTCTTTGCCGGATCTTTTCTATAATTTTTTTGTTTTTATTAATAAATTTTTGTATATTATATATATATTATTAATACTTAAAAAACAAAAAAATGGACATTTTAAATTTTATTAGCTGGATTAAATCTAGTAATTACAGAGCAACACTACCAACAGATGTACCAAGTTTATTAGTTATTGGAGCTAAAGATCCAAGTAGAGATGATGGTTATCTATCATTAGCTATTAATACTGAACCTTTACAATCTGTATATGATAAAGCTAATGTAACTCAGATAACTTTAATAACTACTGCTGTTACAGTTAATGCACATAATGGAACAATAACAACTGTTTCTAGTATTTTACCTTTTGGTAATAATACAACTTTTACTGTAAATAATAATAAAGTAACTACAGCATCTAAAATATTATTAACTTTAGATTATAATGGTACAGGATTACCATATTTAGTTACTAATAGTATAGCAAATGGAAGTTTTGTAATTAAAATATATAATATTTCTACTACTGCAGCATTAAATAGTACATTAAAGATTTCTTATCTAATACTAGATTAAAAAATATTAATACCTAAATGGACAAAAGTCAACCTAATCAAAATTTTTTTTGTAATGATGGGTTAACTACACCTATTTCATGTGAACCTCAATTTATATGTCCTGATCCTGAACATTGTTCAGAAGTATATGATGCAGATTGTGTTATATATTTTGGAGAAAATATTATTTGCCAAGGAACTACAATAATAACTCAGTATACTTCAGTAGCACAAGGTTTAAATGAAATAGTTAATTGGCTTTGTAATGAAGGAACTATAGGTCCACAAGGAGTCCAAGGAGTCCAAGGAATTCAAGGTATTTCAGGTGCATTTGCAGGACAAGGTGTACAAGGAACCACTGGTATACAAGGTAATGTAGGTAATCAAGGAATCCAAGGAATACAAGGCATTCAGGGAATACAAGGTTTTAATGGTCCACAAGGAATTCAAGGTTTTGTTGGAACAGGTGTTCAAGGTTATCAAGGTCCTCCTGGTATTCAAGGCCTTCAAGGAGTACAAGGATTTGTTGGAATGGGCATTCAAGGATATCAAGGTGCTCAAGGTAGTCAAGGTTTACAAGGATTTACTGGTGGAGTTGGTATTCAAGGAGTACAAGGAATTCAAGGTAGTAATGGAGCAAATGGTAGTCAAGGTACAACTGGTTTTCAAGGTATTAATGGTGCACAAGGTGCTACTGGAATAGGAGTTCAAGGCACACAAGGTATACAGGGTTTTGTTGGTAGTCAAGGAGCCATAGGAACACAAGGAGCAATTGGAAATACAGGTGCTCAAGGTGCTGTTGGTTCAACAGGATCTCAAGGTAGTATTGGTTCAACGGGTGCTCAAGGTGCAGTTGGATCACAAGGTTCAATTGGTAATACTGGAGCACAAGGTAGTACAGGTTTTACAGGTTCTCAAGGTGCATCTGGATCAAATGGTAGTCAAGGTGCAGTAGGAAGCCAAGGAACTACTGGAACTACTGGTTCTACTGGTAGTCAAGGAGCTATCGGTTCTCAAGGAGCAATTGGAAGTCAAGGTTCAATTGGATCTACTGGAGGAACTGGTGCACAGGGTACTACTGGTAACACTGGTTCACAGGGTACAACAGGAACAACTGGTGCTCAGGGTTCTATAGGTACTACTGGTAGTCAAGGAGCTGTAGGTAGTCAAGGAACTATTGGTAGCACAGGTGCCCAAGGTTCTGCTGGTATAAATGGATCACAAGGTTCTACTGGGACAACAGGATCACAAGGTAGCACAGGATCAATTGGAACCCAAGGAGCAATTGGTAGTCAAGGAATACAAGGATTTATTGGTAATACAGGTACTACTGGAAGTCAAGGAACACAAGGTTTTATAGGATCAACTGGTGCACAAGGAGCAATAGGTTCACAAGGTGCTACAGGAACAACTGGAGGAACAGGTAGTCAAGGAGCAACTGGAGCTACTGGTGGAACAGGAGCAACCGGTTCTCAAGGGGCAATAGGTACTACAGGATCTCAAGGAATACAGGGAATACAAGGAATTATTGGTACTGGAACACAAGGTACCCAAGGAACAAGTGGAGGTGCTGGTGGAGTAACACAAATTGTTGCAGGAACAAATGTTACAATATCTCCAATAGGTGGTACAGGAGTAGTAACAGTAAATTCTTCAGGTGGAGGTGGTGGAGGAACTATATATAAATTAATAGCTCAAACATTAACTTCAACAAGTTGGTCACTTGTAAGTGGATATTATACATATACATTTTCTAATGTAAACATAACAGTAAACACAAGAGTAGACTTTACTCCTAATAGGACTAGTTATCTTGAAGTAACAACTTGTGGAATGCAATCTGAAGTAACAGTAGGTGCAGGATCATGCACATTTTATTCATTATTTCCACCTCAAACAAATATAACAGGAGAAATAACTATATTCCCAACAATATAATTATGGCATTTAACTTACCATTACAAAATTATTTTAGTAGAACAACAGGTCCAGCAGTATATTCAAGACCTGCATGTTGGCCTGTAATTACAGATGTAGCAACAGAAGTACAATTTTTATTTTGTGATCTTGGAGATGCAGCATGTCAAATTAGAACAACATTTACAAGAACATCAGGAGCCCAAAATATAACAATAGATTGGGGAGATGGATTTACTAGTACAGTCACAACTACAGCATCAACAGATACTACTCATACATATACCCCAGGAACAGGAACTCCTTGTCCTTCTTTAGGTTACACAACATTTATAATTAGAGTTTATTTTACAGGAATTGGAACATCAATTTTAACTAACTGTAATATAATGGCTATTCTAAATACTGCTAGTACTGCAGTTGGTAGTCCTCAAATTTGTCATGTATTAGAAGCATATTATGGTGATAGCACACAAAATGCAACTCCTGTTAATTTTTATTCAATCATAGGTAGTTCTTGTTTATCTATATATTACAATTTACAATTTGTAAAATTACCAGCAACAGTATCTTGGACAACATGGACTTTTACTTTTGGTTATTGCTTTTCCTTACTTAAAGTTGTTATGCCAACTTCTAATTCTGCTTTACTACAATTTAATAGTGCATTTCAAAATTGTTGGAATTTACTAGAAATTATACTTCCTTCTAATTCAACAGGTATTCAAAGTATGAATGGCTCATTTAATGGTTGTACTAACTTAAGATCTGTTACTTTTCCACCTACAATGAATACTTGTACTGATTGGAATAGTTGTTTTTTTGTCTGTTCTAATTTGAGAAATGTTACAATGCCCTCTATTAATGCTTGTAATAACTTACAATTTACATTTTACACTTGCACGCAATTAGAATGGGTAAAATTTACAAGTATGCCAACGGTAGGAGCTAATATGCAAAATTGCTTTCAAGACTCCTTAAATTTACAAACTGTATATTTCCCTGCTACAGTATCAAATCCTTTATCCCTGTATTCTTTAAACAATACATTTTCAGGATGTCGTCAATTAAAAACTATTGTTTTACCATCAAATATGAATGTTAGTACGTTTGAGGGTGCTTTTAGTAGTTGTATTTCATTAACATCTTGTATATTACCTGCAACTTCTCCAGGTTGTATAGCATATAACAATATATTCTTAACATGTGTTTCTTTACTTAAAATTACATTACCTGCAGCACCAACAGCTGCTGTTAGTTTTCAATCTACGTTTAATGGTTGTACTAAATTACAAGAAGTTACAATTCCTTCTGGATATATACTTTCAAATTTTAATCAAACATTTCTTGGTTGTAATAGCTTAAAAACAATATCCTGGACCCCAGGTGCTCAAAATTCAATATCATCAATGCAATTAACATTTGTTGGTTGTTATCTATTAACAAGTTTTACAATGCCTACTTCTATGAATGCAGTAAATAGTCTTTCATCTGCATTTAGTGGTGCAAGGTCTTTATCAAGTTTAACATTTCCTTCAAGTTTAAATGCTGTTACTACAATGGCAAATTGTTTTTCTGGTAATATAGGACTTACATCTGTTACTTTACCTACTTCAATGTCTGCATGTAATAACTTTAGTGGTACTTTTAATAGTTGTGTCTTACTTACTAGCATTACTTTACCAAATACTGTAAGTGCTTCTACTACAATATTTAATGGTTGTTTTTCCGGTTGTAATAGTCTTAAAACTTGTGTTTTACCTGGAGCTGCTCAGTTGTCTTTAGTAAATGACATTAATGGAATGTTTAATGGATGTTCTGATTTGGTTACACTTACAAACTTTGATAAAATTGGGTCTTTAACTGCAACACCTTTAATGTCTGCCGCTACTTTTAATAGCAATAGATTTAAAGGTGGATCAACAATTTCATTTTATGGACCATTAAGTTTACTTCTATTAAATGGATTAAACGTTAAAACAGATACACAAAATGTAAGACTTTTAAATACTTCAGCAGGACAATGGACAGGATCATCTCCCCAAATAAATGTATCTTTTACTAATATGAGTACAGCACAACTGGTACAATTATTTAATGATATGGCAGCTCAAGGAGCTGTAACAACAAAAACAATTAATATAAGTGGAGCAACAGGAGCAGCAGCTTTAACTGTAGCAGAGAGAGCAATAGTAATATCACAAGGATGGACAATAATAGGATAATTATGGAAGACACATCAGGATTTTATAAATTAGAAGATGACAATTGGCAGTATGCACCTAACTTTGTATATGGTCCAAATTATGAATTACTTAGAGAAAATAAAGATTCTTATACATATCCTGTAGAAGGATGGACTTGGTATAATGAATCACCTATAGAAGAATCATTAATAGAAGAAGCAGTTATAGTAGAAGACTTAAATAGTTTATAACATAAAAGTATAAATAAATTTATTACATTTGTAATAAAATATACAGAAAATGAATAATCTATGTCAACTTGCTCTTCAAAAAGGGGGATCTGTAAACTACTTAATGTTACCTGCTAATATGACAGAAGGTTTAGGTTTAACTAATCCTTCTATTTTTATACATAAAGGGGATTATTTTCTTAATCTTAGACATGTTAAATATGCATTATATCATAGTGAAGGAGAACAAAAATTTAAATCTTCATGGGGACCATTAGCATATCTTAACCCAGAAGATGATCTTACTCTTAAAACAATTAATTATTTATGTGAATTAGATCCTAATACATTAAATATTGATAAATATCAAAAAATAGATACTTCTAAATTAGATGTTAAACCTCTTTGGGAATTTATTGGTCTTGAAGATGCAAGAGTAATATATTGGGATAATAATTTATTTATTACAGGAGTTAGAAGAGATACAACTACTAATGGAGAAGGAAGAATGGAACTTTCTACAATAGATAATAAAAATAAAGAAACTAAAAGAATTAGAATTGAACCACCTACAAAAGGTTCTTATTGTGAAAAAAACTGGATGCCTATTCTTGATTTACCATATCATTATGTTAAATGGACTAATCCTACTGAAGTAGTTAAAGTAGATCCTATTAAAGGTATTTCTGAAACAGTTTTTTTAGTAGAACAAAAAATAAAATTTCCAAGAGATATTAGAGGTAGTTCACAAGTTATTACAATTGGAAATTATTATGTTGCTATAACACATGAAGTAGACCTTTGGTATAATGAACAAAAAAATAAAGATTCTCACTATTACCATAGATTTATTATATGGGATAAAAAATGGAATATTGTTGCTTATTCTTCTGAATTAAAATTTATAACAGGAGCAATTGAATTTACTTGTGGTTTAGCTTTTGATGGTGATAATATTATATTACCATTTGGATTTCAAGATTCTACAGCTTTTATTCTTAAATTTCCTATTAATCTTTTAGAAACATTATGTAATTTAAAACTTGTAAAATCTAAAATAAAAAAATCATTAATATCGGTTACTCCAAAAAAATTAGAAAACTTTATTTATCAACCATATAATGAAGATATTACATTTGAATTAGGAGAATATTATTTTTTAAATGGTCATTATGCATCTGCAATGTCTTTTTATTTAAGAACAGCAGAATACTCAAAAAATTCAAATAAAACATATGAAGCATTATTAATGACTGCTAAATGTTTATCTAATATTAAAAGAAGAGAAGTTACTGAATTAGGGTTATGGCTTAATGCACTTAACTTTGATACAGAAAGACCGGAAGCATATTTATTTATAAGTGTATATTATGAAAAACAAAAAAAATATAATCAAATGTATAGTTATGCTATATTAGGCTTAAAATATTATGCAAATGCTAAACCAGTAACTTCTAATCTAGGATATGAAGGTAGCTATCAACTTAATTTTCAAAAAGCAGTTTCTGCTTGGTGGATTGGTAAATCAAAAGAATCTAAAGATGAGTTTATTAAATTACTTAATAAAAGTACAGAATTAAGTGAAACATACCAAAAAATGGTACGATCTAATATTACATTTTTAGATTCTGGACCATATCCTTTTTTAAGATATTACAAAGGATTTTATGATCAGTTAAGATATAAGTTCCCAGGATCAGAGTCTATTGAAAAAAACTTTTCTCAAACATATCAAGATATGTTTGCATTATCTATGGTTAATGGTAAAAAAAATGGAACATACTTTGAAATTGGTGCGGCAGATCCATTTCATGGAAATAATACAGCTCTTTTAGAACAATTTGGATGGACAGGTACTTCATTAGAAATTTTACCACATGAAGTTGAAAAATTTAAATTACAGAGAAAAAATGATGTTATTTTATGTGATGCTACAAAGTTTGATTACTCTGTACTTAAAGGTCACATTGACTACTTACAAGTTGATTGTGAGCCACCAGAAACTACTTATAAAATACTTACAATGTTACCTTGGAATCAATGTACTTTTGGAGTAATTACATATGAACATGACCACTATACAGATGTAACACAGTCATTTAGGGAAAGGTCTAGAAAATTCTTATTAAATAAAGGTTATATGTTAATAGTAAGTAATATATCTCCAAATGATAATTGTCCTTATGAAGACTGGTGGGTACATCCAAAACATATAGATAAAGATATAATTAAAAAAATGTTGGCAGATGACGATTCAATTAAAAATGCAGAAAAATATATGTTTGGAAAGTTGTAAATTTTTTTGTATATTATAGATATAACATCATTTAATATATAAAACTATGTCAGTAGGAGATTTAAAAGATTACGGCAATAAAGGAAATAACTTTCCTTGGCAATTAAAAATGCTAAAAGGATTACAAGGTATTATTAATGCTATTGCTTCAACAGCATATCCATTAGGACAAAGAGCTTGTGTTGATTCAGTTTCTACAACTTTGTGTGATAGTCAAGCTAATTTAAAAATTATAGCAGGTATAAATACAGTTGCTTTACTTAAAAATATGGCCTTTTATACTGGAGGAAGTGCAAAATTATTAACACTATCAATTTATAATCAAGACACTACTGTTTCTATTTTAGTAAGTACAGATGGTGGAACTAGTTATGTTTCTGTTCCTAAAGGTGTAACAATTAATTATGATGCTGCAGGATTACTAAATTATTTTGATCCAAATAGAATATACATTAATCAAAATTCAGCTACATTAAATCCACTTATTATTTATACATATATACTATAATGTCTACAAGTATTACTATATCAAAACAAATTGCTATTCAAGATGAAGGAGTATTAAAAACTTCTGATGTAAATAGTATTGATTTTACAGGTGCAGGTATAACTGCAACAAATGTTGGAAATGCTGTTACTGTTAATGTACCAGGTTCTGCAGGTGGAGGTGGAGTACATGTGTTAACAAAACCTATTTCAAATAGAACGTATAGTGTACGTTTAAATGCAGTATCATTTCTCACATATGCAAGTATAGCAGGTAGTAATATTTTATTATACCCTTTTATACCTGCAAATTCATTAACAATTAAAAATCTTATTGTTAATGTACAATTAGCTACAGTTGGAGGATTATTAAGATTACTTGTATATTCTGATTTAAATGGTGTCCCTTCTTCTAAATTATTAGAAAGTACAAGTTTAGATTGTAGTACAACAGGTGATAAAACATATACTGCAGCTTTTACATTTACAGCAGGAACAACTTATTGGTTAGGTATTTATTCAAATTTATCTGTTTCACTTATTGTACTAGACTATAACGAAATGATACCAATATCTAATAGTGGTTCTGGTTCTGCTTTTTCTGTTGCTACTGTAGCTGCAACTTTTCCCACTGCACCAGCAACACTCGGTACAACTTTTTTATCACAATCATATGCACCCTCAATACATTTAACAGCAGTATAATTATGGCACAACTAAGAAATGAAATTTATGATGAGAATGGACTTGTTGAAGTTATTTTCACTGAAGTAGAAGGTCCTACTCAAGAAGAATTAATTGCTCAAAAAGAAGCACAACTACTTGCTTTGTATGATGAGTTAAAATCTCTTAAAGGAGAATAAATGAAATACTTAATTATATTATTTTTATTATTATCATCTTGCTCTCTTGAAAAAAGACTAGCAAAATATTGTCCACTATGTGTACAAAAAGATAGTACAGTAACTGTAATACAAGTCAAAGATACTACAATTGTAATTCCTGGAGAAACTATAACCTTAATTGACACTTTATATTGTGATTCATTAGGTAATATTATATCTAAACTAAAAGAAGACTTAAGAGATAAAGATGGTACTTTAGTTAGTGTACAAACTAAGATTAAAGATAATATATATTATACAAAAGCTAAAGTTCATACAATCTATAAAACAATTAAAGGTAATGATGTCTATCATACAAGAGTTGTTACCAAAACTTTAAAACCAGAAAAAATTAAATACATTCCATGGTGGGTAAATTTCTTTGCTGTACTAGGGGTAATATTATTTCTTATACTACTTGTATACTTTGGTTACAAGCTGATTAAACTTTATTTATTATGAAAACACAATTATCACTGTTACTAATATCAATACAACAAGAACTTTTGACTTTAATATCTATTTGCCTTGCATTCTTTTTACCAATATCTGGTATACTCCTAATGATTGGAGTATTAATAGCTATTGATACTTTTACAGGGATATGGAAAGCTAATAAGTTAAATGAAAAAATTACTAGTAGAAAACTTTCAAGTATAATCAGCAAGTTAGCACTTTATGAGGTAACTGTTATAATGTTTTTTCTTATAGACAAATTTATACTTAATGATATTATACTAACTTTTTTTAGTGTACCTTTTATGCTTACTAAAATAGTAGCATTGGTACTTGCTAGTATAGAAGTAATGTCTATCAATGAAAACTACAAAGTAGTCAAAGGCATAGACCTATGGCAGTCAATGAAGTTACTATTTGCTAGAGCTAAGGATATTAAAAATGATATAAATAAAATAAACAAAAAATGACTACTATGACTACTAAAGAACAAAGATTACAAGAATTAACTAATATTGCTCCAACAGTATCAGTCAAAATGGACATGGAGTGGTTAAGTTCAACATCTAATACTGCTGATTTCCAGATTCGTTTAACAAGCACTGGAACATCAGTAGTTAAATTAAATGCTTTAATTATACGTGGTGTACATGCTCCAAAGTTAACAACAGGAACTATAACCTGGAAAGCATTAAATGACAATACTGATCCGTCATGGTTAGGTTGGCCTAAAGTAACAACTAACTTACCGTATATCTCAGGGCAAAGAAAATTAAATTTTTCTTCAGCAACAAATATTTTTACCAATGAAACAGCTCCTATTATACCTACTGACAAAGGAGTAGTAGTTGGAACCTTTAGGGTTTCTACAACAACAACATGGAATCCAAATACTGACTTTAAATTTGTATGGGAAATGACAACAGGGGGAGTAGTAGGTTATGTAAATTTTGAAACACAGTCTTCAACGTCATTACTACCAGTTGGTTTTATGCATTATGGACCAACAACATCTAATTCAATAGGTAAATGTTTAACAGTAACAGCACCAAGTACACAACCTTTAAATAAATAAAGTTAAATGTTATATACTAGAGAACAAATAGAAAAAGCAGTAAAAGAAAAAGGATACACTTATTTTAAAGGTCCTGGAAACTATGATGTTAATATAGTAGGTGTAAGAAACTCTGATACTGGTAAAACAGTAACTAATCTATTTGATGATAAAATGACTCTATCTTATAAGTTAGATGGAGTATGGCAGTATCATGAATGGGACAACACAACTGAGCCCGGTAAAAAAGGAGTTACACAATATCACAATGCTAATGGTGTAGCTAGATTAGTACCAGGACAATATAGAGGAGTATATGCTATATCTAAGCACCAAGGAAAGTATGAAGCTCTGTGCCAAAGACTAGGTAATGTAACTGTATGGAGAGATAAAAATAAAAATATGACCTTTGATGAGGTTGAAACAGATACTGGAATGTTTGGTATAAATATCCATAAAGCAGGTTCAGTATCAAACTTTGTAGAGAATTGGTCAGAAGGATGTCAAGTATTTAAAAGATCAAAAGATTTTGATGCGTTCATGAAAATAATAAATAAAGCTAAAGACTTTCATGGCAATCATTTTACATATACTTTACTAGAGAGTAAAGATATTAATTAATTAAACAAATAATTATGAAATTTAGAAACAGCTGGAAATCAGCAACAAAACAATGGGATAAGATATCTATAAGATTTAGATTATCTTCAGTAGATGTATTTACTTTAGAGATAGATATTTCTAGAGAATTTTACATGCTAACAATATTAAACTTAACAATTAAAAACAGATAATCATGAAAGCAATAAAAAAACAAATGGAAGAATCACTTCCAAAAGCACAAAATGGTGGTACAAGAAGAAATGCTAGAACTGGTAAACATACGGGTGGTCCATTAAGTTGTTTTGAAAGAGCACAACGTACAAATAAAAACCGTAAATTTTGGCATAGTGGTGGTGGTAAAACAATTAAAAATATTGGTAAAACTGCTTTAGGTGCAGCAGCTGTTGTTGGTGCAGGAGCAGTTGCATACAAAAAAAATTCAAAATTTAAAGGTGCTGTTGATGAATTAAAAGGTAAATTAGGTTTTAATAAAACAGGTGGTGCAGTAAAAAAATATGCAATAGGAGGTAGTATTAAGAAAAAAGACTGTCCTGACGGTTATACTTGGGATGGCACTAACTGTGTTAAAGCAAAACCATTTCGTAGCTTAGGAGCTAAACTTGGTGTTGGAGCAGGAACAGCAGGATTTCTTGGAATAGCCACATCAATGACTATTGACAAAATAAAAGATATGAAAGCAAAAAAGAAAGCAAAAAAAGAAAAAGAAAAAAATAAAAAATAATAAAAAACAACATCTTATTTAAGATATAATAATCCAGGTAATTTAATTTATCTGGATTTTTTTTGTTTAAATATTTTTTATTTAAACTTTTATAGTATATTTGTTTAAACTTTAAAAATATAAACAATGGAAAATGTAAATCAACAAGAACAAGAATTAGATTTAACACCTGAACAGTTAACA
>Ga0209768_10002306_pt1 | contig 11890 bp, 9 predicted proteins | sample LauGreSBDMM110SD_3_FD_187564 | JGI IMG/M metagenome (GOLD analysis project Ga0209768, IMG submission 187564) | Freshwater lake microbial communities from Lake Michigan, USA - Sp13.BD.MM110.SD (SPAdes) (version 2) | ecosystem: Environmental > Aquatic > Freshwater > Lake | place: Lake Michigan... | reverse complement strand
ATGGTGCTTGAGGGGTGCGACGCTTTGCAATATCTCTTAAATCATAAATTGTGAGAGCTTTAGATAACCTACGCTTTGTCGGACTTAAAATAAATTTTCTAAATTTTAATAACTGAGCAAGGTCCTTTGGGCTTGGTATGCGTCGCTTTACCTTAACTTGACTCAAATCCACTCCCATCGATTTAACTAGTAAAGTATAGACATGGCTGACAGTAGTTTTGACATCGTTTCAAAAATTGATCAAATGGAGTTAGATAACGCCTTTAATCAATGTGACCGTGAGATTGCAACTAGGTATGACTTTAAGAACACAGGGGCAAAGGTAGAGAAAACTGGTACTAAGGTCTTAATTGAAGCTGATACTGAGGAACGAGTTAAAGCTGCTCTTGATGTTTTTAAGGATAAATTGGTTAAACGCAGTGTTTCACTAAAACATCTTGAATCTAGTGAGCCACAATTAAGTGGTAAAACATACAGAATTAATTGTGAGTTTAAAGAAGGTATTACTACTGAGAATGCAAAGAAGATTGCAAAATTTTTAAAAGAAAGTGGACCAAAATCTTTAAAAACTCAAATCCAAGGAGATGAGCTTCGAGTTTCAAGTAAAAGTAGAGATGATTTACAAACCGCGATTGCTCAAGTTAAGAATGAATCTTGGGAATTTGCTGTTCAGTTTACTAATTACCGATAACTATCTCTGGAAAAGGTCAGATTGAATCGAAGTAGTTCAGGTATTACCTACGGTGTTGGCGCGTATGTAGTTTGGGGGTTACTCCCTCTGTATTGGCGCTGGCTCGATCGGGCATCGGCTTTTGAGATTTTAGCAAATAGAGCAGTTTGGTCCTTGCTAGTTTGTATTTTATTTCTGGCATATCAAAAGCAACTTCGCAGTACTCTGAACTTAATAAAAAATGCTAGATCTTTCTCACTATTAGCATTTACCTCACTACTGCTATCAATAAACTGGGGAATATATATTTGGTCAGTTTCAGTTGATCGAGTTGTTGAGGCAGCACTTGGTTACTACATAACTCCACTAGTTGCAGTTAGTTTTGGGGTTTTAGTGTTAAAAGAAAAACTTCGTAGGTTACAGGTAATCTCAGTGGTATTAGCAGCAATTGGTGTAGTAATTTTGACACTTACCTACGGACATGTTCCCTTAATAGCGTTAGGACTTGCTTTTAGTTGGGGCTCATATAGTTTGATGAAAAAAAGATTAAACGCCGGTGCACTCGAAACATTATCAGTTGAAACTTTAGTTTCTTTCCTACCAAGCCTTACATTTTTAATTGTTCTAATGAGTAAAAAGGAGGCTGAATTTGGCCAAGACATTGGTTTTTCATTAGCACTTGCTTCAGCTGGAATATTTACAGTAGCTCCGCTACTTATGTTTAATGCTGCGACTACGAGATTGCCACTGACTATTACTGGACTACTTCAATATATAACTCCCAGTATTATGTTTCTAATTGGAATTATAGTTTTTAATGAGCCCCTATCGGTTTCAAAATTAATAGGATTTTTATTTATATGGGTAGCGTTAGGATTTTTAGGACGGGATTTATATAAATCAGGTAGATCGGTTGACTAAAGCAAAGGTTAAATTCTTAAGTCCTTCTTTTGCAGCCCCTTCAGGTAAATCAACCAATAAATCATTCGCTTCTTTAGCAACCTGAGCTAAATATCCTTGAACTTCTTTTACTGCATTATGAGTTCTAAGTTTGCTAATAACATTTGGTAGATCTTGATCACTTATTGGGTTACGTAATTTCGCAATTAAATCTTTATCCGCAGATTCATTAGCTGCGATCACATAAAGTGTTACTAGGGTTGGGATACCTTCTTTTAGATCTGTTCCCGGTGTTTTACCTGAAGCAGTTTCGCTACTAGCTACATCAAGAAGATCATCAGCTACCTGAAATGCAACTCCTATTTTTTCTCCAAACTTTGTTAAAACCTCTACTACTTCAGGTGTTGCTCCAGAAAGTAATGCACCAAATCTGGCGCTAGTAGCGATTAGTGATCCAGTTTTATCTGCAACTACTTTCATGTAGTGATCTATTTGAGATAGTCCTTCACTCTTGCCTTGAGTTTCTTTTATCTGCCCAATTACTAATCGTTCAAAAGTTTTTGCCTGTAACTTAACTGCATCTGGGCCAATATCTGCCAACATATCTGAAACCTTTGAGAACAAGTAGTCCCCAGTTAAAATTGCCACAGCGTTGTTCCACTTCTTATTTGCACTAATAACGCCGCGTCTTAATACCGCATCATCCATTACATCATCGTGATAAAGGGTTGCAAGATGAGTCAGCTCACAACACACAGCGGCTTTAATAATGTCGTAATTAGTTGGATCACCAAACTGAGCAGCAATTAAAGTAAGTAATGGTCGCAGCCTCTTCCCACCGGCTTCAACTAAATGCCTAGATGTTTCAACAACTAATGGGTAATCACCTTGGATGTGTGATCGCATTAACTCTTCAACCTTAACCATATCGGCAATAAGTGAGGCTTCAAGTTCTTTATCTAAATTAGGTATTCCTATCTGATTCATTATTTAATGAAGTTAGCAAAGTTAGCTGCTGTAGTAAGTAGCAGTGAAGGTGCGATACCTAAAACTATTGAAATTAATACTGATGCAGAAATAGAAATCTTGCTCTTAACTGAGGGAATAACTACAGATACTGAGTCATTAGCTGGATCAGTAAAAAACATCATAATTATTACTCGGATATAGAAAAATGCTGCGATAGCACTTGCTAATACACCAACAACAACTAATGAGATATTCCCAGATTTATAAGCTGCTGAGAAAATTGCAAATTTTCCAACAAAACCTGAAGTTAGAGGAATGCCGGCAAAACTTAATAATAGGAATGAGAAAGCGGCTGCAGTTAGTGGTGATTTCTTACCCAAACCGACCCATCGATTTAAATCACTAACCTCACCAGATGAATCCCTGATTAGAGCAATAATTCCAAATGCAGCAAGGGTGGCAAATCCATAAGCAAACAAGTAAAAGAGTGATGCAGCTAAGCCATCTTTATTTAGTGCTATGACTCCAGATAGCAAGAACCCTGCATGTGCAATAGATGAATATGCAAGCATACGCTTAACATCGCGTTGGGCAATTGCAACTATAGAGCCAAACAACATTGTGATTATTGCAATTGTGGTAATTATTGGTCGCCAGATAGTTTGCGATTCAGCAAATCCGACATAGAAAATTCTTAAAATAGCGCCAAATGCAGCCACTTTTGTACAAGCAGCCATAAAAGCAGTTATTGGAGTTGGTGCACCTTGATAAACATCTGGTGTCCAAGAATGAAATGGAACTGCGCTAATTTTAAATAGTAAGCCGACTGAGACAAAAATTATGCCAATCAGTAGGAAAACATCATTAGCACTTCCAGCTGCTGCGCTAATCCCGACAAGTGAAATTGTTCCGGCATACCCATATAAAAATGCAGCTCCAAATAAGAAAAATGCAGATGCATACGCACCTAATAAAAAGTACTTTAGAGCTGACTCTTGTGATAATAAACGCCGGCGACGAGCTAAACCAGCTAATAAATATAATGGAAGAGAGAATACTTCTAGAGCAACAAATAAAGTTATCAAGTCGGTAGCGACTGGAAATAACATCATTCCTGCAACAGCAAATAAAAATAGTGGAAATATCTCAGTTTGCTGGCTCTTATTCTGCAGCGCAGCTCGCTCCTCATCCGACCCGGGAAGTGCTGAAGCTTGCGCGACAAAATTGTCTTGATCGGCAATTAATAAAACAGCGGCTAATGCCAACAATATAATTGTAGTTTGTAAGAAAATTCCTGCCTTATCAATCGTTACTGAGCTAACTGCCGCTGTAGTAGATGATAAATCTTTGATTCGCCATAATTGCTGCAATGAAAGTAAAAGCACACCAATACTTAGTGTTACTTGGATAGCGGTGCGGTGTGCCTTGCCAACAAATGCTTCAACTAAAACTCCGATGACCGCACCTGCTAACACAATAAGAATTGGTGCAAGCAGTGAGTAACCTAAAGATGGCGCAGTTAACATCACTTACCTACCTTTGCAACTGGATCACTAAAACCAGCATTTGTTACAACTTGTTCAGATGTTGGGTTAATCAGGTCTAAAACAGGTTTTGGATAGAAACCCATTAGGACAATTACTAATATAACTGGAGCGATAGCTATTTTTTCACGCAGGTTTAAATCGGTTAAATTTTCATTACCTGGCGTAGTTGGGCCATGTAATATTTTTTGAACTGGAATTAAAATATATAAAGCAGCTAAAATTATTCCTAGCGTTCCAATAATTGCCGCTACTGGATAACGAGTATATGTACCAACTAATACTAAAAACTCACTCACAAAGCTTGATAGTCCAGGTAAAGCCAAGCTAGACATCCCAGCAATAAAGAAAGTCCAAGCCATTACCGGCGTAACTCTTTGCAGTCCACCAAAATCAGAAATAGTTGATGATCCTCTTCGCATCATCATCCAACCGGCAATTAAGAAGAGTGCTGCGGTAGAAAACCCATGATTTACCATGTATAAATTCGCACCAGACATACCTTGTGATGTCATAGCGAAGATTCCCATAGTTATAAAACCAAAGTGAGAGATTGAGGTGAAGGCAATAAGACCTTTAATATCTTTTTGGCCGATTGCCATAAATGCACCATAAATAATAGAAATTACAGCTAAGGTAATAATTAATGGCGTAAATGTTTTACTAGCATCTGGGAACAATTGGATACAAAAACGGATCATTCCGTAAGTACCAACTTTATCTAGTACACCAAGTAGAAGTACTGATGTGCCAGGAGTCGCTGCTTTAGCAGCATCTGGCAGCCAAGTATGAAATGGCCATAATGGTGCTTTAATTGCAAATGCAATAAAGAAGCCAAGAAATAAAAAGTTTTCGGTTTGATTATCAATTTCAAGAGTTGCAAGCTGTGCTAAATCAAAAGTAGCACCAATTTGATTTCCAGAAATGACATAAATACCAATAATTGAAGCGAGCATCAGTAAACCACCAAATAAACTATAAAGTAAAAACTTAACTGCAGCAGCTGATTTATTTCCACTTCCGTAACCACCGATTAGGAAATAAATTGGAATTAGCATTGCTTCAAAGAATACGTAGAAAAGAAATAGGTCAGTTGCAGCAAAGACACCAATTATCATTGTTTCAAGTACTAAAATTAGAACATAAAAAACTTTTGCACTCCATCTGCCACTGTCAGACTCATGCCAAGTAGCAAGTACAACAATTGGTACTAAAATCGTAGATAATAATATTAGTACAAGTGAAATACCATCAATGCCTACTGAGTAATTAATATTAAAGGTAGGAATCCAAGCGTTACTCTGCACGTACTGAAGTGATGTATCTGATTTATCAAAACCGATTGCTAGTGAAATCGAAATTATTGCAATAATTGTTGTACCAGCAAAAGTAACTTTTTTAATCAATCCAATATTTTTATTTGGTATCGCAATGATTAAAATTGAGATAATTAATGGTAATAATCCAATAATTGTTAATAGGCTCATGCAGTCACCGCCCAGATAACGATAAGAAGTGCTAGTGCGCCGATTACAGTCATTAACGCATAACTTCTGACATAGCCATTTTGTAGAGTACGAAGTTTGCTACCAGCGGTGATTGAAACACTGCCAACTGCTCTAACTAATCCATCAATAATTCGGTAGTCAAGGCTTAACAAATTACTAACTAAAGATTGGCCTGGGCGCATAAGTACAACTTCATTTAAATCATCTTGAAATAGATCACGCCTTGCAGCTTTTGTTAGTATTGAAACCTTTGCTGGAGCGATTGCTAATTGATCACCACGATACTTAATTACTGCAATCGAAACTCCAATGATTACTACTAAAAGCGTCATCACTGAAACCACTATTGGTGGTAAGAATTCCTCTGCATGATGTTCTTTAAGCGGGTTTACAATTGGTTCTAGCCAATGAACTAATCCCTCACCCTTAGACAAAATAAAACCAGATGCAATTGATCCAACAGATAGCAATCCAATTGGAATTAACATTAATGCTGGACTCTCGTGTGGCTCATCTTTATGACCCCATCTTTCATTTCCAAAGAAAGTTAAAATCACAACTCGAGTCATATAAAAAGCGGTGATCATTGCGCCAAGTAAGGTAGCTACACCTAATGTGATTCCTTTTATTCCTCCGGCATTAAATGCAGTTTCAATAATTTTATCTTTTGAATAAAAACCTGCAAATGGTGGGACTCCTATAATTGCTAAGTAGCCAAGCCCAAAGGTAAGAGCAGTAATTGGCATAAACTTTCCAACTCCACCAAATTTTCTCATGTTTACTTCATCTTTCATGCCATGCATAACAGAGCCGGCGCCAAGAAACATGCTTGCCTTAAAGAAACCATGAGTTAGTAAGTGCATGATTGCAAAGGCGTAACCGATTGGACCAAGTCCGGTCGCTAAAATCATGTAGCCAATTTGTGACATTGTTGATGCTGCAAGTGCTTTCTTAATATCATCTTTAGCAGTTCCAATAATTGCACCAAATAGCAAAGTAACTCCGCCAATAATTAAGACCATCATTTGTGCAATTGGAGCCTCATCAAAGATAAAGTTTGAGCGCGTAATTAAATAGACACCAGCGGTGACCATTGTTGCAGCATGAATTAAGGCGGAGACTGGTGTTGGACCAGCCATAGCATCGCCTAACCAAGATTGCAGTGGGAACTGAGCTGATTTTCCACAAGCTGCGAGTAATAACATTAAGCCGATCGCAGTTAGTTGAGTTGAAGAGGCATTCTCTGTTTGATCTTTGATCCCAGCGAATGAAACATCACCAAAAGTTGCAAATGCAATCATGATGGCAAGTGATAGACCAACATCACCAACTCGGTTAGCTATAAAAGCTTTCTTTGCTGCAGTGGCATACGCTGGCTTTTGATTCCAGAATCCAATTAGGAGATAGGAAGCAAGACCAACGCCCTCCCAACCCACATACAGATTTAAATATGAATCTCCGAGTACTAATAGCAGCATTGCGGCGATGAAAAAATTTAAGTATGCAAAAAATCTACGGCGGTCTAAATCATGAGACATATAAGCAATTGAATAGATATGAATCAGTGTGCCAACACCAGTTATTAATAGCACAAAACAAATAGATAATTGATCTAGAAGTAATGAGGCATCTACATTAAATGAACCTACTGAGATCCAAGTAAATAATTTTTGAGTTACCGCGCGTGATTCCTCTTCTCTTCCTTGCATTGCAAAAAACTCAACTGCGCCAACTGTGAATGTGCAGGCAGAGACAATAGTAGCCATGACATGTCCCCAAGAATTTGATCTTTTGCCAGCTAAAAGCAAAATAGCAGAACTAAATAATGGGAGTGCAACTAACCAAACTAAATTAGCTGAAGTCAACATCTTATAGTTTTAACAAACTTGCATCATCAACTGAAGCAGAACGACGAGATCTATAAATAGTTACAATAATCGCAAGGCCAACTACAACTTCACATGCAGCAACAACCATTGTAAAGAATGCAACAATTTGTCCATCTAAATTTCCGTTAATACGTGCAAATGTAACAAAGGCTAAATTTGCTGCATTTAGCATTAATTCAATACACATAAAAACAACAATTGCATTACGTCTTACTACGACACCAATAGCGCCTATCGTAAATAAAATTGCTGAAAGATAAAGATAGTTAGCAATTGCCATCACTTCTCCTCATCTTCAACTTGGAGCTGAAATTGAGAACTTTCAATGATGTCACCCCTGGCTTGCAATACTGCAGAGATTGAAGTTGGTGCTGCTTTGCCAGTAGGCAATAGAGCTGGCACATCTACTGCGTTGTGAAGTGCGTAAACACCTGGACCAGGAAGGCCTGCAGCATCTTTAAGTTCGCCTTTTCTAAAGCGAGCAATAGATAAATCTCGTTGAGCAAATTTAGATCGTGATTTTTGGCTGTGAGCTAAAACCATTGCACCCAAGGCTGCAGTAATTAAAAGTGCTGAAACAACTTCAAAAGCAAAGACGTATTTCGTAAATAATAGTTCAGCAATTGCATTTGCATTACCCACAGAATTTGCATCGATTAATAAAGTAGTCGGTCTACCAAATGTCGCACGAGCTATTAAAGATGTAAGTAAGCCCCCAAAACCAATTGCTGCAGTAATTGCGATAGGACGTAGCCCTTTTATGTTTTCATCAAGTGAGTCAGTGGTATCAACACCAACTAACATTAGAATGAATAGGAAGAGCATCATTACAGCTCCGGTATAAACCACAATCTGAACAATTCCTAAAAACAGTGCATCTTGAGCAATATAAAAAATAGCTAAGGAAATCATTACCCAAGCTAGAAGTAGGGCAGAATGAACTGCTTTTTTAACTAGCAGCATTCCAATTGAAGCTAAAATAGAAAGTGGTGCTAAAAAATAAAATAGTACTGATTCTGGGCCAGCTGTTGTGCCGATATCAAGTGCTAAATTAATCATTTTTAGCGATGCCTTGGGATGGATGTGAGCCAGTAACTTCACCACGATAATAATTACCATCATCCGTATTTGGATACATTGGATGTGGTGGTGGAACCATTCCTGCTCTAAGTGGACCAAGCAGATCATCCTTTTCAAATATTAATTTTGCGCGAGTGTCATCAGCTAATTCATATTCATTTGTCATAGTTAGTGCTCGTGTTGGACATGCCTCTATACAAAGTCCACAAAAAATACATCTCAAGTAATTAATTTGATAAACTTTGCCATACCGCTCACCTGGTGAAAATTGTTCACCCTCTTTATTATCAGCACCTTCAACATAAATAGCATCAGCAGGACATGCCCAAGCACATAATTCGCAGCCAATACATTTCTCAAGTCCGTCAGGGTGACGGTTTAATTGGTGTCGACCATGAAATCGCTCTGCCGTAGGTTCTTTAACCTCAGGGTATTGAACAGTATTAACTTTTTTAAACATTGTTTTAAATGTGACCCAAAAACCAATAAGTTGCTTACCTAGGCTTGAGCTTTCATGGTTTGTAATAGGTGCCTTTGCTGCATCAGATTTTGCTAAGCCAAAATCATCAGATCTGGGCATTAATTCATCAGCCATTTAATTGCTCCACTCTTGAGTTTGGGATTTCGGGTACGGGAAAATCTGGTTCGGTAGAGTTTATAATCTTTGATGCAATTGCTGTTTTAACTTTTGCTCTATCAATAAGGGTAGTTACTGCGATATATATCAAAGCAACTGAAAAGATAAAGGCAACTACTAAGAAATTAGAACTCTCTCTTTGGGAGAGTACTCGAAGTGTTGAAACAATCATGATCCAGACAAGTGAAAATGGAATTAATACTTTCCAACCAAACTTCATAAATTGGTCATACCGCAGGCGTGGCAGAGTTCCACGCAGCCATACAAATACAAAGAAGAAAGCTAATACCTTTATAAAGAACCAAACCAATGTGAACCAACCACCTAGCCATTGCTCAGTAAAGCCAAGCCCGGGCAGGGCTCGATAACCACCTAGGAATAATGTTGTAGCTAAAGCAGATACCGCAATTATGTTTACATATTCTGATAAGAAGAACAGTGCGAATTTAAGTGATGAATATTCTGTATGGAATCCGCCAACTAATTCCCCTTCTGCCTCTGCTAAATCAAATGGTGCCCGGTTAGTTTCACCAACCATAGATATTGCATAAATAATAAATGATGGGAAGAGAACTACGGCATACCACCACCTGTCTTGTGCTGCCACAATTTCAGAGGTGGACATTGATCCTGAATATATAAATACTGCAACTAAAGAGAGTCCCATAGCAACTTCATAAGAAATAACTTGAGCAGATGAGCGAAGTCCGCCTAATAAAGGATAGGTAGAGCCGGAAGACCATCCTGCTAAAACAATTCCATACACACCAACGGATGCAATCGCTAAAACATAAAGTACACCAACAGATAAGTCTGTAAGTTGCATCGCTGTTTTATATCCAAAGAAAGTAACCTCACCGGTTAATGGAATTACTGCAAAAGCCATAAAACAAGTAGTGGTACTAATAATGGGTGCTAATACAAAAACAATTCGATCAGCTGCTTTTGGAATTAAATCCTCTTTTAAAGCTAGTTTTACGCCATCTACTAAAGCTTGTAGTAATCCAAATTTACCAACTCGGTTAGGTCCACTTCGTTGTTGCATACGAGCAACAATCCGGCGTTCTCCCCAAACTGACATAATTGTTAAAAATACACATGCAGCAAAAATTATTACCCCTTTAAGAGCAATAATCCAACCCGGATCTTGGCTGATTAATTCTGCATTACTCATGCTTTGGCCACCTTAACAATTGAATTACTAACAACGCCTAAATTTCTAATTAATTGACTGCTGGCTGAATTACGAGGTAACCAAACACTGGCTTCGTCAATATCAGCGATTTGGCAAGGCAATGTGATTGCACCATACTCATTTGAAACTCTAACTAGTTCACTTTCTTTAACTCCAAGTTTTTTTGCTCTATCTGCGCTTATTACCACAACTGATTTGCGAGCAGTTCCAGCAAGATTATCCTCGCCATCTTGCAGTGAACCTTTGTCCAGCAGATTTCGCCAAGAGGTAAGAATGGCTTCATCACTTGATACATTCTTACTAGCCACAGGGGTAACTGTCTTCATAGTATTTTTTGCGCCATCCCAATTACCAATTGAGTCAAACTCAAATCGAGCTGCCTTAACTGTTGGCAAGTTAATCGGCTTACCAATTTCATCAGCTAGCATGGACAAAATTCTTACATCACTTCTATTTAATGATTGAGCAACTGCTGCCTCAAATTTACGAACATTCCCTTGCCAATCCATAAATGATCCACTTTTTTCAACTACGGCAGCAACTGGTAATACCACGCTTGCAATATCTGTAATATCACTATGTCGAATCTCTAAAGAAACTATAAACTTCTTTGATAACTTTATCTTTGCATCAGGTGCAATATCCATCGGGTCAACTGCGCCAATTAGTACTGCCTGCAGATCAGAGTTAATAATCTCTAAAGTATTCATTCCAGGATCTATTGGTAGTGAAGAAGATGACCAAACAGTTGCAATATCAACTCTGGCTGCTGAGTCAGAAACTAATCTATTGCCAGGTAATAAATTACCTGCAGCCCCCGCTGCAATAGCACCACGTTCACCTGCTCTTCTTGGCACCCAACCAAGTTTTGCACCAGATTGATTTATCAGTTGTGAAACTGCAGATAGTGCTCCGGTTGTTTCTGATAATCGCTCACCTACTAGAACCACTGTCTTTTTAGTTAAACCAGTAAGTGAAGAAATAGCTGAGATCTCATTACCAGCTGCACTCTTAATTAGATTTGCCTTTAACTTCTCACTACCCCTGCTTGCAAATGGTGCAATTGTTGTAACTTTTATGGACCGCTTGTAAGTCTGTTTATAAATACGAAGAAAAATAATTGGTGATTCATCTTCTGGTTCAAAATTAATAAGTACAACATGGTCTGCTTTATCAATATCTTTATAGGTAGTAGTTAATGGAGCGCTAGCTAAGAAATCTAACTCTTCATTACTATGAATACGTGATCTAAAATCAATGTTATTAGTACCCAGCGCTACGCGTGCAAACTTGCTATAACCATAAGCATCTTCAATCGTGGCACGGCCACCAACTAAAACTCCCGCTTTAGCATCTCTTAAGCCTGCTGCAGCTGCTGCTAAAGCTTCAGGCCATGACACTTCCTGTAGTTGCCCACTTGAATCTCTAATCATTGGAGCGGTTAATCTGTTCTTTGCTACTTCATACTTAAATGCCCATCTACCTTTATCACAATTCC
>Ga0209768_10002302_pt1 | contig 11896 bp, 10 predicted proteins | sample LauGreSBDMM110SD_3_FD_187564 | JGI IMG/M metagenome (GOLD analysis project Ga0209768, IMG submission 187564) | Freshwater lake microbial communities from Lake Michigan, USA - Sp13.BD.MM110.SD (SPAdes) (version 2) | ecosystem: Environmental > Aquatic > Freshwater > Lake | place: Lake Michigan... | reverse complement strand
CTGGGTTATTAAATATTGGTTTTCAATTGAAAAAGGATTTTTGGGATATACAGCCACCGGAAATAAAGAAGAAAAGAAAATAGGACCATCTGATAGTAGTCATGATGGTTTAAGAGATACAGTAAGTTTTACCGACCGAGATCTACAATATATCAAAGATAGAATAACACCAACTGGAGAAATCTGGAAAGTTTTAGACTATAAAAAGTTACAAACAGGAGATACGGTAATTGGTGAGTTTGATACTAGTATCGGAATTGCAAAAATATTTGTTGATATAAATGATAGGAGAAGAACTTATGTGATTCAATCGGTAGCTTCAGGATCGACAATAGATAACGCTGATTTTAGAAACTATACACAATATGGTGATCGAACTTGGTGGATATATGATAGTAGTGAAATGGGAAATGACCACCGTAAATTACACTACTGGAGACCATCAAGTGATGAACTCCACTATATAGAACAACCTAAAGAAGAAGAGAAAACAGAAGAAGAGAAAACGGAAAATCCATTAGTTTGGAACTTACCTTTGACTAACAGATTTACTTTTAGTAAATGGGGAAGAGGTTCATCAATCGGATCAACTAATGATATTGAGAATGCTGATTTTTCACTTGTTTTTTATTTTGATGAACTAATTAATACAAAAATAAACGGTAACAATTTTGAAATTCCATCTGAAACAAAGAAACAAAGAAAATCAGAAAAAGAAGGAGCAACTAAATTAATGTCAGATGTTCAAATAAAAAAGATGAATATTGAAAGATATATTCAAAAATTGGTATCAAATCTAAACATTTCAGACACAGAATTTAGTGAATTGAATAAGATTGTTAATAAGCATTTAGCTCAAGAATTCAGTTATTTATCAATTTATATAAACAAACCAGACTGGTCAGATTTGAGTGATTTTTGTGATTATTTATATCAAGTAATTGATGGTAATGATAAAGAGTATTATATAGATAGAGTAAAAGAACTTTATAAAAGAAGAACAGAGAATTATTACAACCATTTGTTAAGATACCAAGAAATAAAAACTATAATTATAGGTAACACTGAACTCAAAAAAACTTTTGATGAATTATATAAATTAGGAAATACAATTTATCAATACTTTAATAAAATGGAGATAAAATCAATTGATGATCTTTGGTTGGTTAAAAGAAAAATTAGTTCCTTATATGAATATATGAGAATGGATAGAAATCAATTAGATTATAAAGCAAGAGAAGTAGTAAATTCTATTAGGTATATAAGTGATGTAGAGTATTATTATTTACAATATAAAGATAGTTATAGCAAACAAGACCACAATATTGATGTTCAGAAAATTAAAAGAATAGAAAACTTTTTGAAATCTTTATAGAAATTTTAAATCTTTTAATCTTTCATCTAATTCTTTGATTAATAAGATACACTCCTTTTTTAAATCTCTTAACTTAGAAATATCAGGATCTTTTATTGAGGTAATTCCTAAAGAATTCAACTTTAAAATCTCATCTTCTATATCTTTTACTTCTTCCTTAATTGTTAATCTAATCTCAAAAAGTTCATTAGAAATAACCTCTTTTATCTCAGGAAGGAAAGATTTAAAATAAGGATTTTCATATAAGTCATTTTTGTAATAATTAGAAGTAAATCCTTTAATAATTTTAGTGATGTTGATAATCACCTCGTCCTCATTTTGAGCAGATTTCAATTCAGCTAATAAATGGTTATAATCTTCACGTTTACTCATATTATAAACCTCTTTGCATTTCTCTTTTGACATCTCTTTCTTTGATAGATTGTCTTTTATCGTAAAGTTTTTTACCCTTTACAACACCAATTTTTACTTTTAACTTATTATTTTTAATAAAGACTTGAAGTGGAACACAAGTTATACCTTTATCTTCCATCATTCTAGATACTTTTACAATTTGTGTTTTAGTAAGTAGTAATTTCTTTTCTCTGTTCTCTTCGTGTTTTTCGGAAATATGTGTTTGTTTATATCTAGCGACTTTGAAATTCTTAATCCAAACTTCACCAGATTTTAAGTAAATAAAAGAATCCGCTAAAGTAACATTACCCATTCTAATTGACTTTACTTCAGAACCTAAAAGGACAATTCCAGCTTCAAATTCTTCAAGAACATGATACTCAAAATATGCTTTTCTATTATTTACTATACTCATATAACAAATATAATTAAATTTCTATACTTTGTTTAGTATTATAAAGAATATAATCACCTTCACCACCATTTCTGTTCTTTATAACTCTGGCTATCTCACTTTTTAATACAACAACCAAATCAGCCATATAAATTGGTTGATTACCTCCAACAAAACTACCTATTTCATCTTTATCTGAAGTTTTGTTAAGTGGTGAAGTTACAATTATTTTATATTGAGGATATCCTTCGACCCATACTCTTTCTCTTAATTTTTCAAGAACATTTCTTATAAAACCAACTCTATGGTGTTGCAACTGTGAATTGTACTTAAAAATATTAGAAGGTTCATATGATGTTGGAAGGATATTATTTAGGTCTAAAAGAATATAATCAAACTTTTTACCACTATCTAAAATATTATTTAATTTCTCATTTCTTAAAAAAGACTTAAAAGAAAAAGACGAATCAATTTCTTTAATCTCAACATAATTAAAATTAGAAATTAATTCGTCTTTAATTCTTTCATCTTTGAAATTGTAACCAATAAGTGTAAGTGTTGATTTCTCAATCAAACTGCGCAAATCTTCTTTAGAATTCATCTATTAAAGATTTTCGTCAATTACTTCTTTTAGTCTATCTTTTTGAAGATTACCTACTAATTTGACAGGATTTCCTTCAGAATCTTTAATTTGCTCACCATTTTTAAAGAATAGTAAAGTTGGGATGTTTCTAATTCCAAGTTCTTTTACCAGTTCACTATTTTCATCTGCATTTAATTTACCAACTGACAATTGACCTTGATATTCTGATGAAATCTCATCAATCATAGGAGCAATTAACTTACAAGGTCCACACCAAGGAGCCCAAATATCAACAAGTGAAAATTGACTATCAGTAAACATTTTAAAGTTTTCACTATTAAGTTCTGTTATATATGCTATCATAATTTTGTTTTCTTTTTTATATTTTTAATTTGATTAAAGTTTATTCTAACCACCAAAGAGTGTTATTCAATGGGTTATCACCATTTGCATCTAAAACTTTATTGACTTTACCTCTCGTATCATTAACTATTTGTTTTCTGACTGATAATTCTAAAAGAAACAAATCATGTTCATCTAAAATATCTTGAGATAATTTATGTTTTTCCAAAATTGAAATAGCAACGATTGGATCTTCTTCAAACTTCTCTAAAATCCATTTGACTAATTTAATCTGTTCTGATAGTTTTTTACCTTTAAGATTATCAATTGAATTTGGAGCATATTTTCCTAACCGACTAATCAAATTTAAATCTTCCTGAGTTGGTTGACAATCAATATATGATTTATCAGTGAAGAAAAAGTAAAGTTTAGACCAAATTTCAGGTAAATCATTTTTTCCAAAGATATTTCTCATATAAAAAAGAAACTCTTGACTATTATGAATCTTTCTAATATTAGAATCATCAAAAACTTCTCTTCCATAAATAAACTCATCAATATCATTAACCGGTTTATCAATTAAAATATTTACCTCTGATGTTCTATCGCGAATTATCGATTGTAAATAATAAAGATTTACTTCTTCTTGAAATTGAATTTTAACGTATTCTTCAGCTTGAAAATCTCTTTTTATTATAAAGTTTTCTTTTAAATCATCTATATAATCATTAAAAATATCATAATATCTATCTTTGAATCTAACTTTAATAATATCACTAAATCTGTATTCTAAAGAGTGTCTTAAGAGATCTAATTCAAATTGTGTCAATTTACAATCTAACTCTTTTCTTTTTTTAACAATTCTAATTGCTGTGTGTGAAGGTGTCATTAAATTACAAACCTTCAACTCACCAGTTTTTAAGAATTCTTCAAATTCTAGTGTCCAATAACACTTATCTTCTTCAATTGAATATCCAACCTTTGTAGCATTAATATCAAAAGATCTTAAAATAATATCAGTATCTGCTTTATTAGATTTATATTTAACGTTGTTAAACATTCCTACATGTTCAGAACTTTCGATTGTATAGAAATCTTTATTAATAAGAGAGTATCTAATTCCGTTATAATCTTCCCAAAACTGAGATTCTTTTTCTTGATATCTAAAAAGTGATTTTTTATTGGTAGGATCTATTACATCAACAATTCCATCAAAAATAAAAACATCAATATCATTGACAATAGCTTTTTTACCAGATACTAATTCCCAAACTAAATTGGCAATTGAACCACCAGCAACAAATCCTTGTTTAGGTAAGCCCCAATTCAACTTTATTTTTCCAACTGCTATTCTTACAAGACTTTCAATGTTCATATTTTTTTATTTTAAAATTTCATCAACTACTCCAAGTTCTAAAGCTTCTTCAGAAGACATATACCAGTCTTTCTTATTTTCTAAAATCTCTTTTAGTTTCTTTTTACCGATTTTTGTTTTATCAGAAGTGTAATCTTCAATTTGTTTTTGAAGTCTTTTTGTTTCTTCTAATTTTTCCTCCATATCTTGAACTTTACCCCAGAAACCAGTAGATACTTGGTGATAAAGTGGAGTAGACATTTTGTGAGCAAAACGCTTATGGCCAGAAATAAGAATAAGAAAACCACAACTCATTGCACATCCTGTAACAATAGTATGAACCGGAGTTGAACTTCTTTCAATAATAGAAAGTAATCCGAAACACTGATAAACAGCACCTCCATAAGAGTCGATATAAATGTTAATTGGATCTGGTTTATATTCTAAATTATAAATAGAATAAACTTTTTTTAAATGTTCATCATCTTGGTTAATCTCAATTAATTTCTGAGTTAGTTCGCCAATAGATGATTGCTCGACTTGTTTAGTAAAAAACAGGTCACGTTTTTTTGGTAGGGGTAAATTTTCCGCCATGTTAAATAAGTTAAAAGTTAAAATTACATATACATTTCATCAATATCATCAAACTCTTTCTTACTTTGAGATATTAAAATGTGTCTTCCGTTTCTAATTTGTGATTTGATTGTTGAGAGATTTTTACCTAATTGGTCGGCAATATCTTTGTAAGCCATCTTTTTAATTTCTCTCATTTCGATAACTGTTTTATATGGTTCTTTTAAAGTGTCCATATGTTTCTTCATAATTTCTGCCTTCATTGTTGAGACAACTTGAAGATGTAAGTCAGATTCTCCTTCTGTGATAAAATCTTTCATTGTTGTTCCTTCATCATCAAATTCAATATCTAATGAGACAGATCTTTTTTCAATCTTCAAGTCTTGAAGAGTGAGATTTTTAGCTATTGTAAATAACCAAGTTGAAAATTGTGATTTGTCTTTATCGTATTTTTCAATTTTATCGAGTGCTATCATAAAAGAGTCTGTCGATAAATCTTCTGCCTTTTGAGTATCGTTACAAATACGATTTGTGAAGTAGATTAATTTGGGATAATACTTTGAGTAAAGTTGTGTAAATTCTTTCCCTGTTTTTTCTCTGAAAAGTTGTTCTTGCTCAGAAAATGATTTCATTTTTGATTCCATAATTGCCATTAATTTTTAAATTGACTGTAAGCCGCCATCGCCGTTAATTTGCCGTTTATATTATAATTATATTGTATATATCCTAAAAGTTTAGTTTCTTTTTAATTAATTATCAAAAAAGAAACAACATCTTACATTGAGATAATCATCATCAATATCCTTCATTTTCCTTAATGTTTCCATAAAATCATCAATATCCTCTGATTCATATTCTGACCAATCCACATTCAATAATTCTTCTAAAGTAAAGAAAGAGTGTGAGTGAGCATCTCCATCCCATTGGTCACACTTATAAAGGTATCCAGAAGAAGCATCATCCGGAATACCTTTTGGGTAGTTAATAGGTTCTACGCCATCATCATTTCTTACATCAGCTAAGATAGCAAAAAGATAATAGTTTCTATCACTATAATACTCTAAATGATAAGGAACTGACCATCTACCATCATCTTTTTCCCACTTATCAGCAGACACCCATCTAAATTTAGACGGAACATCTTCTAATACTTCATTTAATTTTTGTTCCCTATCTTCTGATAAGTCTTTTGGTCCCTCATAATCATTTGAGGAAGTCCATCTTTCTACATAAAAATGTATGTCACATCCCATATTTATATTTTATATTTTAATAAAATTCACCTCGTCTTTCATAAAAAACAGTTCATCTAATGTTTTCATATTATTTCAACAAATCTTCTAATTGTTCAACTGTAATCACTTCAACACCCAAGTCAATAGCTTTCTTTTCTTTGGAAGAACCAGAACCAATAGCTTTCATGACCAAGTGTGTTGTATTTTTAGATACAGAACCACCGATTTTACCACCACGAGACTCAATATCCGCTTCTAAGTCAACTCTACGAACTCCAGTAAAGACAAATGATTTACCTTCAAGGTCTGTTCCATTTTTAATAACTTCTATTTTTTCAGAAATCGTGACAGGTAAATCTTTAATAAAGTCAAAGAATTCATCATAAGAGTCAATATAAGTCTTAGCAGAAATCTCTGCAAATCCTTCAATTGACATAACTTGGTCAATAGTTGGTTTGGTTACAAAATCTTCTAACAAAATTAATTTTTTAGAACCCAATCCTTTAAAGATACCGGTAGCATGTTGTAGTTTAGACAACTGAACATTACTAACAGATTTTTGAATTGAGTCGTAAACAATCTTTGCTTTACGTTTTCCAAAACGGTCAATTTTTTCTAAGTCAGAAGTTGTCAATTTTAGAATATCTGAAATTGTTTTATATCCAGCGTCCCATAGTTGAGTGATAACTCCTTCGGAAACATTATCAGCCTCTAATATTTCAAAGAAAGAAATGTTCTTTTTTAATTTTTGGTCGTCTGTTTCAGTTAAAGTAATTAACTCAATTCCATTTTCATTCCAATCTACTTCAACACCTTCAATAGTTGGTTGAATAAATTCAACAGTTTCTAAAACATCAGCGATGATAGGAATAACCATTCCAGAACGTTTTACAACAACTTTAGCACCAATTCCTAATCCCATATCTTTTACAAAACGAGCGTTGTTACCAGTCACATTAGACACTGTTACACCATCAAGTTTAATTGGAGAAACATGAAGAGTAGGTTTTAGTAAACCTTGTTTAGAAATATTCCAAGAAATACCTGTAATTTCAGTTTCAGCAGATTGCTCAAAACTCGAATGTTTAAAAGCACGAGCCCATACAGGATTGTTTGAAGAAGTTTCGCGACCTAAAGTTAATTGTTTATTAAGGTCGTTAATTTCAATGATAAGACCATCAATCTCATAATCAACAGAATAATCATGGAAAAGTTTAATAAGTAAATCTTCTGTTAAATCAGAGATTCTACAAATATGATATGAAACTTTAATTTGTTGACCAGAGTTAATTTCATCTAAAATTTGTTTTTTAGTTTGAAGTAAATTTCTTACTTGAATTGCACCATATTTAATATACTCACAATCTTTGAGTGCTTTGGTAGCTTCTTTTGAGTTAAGAAGTCCAGCGACAAGATTACGAGGATTTGCGAACTCAGATGAATACTTTTCAGTGAATGTCTTTTTAGACATCATAACTTCACCATAAGTATATGAGAAAGGAATATCAAGTGGATTATTATTCATATCATACAAATGATTTTGAATCAATGAATAATGTAAATCAGATTTTTGACCAAAAGTGCCATCACCACGAGTAAAAGCTTCTGAAGTGGTTTCATTAACACATAATGATAAACCATCAAATTTAGGTGTTATTATAATTAATTCAGATTTAGAAATGTTTTTTAGACGACACCAATCATTGATATCATCTATCGACTTAATTTTATTCATCGAAGCCATTTCTATAGGTAGTTTTACTTTTCTAGACTCGTCTGAAACTGAATGTCCTACTTTTGACAATAATTCATCATCTGTTGATAACAAAGATAATTCATCAACAAGTAAATCATATTCTTTATCAGACATAATTGGATTTCCCAATCGGTAAGCGTCATTCGCTTTGATAATTTGTTCTTTTAGTTGTTCAATCATATTACAAATATAGTTAAATTTTTATTAAATATCAAGATTTTCTAAATTCTTTTCTACTCGGAAACTATTACAAACACCATCATTAAATGTAACTGTAAATATCTTCATAATCACAAATATAAAAAATAAAGAACAAACGTCAAAGAAATAAGTAAAAATTAATATATAACAAAAAATCAAAATTTAAAAATGGCTACATATTCTACAGTTCAAAGTTCATTTCCTAAGGTAGCAGAACAAATAATTAATTATAATAAAAATATTATTGATATTTTAACAAATTTATCAAAAATTACTGAAACCCAAAATACAACAATAGACTTTACAGTTGCTGATGAAAATGGAGCTGCTAAGACTTATACGATGCCTTCTTTATTAGGTATTAATAAAGAACTTCAAAGACTGGAATCAAATATCAAGTCTTTATATTCAATTGATGGTGTAGGATCTTTGATTAGAACTGAAGGTTCGAATAACTTTAAAAAGATAATTACTATAGATTTAAATAGAGAGCCTCAGGATTTAGGAATAATTTCATCGGTTGTTAAGTTTAAACAATCTCCAAACTGGTTTTTTGACTCATTGTTAAATCCATTACTTTCAGTTGAATTTGATTTATCAGGTATAGAAGACAATGTCAGAAAAATCTTGAGTAGACGATATATAGTGGATTTTGCAAAAAATACAGATGGAACAATTACTCCTTTAGGTCAATCAGCACTTAACTCATTCAATGATAATTTTGTAGGTAAAGCAACCGGAGCCGGTAGTTTAAATAACTTTTTGAATTGGCATACAACTACACCAGGAGTTGTAGATCCGAATAACCCAAGATATGACGAACAAATGTTTGATTGTGAGCCTAATACTTTATTATATGATGGGTTATTTAATGTTTTCAAATTTAATGAAGATAAAATTAACAGAAAGTTATTTGTAGTTTTGGATAAACTTGAATATAGAGATATTCAAAATAATTCACAAAGAACTTTAGCAATAGGAGATGAATTAATTGTTAACACACTCGGTCAAAATATAAAAGCAGCTTCTAGATACAAAATTATAGAAATTAACACAAGCGCATCTAGTCCCCAATTAAGACTTGAAAGAATTGAGGGATTTGATCCAATAACAGTTGGAATAGGAACTTTAAAACTATATTCTCCAGTTGCCTTTGCTAAAAGAGTAAGAATCAGTATTGGATATGATGAAAGAAATGTAATTTTCTTAAAACCAGTAAGTGCAGAAACAAATATAGTTGCTAAAAATTGGAGTAGCGGAACCGCTTTCTTTACAAACGATTTATTACTTGAAGATGCATCAGCTGCAAATGGAACTTCTCTTCAACAATTTTATATTGATTATGTTTATGATTACGGAACTGTTCTTAAAGATTTAGTCGCTAAAAAGATACCTAATGCTTTAGCAGGACAACCTAATTTGGTTACATTAAATTCAGATAACTTTAAAGTAGTTCAAATTAATCAACATTTAACTGATACACCGGATGCTAATCTAATTAAACAAAAACACAATATACAACTCAACATAAAATCAGAAATTGAACAAATTCAAAATGCAATTTCAGATAGAGGCAAGAAATTAAAAATTAGCAAATTCAAATCAATTTCAGAAAAGAAGAAATTTGATATTGACCTTGATGATCTTCAATTAAAAAGAGAAAGTAAGGCTAAACAATTATCAACAATAGCTCAGGAAATTATTAATATTTCAAATAATCCAAACTCAAAAGTAGAACCAAAATTCAGATTGAGAGGATTCTGGTCAATACCAGAGGCGGTCGCGACTAGAGGAACCAAACCACAAGAAATAGTTCAATTTAAAGTTCAATATAAATATGTATCAAAAGATGGAAAAGAAACACCAGTCGAAACTTTTCAGGTTGATAACGCAAATAATAAAGCCGCTTTTTCAAATTGGGAAACCTACACAACAGATGCGAGAAAAAGAGTTTTTGATGCAAAAACTGGAGAATACAGTTGGCAAATAGAAAATGTCGCAGATGCTGATACACCAAACATAAACCAAATTGACATATCAATTCAACAAAATGAATCAGTTCAATTTAGAGTTGCTGCTATTTCTGAAGTTGGGTGGCCAGATTCACCAGTAATTTCAGAATATTCTGAAATATTAACAATTGAATTTCCTGATGATTTAAATAATGTATATCAAGAAAATGATATAAATGCTATATTACAATCAGCAACTAAAGAAGAGCTAAAAGTAAGTATGAGTAATGAACTTTCGGCTAAAGGATTAGATGACCACCTTTCTGAACAATTAACTATCGATGGGAAATTTTATTCACATGATTCGGATTCGATTTTATCAGGATTCAAAGATGAAAATGGTGCATCTTTAGACCTTTATGAATATCTTCAGACTTTACAAAATAGAATTAAAAGTTTAGAAGATAGAATCAATAGAGTTAAAGGTGAACTTGAAATTATTGTGTTTAGAAATAATCAAGAATTTACAATTACAAATGGTTCAGAAACCGTGTTTAATATTGAATGTGAAGACTATTTAGAATCATTTACCGCACAGGGTATTCCTACTGGTAGAGTTTATGAAAATAATATCTATGTAATTAAAGACTTTGTTGTTAGAATTAAAAACAAGTCAACTTCACCTCTTGGATTATTGTCTAATAGAACTTATCTTCAAAATTCATCGGTTTATAATACATCTGTTCCTCAATCTTTCTGGGTTAATGAAAAAGATGAATTAATGACTTCTGATATTTCTGGTTCTACTAAGACACAAATTAACAATCAATTTATTTGGTCTGTTAACTACGATTCAGTATCAGATAGTAGTGTGGCAAAATTATCTGAAAACATTGGTAACAACTTTACAACAAATAACTCAATTACGGGAATATTGAGTTCAAAGGAATTCAATGCTGGTTATATCGAAACAACGGTTTTGAACTTTATTGGTAACAATTTATCTTTACTTGAACCAATTAAATGGATTGATAATTCTACATCGGTAGCTTCTACAACAAAACTGTTAACGAGTATTCATCCAGTAGTTCAAGACTTAGAAAAGATAACCGAAACAAATAGTGATAAAGTCAAAACTGTTAATTCTGGTGACCAAAATGATATAATTATTCCAATTAATATTTACTTTAAAATGAATGCATTAGATACTAATCAACAAGGTCTTAACTATCAATATGTTAATTTGAATAATTCAAATAAAACTATAAAACATATTAAGAAAATTAAATTCTTCTTAGAAAATGAAGCTGAAAACAGACCATTTACATTTAGTTTGAAATTTAATATAAATAGAAATAAAGTTATACTTAAAAAGATTACACCAGCATTAAATACACAAATTAAATAATGAGAAGTTTTGCTATATTAAGAACCAATGTTGGATTAACCACTAATGTAAAGGTTATGGTAGACTCATCTTACAGCTTGAGCTTATCAAGTATTGAGTCAAACTCTGAACTTTCATTAGATAGATACCAAAAACTATCTTTTAATAAATCGAATTATTATGATGAATTGGTTCCTTTTTTTTTCAAAAACACACCATCTGATATAGCATACTCTGTTAAATATAATAGAGATGTTGATACAATGTCAACAGACTTCAAAGACCAATACGATGAGATTTATCAATATGGCGCTAGAAATATTATTTCTAATAAAAGTTATACCGAAGAAT